>JAABVA010005114.1_pt1 | contig 11983 bp, 10 predicted proteins | sample 5560331 | NCBI WGS metagenome assembly JAABVA01 (sample SAMN12812661, study PRJNA571458) | rock metagenome | isolation source: Antarctica rocks | place: Antarctica: Victoria Land, Mt New Zealand sud | collected 2016-01-07
GTGGTCTCGTGGGTGTGGGCGGGGGCGGGTTTGCCGTTGATGGTCTGGACGATGCGCGACTCCTCGAGGGTCACGTCTTTCGCCTTTCCGACCTTGCGGCGAAGCCTGAATTGGGAGTCGCTGACGGTGTGGACGGAGCCGTTGAGGAAGCCGGGGCGCTCGCTCTCGCTGAGGACGTGCTCGCTGCAGAAGAAGGTGGGGATGGAACCGTAGTATTCGCGGACGTTTTGCTGGAGGCGCTCGAGGACAAGATCGACGTTGGGGGGAGTTCTGGGGGAGGGCTCGGGACTGGGCGGCGGGACGGATAAGGAGGCTGTGGGTTTCGGAGATGGCGAGGGAGTTGCGGGCTGGTTTGCCTGTGCCGGGAGCGGCTCGGCCTGGAGGGCGGCAGCGTGGAGGTGAGCTGTTTTGGCGAAGGCGAGGGCTACCGCGAGGAGGCAGGAACGGATCATGAAGAGGCTTCGTGGATGATATTGACGCGTTTCGTCAAGCATAGACCCGGGCAAGGGGGAAGGTATGCCGGACGGTACGCGTGGAAAGAGGGAGTGAGTGGAGGGTGCAATTTGACTGAGGAGATTGGGAAGTTGTTGGCGGAATCGCTTCTCGCCTCCTGCTGAATCGCATATGCTTCGCGTATGCAAATAATGACTCGTCGATCTCTCGTCTTGGACCGTGTCGGAAATTTCGGGTTGATGATTGTGCTTAGCCTCGTGGCAGCGGCTGGCCTGCCGGCACGGGCGCAGATACGGGGATCTTTGCCTACGCCCTCGCCTGCGCCGGGAGAGGCGGCAGGTCACCCGGTTGCCGCGAAGAGTTTCGATCCGATGGCGAACGCGGCTCTGGTGACGATGCGGAAGCGCGCCGGCGAACTGAATGTGAGCGGCGTGGCGGTGGTGGCCTACTTTGAGGGCGATCGAATTCAATCGTGGACGTCAAAGATGGCGGTGGTGGGAAGGATGAAGGACGAGCCATCGGCGACAGAAAAGGGATCTAACCTTATTGCGATTGCCTACTCGAAGGCGTCGGAGATGGCGGATACGCTTAAGGACAGCGGCAGCCATGTGCGACCGCCGATGACGGGGGAGGTTGGATGGAGCGGCGGCGTGATTGGCCGGACAAAGGCGGGGTACGTGATTGCCGCGTTCAGCGGGGGTAAGTCGGAGGATGACGTGCTGGTGTCGCGGGCAGGGCTCGCGGAGCTGCTGAACGGGGCGTTGTAGGCCGAGGGGAGACGGTGGGCCCGGAGGGATTTGAACCCCCAACCAAGGGATTACGAGTTGCTGGCTAATGGTGTAAACCATTCAAACAAACGATATGGCTCCGTAATGGAACGTAAGCCCAAGTAGTTGAGCGACCGTAGTTTAGGGCAGTCTGGCGGAGGCTATGGCTGCAACCTTGGTCCGAGCCAGACGGCTCGGTCGGTGCAAGGAACCGACCGACGGCAGATCGCCTGGATCAACCAGCGGCACATCACGGAAGACGCTCTCGATGAGGCGATCACGACCATCATTAACGCCTACAACAACTTCTCTCTGCCCAGGCTCTGGGGATCGGGCAAACACGCTTCAGCCGACGGGACCCGCTGGGATCTGTATGAACAGAACCTGCTCTCCGAATACCACATCCGCTATGGCGGCTACGGCGGCATCGGCTATTACCATGTCTCGGACACCTATATCGCGCTCTTCAGCCACTTCATCCCTTGCGGCATCTGGGAGGCGGTTTACATCCTGGACGGCCTGCTCAAGAACGAAAGCGACATCCAGCCCGACGTTCTTCACGCCGACACGCAGGGACAATCGGAACCAGTCTTCGCGCTCGCCCATCTGCTTGGCATCGAGCTGATGCCCCGCATCCGCAACTGGAAGTGCCTCGACTTCTGCCGTCCGGATTCTAAGGCGCACTACGATCACATAGACTCTCTTCACCGAGAACGTCGACTGGAACCTGATCGAGACCCATCTGCCCGATATGCTTCGCGTCGCCCTCTCCATCAAGGCCGGACGCATCAGCGCCTCCACTATCCTGCGTCGGCTGGGGACCTACAGCCGCAAAACAGGCTCTACCAGGCCTTCTGCGAACTTGGCCGGGTCATCCGCACCGGCTTCCTGCTCCGCTACATCTCGGACGCGCAGCTGCGTTCGACCATCCAAGGTGCCACCAACAAGAGCGAGGCTCTCAACCGGTCCCTCAAGTGGACCTTCTTCGGCGGCGAAGGCATCATCGCGGAGAACAGCCGGGATGAGCAGCGAAAGACCATCAAATACAACCACCTGGTGGCCAACTGTCTCATCTTCCATAACCTGTGCACGCTGACGCATCTGATCCAGACCCTTGAACAAAGAGGAGAACCTGTGCCCGAAGATGCGATCGCCGCCATCAGCCCATACCTCACCGAGCACATCAACCGCTTCGGCGACTACACCCTCAACCTCGGCAGAAAGCCGCCCCAACCCCACTACGGCTACACCCTCAAGCAGACAGCGTCAGCCGCCTGAACCCAAATGGCCCATTTTGTACCGAATCGTTGCCATACCCAAAGACGGAACGGAAGGCAAGAAACTTCGTAAGCAACTCGAACGGATCAAGTGGCTGCTTTGGCACGGAAACCAACATCGCGCCCAGCAGGAGACGAGCAACCTCCGCGAGGACGTTGCATCCTTGGAACTGAACTACCAGCATCTGAAACGCTTCCGACGCACCGCGCACGAGTTCGCCGTCTACATCAACAACAACTCCGGCAGCCTCATCAATTATGGAGAACGATACCGCTCGGGCGAACGCATCTCCTCGGCCATGGCGGAGAGCACCGTCAACGCCCTCGTCAGCAAACGGTTCGCCAAGCGGCAGCAAATGCAATGGACCAAGCGGAGAGCTCACCTGCTTCTCCAAACCCGCACAAGAACGCTTGACGGAACGCTCAGACCTCTATTCGAACGCTGGTATCCCGGCCTGACCGTCACCACGCCATCGACCCAGATCAGGCACTCGCCGCCTGAGACCCCACAGTTCCTCATGCTCCCCATTTATTCTAACTATGGATGCACATCAAACGGGCCCTACACTCCGGACTGAAGCGTGCCCTTATTCTGGTCGTAATAGGTCTGTTTGTTGTTGCCGGTTACCTGACCTACTCGGATGAGGGCGACAGCGGCGACGACCTTTCGTCGTCCTACGTCGGTTGCCGCCTGGTGAGTAGCGGGCAGGCGCTGCAACACCTTTATAAACACGATGCCACCGACTTCTCGAAGATCGGGCCGGACGATGAGTGGCAGGCGGCTGCGGACCAGGGAAAGTTCATCGGCTACCTGCATCCCTATGTGCAAACTCCTCTTTGGGCCTACCTTCTCGGCCCGCTATGCAGCCGGATGACGTTTGTGCCGTTCAAGCGGGTATTTGCCCTGTTGATGCTGTGCAGTCTAGTGTCCACGGTTTGGCTGATCGCTACGTACTGGACGCCCTCGCTGTTTCACCCGCTTGCCTTTGCTGTGATCTTACTGCTGGTGTGGTTTTCGCAGCCGTTTCAGTACGCCATGTTTCTGATGCAGACGCATGCGCTTTTCTTTTTAATGTCGATTGGCGGCCTGATCCTGGCGGAGCGGAAGCGGCCGGGGCTGGCCGGGTTTCTGCTGGCCTTTGCCGCCGCGGTCAAGGTCACACCCTGCCTGATCCTGCTGTACTGGCTCGGGACCAGGAAGTGGAAGGCCGCGGCTTACATGGGAGGCTGGCTGGTCTTCTTCTCGGTGGCGACCGTTGCGGCCACGGGTCTGCCGCTATTCCGGCTGTATATAGGAGAGATCGGGCGGCTCGGCCATCTGCTGCTGATCTCACAGAACAACCAATCTTTTGCCGCCTGGTGGATGACTCGTTTCTACTCGGCTGACGAAGTCAACGAGATTACGATGTTCCCTCTGCCCACCGCGATACGGATCGTGTCTGTGGTGCTGATGGTGGGGCTCACTATTGTCGGGGCCTTTCTGGATCGACGCCGGCCTGCCCGACTCCCGATGGGTGCCATCGTAGCTCTGCTGGCCTCGATGCTTTTTGCACCGATCGCGTGGACGCACTACTCCATCGTGCTAATTGCGCCACTGATGCTGCTGGCCCAGCAGGACCTGAAGCGATGTAGGTGGTGGCTGACGTTGCTCATCGTGGTGGTGCTGGCGTTGAACTATCCGCCGTTTGCCACCAACGTGATCGACGGGACTATCGGGCGATTTGCTGTGATCCGGGGACAGTTCTTTGCTGGCGTGCTGTGCATGCTTGGTCTGCTCGCGCTGAAACTCCAGAAAGACTTGCTGGAGTAAGCACCCTATCCTGTGTTGGTCGGGGATCAGGCAGATCGATGAATCGCAGTTGCTCCCGTTTGCGTTCTGCCACGGGCAAAGAGAGCATACCCTGGCGGCTAGAGCCCCGTTATGTACATCCCGATCGATGCCAAGGCTAAAGCCTTGGCCTACCTGGAAGCCGAGACAGAGGCGAGGGCGTCGGCGCGTCGCCGGGCGGCAAGCAGGCGCAGGGTGGGTAGCAGGTCGCCCAGGCTGGCGTTACCTTCGGGCCGACCGAGCCCGAAGTAGGCCTTGCGGAAGAGCGGGTAGAGCCTCTCGTAGACCTGGTTTTCGGCAGGGTCGGGCATGAAGGTTTCGAAGGGATGGCACAGGGCGTCTTGGCCGGCGGAGACCGATACGATCTCGCCGGCGGCGAGGAAGGCAAAGATCGCGGGCCCAAGGCTGGTCGTGTCGCCTGCAGGGACCAGGCGCATCCCGCATTGCGTGGCCGAGGGCCGCCATCTGGTCGAAGTGACTTTGCGTGGCGTAGTCAGGATCGCTCGTCCTGCGATGCAGCGGATATGGGACGGAGGCGGCGCCAAGCAGGCCCCGGGCTTTGTCGAAGACAGATACGCGTACGCTGAGCGTGCCGAAGTCTACGCCTGCTACCTGGATCATGTGACTCTCCTGAGAGTTGGGTGCGTCTAGTGCTTGCCCATAGTGGGCCCGTCCATGTTGATCATGCGAGGGATGCGATCCTCCATGGCGGGCAGCGGCTTTCGGAGGGAGTTGTGAGTCCCCTTCTTGTACCAGTACGCGACCGAGTAGTAGTTATCAGAGCGATGGTTGGCATGGCCGTGCTCCAGCGTCATCTTGAAGTAGTTGGTGAACGGCACAGGAGAGTCCGTGTGGAAACGATAGACCATCCACTGGGCGCCGCGATCATCGCCGCCGTTGCGCGGGTTGCCGTAGCGCTGGTAGGCAAAAGTCGGGTGCGTGGAGCCGAATGGATTGATGGCGCACTCTCCGTAGCACCACGCGCCCAGGAAGTAATCCTCTGCGCCGGTGCCGCCTGTGGTGGGCGTGGTCCGGTTGTCGATAAACATCATGTCGTCACCCTCACCCCACCAGTCGCCCTGGTTCTGGATCAGGCTCAGCGTCATGCCGACGTAGTGGCCGGCGCCTTCGGTTTCAAACGCGACGTAGTTGTCCTTGCCGTCCTTGTTGATGGCGTTGTAGACGGCCGGGTCGCCGTTCAATTTCCAATTGCTGTTGTTGCCGGGGTTGGGTTGGGCCTGACGATACTCGGCGAAGAAGTAGAGCTGGTCCTTGGGCAGACTGGTGTGCTTCTGCCAGTCGATGTTGTAGTAGAAGGCGGAGGTCGGCAGGGCGCCCTCGTTGGTGATGGTGATGCGCGCGGACTTGCGGAAGGGCATAGGGAAGAAGCTATTGAGCGCCTTTTGCGAGCCGACCGAGATGGGGCCGGACTCGTACAGGAAGTACTCGCCGAGGCCGAGGCCGAAGAAGTCGCCGATGGGCGTTTCGACCGCGGGCAGTGGGTCGTCATCCCAGTAAATGCGGAGCACGATCTTCTTGAGGTGGTAGTACTCGGGCGAGTCGATGGTGAACCACATGTGTGTGATGATGCCGGGCCCGGTGACCTGGCCGATGGTGCGGGTCTCGCCGGGCTTGATGGGGTGGAGGCGGTCGCCGTCGTCGTTGCCGCCGGTGAGGTCAGAGGAGGTGATGCGCTGTTCGGTGTAGTTTTTGGCTGTCGCCAGCGAGGATAGATCCTGCGCAAGCAGCGTGGGGCTCGCGAGCAGCGAAATTACCAGGCTGAGACCGAGGACCAAAGGGATCTTCCGAAGAGACAAGAACATGACGACCTTTCGTGATGCTGAGTGGATGGGTCCCCGGAACGTTCTCAGGTGCTGCGGTCGCCTAACGAATCGGTCATCACGGGCGTTACCCCTTTGGTGATCAGGATATTGCCATACGGACGCGTGTCGCCGGTGACGACGATGGCGAAGCAGGCGCGGGCTGCCTGATAGAACGCCTCGCGAGGCAGGCGGGCCGGCGCGGGCAGGCCGGGCTGGACGTTGTGCGCAACCCGGATGTAGTCCGCCTCGATCTGCGGGTCCGCAGCGGAGCCTGGGTCAACCTGCATCATGAGCAGCGGGCTGCCTCGGTCATCCAGATGCATCAGCCACAGAATTTCTTTCAGAAGCGGTGCAATTAGCAGGCCATCGGCGCGGACCACATGCGGCCCGAGCGAGTGGCCGGGGAAGTGCGCGTCGGCCAGGGTTAGGCGATCTCCGTGACCCATCTGGGCGAGGATCTTGAGCAGCTCCGGGCTGATCAGCGGCGGGACTCCTTTGAGCATGGTGTACTCCTATCGAGTGGAATCGAGGGGTGGAAGAGTGAGTCCGCTGCGAGCCAGGTCTTTCGCCGCAAGCACCACGGCGGGCTGGTGATTCCAGCTGACGTGGTATACGCCATCCAGGGACAGACCGCGGAAGCGAACCTGGAAGTTACGAGTGCGGTTGGAAGAAGTGAGGTTGAAGCGGATGGTGCGGCCGTCGACCGTGATATCGGTCAGGGTGCACTCATCGAAGCCGGCGCCCTTGGCGGAGGCGATGTCGATCAGCGCGTCGCCGAGTACGGGTTGCAGAATCTCGACCGACGTCATGGCGCTGCCCGTGCCCCAGTGGAAGCCGGTCAGGGCACCGGGTTCATCGAGGTATCCGGTGTGCGCCCAGTTTTCCCAGGGTGCGACGGCAAAGGTGGAGCGAGCCGCGGCGATCGCCCGCTCGAGATACTCTTGCTCTCCCGTGGCCATGTAGTAGTCGGCGAGCAGCGTGGCAGCGTAGGCCTGGCGCGCATCGCTCCATTCCTCATCCGTGTTTTGCGTTGTGAACCCCCCGAGCAGGAGCGGTAAAAAGCGTGGGTTGTTCCACACCTGCTGCGTCAGCAGCAGATAGTCCAGTCTTTCCACGCCCTGCTGCAGGTACTGCTGCTTGCCGGTTGCGCGGTAGAGGGTGAGTAGCGCCTGTGGCGCCTGAATCTCCGCGAGATTGTTCTGCGGGAACTGCCCGGTCCAGCTGTCGTAGAACTCGTAAGGCTTGCGGGCGCAGGACAGAAATGTTTCGAAGTCGAACCAGCGTTGACGCGGCACGATCTCCCGGTTGATGTAGTCCATCGCGTCCTCCGCCGCCGTGCGGTACCGGTCGTCTCCTGAAGCAGCGGCAAGCGTCGCGAGGAAGAGTGCGGAGGGCGCGGTCTCCGCGTTGAGATCACGAAACTCGGCGCGCGGCTCCAGCGTCGCAGCGCGGTACCACGATGGGATTACTCCGTTTAATGCTTGGTGGGTCAGCAGGAAGTCTCCGTAGCCTCTGGTGAAGGCGAGGATCTCGGCCTTGCGTTCGGGGACGAGCTCTGCCCAGCGCAACATCCAGTACGCGGTCCAGGACATCGAGAATGCGTCGTAGCTGTCCTGATATCCGGCCCAGCCGTCGCTTGGGATCCACCGCTTGCCGGGCACGAGATAGATGGTGCTGAAGGCGCCGTGGTCCCGCGGTGCGGAGAGCACAAGGTTGAGCACGCTCTCGGCTTTGCCCTGCATGTTCGCGTCCCCGGTGGTGCGGCCGTGGAGATACCAGCCGTAAGCGGTGCGCAGCGTCTCGAACCAGGGACTGAACCAGGCGTCAGTTTCGTGGTGCTGCCAGTCGCCGGTGACGCTGCGATCGCTGGCGAGCGTGCCGCACTGCCGCGTGCCACACGGCCAGCCCGCATAGACGCGGTTCGCATAGGTGGTCCAGGCGTCCTTGCGCCAGCTATCGAAGGAGTGGAGCTCCGGGCGCAGGACGTTACGCTGCTCGTCGGCGGAGCGGAGCAGCTCGGGATGACCAAACTCTTTCCACAGCAGACGGACGGCGCTGCGATAGCCGAGCCGAGGCGGCTGATCGGAGAGCAGGATGCTGTAGCGGTACTCGACGATGTTGGCGAAGAGCGGCAAGGTTGCTGTTGGAGGCCGGCGGAAGAAGGAGTGGCCGTGCGGCTCGGACGGGATGGCGCCAACGGACATCCACGGCGTGGGCCCGGAGGTGACATCCAGGTCAAGCGCACGCGTATCGACGTGGCGATCGTCCAGGTCCGGCACGAGCGCGGCAAACAGGCGTGCCTGTTGCATCATCACCACGGGGGATTTGAACGCATTGCTGGCGATCAGGTCGGCGGCCTCGCTCTTGATGCTTTGCGACCATACGAAGTCGAGGGGCCCGGTGTGGTCGTCGACCACCTGGTTTCGCGGCGGAAGGTAGTCGTAACGATCCTCCACCGAGCGGAGCGTCGCGGCATCATTGGCTGTAAAGCGCGTGGACACCTGCAGGCGATCCTCGTCAGCGGTCGTGGTTAGCCGCTGTTCGAAGCTGCCGAAGATGCACTTGCCCTCGACGAGAAGGCCGCCGGAGATGGTCTCCGCAGTGCCCGCTTCGCAATGTATGGCCCCGGAAGGGGTTTGCACCAGAAGGGCCTGCTCGGCCGCCAAGGTGTCCACCCAACCGTCGGCGGTGTGGATCGACAGCACCTCACGCAGGTGACCGGCGACGTGCGTAAAACTGACGCGATAGCACCTGGTGGTCAGGGCGACCGAGCCCTGCGCGCAGGAGGAAGCGCCCAACGCCAGCGTGGCCAGCACGGCGAGATTGGCACGTGTCATTCGGTCGACCCCTGCGTCGCGCCGGGGGCCTGGTTGAGCCACTGCGGCGGTGCCTGTACCTTTTGGGAACCATGATAAACGTTCCAGGGATCCGCCTGCGTGAGGCCGAAGATGAAGCTCTGTCCATCGACAAAGCGTTGCCTTAGCTCGAAGTTTTCAAAAGCGACGCCGCCCGGCAGCGGCTCGGTGGACGCCCAGTACACGCGCCGGCCATTGATGTGGACGCGCAGGTCTGGCTGCACCTTCGAGCCGGCGACCCGCCAGTATTGCGTGTACTTCGCTAGCGGATAGACCCAGTGCGCCGTTGCATTCGCCGGGCTCCCGGCCGGAGACGTTTCATCGCTCGTGCAGAACACGACCGCATCTCCGTCCTCGGTGCGGAGCATGTCTGCGAGCGGGTAGCCAGGAGCCTCCACAAACGCGGCTCCCCCAAAGCCGGCGAACAACTCCTTGCTGTAGATGGCTCGTCCGTTCAGCCACAGCAGGCGGAGGCGTTCGTAGTTGCCCATGGTCGCCGTCGTCGTCAGCTCTTCGATTGGCGGACTGTCCAGCTCGGCGTGCGGGGTCAGCTGAAGCTCACCGGGGTGATCGCTGTCCATTGTGGCGACCACATAAACATGCGCCCCGTTTACCGTGAACCGCTCGACATCGATGCGCACGCGGAGTCGCTCCACCACGGCCTTGCCCGTGCGGATCGTCTCGAACGAGCCAGACGTACCGGCAACATCCGCATGCACCGACATGCGCTTGCCCTGCTGGCCCGGGTCGAGCTGACTCTGTTCCAGCTCGCTGAAGGCCATTCGATCGAAGCGACGTCCCGGGCCGGCGACCACCGGCTCCACGGCGATGAAGTTGATCAACTGCGGCTGCACCTCGCCAGACGTGTACACGCCGATGCGGATCAACCCGCGGGGTCCCTTGATGCCGCCCGGGGAGGCCAGCCCAAAGACCAGGCCGTCGCGACGCCCCCAGATCAGCGGATCGCCCGCCCTGGCAGGCCGAACCCACGGGTCTCCCTGGCCTACACCCGGGCTTCCGTTCTGGCCCAGCAGACAGCCCATCGGTGTCCCCATCACGGCGAGCAGCAGCCCCAGCCTCGCAAGCCTTGCCACGCCGGTGCGTCCCGCCGAGGACCCATGACGTGCTGAACTCATCTCCCGCCCTCTCCAGAATCCCGCTGTGAAACGTTTAACAGCGCAACGGACCTTTCAGATAACAAAGCACGTCGCGCACCGTCCGCAAAAGCCACCCAACCACCAGGCTGGCCGAACCAATGCGGGGAGAGAACGCAACCTGCCGCGCTTTCCCCCCTCGCAGAGCCTTATACACTAAATAAGCATGCTCACGATAGTGGAAGTCGCCAGACGCGCGGAAGTCTCGACGGCAACCGTCTCCAACGTCATCCGCGGCACGCGTAAGGTCAGCGACGAGCTCACCCGGCGCGTCCAGGCGGCCATCGCGGAGATGAACTACACGCCTAACGAAATCGCCCGCAGCCTCAAGCTCAAGCAGACCCGCATGCTCGCCATGGTGCTACCCGACATCACCAACACCTTCTTCCCGGACATCCTCCGCGGCGCCGAAGACGCGGCCTTTGCTCGCGGCTACTTCCTGCTCAGCGCCAACACCAACGAGCAGCCCGACCGCGAGCGCCGCATCATCGCTGCGCTGCGGTCCTATCGCGTCGACGGTATCCTGCTGGCCAGCGCGCAGAGCTCCTACGACCATGACGCCAAGCACATCGCCAGCATGATCAGCGCGGGATGCGCCGTCGTGTGCCTGGACCGCGCCGTGCCGGACGTCACCACCGACGCCGTGCTGCTGGACAACGTCGGCGGCGCCCGCGCCTGTGTCCGCCACCTCATCGAACGCGGCCACCGCCGCATCGCCATCATCACCGGCGCGCTGCACCTGCAGACGGGGCTGGAGCGCCTGGAAGGCTACCGGCTCGCGCTTGGGGAGGCCGGTATCGCGGAAGACAAGAAGCTCATTCTCGAAGGCGACTTCCGCCTGCAATCCGGACGGCTCCTCTGCGAGCAGTTGCTCAGGAATTCCCCTAGGGCGACCGCCCTCTTCGTCTGCAACGGCATGATGACCCTTGGCGTGCTCCAGGTCCTGCATGAGCGCCACCTGAACGTCCCCCGGGACTACGCGCTCGCCACCTTTGACGAGATTTCCATGGACCAATCGTTTTTCGTGCCCCTGACCACTGTGGTGCAGCCCAGCTACGAGATGGGCTTTCGCGCCGCAAACATGCTGATGGACCGCATTGAAGGCAACCTGGGCGGGGGGCCCTCGGTAATCCGCGTGGAGCCAAGCCTGAAGCTTCGGCAGTCCAGTGCCGGCCGCCGGCCCGTGCGTGCAAAGAAAGCAGCTGGCGCGGCCTGAAGGATTTTCGTTGACACTCCTGAATCGTTTATGGTCTAGTTTCGCTCGCCAAAGTTACACGTTTAAATCAGGAGCTCAACATGCATACGTCTTGCAAGTTCAACCCCGGCCTCATCGCCATGACCGTCCTGCTTTGGCCCCTCGCTCTCGCGGCCCAGGCAGACCGGGGATCCATCAAGGGACAGGTCCTCGACGGGCAGCGCGGCAGCATCCCGAACGCGACGCTTCAGTTGCGCAACGAGGAAACCGGGGTCATCGCCCGCTCCACCTCCTCATCCACCGGAGACTTCGGTTTCAACAATCTGAACCCAGGCCTCTACACCCTCAGCACCACCAACGCCGGATTCGGAACCCGTGTGCAGGAGCACATCCTGGTCGCGGTCGGAACCACCACGCCGCTCGACCTCATCCTAAAGCTCGCCAGCGTGGAGCAGGCCGTGGTCGTCACCTCCGGCAGCGTCGGGGTCGAAACCCAGACCTCCGAGATCGGCACCGTGGTCACCCCGCGCGAGATCGTCGATCTGCCCGTGCCCATGTCCAGCGACTCGCGCAACCCGCTCAGCTTCGTCGCGCTCACGCCCGGCGTCGCGGGATCCACGCCCGGCGCGCA
>JAABVA010005116.1_pt1 | contig 11982 bp, 5 predicted proteins | sample 5560331 | NCBI WGS metagenome assembly JAABVA01 (sample SAMN12812661, study PRJNA571458) | rock metagenome | isolation source: Antarctica rocks | place: Antarctica: Victoria Land, Mt New Zealand sud | collected 2016-01-07
TCTCAACAGAAGATTGATCTCAAGTTTAAATACATAAAGTGTTAAACTTAATCTTACAGAATTTCTCAATTCAATTTATATAATGATTACTTCACAATAATGAGAGTATAAATGTTCTTTCTTAACTTTAATTCATCAATATCTTATTTATATAAGAAGATCATTGAAGAATTAAAGTTAATTAATTATGTATAAGAAGAATTTAAAGTCTGCAATTCATTTAAATTTTAATATTTTACTAACAGTCTTCTTAAATAGAGCAGCAATTTCATTATTAACTTTCTTTTTCTTTTTAGATTTAAAAAAAAAATCATCATCATTACTGTCATTAACTTCTGCATTAAAAGCTCTGTATCTCTTTTCTTTTTCTTTATAGACTGACTTTTAATACAATTTAACTACAGTCAATCTATACAGCTTAACTGCAATTAATTTGCTTGTTTTTTTTTAAGTATTTTGCTTAACATCAGAAAGAAATTCACAATCTTTAATGAAGTGAGAGTCATTATAAAGAAAGCATTTAATAAAGCAACAAAAAAAATGATTACTGTCTAAGCTGAATGATCTGTAATAATGTTGCTTAATATTAATTATGCAGTAATTTAATAAATTATAATTCTAATTCATTAAACATTAATCTTCTTTCTGTTTATCTGCTCACAAAACAATGACAGTCTCATTAATTTTAAATTATATCTCTTTTTTTTAAAACTTTTATAAATCTTTCTTGATGTTTAAATTGTTCTAAGTATCAATGACATTATAAATCACAACATATTTAACTAATAGCACTTAAAGCAGTATTTAAAATTGTCATTCTGATTTAAACAACTCAGTCATGTCAGACTGAGTTGCAGCAATCTTTTAATTAAGTTTGCTTAAATAAATCTATACTTCTTTAATAAACACATTCTCTGACATTCTGTACTCAACAAACTTTATTAATTATTATTTTCTGATCATCTACAGCTTCTTTTTGTACTTAAACTTTAATATATCTCAAACATTCTTTATGTTAATTTTGTTCATCAGATATTCTTAATCATTTATATTTATGCAGATAATAAATCAATATAAAGTCTTTACATCAGTTTTCTGACTTTTAAAGTCAAAACTATTAAGAAAAAATGAATTTAAGAATCTGCTGATCAACATATTAACTGCTAAGACTTTAACAACATTTTATAAATCTTCTTTCATTAATTATCTTCTCATAAGAATGAATCATTGATTGCAGTTCTTGTAAGTGAGAATTGAGATGAATTATTGCTTTATAAAGAAGTTGTTGAAGTTCATGATGATGATAGTTGACATATAGTATAAGAAGTGAATAAAGTAAAATAACAATGTATACATTGAAGATAATATAAATAAAATAAATAAAAAGCTTTTATATCTCTTATTTTGTGAAACAGTAGTGCTTATTCATCTCAATGACTTATATTAAGCTATCAAAGAACAGTACTCTCTGAGCAATTAAAAATGCTAATTTTTGCTGAGACTGATTCTCTATAAATCTTTTAAGTTAAATGTACTTAACTATTACAGAACAGTGCTCTCTGAGCAACTATAAATGTTAATTTTTATTGAAATTAATTCTCTATGAATCTTCTGAGTTAAACATACTCAGCTATTACAGAATGCTGATTTTGCTAAAGTTAAATTTATTACAAATCTTAATAGTTAATGATACTGCTAAAGTTAGATTGATTGTGAACCTTAATAATTGATGTATACAGCTATCATCAGTGTGCTGATTCTGCTAAAGTCAAATTTATTATAAATCTTTTATAAATCTTAAAAGTCAGCATACTCAGCTATCATCACACTAAAAGTATACACTTTCTCTAAAAAGCTTCTTACTAATCTGAGCTCATAATCTATTGAAAGAAATGAATACTTATGCTATATTATGTCATTTAGTGAAATCTCTAAATCATGTTGTTTATGAGCACATCTTGATTGAGAAAGTTGCAGAAGAAGTAGAAAGAATGTTAACTACAGTTAATATAAATAAAGTCTTCACTCAGTCTCTGACACTAGTTCTACTTCACTTCATAGAAGTAGCTAGAACATTGCTTCTCAATAGTCTTTATGAATTACATTGAGAAAATTACAAAACAGTATTAGCTTTAAGCTTCAGATCTTAAGTACATCATTAAGAATTATGTTGTGAAGTTTATTGAAAGTAAAAAAAGAGATATTGTTAATCTTAAACTGCAATGATAGTCATTAAATGTTCTTCTAAATAAAAAATTCATTAAATGTTTATGAAAGAAGTTAATCATTGTGAAGATTACAGCTTCAGATCAGACATTTATAACTTAAAATAGTAAGATATAGTTTAACTTAATTACAATTAAGATTGATAAGTCTTAAAATAAACAACATAAGATTAAGTTGACTGCAGTCAATCTAGATAAGTTGTTAAATGAGAAGATCAACACTGATTAAATTAAGATAGTGACACTTAAAGAAGTTAGAATCTTTCTATGCATTGAGATCTTAAAATAAAAGAGAGATAATGATGATGATGATTAAGATATAAATGAGTTTTTAATTAAAATATTAAGAATTATGCTGATACTTATAATATTCTTTACAGATAAAAAAGACTTTATAATCAGATCTGACATTTTAACATCTGTTATCTATGCTGAAGCAGTGAGAGACTTAATCTGAGAAGAAATGTGAAAAAATGTCATTTATACAGAGCTGACAGTCTTGACAATAAATGAAATATGAGAAGAGACTGTGTCATTAAGAAAAGTCAACATTGTAATTAATAAATGAATCTTTAAATTTAAGCTGAACATCAATGAATTCTTAAACAAGCTTAAGGCAAGACTTGTGACAAAAGACTTTTCATAAATATATAATGTTAATTATAAAAACATCTTTATTCTTATTATTAAGTTTAACACTCTGCAAATCTTTCTGAATATCATTACACTTAAGAATTTAGAATATCATCAAATAAATGTCAATAATATTTTTACAAAATTCTTTTTAAAGAAAACAATCTATATAGCACTTTCTTTTGAAGTCAATATTGCATTTAATCATATTCTACACATACTGCACAGTCTTTATAATCTTAAGTAAGTCATACAGAACTGACATAAATAATGTGTTACTGAACTATTTAAATTAAATTTTCATTAAAGTAAAACTGATCTCTGTCTTCTTCTTTACAGCATTAAAAGAATTATGCTGCTTCTTTATATAAACAATATTGTTGTAACTTCAGTAAATCTGTTATATATTCTTTAATTTAAGCAAGCTCTTGCAGACATATTTAAAGTTAAGAATTTAAGAAAGATACAGAAAATTCTTAACATTTAAATTATATATAATTGCAAAATGAGAACTCTGCATCTGAATCAGACTCATTATATAAATAAGATATTAAAGAATCTTTATATGCAATTTAATAAGCATAGAGTCATCAGCATTTCATTTAACAAATATGATGTTTTTTGTCTTGCTGACTTAACTGATTAAAGAATAGATTAAAGACAGTATTAATAGATAATTAAAAATTTAATGTATGTAACAATTCATACTTAGTTAAACATTATCTTTACATTAAATTGACTAAGTCAATATCTCAGTAATTCTGTAAAGCATCATGAACATACACTTAAGAAACTACTGCAGTACATAAAATTAATTATCAATCTTAATATTATATATAGTTTTAATGAGAGTCAAGCAATGCTTAAATACTCTAACTTTAACTATACTTTGAATAAACAGAATTAGAAATCAATTTTAAAATGTGTTTATATGTTTAAAGATGAATTAGTGTTGTGAATAAGTTAAAAATAGAAGTTTGTCATTATTTTAATTACTAAGACTGAATATATAATCATGTCAATGTACATAAAGATTGAGATTTAACTTAAATAGATATTAAAAGACATAAATATAAGCAAATATCTTGAAGTTAACTTACACTGCATGAGCATTTAAAAGAATAAAGCTCATTAAGCATCTTTATTTATTTAATTTAGAAGAGACAATCAAGTTGTCTTGATCTTGATTAAAAACATATATATATATAAGTAATTAAAGCACATTAATGTCTTCTATTATAACATTTACAATCTACATAAGCACAATCAGATTCAAATAGACTTTCTACTCAGTCAAGAAATGATTATTGATGAGCTTATTAAGTCTTTATTTAAATAGATCTTTAAGTGATTCATTAAATTCATAAAATTCACTGTTAATAATTAATTAAATTCTTAAATGATTTGTTGAACTCTTAATGATGCATTTAGTTATTTAATGTTTGCTGTCAGTAAAAGTCAATAGATGCAGTCTTACTGAGTAAAATGTTGAGAAATGATGTTTTAACTGTTTCTATGAAGTAAGATAGAATTAATGTCAGAAACTAAGTAAAGACTTTATTTACATTAACTGTAGTCAACATTCTTTTTACTTCTTCTGTAACTCTCTTGATTAAGATGTGCTCATAGGCAACACAGTTTAGAGATTTCACTAAATAACATAATATAATATAAGTATCTACTTTCTTTCAATAAACTCAATAATACTTTTTAAACAACAAATTAATTATTCTGTCTACTTTATAATGTTCTGCTAAAACATCATTATGATGCAGCTTCATAAATTCATTCTTGATGACTTTATCAAATAATATATATATTTTATTTTTGTAATAAAGTAGTTCAGTGAAATCAAACATTTATAAACTGTCACTGATATCTTAATGACTGCAGTTACTCTGTAATTTCAAGTTTTGTTACATCTTTACTGTTAAAACATCAGTGTTCTGTAAGAGATAAATAAATTCAAAAAAGAATAATTATTTCTCATTATGTACTGTTTTATTGTCAGTTACTTTCTGAATCAATATATATAAAATGAACTGTTTATAATCAGTAATTTTAGCAATAAAGTTAAGCAGCTTTTCTGCTATGTTGTGTATAGATAAACTAGATATATAATCATTATTTTTCAATTCATTCTTAAATGAAAACTCTTTAAATCTTTTATTGACTTGTTTTTAACAGTCATGATCTTCAGTTTAAATGCTTAATTGATATTCTTTTAATAAAATGATCAGCATAATTTGTAAATCTAAGCTTTAAGCATTAATCTGATTAATTAAAACAGTAATGCTTAATTTTAATTCTTAAAATAGTGTAATTAGCTTTTATTACAATGTTAACAGCAATCTATTTATGCTCTTCTTGACTTTGTAGTCAAAACATCTCAACAGCACATTAATGAGATTTGTTTTTTCTGATTAATGTATAATTATAAAATTATAAGCAGCTAACTTTATAACTTAGTGTGTTTGTCTTCTATTTAATAATTTTACATTCATAAATTCTTGTAAATTATTGTGATTCATAAGTATCTTAATAAGATAACAACTATTTTCAAGATAGTGTTGTCAGTGTTTAAATGTCTTCATAATTGTCAATAATTTTTGATTATAAATTTCATAGTGTGTTTTAACTGAGTCTAACTTTCTTAATTAAAAGATAACAAAATGTCATTAAGCATTTATTTAAAACTGTAAATAAATATTTATCAACTTAACTATTAAGACATTAGTTTTAACTTAAGCTCTTAACTCTGAGTTAAAGTGCATCAGAATAAATATTTATATAAAGATGTTGTAAAACTTATAAAATACTTATACTGTTATTTATAATTACTCAAAGATATCTATCTTCTTATTGTTCTTGCTGTCTTTTAATAGATCAGTTAAAGAAGCAGTGATCTTAGAATATCTCTGTATAAAGTGATGATAAAAGTTTGCAAACTTTAGAAATATTTATATCTTGTGATAGCTTCTAGATATCAGTCATTTCTTTATGATTTTGATTCATCATTGATTCATTGAAATATCAATAATGAAAATAATAAATTTAAGAAATTTTATCTATATAGTATAAAAAGCACACTTCTTTAAATTTGCATACAGTTTAAACTGTTAAAGTTGTTTCAGAATTTGTTTTATATAACTCTGATGTTCTTTTAAAAAACTGAAATAGATCAGAATATTATTTAGATATGTTAAAAGATGACATCACACTAATAGCAAAGCTATCATGAGTTATATTTAACACTTTCTCTAACTTACAATTCTCTAGAGCACACACATACATTATGACATTCAGTGTTCTGCAGATGTAAAAAGTGCACATAGATAATGATTTAAACTTGCAATCTTTGAGCTTACTTTCTCATTATAAACTTAAATCATTGACTAAGATGATCTAAATGTATATCTTTATGAGATTTTAAACAAAAAATTACTTCATTAACTTGAGCTTATAATCTGCTAAAAGATGACATCACACTAATAGTAAAGCTATTGTGAGTTATATTCAACAAAATATATTATACAAAAAACATTGACTAGCTCAGTCAATACTCAGTTAATATAAACTTAAAAGATTATTAAGACATTAATTAGTCTGAATGACATGATTATGTATTTAAATTAATTATAATGTATGTAAAATGCAGTCTTTCACTTGTCATCTTTCTTAATTCTAATGCAGTAATAAGCATTCTTAAAATCTAGTTTAATGAACATCTTGACTTCACTTAAATGATTAAATGTCTCATTAATTAACAGCAAAAAATAATAATTCTTAACAGTAATTTTGTTGAGATCTCTATAATCAATATATAAATGTAAATTCTCTTCATTTTTTAAAATAAACAGAACTGATGCTTCTGCAGAGCTGACAAAATATTGTATTTATTTTTTTATTAAAATGTTATCTAAATATTCTTTAAATACTTGTAGCTCTATTTTTAACAAATTATAAAGTGAATTATAAAGTAATTTATGTCTCTCTGTCTCTATGACATAATCATGATCTTAATGAAATAATAATTTATCAGCATTCTCTTCAGAGAACATATCTGTGTATTTGTTGTATTATTAAGATAGTATTGACATATTGTCAACAACATATACAGTAGTTGTTAATGAGTCTGACTCAGACATCATCAATAATATATAAATAGTGAATTGATTTTAAATGTTGTTGATAAATGCTTTAGACTCATCAATAATTAAAGATATTTATTTTATTTTATAGTGTCATGTATACAAGTTATAATCAATATGAATGCATTGCTGTTTCAGATCTAAAAGATTAAAGATGAGTTTAAATTCATTTTTATTTAAAATATAAAACAACTACTTTTCAGTTTGCTCTTATTTTTAACTGTTGATGAGTTTATGCTTCATTAAATATGTATTATAGCAATAAATATATTGTTCTTTCAAAAACTCTGATCTTGAGAGTTCTGCATTAACTTATGTTAATTAATGAACAACAATGTATTATTAAGACATCACATTGATTTCTGCTGCAGTATTTAACAGTACACTGACAGAAACTTAATCAGATTTAATTTAAATTTAATCTTTTTTTATAATGCTAAATTTCTTTATGATTTTTAATCTAATTTTCATTACTAAAGTATAATTAACAAAACTCTGTCTTTTTTTATCTTGACTACATTAATCTTAATGTAATTAAGATTTTTTAAAAGACTTCTGCAGTTCTTTATAAAATAACTTAATCTTTCACAATTATAGTAATTATTCTTCTTAACATCAATCTTAAAACAAGATTTATCTGCATTATTATAATAACTTAATTTTATAATCTCAAAGTTAAGATAATTGTTCTGCTGCAGCTTTGCTGTCTAAATGAAAGAATATAAATAATGTTTATAAATTTTCTTAATGATGTAACTTTAAATCATATAATTATCTATAAATTACTGATTAATCTTTAATTTTACAGTCAGAGCTATTAAACTTTCTTTTATCTTTAAAGAATCTTAATAATTGATTAAAGTCACTTAAATTTTTAGTTAAAGTTTTATAAAAAAATAATTTATTTTTTATTTCTCTGTATAACTCAGAAGCTGATTCTTCAGCATGTTAAGATATTGTCACAAAAACTTAAATTAATTAAGTAAATTTCTATATAACTTTTAAATATTTCTGTACTGTATTAAGTCTGCAATTCACTGAGTTCTCAATAAGATTAAGCAGAAACTTTAAAAAGAATATTTATAATTTGTTATTTAGAAATTTATTCTCATTAATGTGATAAAATTATGCATCTTAAGATTCTTCTGCTAAGAACTGCATAATAAAGAGAATTTTATTGCAGTTATTGAAGAAGTTTTTAGAGATTAAGTAAAACATTATTATAACATTGTATATAAATTTAATATGTTTATAAATAAACTTCTCATTATATATAAGTAAGTTCTTTAACTGTTGAGTTTATTTTGCTGAAAATATATACAAGACTTTAAATACATATTGCTTCATTAAATTTAAAGAGTTAATAAAAGTATAAAAAGATTCTGTATGCAGTTCTTTCTTAAATAAGATTTAAGAATCTTTATTTTTTAAAAGTTCATCAATCTTGTTATACATATTAAATGCTTGCAATTCACAATTGATTTTCATGAATCATCATCTTTTCTTATTATTAATTTATTTAATTTCAGTTAAATAAATCTATTTATCTAAACATCAATTCTTCTTCTCTACAATCTAAATAACAGCTTAAATCTCTACAGATTTTCATTCTTTAAAAATTATTTAAGTCTCAATACAATCAAAGAATAACTCTGTTTTATTTTGCTGATTTTTAGTCTGCATATTGTAATGTAATGAATTGTTATTCTTTAAAAAGATAAAGTTGTTAAAATTGTAAATTCATGAATCTCTTATTTATAAGAGACTGATGAGTAAAATATATAATAATGTGAAACACTACATTACAACAGTTATTCAATGAAGTTTTGATGTTAAAGTCTTGTATTGATAAAAATTAATAATTAAGAAACTTAAAAGATTTGTATGTAAAGACTGTCTATATAGTACTTTGCTTATTAATTGTTGTGTAAGAGATTTGACTATGATTTGATATGAGTGCATAATGATATTATGACAAATATTTATAGTACAATTGTTTAATAATAATGTATAGATTTACAGTGTCAAATATTTAATAGCTTCTTTTGTTTCTGAAGCTTAACATTATTTTATAATGAATATAATATTAATTTTTCTTTAAACTAACTTTATATCTTGTTCTGATTCAACAGTTATTTTTATAATGACTTTTTTAGCTTTTTAATCTTTTTAAACATTCAAAATTCTATTTATTAACTGTTTACAACAACATCATTGAGCATCTGTGTCTTCAATATTGACAAATACTTTAATGACATCTAAATCTTTAATATTAATGACTTTAACAGTATGTTTGTGTAATTAAGAAAATTGAAAAATGAATGAATGAAGAAACAATTTAAAACTTTATTAATGAAATATTTTAAGTTATTTGCTGATCAATAAAGAATCAGTGATTCTTTTATTTAAGATATAAGAAATATTATGTATCTAAACAGTCTTATTGAATTAATTGCTGAGTCTTATAAGAATAAGATGAACAATCTTTAAATTATGAAAAAGTCTTAAATACAAGAAGATCTTCATTGAGTTTATAATGATTATTTATAGTTTTATTTATATAATGATTAAATTTATCAGTGACTTTAAGATATCATGAGACTTTATTGAGATGATTAAATTCTTAATAAGCAGCAATAAATGTTTAATAAGATTTTTTTAGTATTTAAATTGCTGTAAAATAGACATTTAAATAGATTCAGAATCTCTAACTGTTTAATGTTTTTAGTATTTAGCTTTGATTTCAGCAGCAGTTTATTACTGCTTTTTATATAATATCTATCTTACTTATTAACTGTTTTACATATCTAAAAGAAAACAATGCATCTAAAAGTCAATTTCTTTTAAAGTCTTCAACTTTAAAGATATATTTATCAGTTATTTAAATAAGATTCTTCTTTAACTTACTCAACATAACTAATATCTAATTTATCTGTATATTTAATTGAATTTTCAATCAATCAATTTAAGTGAAAATCTTTCTTTCTATTACTCATTCTTACTCAATCTCATTAATTCTGACTTAAGTCTTCAACAATCTTATCTTTATTTTTAAAACTCTTATTCTTATTTCTATAATGCATATCTTCATGTTCTGACTTGAATTCTCTCACTAAATATAATTTTTAAACATAATGATAAGAATTTGAACTGTAAAAAACTTAATATGCAAGAAATTTCATCTTAAATACTTAATAAATCTTTGCTGTCACTACTGCAGTTTAATGTGAGCTGCTGAAGTGCTGAATTGACTGTGAAAGAGAGTTGTGAATAAAGCAGTAAATAAAGTGATGAATGAAGTGATGAATGAGTTGCAGATTTGCAAGAATGTAATAATATAATGAATAAAAAAGCTATATAAGCTAAATAAGTCTTCATCATTACTGTCTTTTATGTCAAAGTCATTTAAGAACTTTAATTACTGTTTTTTCTTTTCTTTTCTATTCATTTAAAACATTAAATTATCTCTTACATTCTTATCTTAACATTCTTATTTTATCAGTTCTTCTGCAGTCTTTTTCTTTATTTACTTCTTTGCTTTATCTTCTTTTATTATCTCAATTTATACATTAAGAATCTTAATGAGATTGATTTCTAAATTTTTATCATTAATAATAAAATTAATTACATACTGCTTTCTTTTCTTTATTAATGATTTTATATGACACTTTAAAGAATTATAAAACTACTTTACTTTGCAGATAAACTTTACATTAATTTTCTGTTAAAACTCTATTCTTTTTTTAAAAACATTATATATTAATTATTTTTGCAGACAGATCTACAGCAGAATAGTATTTTTCTTCTTTATTAATTAAGAATTATACATAACTGTGAAGTCTGTACAGAAGATGATGATGATGATTAAAGTGACAAAGATGATGAGAGAAATAGTAGAGTGAATAAAGATGATGATGAGAGTGATGAGATAAATAAAAGTGATAATGAGAGTGATGAGAAGAATGATAAAGTAAATAAAAGTAATGAGAATTGCAGTTAAAACAGAATTAATGAGCATTAAAGTGTTAAAGATAGATAAAGAAGACAGTGTAACTGTAGATGATGAGTTTAACAGTTAATTAAATTTAAAAATGAAAGTTATAAAGTTTAATTAATTTACATGATTAATTGAATAATCTGTATAATGATAAAGTATAAAAGACATAGTATTAATATATAAATTTGATGTCTAACTCTCAAGTCTTCATCACAGCATAAAGTCATAATAATCTATTAAGCTAGATCTAATTAGACTAGTTTCATAGTGTAAATGAAGTGTTAGTGATTTTCATAATGTGAAAATCACTAACACTTCAGAACTCTGTCTAGAGTCAGATTTATAAAAATCTGATTCACTAAACCTATCCTAGAAGTGTAAATAATTATTTACACTTTGCAAAAGTTCTCTATTACAGAAAAGAATACATAATATGGTAGATCTGTATGAGTCTTTAATTCGGTAGAGGGAGCTTCACCAGGCGTTCTCTAGCATCAATGAATCAACAGCGGTGACCTTGGTGGAAATTCTAGAGAAGTTGACATACTCCCTAGAATAATACAATATGTCTAGGGTATGTTTCCAAGCCTGTGTGGTCTTGAGACATCTATGGTGTGACTTTGGGAAGTGGGATGCGGTAGCTGATATGTTCCATAGCACGCCTCTGAGCTTTGTTCCCTTCTGCTGGAGGACATATACGGAGAATTGACAGCAGTAAGGACCCTACTTGTTCTTTACCAACAAGTCGCCATAACTCCTGGATATTGCACCTCTAGCGATTCTGCAAGACCCTTCTTCTTACCTTACTCGCTGCTTCAGCCCTCACACAACATTGCACCACATCGACTCTCTGCTTTGCACCTTGGCACACTACTAACTCTTTCAGCGTGTGTTCTCCATACTTCTTCGTAATGGCCGCCTGCAACTTTCCCTTCTCATCCACCACACTGGCCTTTCCTCCCGACAGATAAAGCAC
>JAABVA010005117.1_pt1 | contig 11980 bp, 13 predicted proteins | sample 5560331 | NCBI WGS metagenome assembly JAABVA01 (sample SAMN12812661, study PRJNA571458) | rock metagenome | isolation source: Antarctica rocks | place: Antarctica: Victoria Land, Mt New Zealand sud | collected 2016-01-07
ACGCCCGCGTGCACACCTCCACTGCGCGGGCGTTGGGCACCGCACGGTCGTATACATCACCGGCAAGGAGCACCACGTCCACCCCGTGCTCGGCCACCAGGGACGCGACGTGCGCCAGGACGCGGGCCTGGTCATCCAGCAGGTCCACGCCGTGGAAGGTGCGACCCACGTGCCAGTCGGAGGTGTGCAGCAAGCGCATGGGACGACCGTAGGGGCGCCCTCCGACAGAAACCGCCACCACGGCCGCCGCCACGCCGAACTGTCGGTGCCCGGTGCGCCGAACTGTCGGTGCCCGGGTGCACAGTGGCGGTCATGGACGTCCCGACCGTGCTGCTCTTCCTCGCCGCCCTGCTGCTCGGGGTGGCGCTGGGCTGGTTGGCGCACGTGAGCCGCGCGGGTAGCCACCTGGCCCGCGCGGAGGCCCAGCTGGCAGCCGGTCGCGCCAACGAAGAGACGGTGCGCCGCTCGCTGGAGTTGCTCACCGCGGACTCGGCCCGGCGCTCCTCGGGTGCGGTAGGTGAACAGGTAGCGGGGGTGGTGGGTCCGCTGCGTACGGCCGTGACCCAGCTCGCGCAGCATGTGGAGCAGATGGAACGCACCCGGGTGGATGCCTACGCCGGGCTGCGTGAGCAGGTGGCCGGCATGCACCGCACGTCGGAGCTGCTCACGTCGCAGACCACCCAACTGGTCACCGCGCTGCGCGCCCCCCAGGTGCGCGGGCGCTGGGGTGAGCTGCAGCTGGAGCGGGTGGTGGAGCTGGCCGGGATGGTCGAGCACTGCGACTTCAGCACCCAGGTCAGCGGGGTGGCTGAGCGGTCCGACGGCACCGCCGTCGTGCGTCCGGACCTGGTGGTTCGCCTGGCGGGTGGCCGCCGGGTGGTCGTCGACGCCAAGGTGCCGTTCCTCGCCTACCTGGAGGCCACGGAGGCCACCGGGGACGCCGAGCACCGGGCGCTGCTGCAGCGGCACGCCAAGGCGCTGCGGGCGCACGTGGATGCCCTGTCGGCCAAGACGTACTGGCAGGCTTTCGATCCCTGCCCGGAGTTCGTCGTGCTGTTCGTTCCTGGCGACCCGTTCCTCGAGGCGGCGCTCACCGCCGACCCGCAGCTGCTGGAGCACGCGTTCGCCGCCAACGTGGTTATCGCCACCCCCACCACGCTCATCGCCCTGCTGCGCACGGTCGCACACTCCTGGCGCCAGGAGTCGCTGTCGCGCGACGCCGTCGCGATCCACGCCCTCGGCCGGGAGCTCTACACCCGGTTGGCCACGGTCGGCGGGCACCTCGACAAGCTGGGCAGCCAACTCGGCCGGGCGGTCGACTCCTTCAACTCGACCGTCAGCTCCATGGAGAGTCGGGTGCTGGTCACCGCGCGCAAGCTGGGTGAGCTGCAGGTCGGCGGGACCGGACCGGACGCTGAGCTGCCGGCACCCCGTCAGGTGGAGCTCGCCCCGCGCAAGGTCCAGGCCGCCGAGTTGCTGGAGCGCTGAGGTCCAGGCCGCTGAGTTGCTGGAGCGCTGGGTTGCTGGAGCGCGGGCAGGGCCGAGTTCATCGTGCTGCGGCTAGGGTCGGCTTCGTGATGACGACCAGCCCACCCCGCAGCGGGGTCCGCATCGACGAAGGTTCCGTCGTCGCCGGCCGCCGCGGCATCCCCTGGTGGGCGGCCGTCGCCCTCGCCGTCGCCATGACGGGCGTCGGCATCGCCATCGACCTGTCCCGGGGCGACACGCTCACCCGGGTATTCCTGGCCTTCTACGCTGTGGGCTGCGTCGCGGCGGTGCTCGCCGTGATGTACCGCGGGATCTTCGCGACCATGGTTCAGCCACCGCTGGTGCTCGCCGTGGCCGTCCCGCTGGTGGTCAAGCTCCTCGGTGGCGGATCGACCGGCGGCCTGCGCAACCAGGTCATCACCCTCGTCGTGCCGCTGATCAACGGCTTCCCCACCATGGCGGTGACGACGGCCGTCACCGTAGCGCTGGGCACCGCGCGGATCGTGATCCACCGCAAGGCAAACCCACAGAACATCGGCCCGGCAGCCGCCCGCCCCGGCGACCGTGACCGGATCGACACCCGCAGCGCGGGAGCCGACGTCGAGCGCCCCGCCCGCTCACCGCGCCGCCGGCTCTGAGCAGGCGCCCAGATCAGCGCCGCGCGCGTGGGCTCCGCAACTCGTGCGGTAGCGCGAACACGAGGGTCTCGTTGGCCGTCGTCACCGGCTGCACCGCATCGAACCCCCGCTCGGCGAGCCACTCGAGCACGCCGCGCACCAGCAGCTCCGGCACCGATGCACCCGAGGTGACGCCCACGGTGCGCACCCCCACCAGCCAGCCCTCGTCGACCTCGGCGGCGTAGTCGACGAGGTGAGCGGCGCGCGCGCCCGCACCCAGCGCCACCTCCACCAGCCGGACCGAGTTGGACGAGTTGCGCGAGCCCACCACGAGCACCAGGTCGCACTCCGGTGCCATGGCCTTGACCGCGACCTGCCGGTTCTGGGTGGCGTAGCAGATGTCGTCGCTGGGCGGATCCTGCAGCTGCGGGAAGCGCGCGCGCAGCCGCTGCACCGTCTGCATGGTCTCGTCGACACTCAGCGTGGTCTGCGACAGCCAGATGACCTTCGACTCGTCCCGCACCGTCACGGCGTCGACGGAGTCGGGCCCGTCCACCAGCTGCACGTGCGTCGGCGCCTCCCCCGCCGTGCCCTCCACCTCCTCGTGGCCGGAGTGACCGATGAGCAGGATGTCGAAATCGTCGCGGGCGAAGCGCTTGGCCTCCTGGTGCACCTTCGTCACGAGCGGGCAGGTGGCGTCGATGGTGCGGAGCCCACGCTCGGCGGCCGCGGCGTGCACCGCAGGCGAGACCCCGTGGGCGGAGAACACCACCAGCGAGCCCTCCGGCACCTCGTCGGTCTCCTCGACGAAGACCACGCCGCGGTCGGACAGCGACTGCACCACGTGCCGGTTGTGCACGATCTCCTTGCGCACGTACACCGGTGCGCCATGCTTGGCCAACGCCTGCTCCACGGTCTCCACCGCACGGTCCACCCCCGCGCAGTATCCGCGTGGCTCGGCCAGCAGGACGCGTCTGGTGGTGCCGTCGTTCCAGTCGTCGGTGGTCCCCAGGCTCACGTCAACGGACATACCGCAAGCCTACGGGGACGCACCGGCCGCCACGTCACGTCGCCACGGTCGGGGGATTGAGGCAGGCTGCACCCATGCCTCGACTGCCCCTCGCCGTGCGGGTCGCCGCCGGCCTCGCCGCCACCGCCGTCGACGAGGTGCGTCACCTCCCGTCCACGATGGTCTCCCTGCCCGTCACCGCCGTCAGCCAGGTGCTGCAGAGCTACATGCGGGCCCAACAGCAGGTGACGGCGCTGGCCATCAAGGGCGACGAGGTTCTCTCGTTCCTGTCCCCGGCCCAGGAGACGCCCGAATGGGCGACTTTCGACGATGACCAGCAGGTCGCCACCCCACCGCCTGCGCGGCCCAGCAACTCCGGCCGTTTCGCGCTGTACTCCCAGGTGCCCACCGGCGCGGACGGTGTACCGACCCCCCGCACGGCCACACCCCACACGGCCACACCCGGCACGGCCACACCCCGCACCGCGAGGGACCTCACCGAGGCTGCCGCCGACATCCCACCGGCGCCGCTGCCCGGTTACGACGCGATGACCCTGGCGCAGCTCCGCGCCCGGCTGCGCGGGCTCTCGTTGGCCGAGTTGGAGGATCTGCTGCTGCACGAGGGTGCGAGCCAGGCGAGGGCGCCGTTCCTCACGATGCTGTCCAACCGGGTCGCCTCCGTCCGCTCGAAATGACCACGTCGGTGAGCAGGTGAGCGCCCGGTGACCGCACCCAGCACCGCCGAGCGGCCCTGGCCGGTGCGCACGGTCGCGCTCAAGGTCCAGCAGTGGATCTCCCGGCTCGGCGCGGTGTGGGTGGAGGGGCAGCTCACGCAGATCACCGCCAGGCCGGGGACGGCCACCGCGTTCCTGGTCCTCCGCGATCCGGCCGCTGACGTGTCGCTGAACCTCACCTGCTCACCGAAGTTGTTGCGCACCAGTGAGTTCCCGCTCGCCGAGGGCAGCAGGGTGATCGTGCACGGCCAACCCAACTTCTACGCCGGGCGCGGTGCGTTCTCCCTGCGGGTCGACGCGATCCGCCCGGTGGGCGTGGGTGAGCTGCTCGCCCGCATCGAGCGGCTGCGCCAGCTGCTCGATGCGGAGGGCCTGTTCGACCCGAGACTCAAGCGCCGGCTGCCGTTCCTGCCGCACACCGTGGGACTGATCACCGGTCGCGCCAGCGCCGCGGAGCGCGACGTGCTCAGCGTCGCGAGCGACCGTTGGCCAGCCGTGCACATCACCGTGCGCAACACCGCCGTCCAGGGTCCGACCGCGGTGCCCCAGATCTGCGCTGCGCTGGCGGAGCTCGACGCCGCGGAGGCGGTGGAGGTCATCATCATCGCCCGCGGGGGTGGCAGCGTGGAGGACCTGCTGCCCTTCTCCGACGAGGCACTGTGCCGGGCGGTAGTCCGCTGCCGCACACCCGTGATCAGCGCGATCGGACACGAGCCGGACAACCCCCTGCTCGACCACGTCGCCGATGTCCGGGCCGCCACCCCCACCGACGCCGCCAAGCGGGTGGTGCCCGACGCCGCCGCCGAAACGGCCCTGGTGCACGAGCTGCGCGCCCGCAGCCGGGCCGCGCTCGTCGCCTGGGTGGCACGCGAGGTGCGTGGCCTGCAGCAGCTGCGCAGCCGACCGGTGCTCGCCGACCCACTGCGCACGCTGGACACCCGGGTGCAGGAGGTGGCCAGGCTCCGCACCGACGCCCGCCGAGACGTCCGCCGACAGCTGGAGACGGCCAGCACCGCCACCGCGAGCCTGCGCGCCCGGCTGGTCACGCTGGGCCCCGCCGCCACCCTGGCCAGGGGATACGCCGTGGTGCAGCGGGTCGACGGCCACGGTGCGCACGTGCTGCGCTCAGTGGGCGAGGCGCCGGGTGGCACCGCCCTGCGCATCCGGCTCGCCGACGGCGCCGTGCACGCGATAGCGAAGGAGCTAGGCCGATGACGGAGCAGGCAGCGTCCGAACTGGGCTACGAACAGGCCCGCGACGAGCTGGTGGAGGTGGTGCGCCAGCTCGAGCAGGGCGGGCTGGACCTCGACGCGTCGCTGGCGCTGTGGGAGCGGGGCGAGGCGCTCGCCACCCGCTGCTGCGAGCACCTGGCCGGCGCCCGCGCCCGGGTGGAGGCCGCCCTGGCCAGGGCCGACCGCGACGGTTGAGCGACGGCCCCTGGCACCCGCATCACCGGCTGGCACCCGCATCACCCCGGGGCGACCGCATCATCCCGGCAGCGGCGCCCCGGCGAGGACCGCGCCGGCCAGCTCACTGAACTGCCGGTCGCTCCCGCTGCCGGTGATGAGCAGCCGCACGCTGCCCTGGTCGCTGACCCAGGCGGGCTCACTGCCCTGCTGCGCGTACAGCTGCCACGTGCCGCCGCCCACCTGCTTCGCGCCGGTGCGGGTCCGCAACCCCGGAACCTCGGCGGCGAGGAGCACGTCCGCGGCGGCGTTGCTCTGCGCCAACCGGAGATACGCCCCACCCGGGGTGACGTAGCCCACCCGCGCCGACGTGCCGCCTGCGGTGGCGCCCACCGTCACGTTGCTACTGGAGTTGGCCACCCACCCGTCGGGCAGCTGCGGCTGGCGGATCGGAAAGCTCAGCAGCCGGGCGTCGTCCGCCAGCACCCTGGTCACGTCGATGGTCGGTGGCGGTGCGGAGCTGGGGCCACCCGGGCTGAAGGCGCAGGCCCTGGACAGTCCCGCGAGCGCGAGGGAGATCAGCACCAGCGGCACGATCGACGCCACCAGGTCCCGGGAGGACTGCAGGTGACGAGGTTCGTCGGCGGCCACGTCAACCATCCTCCCACCGCTGCTCGCCGCGAATTCCCCGGCCGCGGCGCCGCCGTCTGCCAGGATCAAGGCTCCACCAGCCCCGCGCAGCCGCGTCCGGGCGCCCACCGAAGGAGCCACCGATGACCCCGGCGACCACCACCCCGCGACGGCGTGAACCACCCGACCGCAACCTGGCGATGGAGCTGGTGCGGGTCACCGAGGCCGGTGCCATGGCCGCCGGGCAGTGGGTGGGCCGCGGGGACAAGAACGGCGGCGACGGTGCGGCGGTGGACGCCATGCGCAAGCTGGTGAGTTCGGTGTCCATGCGGGGCGTGGTGGTGATCGGTGAGGGCGAAAAGGACGAGGCGCCCATGCTCTTCAACGGTGAGGAGGTCGGCGACGGATCCGGACCGGACTGCGACGTGGCCGTCGACCCCGTGGACGGCACCACCCTGATGGCCAAGGGCATGCCCAACGCCATCGCGGTGCTCGCGGTGTCCGAGCGCTTCGCCATGTTCGACCCCTCGGCGGTGTTCTACATGGAGAAGATCGCCGTCGGCCCGGAGGCCGCGGACGTCATCGACATCGCCGCGCCCGTCGCGGAGAACCTGCGCAAGGTGGCGAAGGCCAAGGGCGCCACCGTCTCCGAGGTCACGGTGTGCGTGCTGGACCGGCCACGCCACGAAGGGCTGATCGGCAAGATCCGCGAAGCAGGCGCCCGCATCCAGACCATCTCCGACGGTGACGTGGCCGGAGCCATCGCCGCCGCCCAGCCCGACTCGGGGGTTGACATCCTGCTCGGCATCGGGGGTACGCCCGAGGGCATAATCGCGGCCGCGGCGATCCGGTGCATGGGCGGGGCGATCCAGGGCCGGCTCGCCCCCAGGGACGACGCCGAGCGGCGCAGAGCGCTGGACGCCGGGCACGACCTCGACCGGGTGCTGGGAACCCACGACCTGGTGAGCGGGGAGAACGTGTTCTTCTGCGCCACCGGTATCACCGACGGCGACCTGCTCCGGGGGGTGCGCTACCGCGGCGGGGGGTGCGCCACGCAGTCGATCGTCATGCGGAGCAAGTCCGGCACCGTGCGGATGATCGACGCCCACCACCGCATGGAGAAGTTGCGGGAGTACTCCACGATCGACTTCGAGAGCTGAGGTCGGGCGGCTGCTCACCCCTCGTCGGAGGAGTGCCCGGGGAACAGGTGCGCGGCCGGGTCCAGCGCCACCGCGATGTTGTTGACCGCGGTGGCGGCCTCCCCGAAACCTGTGGCGATGAGGTTCACCTTCCCGGGGTAGGTGCAGATGTCACCCGCCGCGTACACCCGCTCTCTGGCCGTGCGCATCGTTGAGTCGACCGTGATCTGCCGATGGTCGATGTCCAGGCCCCACGCGGTGATCGGGCCGAGGTCCGCGGTGAAACCCAATGCGGCCACGACGGTCTGCGCGGGCAGGGTGCGCACCTCGCCACCCACGGCCACCTGCAGCCCGGTGAGCGCGCCGGCGGGGTCGGAGACGAAGCCGGCCACCTGCGCGTCGGTGACCAGCTCCACACCCAGCGCCTTGACGGCATCGACCGTGCCGGCGTGGGCGCGGAACCTGGCGCGGCGGTGCACCAGGGTCACGCTGCGGGCCACGGGATGCAGGGCGAGCGCCCAGTCGAATGCGGAGTCGCCGCCACCGACCACCACGACGTCCTGCCCGGCGTGCACGCCCATGCTGGGGACGAAATGCACCAGCCCCCGGCCCACCCAACCGTCACCGGAGGGCAGCGGGCGCGGGGTGAACGTCCCCAGGCCCCCGGTGATGAGCACCGCGCGGGTGCGGACGGTGTCGCCGTCGGTCAGGCCAACGTCGAAGCCGTCCGACAGCGGTGTCAGCGTCGCCGCCTGCTCGCCAAGCAGGTAGGTCGGTGAGTAACGGGCGGCCTGGGCCACCAACCCCTCGACGAGCTCGCGACCACGAACGGCGGGAAACCCGGCCACGTCGTAGATCAGCTTCTCCGGGTACATCGCCGTCACCTGGCCACCGGGCTCGGGCAGCGTGTCCACCACGGCGGTGGTGAGCCCGCGGAAACCCGCGTAGAAGCTCGCGTAGAGCCCGGTGGGCCCCGCACCCACCACCAGCAGGTCGCATGTCTTCTGGCTCAACCCTGTCTGGCTCAACCCTGGCTCCTCAACCTGGCTCCTCGCTCGGTGGCGGTGTCCAGCCTCACCCTAGGCACCCAGGGCGCCGTGCGGGACGGGCCGCTCCGGTGGCAAAGTCTGCTCCCATGACGGTGGACAACGGCGACTTCCGGATCGAGCGCGACACGATGGGCGAGGTGCGGGTGCCCGCAGCCGCGCTGTGGCGGGCGCAGACCCAGCGCGCGGTGGAGAACTTCCCGATCAGTGGGCGCGGCCTGGACCGCGCGCAGATCCGGGCGTTGGGCCTGCTCAAGGCGGCGTGCGCCCGGGTCAACGCCCAGCTCGGGGTGATCGCCGACGATCAGGCCGCCGCGATCGCCGCTGCCGCCGACCAGATCGCGGCCGGCCGCCACGACGACCAGTTCCCCATCGACGTCTTCCAGACCGGCTCGGGAACCAGCTCGAACATGAACGCCAACGAGGTGATCGCCACCCTGGCCGCGAAGGCCGGTGTCGACGTGCACCCCAACGACCACGTCAACGCCTCGCAGAGCTCCAACGACACGTTTCCGACCGCGACGCACCTGGCGGCGACGGAGGCCGCGGTCACCGAACTGGTGCCCGCGCTGGAGCACCTGCACGCCGCCCTGGTGGCCAAACAACTGCAGTGGGCGACGGTGGTGAAGTCCGGCCGCACCCACCTCATGGACGCGGTACCGGTCACTTTGGGCCAGGAGTTCGGGGGCTACGCCCGGCAGGTCGCCGCCGGAGTCGAGCGGGTGCAGGCCACATTGCCGCGCCTGGGTGAGCTGGCGATCGGCGGGACCGCGGTGGGCACCGGGCTCAACGCGCCACAGGGCTTCGGCGCCGCGGTGGTGGCCGCGCTGCGCGAGGCAACCGGGCTGGGTGTGCTCAGCGAGGCCGTCGACCACATGGAGGCCCAGGCGTCGCGGGATGCGCTGGTCGAGGTATCAGGGGCGTTGCGCACGATCGCGGTGTCGCTCACCAAGATCTGCAACGACCTGCGCTGGATGGGTTCGGGCCCGCGCACCGGCCTCGGCGAGCTGCGGCTGCCCGACCTGCAGCCGGGCAGCTCGATCATGCCAGGCAAGGTCAACCCGGTGATCCCCGAGGCCACCCTGCAGGTGTGCTCCCAGGTCGTCGGCAACGACGCGGCGATCGCGTGGGCGGGCGCATCGGGTTCCTTCGAGCTCAACGTGCAGATCCCGGTGATGGCCCGCAACCTGCTCGAGTCGATCCGCCTGCTGACCAACGCCTCCCGGTTGCTGGCCGACCGCTGTATCGACGGCGCCGAGGCCGACGCCGAGCACTGCCGGGAACTCGCCGAGTCGTCGCCGTCCATCGTCACCCCGCTGAACTCGGCGATCGGCTACGAGGAGGCGGCCGCCGTCGCGAAGCAGGCGCTCACCGAACGCAAGACCATCCGCCAGGTCGTGCTCGAGCGTGGACTGGTGCCGGACAGGCTGAGCGAGGACGAGCTGGACCGTCGCCTCGATGTGCTGGCGATGGCGCAGGTCCGCGAGCCCTGAGTCCCGCACGGGTCGGTCCTCGCAGGGTTATCCACAAGAGCACAGGTTGTCCACAGGTCGGCTCGCTCCGGCCCTGGGGGACACCCGTCGTCACGAGACTACGAACTCAGAGCACGACCTCAGAGATCGGAGTCACCGTGACAGAACACCCCGGTCCCGAGCCGGTTCCGCTCACCGCGGCCACGATCAGCGTCACCGAGCTCAACCACGCCACCGCGACCGTACTCAGCCGGGTCGAGCAGGGCGAGCACCTGACGGTCACCCACCGGGGCCAGGTCATCGCGCAGCTCGTTCCCGCAGCACCCCACCCGCTGGCACCTCTGGTCGGTGCCCGTCTGTTGCAGCCACCGACCAGGCTCTTCGGGTTCCCCGCGACCAAGCGTCCCCCGCCACCGTCACCACCGTCGTGGCGGATGCGGTGATCTACGTCGACCCCACCGCCCTGCTGGCGATGGTGCAGCGGCAACGGCGGGGACGGGCGTTGGCGCGCTGGCTCAACGAGGACCGGCGCCGGGTGGTGCTGACGTCCGTGCTCAGCGAGATCGAGCTGCACCGCGCCCTGCGGGTGAACTCACCCGACCTGCTGCCGCTGTGCACCGCCATGCTGGGCCGGGTGAGCCGGTACGAGGTCGACCGCGAGGTGCGCCTGGTCACCGCCTCGTTCGGGCCCGATGCCAGTACCACCTCAGCGGTCCACGTGGCCACCGCGTTGGTGGTACTCGGGGAGCGCGCCCAAGCGTTCGTGACCTATGACCGTGACCTGGCGGTCGTCGCCCGCAGCTGTGGGCTGCCGGCCCGGGCCCCGCAACGCTGACCGGGACCGGCAGCCGTGACTCAGCCCACCCCTGGCCCGAACTCCTCGAGCATCTCGGTGACCAGCGCGGCGATGGGCGAACGCTCACTGCGGGTCAGGGTGATGTGCGCGAACAGCGGGTGGCCCTTGAGCTTCTCGATCACCGCGGCGACCCCGTCGTGGCGCCCCACCCGCAGGTTGTCCCGCTGCGCGACGTCATGGGTGAGCACCACCCGGGAGCCCCTGCCGAGCCGGGACAGCACGGTGAGCAGGACGTTGCGCTCCAGGCTCTGCGCCTCGTCGACGATGACGAACGAGTCGTGCAGCGAACGGCCACGGATGTGCGTCAGGGGCAGCACCTCGAGCATGCCGCGCGCGAGCACCTCCTCGATGGTGGCGGGGTCGGCCATGCCTTCCAAGGTGTCGAACACCGCCTGGCCCCACGGCCCCATCTTCTCGGCCTCGCTGCCCGGCAGGTAGCCCAGGTCCTGCCCCCCCACGGCGTAGAGGGGTCGGAACACCAGTACCTTGCGGTGCGCCCGCCGCTCCAACACCGACTCCAACCCCGCGCACAGCGCCAGAGCCGACTTCCCGGTCCCGGCCCGCCCCCCCAGCGACACGATCCCCACGCTCTCGTCGAGCAGCAGGTCCAAGGCGATGCGCTGCTCCGCCGAGCGTCCGTGCAGGCCGAACGCCTCCCGCTCCCCGCGCACCAGCACCACCTGCTTGTCCGCGTTCACCCGCCCCAGGGCGCTCTGCGTGCCGGCCAGCAACCGCAACCCGGTGTGACACGGCAGGTCCCGCGCCTCGTCCAGGTCCAGCCGACCCGAGTGAAACAGCGTGTCCACCTGCGCCTGGCTCGCCGCGAGCTCGGCCATGCCGGTCCAGCCGGAGTTCACCACGTCCTGCGCCCGGTACTCGTCGGCGGGTAGGCCCACCGCGCCGGCCTTCACCCGCAGCGGCGTGTCCTTGGTGACCAGCACCACGTCGCGGCCCTCGGCGGCCAGGTTCAGCGCGCAGGCCAGGATTCGGGCGTCGCCCGAATCGGTGCGGAAACCCGTGGGCAGCACCGTCGGGTCGGTGTGGTTCAGCTCGACGTGCAGGCTGCCACCGGCCTCCCCCACCGGGATGGGTTGGTCGAGCCGACCGTGGGTCAGGCGCAGGTCGTCGAGCAGCCGCAGCGACTCACGGGCGAACCAACCGAGCTCGGGGTGGTGCCGCTTGCCCTCGAGCTCGGAGATGACCACCAGTGGGAGCACCACGTCATGTTCGGCGAAGCGGGTCAGCGCCCAGGGGTCGGAGAGCAGGACGGAGGTGTCCAGGACGTACGTGCGGACGCCAAGAGCGCTGTCGGTGGCGCCAGCGGAGGAGGGAGTGGACGCGGAGCGAGCAGTCACGTGTCTCCTACGCACCCGCGACGCCCGCGACTGCGGATCAGCTGGGCCGGTCCGTCCCCTGGTACTCGTCAGGGTCGACGAGGACGAGAGCCGGGCGCCGGCCCTCTCGTGATGCTCACGACTGAGGACCTCCCGGACGGGTGGCTTCCCCACCACCCGACGGTCACCGACGCTACGCCCGGGCCGGCGCTTCACCGCGCGACACGCCCGCGGGCGGGGGCTCAGGCC
>JAABVA010005119.1_pt1 | contig 11978 bp, 12 predicted proteins | sample 5560331 | NCBI WGS metagenome assembly JAABVA01 (sample SAMN12812661, study PRJNA571458) | rock metagenome | isolation source: Antarctica rocks | place: Antarctica: Victoria Land, Mt New Zealand sud | collected 2016-01-07
ATGCTGCCGAGACAAACGACGAAAAGAAGTCGTACAGGAAGCGCTACAGCAGGTAAAGGAAGAACATTTTTTTTCGATTTTTGAAATTAACCTATCTATCAATCTCAAAACAAACGTCACGATTCTTCTTATCGCATTTCCCCTTCTCCTTCCCTTTCTCTTCTTCCCCTCCTCCTCTCCTCCTCTCCTCCTTCTCCCCTCCCCTCTCCTCTTCCTCCCGCCACTTCCATCTCCCCCCACCATTATCACGCCCCTCCCCCGCAATCTCGCTCACCCGAAATGATCAGAAGGGAAAGGATTCGAATCTAGAGCTCTAGGTGTCATATCGCTGGTTCTTGAAATTTGACGTTCCGAGGATGGGAGTGGGTGCGGGAAGGCCCGCGGGGGGGGAGGGTGAGTTTACGACGAGTAGTGGAGTGGAGAGGGGAAGGGGGGAAGCGAATGCGAGGGGGGTTGGTTGAGGGCGGAGGGCTAAAACGGGAATGCTCGATAAGGGGGAGGGTGTTGGCATATACAACAAAAGTGCGGTTTTTGCACAACTACCGTCGTATGCATGTTGTGGGGGGGTGGGGGGGGGGGGGAGCCGAACTAAAAATCCCCTCTTCTAAACAAAAGAATGAACAAAAAGCAAGAATCGAGCCTGCAAAGTCCATATCAGATGATTGCTGGTCGTGGCTGGCTATGGTTTTTTTTTTTTAAAAAAAAAAGGGCAATGGTAGGTTGGCATTCTTTGATCCGCTTCCTTTTTTCTTACGTGGATATCTCTGTTGAAATAGATCCGTAAAGCTGGGTTGAGGCGTTCAGTTGTGGCTTTTTAAACTCGCTGTTGGCCTTGACTTCTTTGTTTTGTGAGTGCGGTTGCTGTGTCGTAGTCTCTGTGGGCTGGTGTGGGGGACTGGTGGGGGGAGGAGAGATGGGGAGGAAGAGGGGGGTGGGAAGGAAGGAAGGGGTGGAAGAGAGGGCCCTGGATGTTGTTGAGATGTTGTTATGAGTTTCTTGGTGTGGGAGGGAAGAAGAAGAAGAGGGGTTTGCTGAGTTTCATGTGTAGGTAGAAAAGCGATGGAAGGAGGTTGTTAATTAATGTTAACTAATGTTTGCTCATTTAGTTTTATACGGAAATTATCTCGGGAATGTATGTGTTACATAGCAACGACTGAGATGGCGGAGAGATAGTGTATAATCCAGCTCCGTTCTATTTGAGGCTGGTTCTGGAATTGTGTAGGGGCCTGTACGACGTTATTTTGGAGTTAACTCGGTTTGGATAATTGGATATACCCCTTTTCCCTCCATGTACAGTTCAAGCGTTTTAGAGATTACGTTCATAGCTTATTGTGCGCCCAATGTTTTATAGGATGTGATACGGCTGAAGATCATGTGCTTATATTCGTATTAGCCCCTAAGCTTCGTTCTGTTCCTGAGGAAGAGTGCGTAAAGTCGAAAGGGGAGGTGTAAAGTAGGAAAAGGGGTGTACGAAAAAGTTACACCTATGTAATAGAAATTAGGAACTCCGGTTAAACCAGCAAACTAGTAGTGAGAACGAGTCCTGGGCTCGGAGTTTGGACATAGGGTAGGTGATAGTAGAAGGAAGGCATTTGGTCCTGTAGGCCAATGGAGTAAGGAATAAAGGTGGTCTTGCAGTGAAACTTTTCTAGTGAGCCCAAAATGTTAAAAGTGTTGTTTATATTCCAAAATAACCACTTACCTTCGTGCTGACAAAAGACAGATTAGCTCAGTCGGAAAACCACCACCCCTAGTGTGTTAGGCCAAGGGTTGCTGTTCGATTTCTCGCGAAAGCTCTTATCAAGCCGATCCTAAGATATCGTCCCCTTTAAAGCGTCGCGAATGCTTGATCAAGCCGACCGAAAGATCACGTCCTCAGTTCACTATCGCGAATGCCAGGATCAGGCCGACCGGAAGATCCCAAACTTTTTTTTGGGCTATGATCGAGTCGACAAGAGATGTACACCCACAGGAGTGGAACTCTTCTGGTATTTTTCCTGTTGGTTTTCGTTTTAAAAAAGACGGTTGAGGTTCATCGTTGACTGATGATGAACGGACCCTTGGCGAGCTAGCTCACCATAACAACTTCGTCACACTCAAAACAGCAGTTGTTCCTTCGAACACCAATCAAATCTTTTGGCCTTTCATGTGTCTGGCTTAAAGACGCCAGCACTCTTGATGTTTTATGCTTTCATCTTTGGCGAGTCCTCTGTTTGGCGTCGTCGTTACTCATATAGTACCACATATATGGCGGCTATGAGCTTCCCCAGTGTTATCTCACAGGGCTGTTATGATAGGAGTCTCGCAGTCAAAATAGGACGTCTCTATGTTTCAAGATTTCATCCAGGCCGAGCATCCAATCTCCTTAGGCTCTCTTTTACACCCCATCCATCTTTCAAGAGCCCCCTGACGTCTTCTAATCCTAGTCCCTTCGTCTCAGGATAGATCTTCCACGCGCAACCCCAACCCACCATGCAGATGGCTGCATAGATGACAAACGTCCACACTGGAGTCAAAAACTCCATCATTGGAAGAAATGTAAGTCCAACCAGGAAGTTACTGCCCCAGTTCGTCGCAGTGGAAAGTCCAGATCCCAAGGAGCGGACTGATAACGGAAAGAGCTCGCTTTGTTGCCATGCTATATTTCCAAGACCTATCGCGTATCCGCAGACATAGATGATCATGGACACAAGAACGACGATGGCCCATGAGCTTTGAACAGCAACGGTTCGCGATACCTCCACTCCGCCTTCGCTGACAGGATTGTCGAGGAAACTATAAGCAAGGGAGCACAAAAGAAGGCCAGCTATCATGACTGGCACCGAACAAAGAAGGATACGACGCCTCCCGACTCGATCAATAATAACCAAGGCGACTAGAGTACAGATGAAATTGGTAAGAGCGATAGACAAAGACGTCAATGTTGGAGAGGAAAATCCCAATAGGGAAAAGATCGTTGCCGAGAAGTACATCAAAGAGTTCTAGATAGAATTAGAAAGAGGTCATTCTTGGAGAGATGGTCATACAAAGCCGCAAAGTTGCTGCAGGCCTTGCAAGAGGCAGGCAATCGTCAAAGCCCTCCTATTTCCTCCAATGCTGAAAAGCTCTTCCATTCCCCGCTGCAAGCGAGTGAACCACGGCCAAGCAGTCTCTTCCGGAGCAGAAGGATACATGGTCTGGCTTGCCGCATCTTCCTCGATCATCTCGGTCTCAATACCGCTGAGTACCTCTTCGACGATTGCTTCCGCCCCTGGAGCATACACTTTCTTCAACACGGCCCTGGCTTCTTGGGTACGACCAGCTGACATGAGCCATCTCGGAGTTTCAGGTAAGAACATCATCAACATGAACTGAAGGATTGCAGGTAAAGCACCCAAACCGACCATCCATCTCCATCCGTGCTTATGGCTAGATAGGACCCAGCCAATCACATAAGCGACGACTTGACCGGCAGTGATGAAGAGAATGCTCAATGTGACCAGCATCCCCCGAAAAGCCGATGGCGAAAGCTCAGATATGTATCTGCATCATGATATTAGTGGAAGCTTTTCGCTTTAGTCTAAGCTGCTGCCTTTGTCTTACAGTGGGACGACTAGACTTGCGCCTCCAACTGCAAGTCCGACAATACTGCGTCCTACAATCATACCCCTTACATTCGCAGTGAGGGCTTGCCACAACGCTCCAATAATGAACAGAACATCAGCGACCAGAATTACCCTCTTACGGCCAAGCTTGTCCGCTAATACCCCGGCAACGGGGCTAGCAACCAGGGCAAAAAGACTTGTACAAGAAGTGATGAGGCTCTTGTCAAGCGTAGTCAGCTCCTGAGAAAGATCAAAACCAATAGACACAAGAGTCGAGGAGATGACGCCAGTACTACGAGAGATCAGCGATAATTTAGAGAATATAAAGAAGTCATTACGGACTCGTAACCGAACAGTAGGCCAGATATGCCCGCAGTAGCGGTGAGTGCCCATATGAACGCACTTGGAGCAGTCAGTTGGTTTTCTCGAGGGCGAGATACGGCATCATTGTCGTTAGCGTCATGCTGTGGGTAATCTATTGGATTTTGTCCTTGTATTAACGGGGCATTCGCGGCGTCGTCTTGATCAACCATCTCGAAGAACTCGAAAGCTGATTCCGTCGTGGCTGTGAGAAGGCATTCATGCTCATCGCAAGAATGAATTACATGGTGAATATATCAATGGTCACCAGGTCTGGACCACAGGTCGTTGACCAGCATGACTAATGGAAGCGGACTGTCTTACTACGCTTACCCGAAAAGTTGTAGCCTCAATTGAAGCCCTAAATGCGTTTGGTTCATTTCTCAACCTCAGAAACCTCGGAATAAAAAACTTTAATTGCGATATCTGTGAATCGCTGTTCCCTCGATGGCTGGTTTAGCCCGAATGTTCCTTCCGAGTGAAGGGGGGGCTCAATTAGTCAGCTTCCCCCCTTCACCAGTTACTATTTAGTTCCGAAGCTCTTCAGCTTAGACAATACCACTTCTTTGCTACCTTCTAGAATCGAGTCTTTAGTGCTGAGTTGTTCTTCTGATGAACGTGCATGAGATTCGAAAGAAGTCTTGCATTCAGAAAGTGTTTTGTTAGTGATAGTATCTGTTTCTGTTCGATTTCGTGTCAATTGTCACTGTTCTATTTCGCATCTGATCTCGCTGAAGAGATTTTTCCTACTTTCTCGTTCTCTTCTGATAAATCAGAAGATAATAAGTCTCATCTAGTTGTTCAGATCTTCTACTAAACACTCTGACAGATCTGCTCAGTGAGCTAGATAGATATTATCATCTGAATGAGTTTGAGTAATATTCTAGTTTCTGATCTCTTTCAAATAGCTCTTCTTCATCTCAAGCATTTACATTTTTATCAATCACACTCAACACGTCTGTTTTGCAGACGTTGATTAAAATGTCATATCAGCAGATTGACTTGATCTTCTCTTTCTGTGATATCTTCTCAGATATCAATCATGTTTTCGTAACTTGCTGACTGAAATGATCAAAACATAAGCTCTCAGAATATAAAATTAATGAAGTCATTAATTTCATCATTTATCTGAACTCACTCAATATGTTGCTTATGAATAACATCATCAAGTGAGCAAAGTCTCATTCAAATGCTATACATTTGCTATCAATCAAGAATTTTACAGCTCAGAATCTGACTAGTTTTAAGTTCTTACTATGTGAGAGATTCTCTTCTAAAGCAATTGAAATATCTTTCATATCATTCAATGTAAAACTATTCAAGCTACGACAGCGTTTTGATGAAGCTTTAATTATCTTTTATAAGTAAGTCACAAACTTAATGCAACATGTAAAAGCAAAAGATAAATCAACATTCAGCTCATTCACTATTCTTACACTATTGAAATCAGCTATGCTGAACACTATTCTACGAACTTTCATAAAGAGAATATCAAATCACATTGTACAGAGAAAAGTTACAAGAAACATGATTGTCAGAAACTGAGCTAAACTAAAGATACTATCAATATAAAAGACTGATATTATTATTATTACTTTGATAGAATCTAAATACAAGACAATACATCAGATAATGTATAAGATGAAAGACAAAGAATGAAAGAAAAGAACGAAAGCTCAACTTTTATATACATGAATCACGCAGAATCAAGATTAAACAATAGTTTTATGATTTAAGATTGCAAAGATTTGTGCACATAACTGAAATGATTAAAACAAAATTATTGAAACTAGATTAAAATGATGATGACTAAATTAATGACTTGATTCATTGAATTGCAAAATAGATTCAATGAATCAAGATTATTTAAAATATCAATGATTCATGTTTTAAATTGAATTAATGATCTGACATTATGACAGTAGCTTTTCTCTTCAAGACTGAACTTCTGCAAAATAATGAAAAGAAATAAAATGAAATGAGAAAGAATTGAAAATGAAGACTGAAATAAAATGAGAATTGATGTAAATGCATTTTAATGTGATGAAGCACAGATGAGACTAGAATAAATCTGAGTCACATCTGAATCAGATTTGAGCAAGATGTTTGAAGAACAAGACGAAATGAGATGCATTTTAACATGATGATGTACAGAAATTAAAACACATCTGAATCACATTTGAATCAGATTTAAACGAAATGTTTGAGTCAAATCTAGACAAGATTTGAGTCAGATTTAAGCAAGAAAAAGATGAAACACAATTTAATATAATTATGCACAAATGAAACTAAAATACATCTGAATCACATTTGAATCAGATTTAAACAAGATTTTTGAAATAAATTTAGACAAGATCTGAATCAGATCTGAGCTGAGTTGAAATGATGAAGATTGAACTTAAAGTTCTTGACATTGACATTGAGATATCACACATGACAGTACATGTAATTCTTCAACAACAAAGTTGATGAGATGATATTCATTGAGCGCTTGCTCACAATTATTCAGAAGATGAAAAGACTTTCAAGTAGAAAAGTGATCTTCTCAATTGATGTAATACTTGAGCAAAGATGAATTATAGTGTTTATCATGCTTGAAGTTTAGTATGCTGTTTACATATCAGAATCTTTCATTATTTTCAATGATAATGAGTTCTCAAGATTTCTGATGTTGACTCAAAAGAAAATCACTTGTGATATGATTCAGAAAAGTGACATGAAAGATTGAATGAATCTTCATGAATGTTAAAAGATTTAACTCAATGATCAGAGAATTATTCTTGAAGACACGCTTGATCTTGAAGAAATCAACATTATGATCATTTAACTTAACAGCAAAATGAATGATGCTGAGATTGCAAATATTCAGTCAAACTTCATCTTCAACGAAGTATTTAAAACAAGAATGATGAAAGAGATTGACATTGAATTCATAAATGATTTGAGTTATAAACATCTCATCATATAAATGTTCAGTTAATTTCTTTATCTTCTTGATGAACTTTTTAACATTGATTAACTTGTTTTGAGCTTAAAACATAAGATTCTTAAGCAAAGATTCAGAGAACTCAAAGTTTAAATGTGAATTTTGACTTAAATTGATCAAGAAGAATGATGCTAAAGTGATTAATGATGATGTATTATTGATGATAAATTCAACTTCAGAAAATCATTTAGCTCAGTCATTCTGCATGTAGTTGACGAAGACTCGAAGATAATGCTTCATGATAGTATTGACTTTCTCAATTTGATCATTAATCTCAAAGTGATACATCATTGATAACTTAGCATTTATCTTCAGCATTTTACACATATGCTTTCAGACATCAAAGATGAATTGTGTATTTCAATTAAACATGAAGAACTCAAGTAAATCATGATGTTTTCAAACATGAGCATAAAAGCAGTTGATAACTTTTTCAACTTTCATAGAAGTGATGAGAACTAAATGTCTCATTTTGATAAGACAATCAATGAAGACTAGAACATATTTATATGTGATACTCATGAAAATATTGAGCGATAAAGAATTTACATAGTTCATAAAGACATAATATTAATGACGTTTGAAAACTGAAAGAAAACACAATCATTCTTAAGTTCATTGTTTAAAGAGCTTGAAACGTGTGCACATGTGACAGTTTCATATGAAGCATTGAATATATTTATAAATGTTTGATCATCAATAGATTCAACTGATCAGTTCATAACTTTTTACTCTTTCTGAATGATCATTAACGACACTATCATGAGCGAGCTGAATGATATGAAGACATAGTTTATTTAAGTTGAATACATAATCGTGTCACGCAATCATCTACTAAAGTAGGTGCTGACCACTCAAATGACGTACATTTCTCACATGATGTTTTTTACCCTTTATGTATTCAATCTTTCTTCATCTCAATCACTCAACCACATCATGTCTGAATACTATATAAATTTGAAGTATCGTATAGAAGAGACTACAGATGCAATTTATGACGACAAATACAAGTTTGCAAGCATTGCAGCTCAGGCATTTGAAGTTTCTGTTTGAACGCTTCAAAGACGACTAGTCGAAACTCACATCTCATTATTTGAACGAGAATCACATGAATATGTTCTGAATATCGAGCAAAGAAAGACTATATGTATATATTTGACACGTCTGAACAAGCTATCGATTTCTGCTCGATTGAGACATCTTCGAAGAGCAGCAAATTTTCTACTGCAGCAGACAAATCTCATGAATTCTTCTCGAGTTGAACAGCACTGATCAGTACGATTTCTACAGCAAAATTCTCAGTTTTTCAAGAGAAAACAAACTTCTCTTGCCGCTGATAGAAAGACTTCTCTGACTGTTGAGATGGCAAAGCAACATTTCTATGATTTTCGAGATGTGCTGACCAAATATGCGATTCAATCGAATGACATATGAAACATGAACGAATCAAACTTTCGTATCGAAGTTGAAAGAGATCATTTAGTGATTACATTGATCAAAAAGAAACCTCTTCGTGCAATTGATTCAAGGGTGAGGAATTTAGTGAGTGACGTGAAGGCGATTAGTGCTGAGGGAGAAAAGATTTTCTTCATGCTCATCATTCCCGAAATCAACATTTTGAACAAATGAGTGCAGAAAAACGATCTGAATGACGATTTATTGCTTGCTACTACTGAATTCGAATATTCGAATGATGAAAAGACCTTTGACTGACTGAAGCACTTCGATTTTCATAGTCAAAAGACTCAGGTAGAAGCTCATAGACTTCTGATCATGAACAACTACGAGTCTCATCTTATCTACGAGTTTCTACAGTACGTCGAATTTCATAATATCGTGATATTCACTCTTTCTTCGCATTCTACACATGTTACGCAGTCATTGAATGTGAAAATATTTCAGCTCATGAAGCATTATCATTCAGAGATGATTGATGAGACAATTCGACTCGAATCAACGAGTTTCAACAAACAGAACTTTCTTGCTTTCTTCATCAGTCTACGAGTCAAGATCTTCACTGAATCGAATATATGATTGACTTTTAAACACACTGAGCTTGTTTCATATTCATCAAAAGTGATGCTGAAAAAGATGAGAGTCTGACAATTTCTTGAGTCAATCTCTTCATGAGATTCTTTTCGATTCTTCTTGTTAGAGATCAGCATAGAGCGAGTCATATGAATGTAATGTAACGAGTATATAAATGCTAAGAAAGGAAAGTATCTAGAAGAGAAGGGTCGACTATCTATATGACTCAAGAGAACATAAGCTAACTCTGAATAGGGTTGGCTTCGAAACAAGTCTATGCCCTAGCGGCGAGCGATCGATGATAGCTCTCAGGATAGCCATCAACATAGTCATCAACATAGTCATCAACATAGCTATCAACGAAGGTGCGTAGCTAGAATCGTAACATTATTCCTTCTCTTCAACAATTCATGTTCGCATGAATGTATTTTCTTAGTCTTGTGTAGAATCGAAATGTCTATTGTAGCAGGCTCACTATGCGAGGTAGAAGTGTCATTGAAGCAGGCTCACTAGTTGCACGCGAACGAGTCGACAGATCGGTTCACTGATAGATAGGGCGATGTGGGTAGGTAGATCATCGCATTGACGGAAGGTGTCATTGTAGCAGACTCACTAGTTGCATGTGAATGTATGATCAGGTCCACTGGTGGGTAGAACGATGAGAAGATAGATCATCGCATTGACAGTGTCATTGAAGCAGACTCACTGATCGACTTGCTCATCAAAGAGATCGACTTTGGGCTCGTCATTGTAGCAGGCTCACTAGTTGCACGTGAACGTATGATCAGGTTCACTGGTGGGTAGAGCGATGAGAGCGAGTAGGTCATTGCATTGACGATGCCATTGAAGCAGGCTTACTGGGGGTTTGCTCCTCGAGGTAGAGACTTCACGCAGTTCTATGACTGGCCTCGTTTGATTGTTCAACAAATTCGAAGAATTTCTTGCGAATCTGAATGAACGGTTAATTCGCTGATCTTTGACCTAGTCGGATGGTTTCAATCGTTTGTTTATACTCGCTGATCAGCGCACGAGTTCGAATCTTTTGTTTATTCTCGCTGAATCAGCTCACGAGAGGAGAAAGGTGAGTGCTGCTGCACGGACGCAAGTCGCTAGATCAAAGTCGATAGAGGATTGAAGAACTACTAGCAGAAGCATTCGAAGAAATCGATGCAGATTATTTCACTTCGCCTGTAACGAAGAAGCATTTATATAATGTTAGAAGTCAGCATAGAGCGAGTCATATGAGTGTAATGTAACGAGTATATAAATGCTAAGAAAGGAAAGTATCTAGAAGGAAAGGATCGACTATCTATATGACTCAGAAGAACATAAGCTAACCCTGAATAGAGTTGGCTTCGGAACAAGCCTATGCTCTAGCGACGAGCGATCGATGATAGCTCTCAGGATAATCATCAACATAGTCATCAACATAGTCATCAACATAGCTATCAACGAAGATGCGTAGCTAGAATCGTAACACTTCTTCTCTATAGAGATCACTTCGCATGAATCTAGAGAGATTCAGAAGCTTGATACAGAGCTTCAAGATGATTTAGATGACTACGATATATCGAAGAAGCTACGCGAAAAAGTTGGTCGATACATAAAGAAATCTTTAGTGAGAGCTAGCTCGCTTGCTTTGGTCGAACGCGACATTGAAGCGACTCACAATCACAGTAAAGCGAAGGCTAAAAGAGACAAACTCGATGAATCTGTTGCTCAGAAGAGAGAAGTAATAATCGTTCGACAGGCAAGAGATAAAATCACTGCTGAGATGAAGAAGAAGCGAAAAAAACGGGTTCAAGCATCGAAGCGAGAGAAGAAGTGAGATGCAAATGCTTGAATTAAATGAAACAAAGCTATTGCAAAAGACTTCAAATTGACTGACAAGTCAGCTCAGAAGTGAATCAACAATTGAATCGCTGTTTTAGACGTAGAATACGAGAATGAGGCTTCAGTAGAAGAGGTTGTAGATCTGTTGAGGTAAAAAACGTCATGTGAGAAATGTACGTCATTTGAGTGGTCAGCATCTACTTTAGTAGATGATTGCGTGACACGATTACTTTCTTTCTTGAAAATACAGATAATTCTCATGTTCTTCACACTTGACTAAAGAGATCTTGTTGTGATGTCGTGCTTTATTATGAAATACTTCGATTATTTGAGCTGCGAATTTGTCATTGATTTCGATTTGCTTTCATAATGTTTGAGTGAAAGTGTCAACAAAATCTTCATCAAGATTCAGAATGTCTTGATTTAGCTGAAGCTTGATGTTTTCAACGTCGAATTCTTTGATTTCTAAATTCATGAAAGTTAAAATTTACAAAAGTGCTGAAATAATTGAAGACAAATGTAACTGAACTGAATCTAGAGTGATGATTTGTGATTGAAGCTTCATGACTTTGATGTTGAAGATGTCAAAGACGAGATTTTCAACAATATCAAGATTTAAAACATGAGTTTTCAGAATTGTTTGATGTTGATATTAATGTCAAGAATTGAATGTATTCTTCTCTTTAAAAAGATTTTCTAAGCGATGTGTCAAAGCATTCAACTTATCGTCGATCTTATTAAAACAATAAGCGATGCAATAGTTAAATCTAGACAGAAACTCACTTCAACGAGCTTGATGATGACTCAACTGCTTAGTTAACATGAAATACTCAAGATTTTTGTGATTTGTGATCATCTCAATAGAATAAATAAAGTCTTCGAGCTCTGATCATCATTTCTCAAAAGCATGAACAATGATCATGAGTTCTTTATTGTAGATCTCGTAGTTACACTCAGCTGAATTATGCTTCTTTAAAAAGTAAGCGATTGAATGAAGAATTTTATTCTCATCATATTGAGAAAGAATGTCTTTAAACACATAGTTTGAAGCATTGATTTCTATCTGTCACGGACTGAGGGCTGGATGGAACCAGGATGGAATTCTAATAACTAGATTTTAGATACAAGACGTTGCACGAAGAAGAAAGGAAAGAAAGAGATCATTCAGAGGTTCTTATACCCCATGA
>JAABVA010005121.1_pt1 | contig 11974 bp, 15 predicted proteins | sample 5560331 | NCBI WGS metagenome assembly JAABVA01 (sample SAMN12812661, study PRJNA571458) | rock metagenome | isolation source: Antarctica rocks | place: Antarctica: Victoria Land, Mt New Zealand sud | collected 2016-01-07
GGTACTGCTGGAAGTTGTCGGTGGTGCCCGACTCGTCGTTGCGGTAGATCACCCGCACCTTGGTGGCGGGAAGGGTGACGCCGGGGTTCAGCGCCGCGACCGCGGGGTCGTTCCAGGTGGTGATCCCGCCACTGAAGATCTTGCCGAGCGTGGGGCCGTCCAAGTTCAGCGTGGCGACGCCAGCGAGGTTGTAGGTGACGGCGATCGGGCCGAAAACCACGGGCAGGTTCCACGCGTCGGCGCCGTCGCAGCGCGCCTTCGCCTTGTTCACCTCGTCCTTCTTGGCGTCCAGCGGCGAGTCGGAGCCGGCGAAGTCGGTCTGCTTGCCGAGGAACTCGGTGACCCCCGCGCCCGAGCCGTTGCCGTTGTAGTCCAAGGACTTTCCGCTGCAGGAACTCTGGTAGACGGTGACAAAGCGCTTCATCGCGTTGGACTGGGCGGTGGATCCGCTGGCCTTCAGCGTTGGCTTGCCGCCGCACTGCACGTCCGAGCTGCTAGCGCCGCCGCCGCCGCCGGATGCGCTGGTGGTACTGGAGTTGTTGTCCGAACCGCAGGCGGAGAGCAGCATTGCACTGAGCGCTACGAGGCTGAGAGCGGCACTGGATTTGCGGGCACCGCGGGGCGTGAGCTTCACCTGGCTCCTTGATTAGGGGTCAAGAGCAGCAGGACGCCGCTCGGCACTGAAGTTAGCCGGGTGCGGTGGACAGTTGGCCGAGTCCAGGTGAACGCCGGATGAACAGCGGTGACCGCTCCGGCGATCATTGACTACAGTGTCTACCCCGGCCTCATCGCGCCGCCACGGTTGGTGCCGATGACGTCGCTCATGCGAGCAAGGAAAGCCGCGGCGGCGGCGAGTTGCGCGTCGTCGAACTCACCCATGGCGGCGACCATGGCCGTGAACAGCGGACCGAAGAAGGTCCACCCCAGCTCGATGGCCCGTTCCTCGACGATCAGCAGGACGCGACGCCGGTCGAAGGTGTCGCGTTCGCGGCGCACATGCCGGGCGGTCTCGAGTCGATCGATCAGCGCGGTCGTTCCCGCGGAGTTCAGCCCGAGTTGTTCACCGAGCCACCCCGGGGTGGCCGGGCTGCCGGCGCGTCGCGCATCGAGCAGGTGAATGAGCGCGCGCAGGTCTGTCGCGTGCAGGTGGTGTAGGGCGCCGAACTCGCTCCGGGCCAGCTCAAACTCCACCGAAACGCGACGTAGCAGATGGATCAGCTGCATTCCGGGTTCGTCGTCATCCACGGCGGAACCTCTCCTCGCTGGCACACTTGCAATATTACCTCGCTCAGCGAGATACTTGCTCAACGATAGAGAAGGGCGCACGATGTCTGAGACCCCCCGATCTCCCCGGTTCAAGTCCTCGGCCGAAGAAGCAGCGTTCTTCGCCGCGTACGACGCGGTGTTGACCCGATGGCCGGTGTCCATCGAAGCGGTGGATGTCCCCTCGCGCTACGGCACTACCCACGTACAGGTCTGCGGGCCGCCCGAAGGAACGCCGTTAGTGCTGTTGCACGGCGGCGGCGCCACGTCGACGGTGTGGTTCGCCAATGTCGAAGCCCTCACGTGCACCCACCGGGTCTTCGCCGTGGACCAGCTCGGCGATGCGGGCGCAGCGTGCACGACGGGCAGCCGATCGCGGGGCCGGCGGACCTCATGGCCTGGCTGGATAGCGTCCTCGACGGCCTCGGCCTCGACGTCGCCGCACTCGGCGGCCACTCCTATGGGGCGTGGCTCGCGCTCAACTATGCGATCCACGCGCCTGCCCGGGTCGGCAAGCTCTTCCTGCTGGAGCCGACCCACTGTTTCACCGGGATGAAGCTGGACTTTCGTCTCCGGGCAATACCGCTGTTCGTCCGCCCCAACGCCCAACGCACGCGGAAGTTCATCGCCTGGGAAACCGACAACACCGCCCTGGACGCCGCATGGCTCACACTCGCCTCCCTGGCCGGCGGCGAAGTAGGAACGTCGAAACTGATCGTGCCGCACCAGCCCACGGCGACCGAGCTACGAGCGGCCTCGATGCCCGCGCTGGTGCTCACGGCCGAACGCAGCAGGCAACACGACATCCACCGCCTGGCCGCCACCGCCGCACAACTCATGCCAAACGTGGTCACGGCCGTCCTTCCGGGCGCGTCACACTTCACGATTCCCACGCACAACCCGCAGCGACTGAACGACGAGGTGACCCGTTTTCTCGGTTGACCCCGGTCACATCAGCTCGCCGGACCAATCGCCCACCGTTTGTCGTCGATCAACAACATCCACCAGCACGTTGAAGTCAACGACCGGTGCAGAGCTACCGGGTCAAGGCGGCTTAACGTCGGTGTTACGCGCGCCATGCTCAGCCGACGGTGCTTATGCGGCGGTGGTGTAGGGGTGGTGCTGCCGGTGCTGTGCCGGTCTGGGTTGTCGGAGCGGATCGAGCCAGGCGGGTGGGAGGAACCAGGGGTGCCCGTCGGTGCCCATCACGATTGTCCACCCGTCGTGGTGGATGACCCGGTGGTGGTGTCCACAGAGGAGGACCAAGTTGTCCAAATCGGTTAAGCCACCGTCAATCCAGTGGACGACATGGTGGGCTTCGGTCCAAGCGGGGGGCCGGCCGCAGCCGCTGAAGGCGCACCCGTGGTCGCGGGCAATGAGCGCCTTGCGTTGAGCGAGAGAGACCAGGCGCTGGTTGCGCCCCAGATTCAGGGGAACCCCCTCGCCGTCGATGCGGATGGTGGTGAGCTCGCAGTCACAGCCGATCCACCGGACGCTGGCCGCGGAGATCGGCCCGACCCAGGGCATCCACCCGGGCGCGATCGGGTGGGTACCGAACAAAGCCTGGTGCGCGCCGCGATCCGGCTCCGGCGGTGCGGCGGGCGGTGCGGCGGGCTCGGGCGGTGCGGCGGGCTCGGGTCTGGCCGCGGCTTCGCCGGGGACGTCGTCCACGTCCACGCCCCTAGGGTTTGCTGTGTCGCAGGCGGTGTCTGCGGTGTCGCCGCAAGTTTTGCCTTCGTCGGCGGCGGCGAGGTCTTCGCCGCGGATGAGCAGCGAGAGGTGCGGGCGCTCGTAACCCTCACCACGCACCATCCGGTGGTGGCCTTCTGCGTCACGTAGCGGAACATCAAAATCTGGTCGCCGCGCGCCAGCGCCACGATCTCATCGCCACCCCGCCGCAGTCGTAGTCACGGGGAAGACGCGGCTCAATTCCTACCCGCCACCGCACGTCCAGCTCGCCGGCCAACGTGCCGAAATTGCTGTTGCGACGCGGACCAAGGCAACAGGTGGGCAAGTTCGGCGCAATGTATCGATCAGCGTCCGTAGGCCACGTCCACGTGGTACTTCGTGAACCCGAGCTTGGTATAGGTGTGCACCGCAGCCGTGTTGTCGGACTCCACGTACAGCAGCGCGGTCGGCAAACCCTTCGAGCGAAGATGGTGCAGGCCGACGAGGGTGAGCGTTCGGCCGAGCCCGCGGCCTTGAGCCTGCGGCGACACCCCGACAATGTAGACCTCGCCGAGTGCGGGGTCGGAACCCTCGGGTGGATGGACCTTGGTCCAGTGAAAACCGAGCAGCCGATCGTCGTCATCCACCGCGAGAAAGAAGCCCTCGGCATCGAACCACGCCTCGCCCCTGCGTTGCGCGAGCTCGTCCGCACCCCAGCCGCCCTGTTCCGGGTGCCAGGCGAAGGCGGCATTGTTCACGGCGAGCACCGCGTCGTCGTCGACCTCGGACAGGTAGGTACGCAGCCGGATCCCTTGGGGGACAACCACATCGGCAAGATGAGCGTCATCCAGATCGAGACGCATCTGCCACAGCTCGCGCCGGCTCACCAGCCCGAGCCTGCGCGCCAGACCTTGGGCCGCCACCCCGTTGCCATGGGCCCACACCCGCGCGTCCGGATCGGCCCGCAGCAACTGGGCCACCAACGTGCTGCCCGTTCCGTGCCTGCGGTGTTGGGGCGCAACAACGACCTCAGCGGACAGTCCGTCCACGCTGAGCTGGGCGTAACCGGTGATCACACTGCCGTCCGTGGCCAGCAGGTGTTGGCCCTCCTCGGCCAGCGCCAGCAGCACCTGCTCCGAAACCGGGGCGACCCCGTCCACCTCAGTAGCCGCGGCCACCAGCTGGCGCACCCGTGCCTGCTGCGCAGCGTCCAACACGGACCCCCAGCCGGGCTGGCTCACGCGCGCATCCCACTCAGCCTGCTCGGCTCGGGTGGGTCGGGGACCGTGTCGTCCGCGTCCGCAGGCGTCGGCCCCCGACTCGGACGCACCGCCTTGTAGCCCACATTGCGCACCGTGCCGATCAATGCTTCCTGGTCCGCGCCGAGCTTGGCCCGCAGCCGACGCACGTGCACGTCCACCGTCCGGGTGCCACCGAAGAAGTCGTAGCCCCACACCTCGTGCAGGAGCTGCGCGCGGGTGAACACCCGGCCCGCGTGCTGCGCCAGGTACTTGAGCAGCTCGAACTCCTTGTAGGTGAGGTCCAGCGGCTTGCCGCGCAGCCGTGCGCTGTAGGTGTCCTCGTCGATGACCAGCTCGCCCAGGGTGACCAGCCTCGACCCGTCGTCGGCGTTGGCGCGGAGGAAGCGCCCGACCAGCAGCCGTAGCCGCGCGTCGAGCTCGGCGGGACCGGTCCCGGACAACAACACATCGTCCAGCCCCCACTCCGGGTTGACGGCAACCAGACCGCCCTCGGTGAGTATTGCCACCACCGGAACGTTCACCGTCGCACCGCCGAGCAGGCGGCACAGGCTCCGGGCCCCGGCCAAATCCGTGCGGGCATCCACCAGTGCGATGTCGCAGGTACCAGCCTCCAGCAATGCCGGTACCTCGGGTGCCACCGACCGTACAGAGTGGGACAACAGGGCGAGCGCGGGGAGGACAGCCTCCGGTTCGGGGTCGGCGGTGAGCAGCAACAGGTCCATGCGGCCTCCCTGCTCGTGTGGTGTGCTCGTCAAGAATAGCCGCAGCGCGCCCACCGGATGGCCACCTCGCGCAGGTCCGTCGTGGAGGATGGTCCGGTGCGCACCTTTATCTTCACCGTGCTGGGATTGATCCTGGTTGCGGTGCTGGCCGACTACGGCACGGCGTCCTACGCCGAATACCGCGTGTCCAAGCAGATCCGCCAGGAGCTCTCGTTGAACACCGACCCCGACGTGCGGATCGCCGGCTTCCCCTTTCTCACCCAGGTGGCGCAGAGCGACTTCCGCCAGGTGAGCGTCCGCGCGGTCGGCGTGCCGATGGCCGAGCTCGGCAACGTGACCCTCGAGTCGACGCTGCACAACGCAAAGGTGTCCGCCTCGCAGATCTTCGGTGGTGACTTGGATCAGATCGTCGTCGGCGAGTTGGACAGCAGGATTCGCATCGACGATACCCAGCTCGGCCAGCTCATGGGCATCTCCGACCTGAAGGTCTCCAAGCCCGAGGCCGATCCCAGCTTGGGGGCCAGTGGCGGAGGCGTTCATAAGCAACCCGAGAGCGGCATCGTGTTGACGGGGACAGTGAGCTTCGGCGAGCAGCGCAGGTCCCAGGAGGTGAGCGTCAACGCAGACCTCGCGTTGGAGGGCAAGCAGGTGCGCATCATCGCCACCGGCTTCGCGTTGGGTAAGCAGTCCAACAAATCGATGACGCTGGCGCCGCCGCTGGCGGAGATCGCGATGCAGAAGTTCACTCGCACCTTCGACTCCGACTACCTGCCCTTCGGCATCGCCCCCACCACGGTGCACGCCGAGGGCGCCGATATCGTGGTGGAGGGCAAAGGCACCAACGTGGTGCTCAACCGGTCGGCCCGCTCGTGATCGGTGTTTGGGTACTGCTCGCCGCGGTGCTGGTAGCGGTACTGATCGGCCTGGCGGTGCGCCGCCGCTCCGGTTCCGTCCGGCCGGTCACAGCGGGTGCGCCCGCGGAGCTCGCGAGCTTGCTGGCGGAAGCAGGCTTCACGCATCCCAGCGGCACTCCACTGCTGCTGCACTTCTCGGCTCCGTGGTGCGGACCGTGCGCCGGGGTGCGGCGGGTTGTCGACCAGATCGCGGGCGAGCTGCCGTGGTTGGGTCACCTCGAGGTCGATGTGACGGAGCATCCTCAGCTCTCCGCGGCGCTGCGGGTGCTGTCCCTGCCCACCGTGCTGGTCCACGACGCAAGCCTGCAGCAGCGGTTTCGGGTGGCCGGGGCGCCGAGCGTGGGAGATCTGCGCGCGGTGCTGGTGCCACTGGCCCCTGGCGATGCGGTATCGGGATCGGCCGACGGGTAGAGTCGTTCCCGTGTTCACCTGGCAGGAGCTGCTGCTCACCCGTCGCCGCACAGTTGACCTGTGCCGCGTCGGCAGCACCCTCTGCCGTATGCGCTGAGTCGAGTCCGACTGGGAAATCCAGCGGCTCGGCTCTCTGCCCGGGTCCGCTCGTCTCCCATGCTGCGCAGGAGCACTCTCATGTCCACCGTTGCCACCCCGCCTCACGTCGCCCAGGTCGATGTGCGCGGACCCCGCTTTGCCGCCTGGGTCACCACCGTGGTGCTGGCTGTGGTGTTGCTCACCGGCGGATGGGTCTTGCTCACGGCGCAGGCGGCAGTGTTTGCCATCGGTGCCGCCCTCGGCCCGCGCCGCAGCCCGTACGGGCTGATCTACGCCCGGTTGCTCGCCCCCCGGCTGGGGCCGTCGAGCGAGCGTGAGCCCACGGCGCCGCTTCGGTTCGCCCAGGCGGTCGGCTGTGCGTTTGCCGTGCTCGGCATCCTCGGATTCGCGCTGGGTGTGCCGGTTCTCGGATTCGTCGCCACGGCGGCCGCCCTGATCGCCGCTCTGCTCAACGCAGCCTTTGGACTGTGCCTTGGCTGCAAGCTCTATCCACTCGTCGCGCTGGCGCGGACGCGCACCAACCACTGACCCTGCCCCATCCACCCAACCCGAAAGGATTCCCATGAGCCGCTCCGACGTTCTCGTCAACGCTGACTGGGCCGAACAGAACCTGAACACCGATGGCGTCGTCTTCGTCGAGGTGGACGAGGACACCAGCGCCTACGACGACGGCCACATCGCAGGCGCGGTCAAGCTGGACTGGACCACCGACCTGCAGGACGCCAACTCCCGAGACGTCATTGACCAGGAGTCGTTCGGCAAGCTGCTGTCCGCCAAGGGCATCAGCAACGACGACACAGTGGTCCTCTACGGCGGTAACAACAACTGGTTCGCTGCCTACGCGTACTGGTATTTCAAGCTGTACGGGCACGACGACGTAAAGCTGCTCGACGGTGGGCGCAAGAAGTGGGAGCTGGACGGCCGCGAGCTCACTGCAGACAAGGTCGAGCGTCCGGCCACCAGCTACACCGCCAAGGAGCGTGACCCGTCCCTGCGCGCCTACCGCGACGAGGTCATCAGCTCCATCGGCACGAAGAACTTGGTCGACGTGCGCTCCCCCGACGAGTTCTCCGGCAAGATCGCGGCACCCGCGCACCTACCGCAGGAGCAGGCCCAGGGCCGGGGTCACGTGCCGGGGGCAGTCAACGTCCCGTGGAGCAAGGCGGCCAACGAGGACGGCACCTTCCGCTCCGACGACGAGCTCGGCGAGCTGTACGGCGCAGCCGGCCTCGACGGGGACAAGGCGACCATCGCCTACTGCCGCATCGGCGAGCGCTCAAGCCACACCTGGTTCGTACTCAAAGAGCTGCTCGGGCACTCCGATGTGAAGAACTACGACGGCAGCTGGGTGGAGTACGGCTCCCTCGTCGGCGCCCCGATCCAGGCCGGAGCCAACTGATGTGCGGCGCACCGGTGCAGACACCGGACCTGCCCGCAGGCACCGACCTGGACAAGGAGACGGTGATCACCGGACGCGTGCTCGCCGACGGTGAGCCGGTGGGTGGGGCGTTTGTCCGCCTGCTGGACGGCACCGGCGAGTTCACCGCGGAGGTCGTGGCCTCGGCCACCGGCCAATTCCGCTTCTTCGCCGCACCAGGGCAGTGGACGGTTCGCGCGCTGAGCCGGGTGGGGTCGGGGACTGCGGCCGTCAACCCGGACGCACCCGGGCTGCACAGCACGGACGTCGCCGTCGCCTGATCCGCGCTTGCGCTCGCCGTGAATGTGGCTTTCACGCCGATCCCTCGCGTGCATGCGGCTTTCACGGCGCGAGTGGCCGAGCGCCCCCCCGCGCACCCTCGCCCGCGCGCGGTGGTGGTGCTCGTTTAGAGTGAACGGGTGGAATACGTGTACACGACGCTGTTGGTGCTCGCCTCGCTACTCATCACCTGGTTCGCGGTGTACGTCGTCTACCGTGCGGTCAGCAACGACTCGTGAGCGGGCCAGACGGTACTGGTGACGCCGCACTTCAGGCGGCCGAGGAACGCGCGGCCCGCACCCGTGGGGTGAACATCCCGCAGTTACCGGAACTGCCGGTACCCGGGGACACCGCCAACCTCCGCGAGGGTGCGGACCTCAATCCCGCCCTGCTCGCACTGCTGCCGCTCGTCGGGGTGTGGCGCGGCGAGGGCGTGGCCAGCTATCCGACCATCGACACTTACCGCTTCGGCCAGCAGATCGTCGTCGCGCACGATGGCCGAGGTTTTCTCACCTGGGAGTCGCGGTCCTGGTTGCTCGACGACGACGGAGCGTTCATCCGTCAAGCCGCCAGGGAGTCCGGGTTCTGGCGGGTCAACGTCCGCGACGACGGCGAAGACAGCCTCGAGGTGCTGCTCACCCACAACACCGGCATCGCCGAGTTGTACTACGGGACGCCGCTGAGCCAGTCCTCCTGGGAGATCGCGACAGATGTGGTGCTGCGGACCGAGACGGCCAAAGCGGTCACCGCCGCAAAGCGGCTGTACGGCATCGTCGAAGGCGGGGACCTCGGCTACGTCGAGGAGCGGGCCATGGTCGGGCAACACCTGCAGCCACACCTGTCGGCCCAGTTGAGCCGCTACGCAGGCTGAGCCCCTCACGGGAGGCGAACGTAGAGCGGCCCCCGAGCTATACCGACAATGCATGACCAGTCGGTCACTACGTTGCGGGTCCCGGTCGGACTTGACCGGGGGCTCGGGGGCCGGGTAGCTGCCTGGGATTCGCCTGCCGCTCGCGCGGGGGGTGAAAACCATCCAGCGAATGCGGCTAGCTGGCAGCCACCTCACGTGTCCAGGAATACATCAATGTAGGACCCACCTCCTCTCTCGTGTACCCAAAACGCTACGCCCACCCGCGGCAGTCGGCAACGGATTATTCGGCCAACAACCGCTGAAGCTTTTCGGTCAGCTCGGCGCCCAGCGAAGTGTCGCCCAGCCGCTCCCCGTCCAGGGTGTGCACGTGCGCCAGCAGGCGCGCGCTCGAGGCCAGCCAGACCGCGTCCGCCGACCGCAGGTCCGCCACCCGTACCGACCCAACCTCGCAGTTCCACCCCGCCTGTTCCGCCACCCGAAACAGCGCCTGCTGGGTGGTTCCCGGCAGGATCCCGGCGTCCGCCGGTGGCGTGCGCAAGGTGCGATCGCTGGCCAGCACCACCGTCGAGGTCGGCCCTTCCAGGACGTATCCGTCGGTGCTGGTGAAGATCACCTCGTCGGCACCCGCACGGTTCGCGTGGCGCAGAGCGGCCATGTTCACCGCGTAGGACAGCGTCTTCGCACCGAGAAGCAGCCACGGCGACCGCTGGGCGGCATCGCTGGACACCCCCCGGTCCATGGTGAGGGCCGAGACCCCGTTGGCCCGCTGCTCGAGCACAGCGGGAGCGAGCGGCGCGGCGGTGGCGTACCCCGTGACCGCACCGGAACCCTCCCGACCGCGGGACAGGACCAGACGCAGCGCGAAATCCTGGTCTCCGCGGGACGGGTCGTCCTGCCACTGCTCAATGACCGCCGCGATGCAGGCGCGCCAGCGGTCCAGCGCGGGCTGCGGAAGGTCCAGCATGGCCGCGGAACGCGCCAGCCGCGCCAGATGGGCCTCCGCCTCCCTGGCCACTCCACGACGCACGAGCAGGGTCTCGAACACCCCATCCCCCCGCACCGCCGCAAGATCGTCGGCCGCGAGCAAGGGCAGCTCGGGATCGCACACGGTTCCATCCACACGCACCAGCACCTGTACCGCCATGGATTTCACCCTAGTGCCGGTCTCGGTGGGCATACGATGAACAGGTGAGCGAGTCGGCGAAAGGATTGCGCGGCACCCTGCACCAGCGGGGGATGCGGATGACGCCGCAGCGCCAGATGGTGCTCGACGCGGTCCGTCAGCTCGGTCACGCCACCCCCGAGGCAGTCTGCGTCGAAGTTCAGCACAGCGCCCCGGCCGTGAACATCAGCACCGTCTATCGCACGTTGGATCTCCTGGAGCAGATCGGCCTGGTCCGCCACACGCATCTGGGCCATGGCGCACCCAGCTACTCCAGCGACGCGCACGAGCACGTCCACCTGGTGTGCCATCAGTGCCAACGGGTGATCGAAGTGGATCCCACGCTGTTGCAGCCGCTGGCGTCCGCGCTGGCCACCGGGCACGGTTTTGTGCTCGACCCTGCGCATCTGGCCCTGTCTGGTCGATGTGCTATTTGCGCCAATTCTGAGGAGCCGGAATGATTTCTCCCTTGATGAGCGCTCCTGGCGCCGTCGCCGCCCCCGATGCCTCGCCCGACGCTGGGGTGGCCTGGCACTACGGTGACCCCTTCGCCGAACAACGCGCCGCAAACACCTCCGCCATCGTCACCGACCGGAGCAATCGAGGGTTACTGGCCGTGCCGGGTTCGGATCGGCTGACGTGGCTGCACTCGTTGACCAGCCAGCACCTGACCGAGCTCAGTGACGGCCATGGCATCGAAGCGCTGCTGCTGGACATCAACGGGCGGGTGGAGCAGCACCTTGTGCTCGCCGACCTCGACGGCACCACCTGGATCGATACCGAAGCCGCGGGAGCTGCAGCTCTGGTTGCCTACCTCCAGAAGATGGTGTTCTGGGCCGAGGTGGCACCGCGCGACGCCCACGACGAGATGGCGCTACTCAGCATCCAAGGACCGCTGGCCGATCAGCTGCTGCCGCTGCCTGTCGAGGTCTTCGCGGTGGCGCCGCTCGCCGACGGCGGATTCGTTCGTCGAATGCCAGCTACCGCCGGATCGCACGCGGCAGACGTGGTGGTTCCCCGCGCCCAGCTCGGCCGGTGGTGGGCGCGGCTCGTCGACGCGGGCGCGCGCCCGGCCGGATCCTGGGCATTCGAGGCGCAGCGGGTGGCCGCGTTGCAGGCGCGGGCCGGGGTGGACACCGACGAGCGGACCATTCCGCACGAGGTTGGTTTGATCGACCGGGCCGTGCATCTGAACAAGGGCTGCTACCGCGGGCAGGAGACCGTAGCGCGGGTGCACAACCTGGGCAAGCCGCCGCGACGACTGGTGCTGCTGCATTTGGACGGCTCTGCCGGAGGCTTGCCGGAGACCGGCGATGAGGTTACGGCCGACGGTCGCACGGTGGGCCGCGTCGGCACCGTGGTGGAGCACCACGAGCTGGGGCCTATCGCGCTGGCCTTGGTCAAGCGCAGTGTTCCTGTCGACACCCCGCTGGTTGCCGGCGGGTGCGCCGCGGCTATCGATCCCGACTCGGTCCTCGCTGAGCAGGGAGAACAGGCCGGGCGGCTCGCGGTATCCCGATTGCGGGGGCGCTGACGGGGCACAATCTGGCGCCGCGCGACGCAGCGTCGTGAGCACTGGCGGCGGGAACGGCCGCCGCACGGTATGGTGTGCCTAGGAAGAAACATACATTTGAACGGGGCCGCCGAATCCCCTGGCCGCCCCGTCCTTGCGCGAGGGGGTCGAGCCATGGGCCGCGGCCGGGCTAAGGCGAAGCAGACCAAAGTTGCGCGAGAGCTCAAGTACAGCTCTCCGAACACTGACTTGGCATCGTTGCAACGTGAGCTGTCTGGGCACGGGTCGGACACGCTCCGAGTCGAGCCCAGGCGCACCGAGCCCGACGGAGTTCGTCCGTCTTGGGAGGACGAGGACGGCGACGGGTTCCCGCGCTGAATTCGGCTAGCACTG
>JAABVA010005123.1_pt1 | contig 11973 bp, 6 predicted proteins | sample 5560331 | NCBI WGS metagenome assembly JAABVA01 (sample SAMN12812661, study PRJNA571458) | rock metagenome | isolation source: Antarctica rocks | place: Antarctica: Victoria Land, Mt New Zealand sud | collected 2016-01-07
AGCGCGTCGCCGCCCTGTTCGTGCGCCCCCCGGGCGACCGCTGCTGACCCCACAGCGCCGAGCGACCCCGTCAAGCCGGTGACCAGTTCGTGACCACCCGGGGCAAAAAGCCGGAGCTCTCAGGGGGGCACATCGGCCCTGACCTGCAGCGATGCGCGCCGCCATAAGTGGGCGAGGGGGGAGTTGAACCCCAGAACGCGCGCTTCCCACCTGCGACTATACAGCCAGCGAGCGTGCCGGCTCGTCATTGACGCTCGTTGTCGGCCGTTGCGACGCGTTCCGCTCGGGTTGGTTAGGCCCTGGGGCATAACGAGGCTGAGCACACCCGTGTGCTCGGGGAGGTGTGGCGAGTGCTCCACCCGCCGCTAGGACGCCCTGTCCAGACTCTCTGACCTGCTCCCAGCAGACTCGCATCGCTTGGTCGTCATATTGTCGCATCTTGCACGCGGCCGCCCGTGGTTTGCTGCCGTTATGACTGGTGCTGATGCCCCCGACGACTGAAACGGCCGGCTGCTTGCCGCGCCGCGGGAGGCTCGCGCCATGCTCCAGAGGGTGGTTGGGGAGGGCGCGGACTTGCTCAGATCGCTCAGGGCGAGTGGACGTCGCACCTGACCGGCGCTCACATTGCGGACCTGGCCGACCTGCTAAGCATGTTGGCCGAGCAGGCCCGGCACGCGCGCCGCGTCGCGGGCTCGCTTGCTAGCGAGGCCCCTTACTCTGGCGGCCCCACGCTGAGGGCGTCGTGGTGGTGAGTCGTCAGGGCCGACCGCTCAGCGCCCCGTCGGGGGGCCAAGCCCTTGTTCCGCACCCCGGGCCGCCGTTAACAGCAGTGCCGAGCGGCACCGCGCCTGGTCGGTCAAGATGAGCGTCTTCGCTGCGGGGGGCGCGGTCGCGAGAGCGACCAGGTTGACGACGTCGTGTCGATCCCGGGTTACGGACGACATGGCAAGCACATCCCACGCTCGCAACCCGGGATCAACGGCCTGGTGGTGGTGATCCGCCGCCGCACCGTCGGCGGGCAGCGGCTCGGTGTAGCGGACCAGGGGCAGCAGCCGTCTGCGCCGGTCGTCGGGACGCCATGTGCGCCGCGCGCCGTCGGGCAGGACGAGCTCGGGGCAGGCCCCCGACGCGAGAGTGTCGTTAAGGACATCGCCGTACAGCGTCGGCGCGGCGGCGGGGCGGAGATGTTGGAGCAGTGCGGCGAGGTCGATGAGGACCGTGGCCGCGTAGGAGCCGGTTCGGCGCGTTGGTCCATCCTCCAGGGGTCCCGACAGGAGTTGGCGGACGACCTCGTCGGCGGTGGCTTCGACGGGTGCCAGACCGTTTCCGGCCAGTTGCGGGTCGTGCCTGTCGGCGAGCCAAACCGTGGCCCTGACCACCAGCGCCCGGGCAGCGACTGGCTGTTCGCGGGCCAGTAGCACGACGGGGGCGAGGAGGCTGACTGCGAAGGCGTCTCCGGCGAGGTGCCCAACTCCCGGCTGGTGTGCCGCGAGATCGGCCACGACCTTGGTCACCCGCTGCGGCGAGGGCAGGCGTGGCAGGTCCGGTTCGGTTAGGCCCAGGAGGCCGAGGAGCCCCAGCGTCTCGACGAGCCGTTGACAGACGACCATGTAGGGGACGTGCGCGAGGGGCACGCCGACGGTGGCGCCTAGCAGGGCTCGTGGGTCGGCGGCCAGCGGTTCCACCGCGTCAAGCAGCAGGCCAGCGTATCCGGCGAACATGCCCAGGGCGGCCCGGCGCGGCTCGGCCGCGGGCACGGGGGCGGCGTGCACAGCACGCAGCAGCGCAAGCGCGACCAGGGCCGCGAGGTCGCAGCGACCGGCCCCGCGCAGCCGTGTCCCAATGACCGACGCCTCCACCGCGGCGCGCAGGAGCGGAGTCTTCCCGGCGGCGTCGTTCGGGTACTCGTCGTCGTGGTCGGGCAGCCAACGCCGTGCGTACCGCTCGATTCCCAGGGCTTCCAGCGTCCCGGCGTCAACGCTGGCGAGCAACCCCAGCAGGGGTCCTTCTGCCATGCCGGCGATGGCGGATCCCGGGGAGTCGACCAACCAGTCCAGGAGCGTCTCTCGGTCCCACACCTGGAGGTCGGGGCGACCGCGGCGGCGCTCCGACTCCCGGTAGGACTGCGCTTGGACGGCGGCCCCGCCCTTGAGGCGTCCGGTGAGGACAAGGACGCCGACGCGGGGCAGCGCCAGGTCGAAGGACGGGTGGGCGAGGTCGTCCAGGCGTGCCTCGTCCAACTGGTGCCTGATCTCGCGCCAGTCACCTAGCCCGATGTCCCCGGCCTTGCTCTGCAGCGCCCACTGGTGTAATCCCGGTAGGGGCGAGACCGCCGACGGGCCGCCGGGGTCCATCCAGCCGCGCTTCGCGACGGCGTCCTTGCCGAACTCGAATGCACCGTGGAGCAGGTGAATGTCGCTGAAGCCCTGACTAGCGAGCAGGGCCAGGAGCGGCGCGTCGAACTCCCGCTCGGTCGCCGCGTCAATCCAGGCGCCGAACACGTCGCGAAGCACGCCGCTCCTCCAGCTTCTTCGCGTACACCGCTTGGAGGCGGCTGCTCTGTTCCGGAGTCGTCCCGCGGGCCAGCAGCTTGGCGTACGTGTCAGGGTGAATAACCAGCGTCGTCGTCGGGTGACCGTCGTCGTCGAAGTCGACCTCGGTGCGCTCGACGCCGTCTATGAGTGCATCTACAATGTCCTGCCCGCTCGCGTCGATGGTGTTGCCGACGCGGTCACTGACCGAAGAGATCGCGGAGAAGTAGCCGCGCATCGTCTGCTCGACCATCACGTCCGCAGCGGCGTCCAGTGCGACGTGGACGTCGGTCAGTTCGCCGTCGATGACGCCGGCGACGGAGAGGTCACCCTCGGAGCGGACCGTGATCGGGCACAGGCGCAGCTCCGGTCCTTCGTCGTCGAGCGGTACGACGGACTCGGTCACGGTCTCCACCCGTCGGGAGTTGCCTGCCATTCGGGCGTACACGGGGTTCCGGGCGCCCATCAGCTCGTGGACCGAGTCGGTGAACCAGCGCCAGGAAGCCGACTCGAACTCGGACGCGCGGCAAGGCACCGCCGGTCGGGCTGCCGCCGAACTTGAAGAGTTCACTTGTGAAGTCTGCCCCCTACCGGGGCAATGACCTATGGACACGCGGCGACCCACGGGCGACGCAAATCCGAGAGGGCGCTGTCCGGTCGGTGAGCTGCCGTGCGACTTGTTGGTGGCGGAGCCGTCCTCGTCGGCCTTACTGACCTCTTGGTCCGGGATGAACTCGCCGGCCGTCCCCTGACCCGGACGTCGCCGGGGAGCCCCCTTTCCTCGGCGACTCTGGTCACGCTGCCCCTCCGAGCCCGTCCTGGATGGCGTTGTAGACCTGGCTCCTGGCCCAGCCGGTAAGGACCTCGCGGAACTCGGGCTTGTCGAAGAACATTCGGAACAGCTCGTCGTTCGCGGCCTGCCGGTCGATAATTATGTTGCCGAAGTTCGGGTCAAACACGAACCCGAAGTTCTCCTCCGTGTTGCCCTTTGCGACCTCGATAAGCTCGGGGTCGGCGGCGGCGGCGGCGACCTGCTGGTTCCACAGGACCTGGTCGATCTCGGTGAATTCAGTGCCGAACCGGTCGTTCAGCAGGTCGATCAGGGTGGAGAGCCGGACCTTGTCCTTGACGGTCTGGACGCCGCTGCCGTCGCCGCTCATCCCGGGGACGCCCTCGCCGTCGCCCTCGGACAGAGCGAGGTCGTGCTCGCCGCTCATCTGCGTGCGGATGTGGGTGAGGACCGCGCTGTCGCTGATGTCGACTTCGCCGTCCTCGTCCACGGTCTTGGGGAGCCGGCTCACGAGGACCTTCCCGTAGTAGAACAGCTCCTCCAGATCGGGGCTGGTGAACGGGACGACCTGCCCGAGGAACGCGTACGTGCGGACGTAGTCCCGCAGCGCGGTGCGGAAGTCCTCCCGGTCGTCCAGCCCAGGGATCGCGAGGTACCGCTCGACCGCCGGGTCGGTCTTCGCGTACAGGGCCGCGTGGGCGTCCTTCTCGGACGCGACCAGGGCCGCGACCATGTCCCGCATCTCGGCCGGGTCGATCACGCCGGCGTCCATGATCCGCTGCTTGAGGGTGAACAGGACGTTCGGGTCGGTCGGTTCGGTCCACGATGTCTCGTAGAACGGCTTGAACGCCTCCTGGATGTCCTCGGCCTTGTTCGCGAAGTCCAGGACGAACGTGCCCTCCTTTCCGGGGGCGGTCCGGTTGAGGCGCGAGAGGGTCTGCACGGCCTTGACGCCGTCGAGCTTCTTGTCGACGTACATGCTGTGCAGGAGCGGCTCGTCGAAGCCGGTCTGGTACTTCTCCGCGACGATCAGCACCTGGTAGTCGCCGACGGGGAAGCCGTCGTCGGGGCTGCCCTGGAACCGCTTCGCGGTCTGGCTCTCGGGGATGGGCCTGCCGTCGCGGAGGTTCATCGACGGCTCGGTGTACTCCTTGCCGGGCACGTCCGGGTCCTGGACCTTGCCGCTGAACGCGACGAGCGCGTGCAGGTCCCGGTAGCCCTTCTCGGCGATGTACGCCTCGATGCTCTGCTTGTACCGGACGGCGTGCAGCCGTGAGCGGGTGACAACCATCGCCTTCGCGAGCCCGCCGATCTCCTTGCGCGTCACGGTCCGGAAGTGCTCCACGATGATCTCGCTCTTCTGGGCGAGGTTGCTCGGGTGCAGGGCGACGAACCGGGCGAGCGCGGCGTTCGCCTTGCCCTTGTCGACCTCCGGGTCGGTGCTGGAAAGGCCGTTCGCGAGCCGGAAGTACGTCGAGTAGGTGACGTAGTTCGCGAGGACGTCGAGGATGAAGCCCTCCTCGATCGCCTGCCGCATCGAGTACAGGTGGAACGGCTCCAGCCGGTACCCGGACGCCATCGCCGGGTCCGGGACGCGCTCCCCGAATAGCTCCAGCGTCTTCGCCTTCGGGGTCGCGGTGAACGCGAAGAACGACAGGTTGTCCTGCATCCCCCGGGTCACCGCCGACGCGCGGAGAGCCGCGAGGCTGTCCGTGAGCGCGTCCTGCGCGTCAGCGGACGCCTCGATCGCCGCGTCGTACTTCTCGGCCGCGTCCCAGATCGCCTCGTCGACCGTCCCTCCGCTGCCGACGACGTGCGCGTCCGCTCCGAGCACGGCCTTGAGGTCCTTCGCGGATTCCCCAGACTGCGACGAGTGGGCCTCGTCCACGATGACCGCGAACCGCTTGCCCTTCAGGTCGGTTGCGGCCTTCGCGATGACCGGGAACTTCTGCAGGGTCGTGATGATGACCTGCGCCCGCGAGCCCTCAAGGGCCTCCGCGAGCTGGGCGCTGTTTTTGTCGATCCGCTCCACGACGCCGGGCGTGTGGTCGAACTGCCAGATCGTGTCCTGGAGCTGCCGATCCAGGATCACCCGATCGGTCACCACCACGACCTTGTGGAACACCTTCTCGTTCGCCCCGAGCCCCAGACCGGTCGCGTGGTCGGTCAGCAGCGCCGGGTCGGCGGGGGTATGCAGGGTCGAAAGCCGGTGGGCGAGCCACGCGATGCTGTTGCTCTTGCCCGACCCGGCGGAGTGCTGCGGCAGGTAGTTCCGGCCCGGCCCCCACGTCGACGCGTGGCCGGCGAGGCGCAGGACCAGGTCCCACTGGTGATACCTCGGGAAGATGACCTTCCCTCGCTTGACGGCCCTGCGGCCCTTGCCTGTCGGCTTCTCCTCGTGGACGAACCGGGCGAGCAGGTCCAGCCAGTTGTCGCGCTGCCACACCTGCTCCCACAGGTACGCCGTGCGGTAGCCGTGCGGGTTCGGCGGGTTGCCCTTCCCGCCCTCCCGGCCCGGGCCGCCCGAGCCCTGGTTGAACGGCAGGAACCGGGTCTTCTCGCCCTCCAGCCGGGTCGTCAGGAACACGAGGTCTTGGTCGACCGCGAAGTGCACGACCGTCCGCCGGTCGAAGATCAGGTCCTTCGGGTTCCGGTCGAACCGGTACTGCCGCTTCGCGTGCTCGACCGTCTGCCCGGTCACCTGGTTCTTCAGCTCCGCCGTCGCGACCGGCAGGCCGTTCACCAGCAGGAGCAGGTCCAGGCTGTCCTGCGGGTTCGACTCCGAGTGGTGCACCTGCCGGCTCACGACCAGCCGGTTGGCGTCGTACAGCGCGAGCAGGTCAGGGGTCAGGGCATGCGCCGGCTTGAAGAACGCCAGCCGGATCTTCACGCCCAGGTCCTCGACCCCACGCCGCAGCACGTCGACCGTGCCCCGAGCGTCGATCTCGGCAGCCAGTCGCTTCGCGAACTTGAGCTGCGCCTGATCCGCGCCGCCGTGCAGCCCAACAAGGCGGTCCCATGCCTTCGCCTGCGTCGCCCCGATGAACTCGAACAGCACCGCCGTGTCCAGGCCGAGGTCCCGGCGGTAGTGCGAGGCGCTGCCCTGCATCCAGCCGTCTGCGATCAGGTGAGCCTCGATGGCCGTCTCGAAGGCACCCTCTCCGTGAGCCGACGCCATCAGGCCACCGTCCGAGCCGTCGTCACGTCGAACTCGCCGGTCACCGCAGCCGTGATCAGGGCCTGCTTACGCTCGTTCAGCAGGGCTACCTGCGTTCGCCCTAGGTCAACCAGGCGGTCAAGGTAGGTGTTGCCATCCCTGATCTCCTTCACGATCCGAGCCTGTTCGATGATCGGAGGCACCGGGATGCGGAGCGTCTGGATGTCCGGGACGTAGATCGTCTTGTGCGTGGAGCCCATCGCCAGCCTGCCAAGAAGGTCGCGGCGCATCGCTCGAAGGCACCAGAGAAGGTAGAAGGGGTCGAGAGACTCCTGGCAGGTCCAGGTAACGAAGTCTTGGCTGGTTGCCATGTTCGAACCCATGACGCCGGAGAAGCCCGCGCTGGCTGTTCGAGACAGCACAACTGTGCCCGCCGGGTGCACTTCAGCGGAGCTGTTCTGCACACCAAGCGTGCAGATGTGCTCTCGGGTCGAGGAGATGACTTCCTGCCTGTCATCCCTGATTTGGTGCACCTCTCCGGTGGTGATCCAGGGAATGGTGCAGTCGGTCCACCACTCCGGGCGGCTCCGACTAGGCGTGTGACCGCTGCCCAGGCGCGAGTGGTAAGTGATCTTGCTGACCGGCCAGTCGGCGGGTGTGCTCCTCGCCCAGGTCAAGCGCCGAGAGGTCCGCGGACCAGATCGCTCAGCACCTGTCACTGCCTGCAGGACCGTTGCGGACCGCCGGTCGGCCAGCAGGGCCTCCTCCCGCCTACGCAGCTTGATCGCCTTGTCCGCGAGGCCGACCTGCTCATCCAGAAAGTCCGCGGTCCGCCGCTGCTGTTCCGGATCGACGTTAGGCACGCGCAGACTGGCGTAACGCTCGGCGTTGAAGTTCTGGATGGTGCTGGTGATCGCCTCGGCCTGTATCTGCTGTTGAACGGGCGTGCTCTGCAGGACGTAGTTCAGGTAGCGGCTGTCCGTGCCCGTTTGGGGCCGGAAGCGGACTAGGAAGCCAGCGAAGGTAGAGCCGGCGGCTTGGGGTGGAGTGAGAAAGGACCGCCCGATCGTGCCTGCCCGACTGACCAGGACGTCGCCCGCGTCGAGCAGGAAGCGAGCGTCGACTGGAGTCGGGGCGAAGATTCCCTCGTCAGGGGGCAGCAGGCCGTCGGGCCTCAGGTCGGTGGTGCGGATCAGTCGGAGTCCTTCTCCGGATGAGACGTATTCGGATGCAGGCAGGTTGAGTCCGTACTGGCCGCCATCGACGCAGAGGTACTTCAGTCTCGTGGTGGCGACGGTCACGAAGTCACCCGCTGCAGTACCTGCTGGATCTCGGCTTCGATCTGGGCGAGGTCGGCGTCGATCTCGACGAGCGGTCGAGGGGGCACGTCCCTGTAGAAGTACCGGGTGAACGGGATCTCATAACCGATCTTCGTCTTCGTGGTGTCGACCCACGCGTCGGGGACGTGCGGGAGTACCTCCCGCTTCATGTAGTCCCCTACGTCCTCGCTGAGCGGGACGTTCTCGTTGTCGCGCAGGTCCGGGTCAGGCACGCGGCCCCTCCGGTTGCGCTGCGGCTGGCCGTCCTCGCCGATCTTGGGGCGCTCGACGTTGATGCGCTGGTAGCCGAACGCGTCGTTGTCGAACACCTTGACGCGCTCGTCGTCGGTGTCGATGGCCTCGTGGTAGAGCCGGGTGACCTGCTCGACGTGCTCGTCGGTGAGGTACTTGCGCTTGTCACCGAGGCTCTTGCGCATCTTGGCCCACTCGCCGCGGGCGTCGAGGAGCACGACCTTGCCCTTGCGGTGGTTGGCCTTGCGGTTGGTGACGACCCAGAAGTAGGTGTTGATGCCGGTGTTGTAGAAGAGCTGGTCGGGCAGGCCGACGACGGCTTCGAGCATGTCGTTGTCGATGATCCAGCGCCGGATATCGCTCTCGCCGCTGGCCGCCGCGCCGGAGAACAGGGGGCTACCGGAGAACACGATGGCGATGCGGCTGCCGCCCTCGAAGGCGGGCTTCATCTTGCTCATCAGGTGCTGGAGGAACAGCAGGCTCCCGTCGTTGACCCGGGGGAGGCCGGCGCCGAACCGGCCATTGTGGCCGAGTTGGGTGTGCTCGTCGGTGAGTTGCTTCTGGATGCGCTTCCAGTCGACCCCGAAAGGCGGGTTCGCGATCATGTAGTCGAACCGCTTGCCAGCGAACTCGTCCGCGCTCAGGCTGTTGCCGAGCCGGATGCGGGCCGGGTCCTGGCCCTTGATCATCAAGTCGGACCGGGCGATGGCCCAGGTCTCCGGGTTGAGCTCCTGGCCGAACACCTCCAGCCGGGCCTTCGGGTTCAGGCTCGTGAGGTGGTCCTGGCCGCCGGTCAGCATCCCGCCGGTGCCGCAGGCACAGTCGAACATCGTCCGGACAGGGCTACCGCCGCGCAGGAGGTCGTCGTCCTCGCTGAACAGTATGTTCACCATGAGACGGATGACCTCACGCGGCGTGAAGTGCTCCCCGGCGGTCTCGTTGCTCATCTCGCTGAACTTCCGGAGGAGCTCCTCGAAGATGTACCCCATCGCGTCGTTCGGGACGGTGTCCGGGTGCAGGTCGACGTCCGCGAAGCGGCTGACGACGTGGAACAGCAGCCCGGCGTTGTCCAGGCGGGTGATCTGGTTGTCGAAGCCGTACCGGTCGAGGACCTCGACCGCTCCCGTGGAGAACCCGGCGATGTAGGTGCGGAGGTTCCCGGCTACGTTGCCCGGGTCGTCGAGCAGGCGGGCGAAGTCCAGCGGGCTGGTGTTGTAGAACGGCTGGCCGGCAGCGCGGAGCAGGATCGGTTCGACGTTCTCGATCTTCCCCGCGAGGTCGGCGGCGCGGGCGATGACGGCGGGCCTGGTCGATTTGAGGACGCAGTCTAGGCGGCGCAGGACGGTGAGGGGCAGGATGACCTGCCCATACTCGTGGGCCTTATAGTCGCCCCGGAGCAGGTCCGCGACCGACCAGATAAAGGCGACCTTGTCGATGAACCCCTGCACCTGTGTCATGCGCTCCCGCTTCCTGCGCCCCTTCGCGCGGCCCTGTGACGCTTGAATGTAGGTGGACCGTGCGACACCCGAACGGTCTTCGGTCGGTGGGTGAGCGGTTCGCTACTCAGGACGTATCGGCCGGTGCTCGGGTCCGGGGCGACGACGACCCCGAACTTCTGGACGGCCGGCTTCAGGCCTGAAAGGACGGGTTCCCGTGCGCTCTTCATCCTGCGGCTTCTAACACGGACAGCGGTCTGTGGGAAGGTCCCGCAGTGTCGAGACCCACGCGTCAACGCCCGTAGTGCAGTTCGAGGGCGCGGCCCGGGGACGGAGCGCGGGCCGAGCTGTCGCCGGTCGACCACGATCACCGGGATGCCGGTCGTATCCAGCGCGGCGGAGGCGTCGTCGGTGGTGCCCTATACGACGAGCAGCAGATGGGAGCTGCCGAAGCAACCGCGTATGGCTGCGCTCGATCCGCTAAGGCGAGTCCTGGCGAGGGTCGAAGATCGCGGGGTCCAGGATCACCCGGCGGATCGACCGCTTGTCCTTGAACGGGACGATGCGGTCGTTGCGATCGTCGGCGTTCCCGTCTTCGAGCAGGGTGAACTGCTCCGGTTCGCTGTTCGTTCGCTTCAAGTCCACGTACGTCCCGTAGTCCAGCGAGAAGATGTTGTACCTCAGGCCGGGATTTTCCTTGTCGCTGTAGCCGCGCGAGATTAGGTGAATCAAGCGGAGATCAAACAACCCTTGAATCATGGGATGGTTGGCGTGTTCTCGGGCAAGCATGAACATCTTGGCCTGCCGTTTTCCGATGACGTCAGTCATGATCATGTTGAGCGCCGTTCGCTGCGCTTCACTGAGGACAGTTGACTTGTCAGTCTCGTACCAGTCACGCGCAGCTTCTTCGACTGAGTTCAAGTCGATGCGCTGCCGGCCGGACCGGGCAGCGCGGAAGAATGCCGAGGTGAAAATGCCCAAGAAGTCACGCACGACACCCTCGCCCGCGCGGACGAGTTCTACGAAGGTGGCGTGCTCAGTGAAAAACTTCGAGCGGAAGGCCGCCACGTCCGCTATCGCGAGCGTGTCCAAGTAGTCGGCCGGAAGTTCTGCCTCCACGTGCTTGTGGAGAAGTTCCAAGAACATCTCCACAACACGATCCGGATTACGGTCGTAGACGTAGTAGTCATCAAGATCTAGGTTGGCGCTGAGATCGCCACCCAACTCGAAACCAACAGGGTTTCCAGCATCGGCCGAAATGGTAAAGCGACTCCGGTACTCCAAGGACGCGATCTTGATGGTTACCTTGTGGCTCGGGAAGAAGGCGCGCTTCAAGAATTCGGCGATGTACGGCTGCACGTCCGCCGGAATGGCGGTCCACTCGTCTACGAGCATGTAGAGGTGGTCGATGCCCAGGCCGCAGAGCGCTGCGTCAAGAGCCGTGGCGACCTCCGAAAACACCACGGTACCGCGCAGCGCTTCGGTGTAATCGACGCGCGCTTCACTCGATTCTCCGTGGACTGAACGGTCACCCAGATCGAAAGTGGGCTTGGCAGAAAGGGCGAGATTATCTGTAGACTCGTCGGACCGTGAACGTGACTCGGTATTGCTGACTTGTCGCGTGCTTATCTCTACGCTCTTCGCGACAACGAGGTCGGCAAGGGCCGACACCTCTTCCATGCCGCGGCCGTCGCGGCGAGGGTCCGTAGCCACATCGAGGAGTTGACCTTGAACCAGACTGAGCAGGTCCTTGAAGACGCTCACGCAACGAGTACTTAGTGGTCTCGTCTGATCGGTCATAAGCTGAGCGCTGCCGAGCATCCGTATGTCGATGTACAGGACGGTCGCGCTTTCCCAATCGGATACCGCAGCGCCCAGAACGCGGAGGACGTGGCTCTTACCGGTGCCGCGGCGCCCGTAGAGGATCTGGTTGTTGGCGTTGTTCAACTGAGGCAGGACGCCAGTCTCAACGTAGGTGCGCTGGAGCACTTCAACATCGGGCTGTCGCTCGGACCGTGGCCTGATGTTGCTCACGGCGTTGGCGATGGTCTTGTCGTTCAAAAGCGCTTCGGCCACGCGACGGCCTCCAAGTCGACTTCCCCGACTCACGCTCGTGAGACGCTTGTGAGCTAAGCACGGACACACGAGAGCAGGCCGGTAGCTGCCCTATACTGCATGCTTGCCCTCGACGAGGTACGGGAGCAAGGCCACATGCAGCGTGTGACAGGGCCGCACCTTGTGGCGGTAGCTCTCCATGAGGACGCAGCCACAGCCGCTTCGCGCTCGCCGTCGCGGCGGCGAGCGCCAAAGCGAGGACGGTGGGCTTGTGCCGCCGGCTGAGGACGGCGCGAAGCGCCGCCCGCAGGCCGGTGGCGGCCGTAGGCCGCCCTTGATGTCGTATAGAAACTCCTCACACAATCCGTCTCGACCAGGGTTGGGCACGGGCCGACCAACAGGTGATGCGGCGTCTCGGTAACGTCGGCGTGTG
>JAABVA010005130.1_pt1 | contig 11963 bp, 11 predicted proteins | sample 5560331 | NCBI WGS metagenome assembly JAABVA01 (sample SAMN12812661, study PRJNA571458) | rock metagenome | isolation source: Antarctica rocks | place: Antarctica: Victoria Land, Mt New Zealand sud | collected 2016-01-07
CCTCAATGGCGAACAAGGCACCCAACAAACAGAGTATATTGAAACGACACGAGCAGGCGAGGCACAGGAGCGAGCAATGCATGCAGCGCAAGAAGGTCGTCCAGTTATTATCGTTGGAGGTGATGGTTCGCTGCATGAAGCTGTGAACGGTATTCTTTCCTCCGGCCATCGCGTCCCACTCGGTATTATTCCCGCTGGTTCAGGAAACGATTATGCCTGGAACACGCTCAAACTTCCGCGTGATCCCAGAGAAGCAATTGAGCGAGCCTTTCATGGACGTGTCATGAATTCGGATGTCGGTATCGTGAACGGAAAATACTTCGCTAATTCGTTTAGTGTTGGTTTAGATGCCGACATCGCGCAAACCGCGAGCTGGCTCAAAAAATATCCTCTCATGAGCGGTGAACGGCTGTACTACACTGCGACAGTACGGCAACTCTTATTTGGCTACCACAAATGCCCCTGGCTAACATTTGATCTTGATGCCGAGACTCCGCAGGCACAGACAAATAGCATTCAGAAACACTATGTGTTGATGGCGGTAACGAATGGTCCAACCTACGGCGCAGGCTTTCGTATTAACCCGACCGCCGATCATACCGATGGCTTGCTCGATGTCTGCACCATCGACTACACTCCGCTGTTGCGTGCGCTTCGCCTGTTGCCCGTTGTGCAAAAAGGCGAACATTCAGACCTGCCCGAAGTAACCTTTTACCGCGCAAAAACGGTGCGTATCGCAAGTCGCTTTCCAGTAAATATTCAGATGGATGGCGAGACCACAAGCGCAACAAGTTTCGACGCAAAGATATTACCAGGCGCATTGCTGGTGCGGGTATAAGCGAAAACGTTTAGCTTGCTACTACACCTTGCCCTTCGCTGTTTTTGCGATAAATGCTGATGGGCAGAGAGGCGCGAGCGAGCATTGTTCACACAGCGGCTTGCGGGCATCGCAGATTGTGCGCCCATGAAAGATGAGCAGGTGTGAAATATCGAGCCAATCCTGCTTCAGTATGATACGCATGAGGTCCTGCTCGACCTTTACCGCATCGTCGTTTTTCGTCCAACCGAGGCGTCGTGAAAGGCGACCAACGTGTGTATCAACCACAATACCGTCCTTGATACCGAAGGCATAGCCCAGTACCACGTTAGCAGTCTTACGTGCCACACCTGCAAGGCTCAAAAGCTCTGGCATAGTACGCGGAACCTCGCCCCCAAACTCTGTGATAATGCGTTGTGCGGTAGCACGAATATTCTTTGCCTTGTTGTGATAAAAGCCCGTTGAGCGAATATCCTGCTCTAACTCTTCCTGGCTCACAGTGGCAAAATCCTCGACATTCCTGTATTTTTGAAAGAGCTTTTCGGTCACGATGTTCACACGTACATCGGTACACTGTGCCGAAAGTTGTGTTGCTATCAGTAGTTCAAGCGGATTTGAGAAGTTCAATGAGCAGGTCGCTGCTGGATACAGTTGTCGCAATTCCGCGATAATCTCTTGTACCTGCTCTTTTGACCCCGGCTCTGGTCCGGCGTAGATGACTGTATTTTGTTCCATGTGTTGTCCCTTTTTCTCTCTTGCTGGCTAAACGTTATCATGCTCTACGTTTCTGTGTCAACCGTAAAAACCTTTGTCATTCATATAGCCAATGTTTTATTTGCCATTGCCTGTTGCTTCTGAGAACAACAGCAGCCTTATACGTTGTGTTTGGAACCGCTATATCATGTAAGAACCATTCAGTAGCTTTGTGTACATCGCCTTCGATAGCCAGGATACGTGCCGCTTCATCGGGAGTTAACGAGACCTCGAATTGCGAAAGGGGAACTGTCAGGCCATCGCCACTTGCTTTCAAGTACGCCTCTTTTCGTGTCCAGCCAGCATAAAATGCCTCTGCCTGTTTTTCGACGGGAAGAGCATGAAATACTCTTTGCTCTTGCCCCGAAAAGAAGCGATCCACGATTGCATCGGCATCTGAAAACGCACGCATGTACTCAATATCAACGCCAATCTCACGATGCTGGACAAAGGCATAGAGTGCCAGGATATGTGAGTGAGAGATGTTGAAATGAATATCCTGTATATGTTCTTGAGATGCTAAAAATGGTTTTCCGTTTGTTGTATAGGCAAACTGTATATGCTCTGGTGCGGTATGTAGATAGCGACCCAAAAGCATACGAAGAAAGCCGCGCCCAGCAATAAAATGTCGTCGGCCATCCTCAAAGCGAAAGCGATTTGCTCTGCTGCGTTCGTCGCTCGAAAGTATCTTCTCAAACTGTGCCTGTATCGTTGGAGGTTGATTGAGCGTGGCACACCACACATGTACCTCGCCGTTTGCCAAGAAGAGTTCTTGTGGTGGAGTGTTCCATTGATGATGAAAAGACATGATTGCTTCAACTTTACACCAAGATATGTACTATTTTTAGTAGTTCGGGATAATTTAGCTTTTTGATGCAAGTGATATATTCAAAACGTTCGCTATTGATAGTAGACAGATTATGACAGAATAGGCTAAAGAATGTCAAGCAGGGAGGCTCTTGCGGTCTCCCTGCTTAAAAGATGGAGTTGATTTTATTGAGTTGGGTAGGAAGGTGCCTCTAACTTAGAGGCTTTTTCCGTAGCGTTCTTTTTGGGCGCGAAGAATAGTGCGGAGTGCATCAGCCTGACCATGATTCCACGATGCTGAGCGTACCTCTGACCCCACAACGGGGAGGGAACTCTGTTCGCGTATCTGGGCGGCTCTTTCACGTTGCAGTATCTCATGCACCAGTTGACGGTCACTGAGCCGCCACCCGCGTAGTTTCGCTTGTTCAGCAAAGCGCATTACACGCGCGAAGCCTGCACGGTAATCTCGCTCCTCGGTCTCGTTTCGCATTGGCGTATCTTGCATCACAAAGCCTCGTTATCATACTATATATCAGTAAAAAATTTGCCTATTCACTGCATACATTATGCCAAAAATACGGTGATGCGTCAAGCGAAAGCAGAGATTGAATAACGCGCAACCTATTCCTTATTGCGCCGCAGAGCCTCGTAAATCGCGTTCGTGCCAAAATCCAGTGCTGCTAGCGGAATACGTTCATCGGCGGTATGGATGGCTGACAAGAAATCGAACCCTTCATAGAGGTCCATCGGCAAGAAGCCATAGGTCTGGATGCCTAACTGCGAAAAAAAACGTCCATCCGTGACCGCAGGCATCAATATCGGCACTGTGATACCATTCGGGTCTGCTTCGTGGAGAATCTCAGCTAACGTACCGTAAAACCCCATATTTGGCTCAGTTCGACCTTCTCCGTTACGGATAAGTTCAAACTGCACATCATCGCCGAGCAGTTCGTGCAATTCACTGAACATGTCGTCAGGGGTAAACCCTGGCAAGAGACGACCGTCCATCTCGACAACGATTTCACTGGGTATAACGTTAATCTTATGTCCACCTTGCAGTATGGTAACGTTGACGGTATTATGCAAAATGGGGTCGAAAAAATGCGTGTGTGAGCCAAGTCGATCTAACACTTCGTTCGTATGTGCCGGATTCAAAAGTTGACGAAGGAGGGGACCAGTGGGTGAGGATGCGAGCGTATGCGCCATCGTCTCAAGCATCGTCTGGACAGTAGGAGTAATATGCACAGGTAAGCGGTGTTGATCGAGCAGTTGTAGTATGCGGCCAACTTTTGCGACTGCACCACCATGCATCGGAATTGAGCCATGCCCACCCGGACCTTGAACAGTCGCTTTGAGCCAGCATACCTGCTTTTCGAGAACTTGAATAGAGTAAAACTTTTTCCCGTCAATGTAGGATGTGAAACCACCAACCTCGCCCAGCGCATAACGTACATCTTTGAAAAGGTTCGCGTGCTGCTCCACAAGATATTTCGCACCATAACCACCACCCGATTCCTCATCGCTCAGTGCTGTGAAGATTATGTCACCAGGGAGCGACTCCCCTTCCGCCTTTGCTCGCATCAGTGCTGCGAGCATCATCGCAACCCCACCTTTCATATCAAGCGTGCCGCGTCCCCAGAGGTAGTCATCAATGCGTTGACCTTCAAATGGCGGATGTTGCCATTGCTGATTCGCCGTTGTGACGACATCGACGTGGCCCTGCAAAAGTAGTGGCGGAGCCTCGCCACGTCCCTTCAAACGTGTAATCACATTCGGGCGTTGCTCATCACTACCCAATACTTGCGTCTCAAAACCTGCCTCTTGTAAGAGCGTGTTGATATAGTCAATACATTGCCTCTCATTGCCAGGAGGATTGGTTGTATCGTAGCGAATAAGCTGCTGTAATAACTCTGCTGGATGCTGGTAGAGAGGTGCATCCTCCTGGATAGATGACATCTTTTATTTTCCTTCATGAAGACTGACTATACCCGCTATTTTTTGTAGTATACAACAGGAGCGTATCTGAAAATGTGCTTTTTGGCCTTTTCTTTGACTAATTGGCACCTTAATCATACGTAGAAACGTATATATAATAAGAGCCTTATTGTTCTGGAGCATATATGAGAAAATGGCTTCTCAGGTATTGTTTACGCTTGTAGCGCAAGAATGTCTATAATGCAAGAGGTAAAAATAGTATGCTTTTCTACCCTAACTCTGTGTTTCATATTATAAACGTCTGTGGAGGAAATAGAGCGTGGCAACAAAAAAACAAGGTAAGCTCACAGAAGAGCAAAAAAAGCTGAGAGATGAAATGCTAAAGGGTGCTTTTCGCGGCAGTAATCGACCGCGCACAATGCGCGGTCTTGGCATCAGCACTCTGAAAAATTTACCAGCGAATATTGGCATGGTGCAAGGCTTCATGAAGGCGGCCAACTGGAAGCAGGCGCAGGATGAAGTCCTACAAGGTCTTAATAGTACTGTTGTGATTGTCGGTCAACCGAATACAGGCAAGAGTACGCTGTTCAACAAGATGAAAGGACAAACACTTTCACCTGTATCACCACAGGAAGGCACGACGCGCACACTCGTCCGTACCGATTTTGGCCCCTTTACACTGATCGACACACCAGGGATTGATGGCCCCGGCAAACTCTCCGATATTGCTGCAACAGGTTTAGATCAGGCGAGTGTGATTGTGTTTCTGATCGATGGCTCAAAGGGTATTCAGGAGAAAGATAGAGAACTCTATAACACGCTCGCAGCACAGAAGAAGCCAACGATTGTCGCTGTGAACAAAGTGGATACGCTCAAAGGCGGTGAAAATGCGGACCAGATCGCAACCGAAATCGCCGTTGCACTGAATGCCGTCGGTGTCATTCCGATTTCAGCGACCAAAGGCACAAACATAGCCGAGGAACTCATTCCAGCACTTATCGATGCCAGCCCGGAAGCTGCATTAGTCATTGGACGTGAGTTACCGGCATATCGGCGTGCCGCAGCTCAACGTATTATTCGTAATGCAACCTTACTCAGCCTGGCAGCAGGATTAGAGCCAATTCCTTTTGTCGATATTCCTATCCTTCTCGGCATGCAGATACGCCTCGTGCTTCGCCTCGCAGCGTTGTATGGAGAGCCGATGAACTCTGCTGAAACTGCAAGACACGCACGCGAACTGCTTGTGACGATGGCGGGTGGTCTCGGCCTACGTTTCCTTGCGGAGCAAGCGGCGAAAGCAGTGCCATTTGGCGGCGATCTCGTTGCAGGTCTCATCGCAGGTGCCGCTACATGGTCTATTGGCGAGGTCGCATTAGAATACTATGAAGATGGCAAGAAGCTCTCACCGAACGCTATACGCCAGCGTACCAACGATCTGTATCACCGTTTCCGTAGAGAGAACACCGTCGAAGGGTATCGGGCAGAAGCAGCGAACAACATTGTTCCCGCTCGCCTGGATACACCAAAGAACACAGTTTCCAACGACTAACAGAAGGGACGGCAAATAACGCGCATGGTTTTTCCTTATGAGCAGTATGAGAAACTGACCGAGCCGCTTACCGTCTTTTACCCAACAGGCGAGGGAGACCGCGCCTGTTGGGTTCTTTCGGCGGTAGTACGTGCCAGCGCATTGCTTACAAAATTGCTGGCTCGACCAATGCCAGAAATGACGATCTTATTGATAAAAGATGCTGATTGGTCGCTTGCACCACATGATGAAGAGGAAGAGGTGGGTGCATCACAACCCTATTTGACAGTAGCCGCGACTCCGCCGATTCTTGTTATACCTTCGGTGCTAGATGGTATTTGGGGCGAACCGACACAGGAAAAGCTAGCGTTTATGCTCTACCACGAGGTCGTTCTGGCATTTCTTGAGGACGACCCTCGTTCATGGCCTGAAGATTATCCGCTATGGGCCGATGAATGGCAGCTCAAATTTGCCGCCCTCTGGCTGTCACAGCAGCTTGATGGGCTGCAAGGCGTTGTCAACAAAGACCTGCACGAGCAGTACACGGAAATATTCGAGCCGGAACCTGATGGCAAAACTCCCGTCACTGTGCGCGGCTTTGATTGGTACGAAGACACAACTGCAGACGACTATTTAGAGTATGAACTGCTGTTGGAACAATTCGCTGCCGATCTACTTGCCACCTATCAACCGGAAATACTTCCCCGCTTTCTGGCTAGCTATCGCACAGAGCGCGAAAAACTGTTGAGTGATGATGTAACTAACATGCTCGCCTCCGTTCTTGGTTCCAATGGTGGCGAGTGGTTAGAAAATCTTGTCTATTTCTAAGTTTCTCCGCTATGTGCCAAAAGCAGCACAAGTTCGCAATTGCGAACTTGTGCTGCTTTTGGCAGAAACCTTTAACCTTTTACAGCTGACCCTAATGCGCCACCCATGAAGTAGCGTTGGAAAATGAAGAAAAGGATAATCATAGGAATCAAGTTGAACATCGACCCCGCAAGCAGCAAATTGTACAGCGTATAATTCGCGTTTTTAAAGAAAAAGAGGCCGAGTGGTAACGTGTACTGATCCGACGTACCAAGCGCGACCAGAGGCCACTGGAAATCGTTCCAGGCACCTTGAAAGCTTACGATGGCGACAGCAGTAAGGGCGGGCTTGACCAGGGGTAGAATGACCGAGTAAAACACTCGCCAGCGCGACGCCCCGTCGATCATCGCCGACTCTTCCAATTCCTTTGGTAAGCTCTTCATGAACTGCACCATAATAAAAACCGAGAGTGGTTGCGCCATTACCGGAAAAATCAGTGCTAGAGGAGTGTTTATGATGTGTAAACTGTTTACAACGAGAAACTTAGGAATGAGCGTGACCGCTAATGGAATCATCATTACCGACAACGTAGTGACGAAGATGAGATTCTTGCCAGGGAAGTTCAATCGCGAAAGTGCGTAACCAGCCATTGCCGAAAAGAGGACGTTTAGAATCACGACTCCACCAGCATAAATGAACGTGTTGAGAACCCAGCGCAAAAAAGTGGGCTGGCTAAAAAAGGTGCTATAGTTGCTCCACACAAACGGATTTGGAATAAGCGTTGGTGGGAATGCTAGCACGTTTGCTTGAGTCTTGAACGATGAAATCAGCGCGAAGAGCAATGGCCCTACCGAGGTTATGGTAAACAGAGCCAGGAAGACGTAGAGAATTATATTCGCCCAGTGAAAGGGTCTCTTTTCTGTTTGCGCTGTTCGTACCTGCTCCACAGATCGTGTACTTACTTGTGCCTGTGCTTGTGCCATGATATGTTCCCCTTCCCTAATTGTTTCCGCTTGGATCGATCAGTCGGCGTTGGATGAGCGTTACGATGAAGATAATGATGAACAGTATCACTGCCATCGCAGCCGCAAGACCAAAGTGACCGTCTTGGAAGCCCGCATTATAAATTTCAAGCAAAGGCACGAGCGTTGCGTTCGCAGGGCCACCGTTGGTCATGAACTTTGCCTGGTCGAAGACCTGGAAAGCACCAATCGTGCCGAGTGCTACAACAAGGAAGACCGCCGGTCGCAGCATGGGGAGCGTAACATTCATAAATGCCTGGAAGGAGTTCGCACCATCTACCTTAGCCGCCTCGATAATTTCCTGGGGCACATCTTGTAGAGCAGCCAGGAAGTAGATCATGAACGCCGCTCCTGTTGTCCAGATATTGAGCAGGATAATCGACGGTAGTGCGAAAGTGGTGTTGTTCAACCAGTCCAGCCCCTGAATATGCACCAGGGAAAGCAAGTAATTGATCAAACCGTCCGGGTTGTAGAGCCACAGAAAGATCAACGACGTAGCAACCGAAGAAGTCAGTGCTGGAATATAGAACAGGGTGCGGAACGTTCCCTTGAAAGCAGGAGCATTATGTAAGACGACTGCTAGTGCCAATGCCAGAATGGTCTGGCCTACAACTACTCCAACAACATATTTAAAGACGTTGATCATTGAGGTCCAGAAATCGCTGTTAGCAACATCGGTGAGTTGGCTAAAAAGCAACTGATAATAATGCAGCCCCACGAACTCTGCGTTGCCAAAGCCCACGTCTATCCTGAAAAGGCTCAGCCCAACTCCATATAAGGAGACGAAAAGGGTAAACACACACAATACAATAAGGTATGGAGCTAAAAAGAGATACGCGGAAAGTGTCTCGCCTTTACGTCCTTTGGGTGTACCTCCCGTACCACGTTGTAACCTGCGTCTACCCTCTGCGGTAATCGGCGGAGCAGAGGAGACAGATTGTGATGCCGGTTGCATAGCCATGAAAATCTCCTTTGATTTGTATATGCTCCTCACCTCTCTTTCGCGAAGAAGATGAGGAGCAATGCACTGCTACAAATGTGTATTATCCAACGTATGTAGCCTACACCTGTAACTGGCTATTTACCTTTTTAGCAGCGTCATCTAGCGCTGCTTGCGGCGTCTGCTTATTTAACATCACTGCTTGTAATGCTGTAGCGAGCGTATTGTGGATAGACTGATCTTGCGAACCGTAGTAGTCGGCGTAACCATACGTGGCAGCGTCGAACAATACCTTGAAATCAGGATGACTTGCAAAGTATGGGGCGTTCGCAAGGCTTTTGAGCGTTGGCAGGGCAAAACCTGCATTAAGCTGGCTCGTCTGTACATCGGTTCCCGTCATGTACTTGATAAGCTCCCATGCAGCTTCAGGATGTTTTGTACCCGAATATGCACCCCATGCATTCGTGTAGATCAGGTCTGCACGTTTACCAGTTGGTGCCACTGGTAGCGGCGCAATACCATATTGAACGCTTGAATACTGCTGTGCCAGGTACGGAATGAGCCAACCACCCTCAATCGCCATTGCTACACGTTGCTTGCCAAATGCATCACCGTTCCATGGCGCACCAACACCTGTTGGAAGTGTACCCGTATTGTTCTTCAAGAAGCTGTCGTAGTACTGAAGAGAACTGACACCCTGCTGACTGTTAAACACCGCTTGTGTGCCATCTTTGTTCAGTACTGAACCGCCATTGGCGATGAGGAATGCTCCCCAGCGCGACAAATCCGGTGACATGCTGATACCATACACGGAATTCGGTGAGCCTGGATTCTTGGTCAGCTTTTGGGCATCCGTCTGCATATCGCTCCACGTCCAGTTGCTGCTTGGTGTCGTTAGACCAGCCGCTTGGAACATTGTTTTGTTGTAGAAGACGCCAAGAGAATTCCAGTCCTTAGGAATACCGTATATTTGTCCCTTCGTACATGCGAATGGGCTTAACAATGAAGGATAGAAGTTGTTCGGAGAAACGTTATCATGTGCCATGTAGGGAGAGAGGTTCAGGAGTTTCCCATTTCCAATGTATTCTGATGCCATATTTGGCTGCAGATAAAATACATCTGGCACAGTGTTACTCGCGACGTTCGCACGCATCTTGGTTGTGTAGTCAGCATTTATCGGCGAGTAGTTGACCTTGATGTTGGAGTGAGCCTGCTGAAACTTGTCTAAATTCTGGCGTACAAGAGCATCGTCAGCAGGGGACGCTGGGGCATAAGTAAATGATAATGTAACTGTCCCACTCTCAGGTGAAGCAGCATTCGTGTTTGTGGTGCTTGGACAACTGTTATAGCTGGTGCCACCCGCCAAACCTTGTGTCGAGACACCACTATTACCACTGGAAGTGTTACCGCCACCACTACTGCCACCACAAGCACTCAATAAAAGTACAAAAAGGATGAATAAAGGGGCTATAAGCCGTCTCATAACGAACCTCCTGGCTGTGCATTCATCGATGAGTCACAGCAACGGTTTGTGTTTGTAGGCGGAGAAACTAAAAAAGAAACATTCTCCGCACCATGTTAGTCAGTACGTAAAGACGTTTGTTGTTGCCGCATAATGTTCGTCTCCTCCCTGAGAACTTCACATAAGGGCACAATAGGCAAATCACTAAACAACGCACTACAGTAACAAGTGTTACGTAATAGCAAACTTACCTGCTTACAGGTAAATGTACCTTCTTGTGTTACACGTATCACGATAGGTAATCTTATACAAGAACTTAATCAGTCCTTGAAAAGGTTTCCATGCCTGGAACGTGCTTACTACTACTCAGCACTACAAACTACATGGATTGAACGAAGGTGGGACAAGGAGTATAATAATGCTACATTGTAGGATATTAGGAGTTGTTATGTCAAATGAAATGAGCAAGCTAAGCGATAGTGATATTCAGAGCCGTTTGAAAACGCTTCCCACTTGGATATCGAGTGATGGAGAGTTACAACGAACGTTTTTATTGCCTTCATTTCCATCGGCCATTTTTTTTGTGAACGCAGTCGCACACCTTGCAGAACTTGGAGCGCATCATCCCGATATAGACATTACCTACGATAAAGTGCGCCTGAATTTTGCAACACATTCTGCTGGTGGTATCACGGAGAAAGATTTTGTGATGGCTCAGAAAGTTGATGAACTGTGGCGTACCCTCGATTGGAAGGCCAACATTTGATGGAACGAAAGAGTATTGTGTATGTTTGAGCGCGTTGCTATTATTGGTTTAGGACTGCTCGGTGGGTCGATTGGCCTCGCACTGCGCCAGGCAAAAGCGGCACGAGAAATTGTTGGCTATGACGTGGGCAAAAGTGTAGGTGAGCGTGCGCGTGTTATTGGCGCGATAGATCAATCGTGTGTCTCACTGACCGAAACGGTACAGGGAGCCGAAATTGTTATACTTGCCACACCTGTTGGTGCTATGTATCCACTGCTTAGAAATATTGGACCACTTGTTTCGCCTGGTACTATAGTGACCGATGTTGCAAGTACTAAAGCACAGGTCGTCGCATGGGCTGAAGAATTTTTGCCATCTCCAGTTTCGTTTGTCGGTGGTCATCCTATGACAGGTAAAGAGGTAAGTGGCGTCGAGGTAGCTGACGCGACGCTATTTCACAACTGTCTGTATTGTCTTACACCAACAGCAAAGACGCAACCAACCGCCCTAAACAAAGTTGTAGCATTCGTAGAAGTATTGAACGCACGCGTATGGTACCTGGAGCCGGAGGAACATGACAAACAGGTTGCAAGCGTAAGTCACCTACCATTTATTGTGTCATCTACCTTGATGAATACCATTGCTCGTGACGCGACATGGAATGATGCTAGCTCACTAGCTGCTGGTGGCTTCCGCGACATGACACGCTTAGCCGCTGGTAGCCCTACTATGTATCGCGATATTTGCATAACAAACAAAGAGGCTATCACCACGCTTCTCGACGCGTACATACATGAACTACAACAGCTTCGGGCCGAGATCGCTCAATCAAGTGGTCAACTTTACAAAACGTTTGATGAAGCCCACAATCTACGTCTTCAATGGCAATCTTTACGAGATTTTCCAGAACAGCCATAAAATCCTTGACAAACACAGAACGCTGTGGCATACTATAAAAGTCTCAGCAAGAACAATCACACTTCTATATGTTGTGTGCTCCTGTTTCTGAGATTGTCGTATGCCACGTTAATGTGGCTCCTCAAAGGAACCCTTTTCCGAGAGCAACCTTCCGTAGCGCAGCCCTCTATGGTCTCATATACTGTAGAACTTCGTGCGCCTGTTTGGTGCCTCCAGCGAAGAGCAAGGA
>JAABVA010005131.1_pt1 | contig 11963 bp, 13 predicted proteins | sample 5560331 | NCBI WGS metagenome assembly JAABVA01 (sample SAMN12812661, study PRJNA571458) | rock metagenome | isolation source: Antarctica rocks | place: Antarctica: Victoria Land, Mt New Zealand sud | collected 2016-01-07
CGCTGCCGCTGCCGGTGCCGGCTATGCCCGGCCTGGCACGCCGTCGGCGCCCTCACATCAGTGCTGCGGTCCGGCTCGGCGACGCCGCCCGCGAACGTCCTGGCACTGGTGCTCGAACCGACCACCGCGGTGCTGGTTCCGGCGGCGCGCGCGGGCGACTAGTGTCGCGGAAACGGTGTGTTCCCCGACCGTGAATGTCGGCGCACCTTGTGTGCCGAGAGGCGTGACCACCTCGCGTTGGCGTCGACGATGGACGCTGGAGACAGCACAGCCGCGCGCTTTCAGATTTCTGCATGCGTCACGTCAATGAAAGCGCAATCCCGTGGCTGGGTGCAAGCGCTGACCCGCGCGCACGACACACGCTCGCCGAACACCGTCGTGACACAGGATGTTGTTGATCTGGTGCGTGAGCTCATCCAGCGTTGAAGCCGCCACTGGTGCACCCGCGCGGCCGGACGCGACTGACCAGTCGTTGATCTCACGCAGTACGCGGGAGCGTGCTCTGGAATGCTCCCCGGGTGCGCAATGCTTAAGGGCTGAAAGCGCCTCAGAGATTCGGCGCTCACCATCAGTCACATGCTCGGGCGAACCGTCCACGTCAGTCACCTTTCGATGGGCCTGAGCGCTCAGCATGTGATTGCGTAGTCGCGACGTCAAGGGGAAGGGCGGCGTGTAACGACGGCAAGTGCCCTCTGAGCTGGGACGATAGGCCTTGCGAGGGGCTGTATCCGACCAAACCAGGGGGCATCTGCTCGGTGCGAGCATCTCACGCGTTCTCGGCTGTGTCGCAGAGCTTCGATAAGCCGAACCTTGTGTCGCACAGTGGGTTGTTGACCGCTGCGGTGCTCACCGAACGGATCAGGCTATGGCCGTTGGTCGCTGGGGCGTTGACGGTGTCTGGCCCGACCGGGGTCAACAGCGCGGCCAAGACCGCCACGGTGCTGGCCCGGGATGCTGTCCCGTGCCGACAGCGTCGATGATCTGGACGTGCTGTGAGCCGGCGGCACGAGGTCGTCGTGGACGGGCGGGCCGGGGGTCTCTCCCACTACCGCGGCGACCGGGGACGGTCAGATCACCGCGGCGGGCAACGGGTAACGACGTCACCGTTGAACTCCGGAGGGATTTCTTCGGCATAGCGACATCCTCCCTGCGAGACTTCGTCCCACAGGACACATGTCAACCGAACCTGCAGTAGACCCGGTAGAGTCGGGAGCCGCTTGCAGCATGTTCGGGTGAGTGCCGGTGGCCGCCACTCAAGGATAGTTTGGGGCAGCATCGAGCAGTTCGGGAGGACCAACCGAACGTGGCAACGGAAACAGCATGACCATGTCTCACCAAACGTTTCGAGCCGGGCAGCGCCGAGCGACCTTGCCCGGGCTCGGCCCTCTCGAACTTGACATTGCCTATACGGACGTCGGGGAGGGCGAGCCGGTGGTGCTGCTCCATGGCATTCCTACGTGGTCCTACCTGTACGCCGACGTGATCCCCGTGCTCTCGACGCGCCACCGGGTGCTCGCGCCCGACCTTCTTGGGCATGGCTGGTCGGATCGCCGGGACCGCTTCGACCGGTCCTTGCCTGCGCAAGCCGCTGCGGTGCTGCGACTTCTCGATGTTTTGGGTATCGAGCGGGCGACGTTCGTCGGACACGACACGGGCGGCGGCATTGCGCTAATTCTCGGGATCGAGCATCCACAGCGGGTCACCCGCCTCGTCCTGACCAACGCCGTCGCCTATGACTCATGGCCCATTCAGGACATGATCGCCCTGGGAGATCCGCGGTGGCGGCACAAGCCCCCAGGCGAGGTAGCGGCCTTCGTCGCCGCTGGACTACCCGACGGGATCTTTCACGCCAACCGCTTGACGCCCGAGTTCGCCGCAGGGATCGCCGCGCCATACAGCGACCCGGAAGGAGCGCTGAGCCTCATCCGCAGTGCGAGTGCACTCAACACTAACCATACGATGGCGCTGGTGGACCGCCACCGTTGTATCACCGCACCCACCCTTGTGCTCTGGGGTATTCACGACCCGTGGCAACCAGCGTCCGACGGCGAACGACTGGCCCGCGACATCCCAGGCGCATGGTTGAGGAGCGTCCAGGCCTCACACTGGATTCCTCACGACGCGCCCGTGGAGTTCTCCGCGGCCGTGCTCGAGTTCGTAGCCGCCACACCCATGCTTGACGGTAACGGACGACCGGATGAGGGGGACCCGTGAAGGTCCCCGCCACAACGCTAGTCGTGGGCTAGCTGGCTGTCCGCTCAGGGCTAGCCCTGAGCCCGCCCCGCTGCTGCAAAAGTGGTCGGATTTTGCTTGTGCGATACCGCCGGCACGCGCCAGTGCCTGTTGCTGGGATTCGTCTGCGCGTTGCGTCAGCCACCAGGACTGATCAACGCCAAGCCCTTTCGCTGAGCTGCTACGGGCACTGGTTCGGTCGCTCTTGCCGAGGTGATCCAGACGCAGCACGGTTAGGGGCTCTACGCCACCAAGCGTGGTGAGCGGCCTCTGATCGGGGTGGCAGGCGCAGCCTGCCAGTGCACGTTCGCCAGTCCAGACCGACCGATAGCAGCAGCCGGAGGCGGTAGTTGCTGAGGTTGCGGAACCCGTGCCCAATGCGCTTGATCTTCTTGATGAGCATGTTCACGGCTTCGGTCGGGCCGATGCTCGCCGGGCACCTGCCGGTGGGGGTGAACGCGGCGAGCAGCTCTGGCTGCCAGGCGTCGAGGGTGCGGGCGAGGCGGAGGAGTTCGGGGACCTCGGAGCGGGCGCAGCGGTCCAGGATCTTCCAGAGCCGATGTTTCGCGTCGAGTCGGTCGCGGCTGCGCTTATAGAGCAGCATCAGCTCCTGGGCGATGATCCAGGTGTCGGTGAGTTGCCCGGTTGGGTCACCGAGCACGAGGGTGTTCTCAATACTCGTCCACTGCCTCTGGTTCAGGGTCGTGAAGGACCGGCGGAGCAGCCGCCGTCCTCGGTAGAGCGGGTCGTCCCGGTGGCCGCGCCGGCCCAGGGTCTGCTGCTGCACACGACGTCGGACGTCATCGACCGCAGCCAGCCCGAGGCGCACGACGTGGAACGCGTCCAGGACGCGAGTGGCGTGCGGCAGGCTGGTGCTAAGGGCGGTCGCGTAGCCGCGGAACGGGTCTAGCGAGCACGTCGTTACCTGCTTGCGCCACTCGGTAGGACGGGCTGAGATTCACTGCTGCACAACGGCTTTTGTCCTCCCCGGCATCACATCGAGCATCTGCGCCTGCGGCCGCCCTGGGCCGGGTACGGCGACGATCCCGGTGATGAACTCGGTGTAATGGAACCTGTTCGCGGCCAGGAAGCTGGTCTCATCGACCCCGATCGAGGTCACGCCCTCGAGCCTGCGCGGGTCCTCGACGAGCGGGGTGCCGTACTCCACGACGGCGCGCATCACGGTGCCCCAGCCGACCCCAAGCATCACCGCGACCGACGCGACGTCCTGCTGGTCCTTACCGACAAGGCGACAGGCCTCCCGGCGGGCCCGTTCGGTCAGTGAGCTCCGCGGCCGAATGCCGGTGCTGGTCTCGCTCCACGTCGTCACCTCGCACGCCGGCTCCAGGCAGCGCCACAGCCGCTTGAGCCAGACCAGCGCGACCGGACGATCGGCCGAGGGCAGGTCCCGGATCGTCGTTCGTCGCCGCCCGTGCGGCTTGGCTGCGACGCCACAGCCCAGACACCAAACCTCAGCCGCGGTGGTCTCGATGACCTGCTCGAGCTCGCCGAACGCGGTCGACACACCAAGCAGCCCGAACCCCTCGAGCCCGAGCATGGCCGTGCCAGCACTACCGTGATGTTCCACCTGGGGCCTCTCTTCTTCCGTGTCCTCAACACCACGGATCTTGAGGCCCCAGGCCCTGCTTCAGGCCCAGGTCGAACTACGTGTCGATCACGCCCGACCACGCTTCATGACGAAGAGCCCGGTTAGGTTGCGGGCACGCAAGAGCATCGCAGCATTCGGTGCATGTCCCGGACGCCTTGGAAGTTGTTCTCGGCCCGCTAATCGGCACCTGCGCGCCTTCCGCGCTGTCCACGGCGGCCAGCGCTCAGAAGTTCGTGCCAATCCACCCAAAGTCCGAAGCCTCCCGAATAAGCCAGGTTAGCCGTTCATGCCAGTTTGCCGAACGTCCACCGCCTCCGCGACAAGGGCCTCGAAGAGGCGAACGTCGCGGGACTCCTCAGGATGCCATTGAACAGCGATCGCGAAGGAGTGTCCATCGAGTTCAACCGCCTCGATAACCCCGTCGGCCGCCCGCGCAACCACGTGAAGGCCGCGGCCCAGCCTATTAATCGCTTGGTGGTGGTTACAGCTGGCCTGAACCGTGGCGCCTAAGGCGTCAGCAGCCCGGCTACCGGGCACGAGCGTAACCACATGATGCATCGACGCGCCATCACTCCCACGATGGTGTGCCCCGGACAATATCTCGGGCAAATCCTGAATAAGGTCTCCACCCTGCAGGACATTGAGTAGTTGCGCTCCGCGACAAATGGCCAGAATCGGGCGGCCCGCTTCAAGGAACGCCGCCAAGGTTGCTAGCTCCGCTTCATCCCGAACGGGCCGCATCTCGCGCATGCTCGAATGGGGAACTGCCTCGTAAAGTTCTGGAGAGATATCGGGGCCGCCCGAAACGATCAGCCCGTCTAGGCGTGCGGCTAAGTTCGCCTCGTAACCGGCTCTAAGGGGAACCAGTACGGGGCATCCTCCGGCAGCGACGACCATGTCAGCGTAGTTAGCTGGCAGGAGGTCAACGTCTGCTTCCATAGCGACCCACTGGGCACGCTCACGCTCAGCGGTGATTCCAATAATTGGCCGCATGTTAACTCCTGACTAGTTCACCGCGGGAGAAAGGCGAAACTTGGCTTGGAGGCGTGCTTGGGCACACGCAGTTCTAGTTATAGCCGCACTCCTCCTCCCCTCGCATACCCATCCCTTTACAATCCGCGTCGCGCCCCTACTTCAGGTACCGTCGTTCGATTGAGGCAAGGACTGAGTAAAATGGATCGATCATGTTGCCTACTTGGAGCCGACCGACTTGACCGAGCATTTGGTACGCCTCACTAGTCGTGAAGCCGAAGTAGCGAACGAGCCTGCGGACAAGATCGACGTAGGCCGCTCGCGCGCAAGCCGTCAGATCGTTGCCTTGGAAGGCACCGATCGAACCGATGAACGTGCTGGTGTTGAGTTGCGGCAGGTCCAGAAAGCCGGCCGCCTCGACCTGGAGCGGACGGCAACTGAGCTCAGCTTCGGCCTCAATCTCGACCGCCGCTCCTGTGATCTCCCCGTCCCCTTGGGCGGCGTGAGCGTCCCCGACCAGGAGCAGTGCGCCAGGCACATTGACAGGCAGGACAAGAGTGGCTCCTGCGCGCACCTGCGCAAGATCGACGTCCCCGAGGTACTCGATCGACTGTGAAAATGACATGCGCCGCTCTCGAACTGGGGCGACAGCAACCGTCCCAAGGAAGGGCTGGACCGGAATCTCGATAACGCGTCCGTCCTGGCAATTGAAGTAGGCGACGTTCTCGTCGTACTCGAGGAGTCGCGTCTCTGAGCCGAGGGGTTCCTGCAGCCCAAAGGAGTCGTGGGAAAGCGCGCCGAAGCCTCCAAAGATGCCAGTCCATGCTTGGCCGCGTACGGGAAAGGCAGTCACTCGGTGAATCTCGACCTCGAGCGCCATTCCCGGCTCGGCCCCTGTGACGTAGATCGGTCCAGTGACCGGGCACGCCCCCCCGAGACGGAGTATGACCTCATCTATGTGATGACCTCTGGGCGCCTCTTCTTTCGCGATGCCACAGAGCGAATCGGCGGTCTCAATAACGAAGCGCTCGCCCCCGGCTACTTCAGCCACCGGATCGGCGGCTGGGTCGAGGAAGAGCGTTGTCTGTAGGCGGGAGACACGCTTCACCCTGGTTTAGTCCTCATACCTCTCCTGGAAGGCCGTAGCCGCTGCCTTGAAGCACTCGAGCGGCGCACGAAGTAGACCCGCTCCGATCTGGCCTCCATCCTTTCCGGCTAAGCCGCCGTCGATGATCGGTACAACGCCCGAGGCGACGACTTTCTGAATATCAATACCAACTGGGCTACCGCGAAAACCGAAGAAGGGAATTAGGAAGTCTGGGTGTTCCCCAACGGTAATCTCGTACATGGACTCGTTGAGTCGAGCCATCTCAGTTGCTGATCCGCCTTGGTAGGCCTGTAGCCCGAAGGCCGCTGCTTGGGCAAAGCCGCCCAGGCCCACGGTCTCCGTGATATGACTCTCGCCGCCGATCCACTGAATGTCGGCCTCGGTAAACCCATCGAAAAGCTTGCAGTCGACAGCAGGTAGCGGCCCGCTGTACCAGGTGTCGCCGAGGCCGGACACACGGATTGAATACGCCCGGCAACTGATTGTCATCGCGGTGACGAGCGAGGAACCGCTGATGTCCCGGGCGGCATCAGCGGTTGCCTTGGCCGCCGCCATCGCTAGCCGTAAGAAGAAGTAGTCGCTGGCATAAAGGAAATCGAGCGCGGTGTGCACCTGCTCACGCTGTCCCTGCGCTGCCAAGTCAATGAAGGCGGGCGTCAACTCTCGCGCGAAAAGGGTGGTGGAGGCCGTGTTGCGGCTGTGCATCTCGTCACCCATCCGTAGCGCCCGTGAGATGAGCGGCTTGAGCGGTATGCCTCCGCTGCGCGTGACCGCAGCCCGCAAGATAGGAGCCAGCTCCCGCTCCAAGAAGCGCAGCCCGGCGCTGACCTCCTCGTCGTACACGCCATAGTTAAGGCGTCTTCTCGATTCGCCTTCGTAGAAATTGCAAAAGGCCCGGTTACCATGGGCTGTATTGTCCACCACGAACACGGGCATGGATGCGGTGTAGATACCGGCAACCGACCCAACACAACCATGATCGTGTGTCGAGCCCAGGATGATTTCGCCACTGCCCAACTTGCGGTCAGCGGCCTCTAAGGTATCGGCTAAGCCCTCGTAGAGGGCGCCGTACATGATCGCGTTGCGTTGCCCGCCGTAGTACTCGGGCCACGCGAGCGGCGCTCCCGAAGTAAGGATCATGGATGGCGTCATCCCAGGGATGACGTCTCCAGCCCGTTGAATGTCTGTAAGGACCGGCTCCGCTTGCGTGAGCCGAGAATAGGCCAAGTTGTTGGCTCGCTCGAGGTCGGGTCGCCCCAGCGGGTCGGGCTTTGCTTGCGTTTGAGTGCTCGTCATGAGTGGCCTTCTTTCTGCCGTAGCCGGGTCGATGGGCAGCGCACTCTCACCAGAGCCGCATGTATCTCTTGCGCTCCCACTCGCTGACCACGGTGTTGTACTCGAGCCATTCTGCGCGCCGAACCCGGGTGTAGGTGCTGTGGACCTCCTCCCCGAGTGTTTCCCGAGCGAACGTGCTGGCTTCAAACTCATCGATAGCTTCACCCAGGGTTGCCGGCAGGCGGTGAATACCGGCGGAGGTGAGGTCGTGCTCGCTCACCTTGTACGTGTCGATGTTGACTGGTTCACCGGGCTTGAGCTGGCGACGTATGCCGTCCAGGCCCGCAGCTAGGACGAGGGCAGTGCCCAAGTACAGGTTTGCTGCACTGTCGGCGATACGGACTTCGAGGCAGCGTCGGTTGACAGGCAGGCGAAGCATCAGGGTGCGGTTGTTGTACCCGTAGGCGCGGTAGACGGGCGCCCAGGAGATCTCGTTCATAAGCCCGCGCGGCAGAAGTCTTTTGTATGAGTTCACGGTGGGCGCAAGGACCGCGGTGATCGCACCAGCGTGCTCCAGCACACCGGCCGTGAACTGGTAAGCCAGGTCGTCATATCCCTCCTCAACGGCCATAAGCGCGGAACCGTCCGCCGCCGACTTGCGCTCAAAGACGTTTCGGCCGGTCTCCTTGTCCGCAAGACTGATGTTCAGATGTGCACCTGAACCAAACGACGTCTGAGTAGGCTTAGGCATGAAGCTGGCGACGCAGCCGAGGGTCCGGGCAACGTGCTTTGCCATCAGGCGGAACAAGACCATGCGATCAGTCATGGTCAGCACGTCGGTGTAGCGAAAGTCGAACTCGTATTGACCGTCGCCGCCCTCGTGGTCAAACGAGTAGACGTCCCAACCGAGCTCATTCATGTAGTCGACCATTGGCTCGAGAAACGGATCGGCCAACATTGTCGTTTCCAGGTCATAGCCCCGGGTCGGCTGGTTGATAGCGTCCTCACCGATCCACGGCTCCCAGTGGTCACCGTTAGGGCGCAGTACGTAGAACTCGGGTTCAACACCCATATTGCAGTTGAAGCCCAGCACGTCCGCGTCAGCAATTTGCCGCTGCAAGAGCTGACGGAAATCATGGCTGTAGGGCTCGCCATGGAGGTACAGATTTGCCGGGGCGATGGCGTATCGACGATCCCAAGGCAAAATGGTAAGCCGCGAAAGGTCTGGTATGCCGACGCACTCATCCTCGTTGGGACCTAATTCCCCCATCCCCTCGAGTGCTCCCACGGTGTAGAGCTCCGAGCCGGCCGCCATGTCCTCAAGGTGATCGACGGGAACGCACTTGGACTTCGGCACCCCGTCGAGGTCGACGTATGCGCCGAAGACAAACTTCACCCCGGCATCCACCAGCCGACCCTTGGTCTGTGCGGTCTCGCTCATGAACAACTCCTAATAGTGTCCGCCTCGCGGCGGTGCGTGGTTGAATGGCTTGAGGCGCTCGTAGGAAGTCCTTAGCCGGTTACGGCCTGGTGGCGAAGTACCCGGCCGCCGCCGACCGTGACCAGGACGCCGCGCAGCACGCCCTCGCCGTACTCAGAGCCTGCATTGATCGCTAGCGTTCGGCCGAGTCGCACGGCTCCCCCGGATTCATGGATGTGCCCGTGCAAGGTCACGAGCGGCTGTACGACGTCTATGGCCTCGCGCACGGCAGTCGAGCCGACGGGCGCGGTCAGTTGTGTACCTGCCGAGGTCTTGACGGCCAAGTTCTCGTCCAAAAGGGGCGCCGTATCTAGTCGGGAGTCATACGGCGGGACGTGAATGTTGAAAATTGCCGTAGCCGGGTTCTGGAGTTGCGAAGTCATCTCCTCCAGGTGTAGCTGGATTTCCTCTTCACTGAACTCGCGGTGGGTATCCCACGGCGTTCGATTCGTATAACCGGTGTTGATCATCTCGTGCCCTGGCGCAATCTCGATAACTTGACCCTCGACGAACTGAAAACGTTCGCCGCCGTGTTCGCGGAGGACATTGTCCACAATGGGTGGGTCATCATTGCCAGGTGCATTGAGTATGACGACCTCTGTGCCGGCGAGCCTTGAGTGGGCGAAGTCGATCCAACGCTTCACGGTGGTTGCCACGACTTGGTTGAACAACGTCTCGAGTTGCTCAGGGTGCTCGACGTAGTTCTGGTACTCGTCGGGAGCCATCCGGCGGGTGTACAAGCCGCTGTTCCAAGCCCGGCGTTCAAACTCTTCAAGAGAGTCAGCGAGAACAACCTCGTCGGAGCCGTGCAACCGAGCTCGGTAGGTATCCCTGCCTGCCTCGACGATGGGGACGACTATCTTGCCGCTGATGTCACCACCAAGGACTAGAACATCTGCTTTGTAGAAGGCGGCAGCGTTGACGAACTTTCGGAAGCAGACCTCCGAGCCGTGCAGGTCCGAAGCAAAGAAGATCGTAGTACCATTCCGGCTCGCTTGTTCTGTGGACTTCCGAAAGAGGCCCATCAGTACGTCGCCTCCCGCTCGTCAACATCTTCCCACCACTGCACGCGTTCGCCTACTTTTGCTCGGACCCTCCACGCCATGGACTTCGATCGCTGATCAATCATCTGTAGCAGCAAGTCGGCGCGCTCCCTGACATGACCATTAACCTCTTCCCCTAGTTCGACTAAGTCTCCGGCGGCTTCCCGGACGCGCTTTAGGTTGCGCACCGCGGTGTGATGGAAACCCCAATCCTTGGCGAGCAAGCTTGCGATGTGCACGCCGTCGACCCGCTCCTCTTCACGGGGTTGCGACCCGACGGAGTGCGTGCCCAAAAGGACCACGAGATCCAGCATGTCCGTCACCGTTAGATTCACGATCTGCAGTTTCTGCAGCAGTAGTTCCTCCAACGGTATGGTGTATCGGTGCCGATCCAAGCGATTGCGGACCTCGATCGTGTGGTTGAACTGCAGTCGTTCAACGAAGACGTCGAGGTCGATGTTGGTCTCCGGATGTGTGAAGGAGTAGCGCATTCCCTCCATAGCTACAAGCAAGTCCCGGTCAACGACGTACCCGCGGGATTCCAGATAGCGACGCATGCCCTTTCGGTCTTCCTTGGGAACGATGAAGTCGATGTCCTTTGCTGGTCGGCCGAGCCGGTCCATCACCTCGCCCGGCCCAACACAGTGGAGCCTGATTCCTCCGCTGCCAACTATCCGCAGGGTGACTCCAGCTAGGCCGGCGCCGACGACGACCTCAACAGCCTCGTTGTGCAGCTGCTCCCACGCATGCGCCATCTGCATCACCGCTACTCAATCGGGATCTGCTGGAAGGCAAGACCTAGGTCGATTCCTTGACGCTTGCGATAGGCCCTGGAGCCCAGGTACCAAGCCGTGCCGGCGATCACGATGCTGAGGACGATCCAAAACTCGCGGGACACGTGATGCAGGGTGAAGAGCGGGCCAGCTGCAACCGGATCATTCCAGAGCAGGTAGATCACCCCTCCGAAGAATATCAAGCTGAGGGCCCCCGTCAGCGACATCACGGGGATTCCCAGGAACCGGGTGTTCTTGACCGGAGAAGTCTCGAAGAACTGTCGTCGAGCCCGTGGAAAGACAATGGCCGAGGCCATGACCGCCCCCCAGACGACCAGGAGCACCTCGATCAGCGTGAGGAAAGCAATCGACTTGAACGCGATAAGCCACATGAAAGCGATCGAACCCGCAGTCGAGATCCCAATAGCGATGATCGGCGTGTGGAACCGCTCGCTGACCCAACCAAGGCGGTCAGGCGCAACTCGATCGAACGACCAAGCAATCATGCTCCGTGTCGTGTAAGCAATTTCGGCCGGTATCCAGAACCAGATCCAGGCCACAAACATGGCCATGATTATTACCGCAAGCACCACATTCGAGGTCAAAATCCCGGCTAGGACGGTGAAGTATGGCGCAGTGGCGGTCGAGCCGCCCGCGACGTTGTTCTGAGAGTTGTAGGCCACCGCACCCTGAAAGTCGTAGCCGAATGCCTTGTTTGACAGCAAGGCGAAGACTGCGATCAGGACAGCCGTGGCTATCACTGCGCCAAGCATCCCGACGAGTTGCGAGCGCTGAACCTTCTTCACCTCGCCACCGATCCCCACAGACTGGACGGCCCCGAGGAGAGGCAACAGGGGCCAGACAATGAATTTGACGCTCTCGCTGAAACTAAAGCCGTGCGAGACGTAACCTTTCGCCTTGGCGGAGGAGATGACCTGGTCGTAGTGCAGCCCTGTCAAGCTCGTCAAGTGATTACTGAATGTCTGCCGCGACCCAAACAGCATGGCGATCAGCAGGACGAGGGTGCCCACAACGGCGACGACAAACAGGACGCGCTGTAAGGAAAAGTAACGACGGGTACCCGACGCCAGCAGAACGCCGGCGAGGACGAGGAACAGAGTGCCCAGCCAAAAGACTCCTTGTGGAGTGGCCACAGCAGTACCCCAGTTGACCAGTGTCGTACTACCTGCGACTAAACCAACCGTTGAGAAAAACGATGATAGTCCGGTTTGCACAATCAGAGAGGCAGCTAGGGCCGCATAGTAAAGCAGGATGACCGTCTCAATCAAGGACAGAACGAAGGCGGCCCCTGGGCTGATGGATCTGGAGAGGAAGACGTAGACCCCGCCTGAGCGCGGGAAGACAACCGACCAGAAGTAGAAGGTGGCACCCACGGCAAGCATGCCCAGGGCCGCCAGCAAGGTGGAGAGCCAGGGCTGGGCTCCTGGGTAAAGGCTCGGCCCGTAATACT
>JAABVA010005132.1_pt1 | contig 11960 bp, 10 predicted proteins | sample 5560331 | NCBI WGS metagenome assembly JAABVA01 (sample SAMN12812661, study PRJNA571458) | rock metagenome | isolation source: Antarctica rocks | place: Antarctica: Victoria Land, Mt New Zealand sud | collected 2016-01-07
AACGATGAAACCGACTGAGCCAGTCTTAATCTGGCAAATGGAGATGGCTGCGGACAGCCATTGTTTCGCGTGCGGCTCGGAGCGTGTTGCGGAGCAGGATCGCGTTCGTGACGGGACCCGTTCCCCCCGGTACCGGTGTGAATGCGGACGCGACGGCAGCGACATCAGGTACGACATCACCCCGGAGACCGTCTGGTGTGAAGGTCGTGCCAAAATCCACCACGACCACACCGGGTTTTACCATCTCCGGCGTGATAAATCCGACGCGCCCAACCGCGACCGCGAGAATATCCGCCCGCCGCGTCACATCCGCGAGGTCGTCGGTGCGCGAATGCGCAATCGTCACCGTCGCATCCTCCCGGAGAAACAGTTGCGCGAGGGGCCGCCCGACGACGTTCGAGCGGCCAATGACCACAGCATGCCTCCCCGCCAACGGAATCGCGTAGTGCGTCAGCAGCGCGACGCCACCAAGCGGTGTGCTGGGAAACAATCCAGGTAGACCGAGGGAGAGATTGCCCGCATTCACGGGCGTGATGCCATCCACATCCTTATATGGATCGAGCGTCTCGCCAACAAGTGTCGGAGGTAAGTGGGCAGGCAACGGCATCTGTACGAGAACACCGGCGATCTGAGGGCGATGGTTGAGTTCGACGATCCAGGCACGGACCGCCGCTTCATCGCTGTCGGGATCGAGCGCGACACGCTCAAACGCCAAACCAACAGCCGCTGACTGCTTACGCAAGGTTTCTGTATACCGCTCGGCAGCTGGCGTTGGCCCGACGGTCATCACCGCGAGCGTTGGGACATAGCGATATCGCTCCACGAAGGCTGCGACACCGGTGCGTACTTCCTCGGTGATTGCCGCCGCGACAGGCTTGCCGAGCAGCATTCGTGCGCCCGATGTGGCGACTTCCCGCGTCGGTGACCGCGTCGAGGTCATGCGACTTCACCGGCGAGGCGACGACGAATCGTCTCGATCAGTACCCGCTCGCGATCGGCAACGCCGTCCATCAGATCGTGCAGTTGCGCCCGATAGCCCGCCACTTCGGCACCGTCCACGAGGCCCGCGATATTTGCGGTGACATTGAGGAGCGAGACGCGCATCGCCGCAACCGCCATCGCCGCGCCCGCGCCGCAATCGCCGAGCGCGTTTGGATTGCCCGTGATCGCGATTGCCTCCGCCGCGTCCAGCACTTCGCGCGCCGCCGCCATGATACGCAGCGGCGCCGCCGCCGCCTGGCGCATTCCTTCCTGCAATGCGGTCGCCCGCGCCGCACGTTCCGCGTCCGTCGTTTTCGGGAGACGGTACGCCTGCATGAATGTCGCGAACGCCGACTCATCGTCCGCCGCGAGCGCGAGAAAGCGGTCGCGCAGCGACCCGAGATGATCGAGGTGGGAACGCAAATCCGCGTCGTGGACCGCGAATTTCGGCTTGCCAACGCTGACTGCTGCGACCTTCGCCACCGAAGCCGCCCCAAGTGCGGCGACATATGCCGACGCTGCACCCCCGCCCGGCGTCGGCGCGGCAGATGCCAGCCGGTCAAGAAAGGTTTGCAAATCCACCGGTTGATCGCGCATGTCCACCTCGATCCCCGTACCGTCCGCTCTCTCCGGCGCGTACTGTACCGTACGTGCGGCGGTTATGTCTCGCCACCACCGTATGCTCGCGTGTTCCCGTGCTGAAATGCCGGGCGGTTTGCCCATCTATCGGGCCTATGCGACAATCGGGATGAGAATGGGGTTTCGTTTCGGCCTACTTCTACTAGGAGTGATTGATTCAATAATGTCACGGACACGACGCGGACGGGGCGGACGCGGCCAGCAGACACGCGATGTGCAGGAGATGACATGGTTCCGTATGGACCTGCATCTTCACACTCCGGCATCCGCCGATTACCAGGACCTGTCGGCTACGTACCTCGAAATCCTCCAGAAAGCGGAGGAACGCGGCCTCGACATCGTCGCATTCACCGATCACAACAGTGTCAGCGGCATTGCGGCGATGCGCCGGGAGATCGAAGACCTCGAACTACTGGAGGAACTCGGGCGGCTCGCGCCCGCTGAAAAGAATATCCTCGACGAATACCGCCGACTACGAGACAAAACCCTCGTCCTGCCGGGTTTCGAGTTTACTGCGGCCTATGGTTTTCACATTCTCGGCATTTTCCCGCCCGAGACGACCGTGCGGCGGCTCGAACATGTGTTGATGACACTCGATGTCCCGGAAGAGCAGATGGAGATAGGTAGTGGGCAGGTTGGCGCGACCGCCGATGTGCTGATGGCGTATGAAGTGATCCACGACAGCGGTGGCCTCGTCATCCCCGCGCATGTAGACGCAACGCATGGCGTCGCGATGCAGGGTTTCCGCTTCGGCGGTCCGACAAAAATTGCCTACACACAGTCCGAGTATCTCCACGCGCTCGAAGTCACTGATCTTGGCGACATGACGCGTCAGGCGATGGCAAGTTTTTTCAATGGGTCCAAACCCGAGTATCCACGCCGTATGCACTGCATCCAGGGTTCAGACGCACATCGGCTCTCTCAGGAGGGGGCACACCGCGACACGGATCTCGGCATCGGTGACCGCGCGACCGAAGTGTTGCTGCAGGAACGGTCGTTCGCGGCACTCAAAGCGCTCTTTCTCTCCGCAGAATTCACCCGTGTCCGTCCGTATCAACCGATGTCATCCTCACCGTTCGATACGATCCAGGCGGCGCGCGAGCAAGGGCCAGGCATTGCGCAGTCCTTTCACGAGCAGGTCCGTACCCAACGGAGCCGGTACCGGCCCCTTACCAAAGACATCGTTGCCTTTGCGAACACGAATGGCGGCACGATCTATATCGGCATCACGGCGAATCCGACACACCCCGTGGCGGGTGTGCCAAATGCCGAAGAAGCGGCGCGCGGCCTGAGTGACGCCATTGCCCGGAGCGTCGTGCCGAGGCTCGATGTGCAGGTTGAAGTGGCGAGTAGCGCGGGCAAGCCCGTGCTGATCGTGACGGTGCCGAAGGGTGACAATACGCCGTATGCAACGGACGCTGGGCAAGTCTTTGTCCGCCAGGAGAGCGAAACGGTCGTTGCTCTCCGCGATGAAATCGTGCAACTGGTGCGCAATGTTGGTAGCGTCGCAGCCACATCGCCCACCGAGCCGGAGCACATCCGTGCCTGGACGGCGCCGCGACAGGCGGTGGACGAGGACAGCGAAATCGAGGATTCTGATACTGACACCGAAAATGCGCGCGAAGAGCCAGAGACCCAAGCGGTTCAGGAGCAACCGGCGGAGCGGCGTGCGCCGCGTCGCCACCGGTCGCGTCGCCGCCCGGTAGCGGAACAACCCGCTGCCGAAGCAGATGCGCCATTGTCCGAGACAGAAGACGAACCAATCGCCGCACCTCCAGACAGATTGGCGATACGCGAAACAGTCGCGGAACCGGAGCAACCCACCGCTGATGTTGCGCCGGTGACGAGTGCTGTCGCGATTGAATCGGCCAGCAATCATCAGTCGGTAGTCGTATCGGTAACGGATACACTCGAAGCGAACACGCCCGAAACAACCGCGCCAAATCCACGACCACGGCGACGGACGCGCAAGGTGATAACACCACCGGAATCCGCGACCGAATCTGCCATCCCGCAGCACGCGGATATTCCTGAATCGCCGACCATGCCGGTTGATGCACCCACACTACCTGTCAGCCGCGATGGCAATGAGCCTGCCGTAACGCCGAAGACCGGCGTCGAAATCCTCTCGGTCGAGGAGCGTGACGGCGAACGGTATTACACAATGCGCGACCTCCGTAGCCACCGCGTCGCGGACAATGTAACGCGCAAATCCGCCCGGCGGCTGTGGCGTCAGGCGATCCTCGAACGCGAGAAAGGTCTCCCCGATCCCGACGCGATGCGGTGGGACGGACCATTGGGGTATTGGGGCACGAGCAACCACGATGGTGTGCGGCGACACAACCTCGCCTACCGCGAGAATGGCGACGTTCGGTACTTTTACGCCGTTAGCGACGATGGCATTAACGAGGTGTGGCGTCCCCTGATCCCAATCGAGAGCGCATAAATATCATTTGTTCAGCAGATGAACGCATGCGGTAGCGCCACAGGGAACCGTGGACGCAGGATCGGACGGGAAACAGGGTGTATGTCTACCCCGTGACGCGCACTTCGCGCGGCATCCTCAGCGATTTTCCTGCCGAATGATGCTGAACGGTCATTCTCAGGGCAGTGCCAGGATGCTGACGTGGCTTGCGGAGCGACCGCAGGGCGACCAAGATGCCCATACACGGTTCCCTGTGGCGCTACCCGCCAAGGGGCTACGGGATCGGATTGTCGTCTATCGCCACGCGCTGCGAAACGCCTTGATCCCGGTAATCACGGTGATCGGCTTCCAGTTGGGCGCGCTGCTTGGCGGCTCGGCGATCATGGAGGCCATTTTCGGCTTGAATGGCCTCGGCAACACGCTGCTGCAAGCGATCTTCAACCGCGATTACCCGCTCGTGCAGGTCGCCGCACTCTTTCTTGCCACCGTCTTCGTCGTCATCAACCTGACGGTGGATTTGCTGTACGCCTACCTCGACCCACGGATTCGGCAAGGATGAGCACCCTCGCCGCTCCCGCCATCGCGACGGCCGCCCTCCGGCCCGCCCGCCGCTTCAGTCTTCCCCCCAAGTGGCGCAATCCGATCGGCTTTATCGGTGCGATCATCATTCTGCTCACGGTCCTGATCGCCGTCTGCGCGCCGCTCATCGCCCCCTACGCGCCCTCGGAGCAAAAGGCGAAGCGGCTGCTGGCTCCAAGCCACGCGCACCTGATGGGGACGGACGAACTGGGGCGGGACACGCTCTCGCGCATCATTTACGGCGCGCGGGTTTCCTTGCAGGTCGGCATCATCGCGGTCTTGATTGCCCTCGTGATCGGCACACTGCTCGGCGTCATCACCGGCTACTTCGGCGGCCGGACGGACACGATTATCATGCGCTTCGTGGACATCATGTTCGCCTTTCCGGGCCTGATCCTCGCCATTGTCATCGCCGGGCTGTTGGGCCCAAGCCGCCGCAATGCGATGATCGCTATCGGTATCGTCTACGCGCCCGCCTTTGCCCGCGTCATTCGCGGTTCGGTGCTGACGGTAGTGAGCGAGCCGTACCTGGAAGCGGGGCGGGTGATCGGCGCGCGGAGCAGTTGGCTGATCCGGCGGTACGTGCTGCCAAACATCCTCGCGCCGTTGATCGTGCTGACGACGATCTACCTGAGTACGGCGATTCTCAGCGAAGCGGCGCTCTCGTTTCTGGGTCTCGGCGCGCAGCCGCCGGAGCCGTCGTGGGGCGGCATGCTGAATATCGCGCGGACGTACATGGAAATCTCGCCGTGGATGGCGATCTTTCCCGGCTTGGAGATCATGATCGTCGTGCTCGGCTTCAACTCCCTCGGCGACGGCCTGCGCGACATCCTCGACCCCCGCCTCCGGGAGAATGGCTAAGGTGGTAGCGTAGGCTTCAGCCTGCGACCCCAAAAACGCAGGCTGAAGCCTGCGCTACCAGAGATGGAGAGGGATGCATCTATGACACGCGCGATACCATCAAAGAATACGCGCTGCCGGTTCGGGGTCGCGGTGCGCGATGTCACCGGGCCGGTTGGCATCTATATGCGCTGGTGGGGCGCGGCGACGCATGATGTCGCCAATGGTATCCACCGACCAAGTACGGCAACGGCGGCGATCATCGCGCCGATAGACGGGGCGGGGCCGGAATTGACGCTTGTCGCGCTCGATTACTGCGTCTTCCAGAACCCTGACGATGAGCGGACACTGCGGCAGGTGGTGATGAAGCGCACGGGCGTGACCGAGGAGACCTTGATTGTCACCCTCTCGCACGCGCATTCCGGCGTCAACGCCGGGTCACAGATCGCAGATAAGCCGGGCGGCGACCTCGGCGCCGCCTATCGCGCGCGGCTCGCGGACGAGATCACCGCCGCCGTCCTCGAAGCGCGCGAAGGGCTTGCACCCGCCTGGATCACCCACGGGCAAGGACGGTGCAGCCTCGCCGGGAACCGGGATTACTGGGACAGCGAGGTGGCGCGCTGGGCGTGCGGCTATAACCCCGACGGATCGGCGGATGATACTCTGGTCGTCGCATGTGTGACTGCCGATGACAGGACGATACGCGCGACGCTCTTCAACTATGCGTGCCACCCGACGACGCTAGCGTGGGACAATCACCTGCTCTCACCGGATTACGTCGGCGCGGCGCGGGAGGTGCTGGAGCATGCGTTCGGCGCTCCGGCCATCTTCATGCAAGGCGCGTCCGGCGATCTCGGCCCGCGCGTCGGGTTCGTCGGTGACACGGCGGTCGCGGATCGCAACGGGCGACAACTCGGATATGCAGCCGCCAGCGCGATTGAGGCCATCCCGCCACCCGCGACGACATTCACGTACACCGGCATCGTCAGCTCCGGTGCGGACATCGGCACCTGGGCGTACCGTCCGAGTGGCGAGGAAAACCGACGTGCGGCAGCCCGACTCGGCGTCCACGGAGAGCGCGTTAGTATCCCCATTAAGCCGCTTCCGCCCGCTACGGAATTGGTAGCGCGTCTGGCGGTCGTGACTGACCGAGCGGAAGGGGAGCGGTTGCATCGCCGCCTCAATCTCCGGCGCGCGCTTGGTGAGACGGACGCGCACGTCGTACCGCTCTGGTTTTGGCGGCTGGGCGATGCGGTGCTTATGACGATCCCGGGCGAGCCGTATGCCGTCTTGCAACAGACCCTGCGCCGAACGTTCCCTGAGACACCAATCTTTGTCCTCGGCGTCACGAATGGCTCGCTCGGTTACCTTTGCCCGCGCGACTACTACGGCACGGGCCGTTACCAGGAAATCCAGTCGCCGTATCAGCCCGGTTGCCTCGAAACGACGATCGCGGCCGCGATACGCGGGGTTGCAAACGTACTCGCGGATTGATTGCTTGTGGGAGATGAAAATTATGATCCTGAACATTACACCGATCGGGGCGATTGATTGGGACAGCCCCGGACGACGACTGTATCATATCCCGTTCACGATGGACGGCGCGTGGGGTCGCGTGCGCGTGCCGCTTTGCGTCATCTGTGGGCCGCGACCGGGCAAGACGGTTGTCGCGATTGGTGGCACGCATGGCGATGAGTACGAGGGGCCAGTGGGCCTCAAAAATCTGATCGGTACACTGAATCCTGCCGAGGTCGTGGAGGGGCGGGTGATCGTCATTCCGGTGCTGAACGTGCCTGCATTCCAGGCGGCGCAGCGGCAGTCGTCGCAGGACCTCAAGAATATGAACCGCGTCTTCCCTGGCAACGCGAACGGCTCGATCACCGAGCGGATCGCTCACTTTGTCACGACAGAGGTACTTGCTCGCGCAGATGTCGTCATTGATATTCACGCGGCAGGCAGCACGTTCGAGATCGTGCGCTCGTCTTCGTTCCACCATGTCGCAGACCCGGCGATGTTCGCGGAATATCGCGCAACGGCGCTGCTCTTCGGCATGCCGTTCGTGATGGTCTACACGAGCGGTATGGGTACCGCCCTGCTCACCGAGGAAGCGGAAAAGATGGGCAAGATCACCATCGGCGGCGAGTTCGGCTTTGGCGCTTCCACGGACCTCGACGGCGTACGGTGGGCGCATCACGGCACGCTCAATGTGATGCGACACAACGGCTTGCTCGCCAGCCCAATGGAAAATATTGTCCCGGCGTGGGTGGACAAGCAGCGAGTCGTCACGCAGACGGATATTGATCGCTACGTTACCGCTCCGGTCAGCGGCATTAGCGAGCCGCTCGTCCCGCTCGGCTCCTACGTGCGCGCCGGGGCTCCCGTCGCGCGGCTGCACGACTTCGACCGCTTCGACGAACCGGGCGTGGACATTTGCGCAGATCAGGATGGCTACGTGCTCGTCCGTCGCTTCCGCGCCGAAACGAATCAGGGCGACGTGGTCATGGTAATCGGCCAGGAAGTGCCTGAATAGCGGTAGCGTCGGCTCCAGCCTGTGTCCCGATCACTCGTATCTGTCAACCTCGGCGAATAGGGCGCAGGCTGAAGCCTACGCTACCATTTCGTGCGATACTGGCGAGCGGAATTCGCGATAATGAGGGATGTAGACGAGGCGATGCGACGCACTGTGGGGACAATTTGGGTGACGAAAACGCTGCGCGATCTCGTGCCGACCGTGCTGTCGGCGCCCGCCTATCAGCGCGTCTGGCGTTCCAGCATGCTGTACTACCACGCATATCATTTCGAGATTATCACGGCAGGCTGGGTTGTGCTCGTCAAGACCGGATCGCCCGTTTCGGTCGGGTTAGTCGGCTTTTGTCGCACGATCCCGATGTTCGTTTTCGGCCTGATTCTCGGCGCGGCGGCGGATCGCTTCCGGCGTACCGATGTCCTGCTCGCCGTGCAGATAGTTGGGCTGTCAGCGGCGATGACACTGGCCGCGCTATTCAGCACTGGCGCAGTGCGGATCTGGCAGATTTACCTAATCACCGGCCTACTCGGCTGTGCATGGGCGACCGATTTCTCGACGCGCCGCGCGCTGATTTCGGAGTTGCATCCGCGTGACCGGATCGTCAACGCGCTCTCGCTCGAATCCATGTCCATGCAGGGGAACAAAATCCTCGCGACACTGCTCAGCGGCATCTTCCTCGCGGTCGGTGGCGCGACGCTCTGCTACTGGTGGCTAACGGCGGTCTATGGCCTCAATCTCTTCGCGATTCTCCGCCTCCGGCACTACCTCGGTGCGACGCAGGAACGGCAATCACCGCACGGCGTCCGGCTCGCGCAACTCGTCCGGGGCGGCTGGTCCGTCGCGGTCCAAACGCCGGTTGTCCTCGGCGTGCTGCTGATTACCGTCGTGATGAACCTGCTTGTCTTTCCGTATCAGCAAATGTTGCCGGTGATCGCGCGCGATCTCCTCCATGTTGGCCCGAAGCAGTTGGGCATCCTGGCGGGTGCGGATGGGATCGGCGCGATCATCGTCGGCGCGGCGCTCACCCGCCGCGCGAAGGGATCGCGGCACGGCGTTTTCTTCCTCGCAGGCGCGTTCTGCGTTGGTGTTCTCGTGATCGTGCTGGCGCTGTCGCGCATTTTCGCGCTCTCGTGGGGCACGCAGGTGATACTTGGTCTTTGCTCCGGCGCGTTCGGCGCGATGCAGCCCGTGCTAATCCTCAACAATGTCGAAGTCCACATGCGGGCGCGGGCGATGGGCATGCTCGCGATGGCAATCGCGGTCCCTTTGGTATCCTTTTCACCGGCGTCCTCAGTTCCCTCATTGGCCCGGCGTGGACGATCAGTGGCATGTCCCTCCTCGCCCTCGTGCTGATGGCCGCCGTCCTCACCCGCAGCCGCACCCTTCTCACTGCCTGACAAGACGAAGAATTGAGCCGCGAAGGCGCGAAGAACACGAAGAAAGGAGGAGAAATGAAGGAATGCGAATGCATGTCCGGTGCCCTGAATCGTTTGTTTTTGCCAGACTGTATCTTCCTCTTCTCCCTTTCTTCGTGTTTTTTGCGCCTTCGCGGTTCAATCGGTTTCGTCCCCCCGTCCGGCGTGTTAGGATGCCGGGCATTGGGGAATAAGAATACCAAAGGGGGTTGCCGGTGCCGGAACAGTTGACGCTCAGTGTGGATCGCAATGTACCGGCGCCGATGCGGGACGGGGTTGTGCTGTTTGCCGATGTCTACCGCCCGGCGGGGCCGGGGCCGTATCCGACGCTCCTGCAACGCACACCGTACGACAAACAGAATGTCGGGGCCTCCGCCCCATTTATTTTCCGGGCGGCGGAGAGCGGCTACGCGGTCGTCGTGCAGGATGTACGCGGACGATTCGCGTCCGAAGGGGCGTTTCTCGCCTTCGTCAATGAGCGGCAGGATGGTTACGATACGCTGGAATGGCTCAGTGCGCAGCCGTGGTGCAATGGGAATATTGGCATGTTCGGTGGGTCGTACGTTGGGCTGACGCAGTGGCAGGCGGCGATCAGCGGCCACCCGGCGCTCAAGGCGATTGCACCGAATATCACCGCCGCCGATTATCACGCCGGGTGGGCGTATCAGGGTGGCGCGTTTCAACTCGGGTTCAACCTCTCATGGACGTCGGTACTGGCAATCAACACCGTCCTCCGCAAACGCAAGGAAGACCCCGCCGCCGAGGCGATCTATCAGGCGCTCCTCGATAGCGCGGACAATCTGTCGGAGGAGTTTACCCACCTGCCACTTGCCGGACACGCAATCCTCTCCACGTTCGCACCTTATTACGACGATTGGGTGAATCACCCGATGTATGACGACTTCTGGGCGAATCTCGATGTTTCGACACGGCATGACGCGCTCAATGTCGCCGCGCTCAATATTGGCGGCTGGTACGACATCTTCCAGAAGGGGACGATAGACAACTTCACCGGCATGCGCGTGAAGTCCCCGGCAGCGGTGCGGGAGCGGCAACATCTCGTTCTCGGCCCATGGAATCATAGCGGTATGGCGCGCGGCAACCCGATTGGCGCATACGACTTCGGCATGCGCTCCACCGGTGGCGTGATTGACGCGGACGGCGCGCAACTCCGCTGGTTCGACCGCTGGCTGCGCGGCATCGAGAATGGTGTGGATGACGAGCCGCCCGTTCGCCTCTTTGTGATGGGATCGAACCAGTGGCGCGACGAACGCGAATGGCCGCTCGCCCGCACGGACTGGCAGGAGTGGTTCCTACACAGCGGCGGCAGGGCGAACTCGCTCAATGGCGACGGCGCGCTGAACCGCGAATTGCCCGCGTCCGAGCCGCCTGATTCCTACGTTTACAACCCACGCGACCCCGTACCAACGATGGGTGGCGGCCTCTGCTGCAACGCCGTCGTCAGCCAGGGTGGCGCCTACGATCAGCGTCCCGTCGAGGCGCGCGGAGATGTCCTCGTCTACACCACACCGCCGCTCGATCAGCCAGTCGAAGTGACCGGACCGGTGAAACTGATCCTTTGTGCCAGTTCCAGCGCGCCCGATACTGACTGGACAGCCAAACTCGTGGATGTATCGCCGTGTGGCTACGCCCGCAACCTGACCGACGGCATCCTCCGCGCCCGCTTCCGCACCTCGATGCGTGAGGGCACGCCGATCATGCCCGGCGACGTAATCGAGTACGAAATAGACCTCTGGTCAACGAGCAATACCTTCCTGCCCGGCCATCGTATCCGCTTGGAAGTTTCCAGCAGCAACTTCCCCCGCTTCGACCGCAACCCGAACACTGGCGAACTGCCGGGCCGCTCCGCTGAAATGGTCAGCGCCTTGCAGACGGTCTTTCACTCGTCAGAGTATCCATCGCGGCTTATCTTGCCAGTGATTGCAGTAGCATAGGGTCGGTTTATCATCCACACGATGGGAGTTTGGATTGTTCGGTACCACACTGGTCATTGCTCGTATCGTATTGCCCTTTGTGATGATGGCATTCACGGTCAGCTCGATGCTTGTGAGCAATCGTGGTGATGGGGGCCGAGCGCGCTATCTGCAAAGGTTGGGTTTAGCGGCGATCTCACTCTTGATCGCAATGGATATAATCAACCCGCGTGCAGATGTCTCTTTTCGTATCTACTATATCGGTCTGGTTGTGTGCTTAGCGGCCATCATTCTTGCCATACGAAGGAAGAGACTGGGAGGATAAGCATTCGGGCGCGTGTCAGGTAGTGAGTGTCGCACGTAGGATGTTCGTGTTCCAGACGGTCATGCTGCAGCCGAAGAAATGCTTCTGATCCAATATCCAAATCGCGGTTTTGGTCGCCATTGCGAGCGCGACGGAATGCCAGTCGTCGGGATCGCCGGGAATGCGTTGGCGCGCTTCCCGCTCGTAGTGGGCGTAGAATGAATCAGCAATCACTACACAGCGAGAAGCAAAAACATCCGTGGACGACTCAAGCATCTCATGTGATATCTGGTGCGAGTCGCCCGCTCCGTACCCA
>JAABVA010005133.1_pt1 | contig 11959 bp, 9 predicted proteins | sample 5560331 | NCBI WGS metagenome assembly JAABVA01 (sample SAMN12812661, study PRJNA571458) | rock metagenome | isolation source: Antarctica rocks | place: Antarctica: Victoria Land, Mt New Zealand sud | collected 2016-01-07
GCGTCGGCTGAGGAACACACATATGTAGCCAGCTTCTTTCCTGTAGCTACCTTTCTTCCTTAGCATTTATCTTCTAGTTAAATGACACCCCTATCTGACCCGCTCTAGGCAGGCCCCTAACAATTCTAGTCACGCACGCACTCTGATTAGTTTTTAGACACGATTTCAACATTACTTTAAGAATTCGTTAATCACATGATACTGATCTCATTACTCATTCAAATTCACTCGACTGACAACAAGATGAATATAAAGAAATTTGTGTATCTGATGATCGATGACATTGAAAGACAAAATAACATCAAGAAATCAATAGAATCAAGAGATTAAGATCTTGCATTGCTAGAGAATCTACAGCTCATTCAGTACGCGCTCGTTCAAATCGATTAATAGAATCAAGAGATTAAGATCTTGATTGCTTGAAAATCATCAAAAAATCTCTCTCAAATCAGCAACACTCTTCTTTGAAGACTAAACAACTTGAACTACGATCTCACTACATATCATCGAGCATCGTTCTTCGCTCGATAGTCAATTCTTTGCTATGACTCAATCATTTGTGAAAAATCTCTCTGAGAGTTATCAAAGTCTCTATTCTTCTGTCACTGCAGATTCAGTCATCTATTCTGAGCTATCATCTCGCATATCAAAATATCTTAGAATCGACTCAGTACAAAAACGTCGTCACTCTGTGTCTCACTCTCAGACTTTCGATGAATCTCTGAAAGCTTCTATTCTCTGAGATATAAAAAATGTAAAGCAGCTACAACACTGAGTCAAACAAGACTCAGAAGTGTTTCTAGAAGATTTAAACAGTCTTCAAACTCAACGAGATCTTGATGTGAAAGCTTGTGAGCTATTTAACAAGATATCAAGCGAACAAATATGAAAGACTCGCTTTGAGAAAATTGATCAAGCAAAGAAATGATCGAATCAATTGAATCAGACACTTCAGAACAAATTGACTGAAGCACAACATCATCTGCGAGTGACTAGAGATATTACTTCATTGATCTCTATTCTTTTCACATTCAGCAAGCGATCTTAGAAGCTTTCAAATTCATCTCTGTTTACTGATGAAAAAGAATCTATCTGAGATAACTGACAAGAAAAGATTCGCAACAAGCTAGAAATCAACGTCGATCATTTCGATAATGACAAAGCTATACTAGTCTACATTCATTTTCAAATCAGCGAAGACGCAGTCAAAGCTATTCTAGTTAGACATCAGCGAGATTCATTGAACTCTTATTCAACAATCAATGATCTACTAGATGAACTTGCTCAGCTATACGATGATTCTGACAAAGAGACAAACTTTCAAAGAGAGTATGCTAATCTCTCTCAAGAAAAGAGCAAATTCAGCGATTTCTATTCAATGTTTCAACGTCTGTTCTTTTATCTAGAGTGTCACGAAAAGCAATTGATCGTCGATTTACGAGACAAGATAGTCTATCGTTTTCATGCAGCTTGAAGTAATCAATTGATTCAGTCAGAATCTTTGAATGAAATTCGTGACTATCTGATTCATTTGAACAATGAGCATCAAGTCATGAATGACATCAAAGAAAAGAAATTCATGATCAAGATCAGAAAGTAAGTCATCTTTGCTGAGAAATGAGATTCATTGAATCTCTATAGAAAGATCGAAGTTATCGTTGATTCGTTAAAATCGTGCGACGCGACTTTGACTAGCATCAAAGAGACAGATTTACAAACTGAAAGCTGTTTCATTTGTCATAAGTCAGATCATTTCTTTAAAAAGTGTTCTGATTGAACTTCGAAAGTCAATGCATTAAAAGATGATGAGTTTGATCGATCTACATTGAACTTTGAGTCAGATTCTGATTCAAAAAACTAGTTATCTCTTTCAGAGCGATTGAAGAAGTAAAGATCATATCTTTGTGCAGTCAAATCAAACTTCTATCGAAAGAAAACTATTTTGAAAAGTCATTTCTGATCAATGCTTCTCTTACTTCTCAGAGCAATTCTTTCAGCCTTCGCTCTTTGATAGACAGTGATTTCGTCGTCTACACGCTGATACATGACAAGCTAGTCAATAAAGTATGTCAGAAACTTGAAATACAATCTATATTACTAGCAAAAGAGAAGTTAATACGAGAATATGATGAGAAGCTAGCTAGAAAGACTATTACTCATAAGATTCTATTCAATCTTACGATCGAAAGTCATAAGAAATTGACTATGTCAATGCTGATAGCTGATATCGAGCATCATGAAGCTATATTGAGCAAACTCTGAATGAACAAAAATGAAATATTATTGAACATGAGACATGATACTATCGTATTTTCTGATCAATTAGATATTTCTATTTCGATTTTTTCGATCTCGTCAAATACGAAGCACTCAAGTTGATCGCGATCAACTTTGATCTCTTCAGCAACTCACAGCAAGATCTCTAAGATGCTCAAGCGCTCAGTTTCATTCATTCAGAAAGAGTCATTCTCGATTCAAAACATAGACGTCATCTTTTTTCAAGCACTTGTAAAACGAAAAAAGAAGAATCAGACAGAGATTTTTGCTATGTTCGTCGAAGACATCGATAGAAAAATCGTCTACAATACTCAATGCGAACTAGATGTCATAAACGTCTTCTCAGTCGATGAAATGACTCAGAATCTAGAAAATATTAAAGTCAAGCTATCATCGAAATATCAGAATTTTCTAGACGTTTTTGATCGAGCTTAAGCAGACAAGCTATCGTCTCATCGCTCGTATGATCATAAGATAGAGCTTATCAGTGACGCTACGTCATTTCGATGTCGAGCATATCGAATGTCTCTCTACAAGCTTCAGAAAGTAAAGAAATATCTGAACGAGAATCTTTTCAAAGAATTTATAACTCTCAGCAAAGCTTCGTATTTCTCATTTGTTCTGTTCGCTCTAAAAGCAAATGAAAATCTATGATTCTGCGTTGACTATCGAAAGCTCAATGCTATTATCAAAAGAAATCGCTATTCTTTACCTTTGATAGATGAGATGATCAACAAAATAGTTGATTGCAAGCATCTGACTCGATTGAATATCATTTCGACGTTCAATAAACTACGAATGCACTCTGATAGTGAGAACTATACTATCTTTATTATCGCTTTAGAAGCATACAAATCAAAGATGCTACTCTTCGAACTTATCAATGATTCAATCTCATTTCAGCAGTATATGAATGATGTTTTATGAAACTTTCTAAATGACTTTTGTCAAGTCTATCTAGACGACATTCTGATCTACAGCAAAACTCAACGAGAACATAAACAACATGTCAAAATGATATTGCATCGCTTACGAGAAGTGAGTCTACAGATGAATATTCGAAAGTGTTACGATTCTAGCTACGCACCTTCGTTGATAGCTATGTTGATGACTATGTTGATGACTATGTTGATGACTATCCTGAGAGCTATCGCCGATCGCTCGCCGCTAGAGCATAGACTTGTTCCGAAGTCAACTCTATTCAGGGTTAGCTTATGTTCTTCTGAGTCATATAGATAGCCGATTCTTCCCTTCTAGATACTTTCCTTCCTTAGCATTTATATACTCGTTACATTACACCCATATGACTCGCTCTATGCTGATCTCTAACATTATATAAATGCTTCTTCGTTACAGACGAAGTGAAATAATCTGCATCGATCCCTTCGAATGCTTCTGCTAGTAGTTCTTCAACCCTCTATCGACTTTGATCTAGCGACTTGCGTTCGTGCAGCAGCACTCACCTTTCTCCCCTCGTGAGCTGATTCAGCGAGAATAAACAAAAGATTCGAACTCGTGCGCTGGTCAGCGAGTATAAACAAACGATTGGAACCATCCGACTAGGTCAAAGATCAGCGAATTAATCGTTCATTCAGATTCGCAAGGGATTCTTCGAATTTGTTGAACAATCAAACGGGACCAGTCATAGAACTGCGTGAAGTCTCTATCTCGAGAAGCAAACCCTCAGTGAGCCTGCTTCAATGACATCGTCAATGCGATGGTCTACTCGCTCTCATCGCCCTATTCATCAGTGAACCTGATCATACGTTCACGTGCAACTAGTGAGCCTGCTACAATGGCGAGCCCAAAGTCGATCTCTTCCATGAGCAAGTCAATCAGTGAGTCTGCTTCAATGACACTGTCAATGCAATGATCTATCTTCTCATCGTTCTACCCATCAGTGAACCTGATCATACATTCACGTGCAACTAGTGAGTCTGCTACAATGACACCTTCCGTCAATGCGATGATCTATCTATTCACATCGTTCTATCTATCAGTGAATCGATCTGTCGACTCGTTCGCGTGCAACTAGTGAGCCTGCTTCAATGACACTTCTACCTCGCATAGTGAGTCTGTTACAATAGGCATTTCGATTCTACACAAGACTAAGAAAATACATTCATGCGGACATGAATCGTTGAAGGAAGGGAGTAATGTTACGATTCTAGCTACGCACCTTCGTTGATAGCTATGTTGATGACTATGTTGATGACTATGTTGATGGTTATCCTGAGAGCTATCGTCGATCGCTCGCCGCTAGGGCATAGGCTTGTTCCGAAGTCAACTCTATTCAGGGTTAGCTTATGTTCTTCTGAGTCATATAGATAGTCGGCTCTTCCCTTCTAGATACTTTCCTTCCTTAGCATTTATATACTCGTTACATTACACTCATATGACTCGCTCTATGCTGGTCTCTAACAGAAAGTGCAAATTCAATGTAGAAGAGATCATTTTCTTAGATCGCTTATGAGAAGTGAGTCTACAGATGAATATTCGAAAGTGCAAATTCAATGTAGAAGAGATCGTTTTCTTAGAAGTCATAGTATCAGAACAGAGTCTTCGTATAAATTCTGTCAAAGTGAAAGTCATAGTCAACTGAACTACGTTGATCAATCTAAAAGAAGTTCAGAACTTCGTGAGATTTGTTAACTTCTATCATCGTTTCATTAAGAACTTCTCGAAGTTAGTCAAATCATTCACTCAGCTGACTAGAAAAGACACGTCTTTTGTTTGAAATGAAGTCTGTGTTCAAGCTTTTGATGATCTAAAGAAACAAGTCAGCTCGATCTCAGTTCTATGACATTTTGATTCAAAACGACAGACTATTCTAGAAATCAATGCATTTGACTACGTCAAAGATGAAATTCTATCACAGTATAATGATGAGAGAGTTCTTCACTCGATAGCTTTTTACAACAAGAGCATGATTCTCGCTGAATGCAATTATCACATCTATGACAAGAAACTGCTGATCATTATTTGATGTTTCAAACACTGAAGACTTGAGCTTGAATGCATCAAATTACTCATTCAGATGTTCATCAATCATTAGACTTTGAAGACTTTCATGAAAAACAAACAGTTAACTCGACGTCAAGTCAATTATCTAGACATTCTATTCAAGTTTAACTTTCAGATCATTTTTCGATCAGACAAAATAAACACTAAAGTTAATGCTCTAATCAGAATGTCTTTGATCAACGTCTCTGAATCAACTCAGCGTACTGAAGATTGCTATCAGATCATTCTGACACTCGATAGAGTAAATATTCTAGCTATCGAATCTGAAGTTGATCTCTATCAGCGAGTAAAAGATGTCAACAGAACGAATGAGCTTTGCAATGAGTATAAGCAAGCTATAAGCGAAAACAAGCTCAAGCTACATAGCACTGAATTGAAGCACTGCGAGATCATTGACGACGTTCTGTTCAGAAAAGACCTACTGTGAGTTTCTGAGAATATGCATATGAAATTGCTAAAGAAAATTCATGATCAGTCTTTCATCTCTCACTCTGACAATCGAAGAACTATCAATCTAGTTCAACGTTTCTACTATTAATCAGATCATCAAGCAATGATTAGACGTTACATTTAAAACTGTCATATCTGTTAACGAAGCAAGACATTTAGAAATAGCATCAATGAACTTCTTTATTCTCTTTCGATTTCACAGAAACGCTGAAAGAATATAGCTATAAATTTCATCACTGAGCTACTTCTATCAGAAGATTATAACGTCATTTGCACAATCATATGTTGACTCATCAAGAAACATCACTATGTTTTCTGTCATTGAGAAGACGATGACATCTCAGTCGAAGAAACAGTTTGAATCATGCTATGAAACGTTTATTGACTTCATGATCTATCTAGTTCTATTGTTTCGAACAGAGACTTTCAGTTCATATCAATTATGTGACAAAGTTTTTGCAAGCGACTTAAGATCACAGCTAGTCTATTAACAGCTTATCATTCTGAGATCAATGATCAATCAAAACGAGCTAATCAAGACGTTGAACGAAGATTAAGAATCTACTGCAATTACATGCAGAACGACTGAGCAAAATGACTATCAATGATAGAATTCAGCGAGAATTTCAATATCTTCTCGATCATCTTAATGACTTCGTTCTACTTCAATAAGAATTTTCACTCATGAATAAGTTTCAATTCAAATACAATTGACTACGAAACTATTCATGAACGTCTTGAAGTTAGAAAAGCAGATGATATTGTCATTCAAATGAAAGAGCTTCTTATCTTCGATCATCAGCAATTGAAAAAGACGAAGCAAATCATTGAAGCTCAGATCAATAAACATAAACGAGACGTCATTTATGAAGTAAATGACTGAATTTGATTATTCTTTAGAAACATAAAGACAACTAGATCATGTAAGAATTTGAAAGACAAACAGCTAGAATTCTATCAAATCACTGTCAAAGTTGAAATTTTCTATCATCTTCGTCTATTGATAAGCATGAAGCAGCTGCATTCGATGTTCAGTTCGAAGCTATTACATTCTTATTTCGACGATTTCTTATCAGAACAGCATTCAGAATCATTTAGATTTCTCACTATCGAAGATGATAAGCATTGAGAAATAGATGACATTCTGAACTCTAGATGATATTGAGATTGAATACAATACAAGATCAAATGAACGAGACTAGATCAAAACAACGAATGATACTACGTTGATAAAGAAGAATTCAAGAACTTGAAAGAAGTTCTAGTTGAATTTCATAAGCTCTATTCAAACAAGTCACACTAAATTGAAAAACAGTGAAAATTTTTGCGTTTCATTTGTTTTATTCATGCGAACATGAATTTTCAAAGAAAAGAGTAATGTTACGAATGCGTCAGAATTGATTAGAACTAGTCAAGATCTAGTCGAGATCTGATTTAAATCTGATTCAAATTTGACTCAGATATGACTCAGCATCTTTTTTCTTCTCTAGCATCTTCTAATTAGCTTCTATTGTCTTTTAGACAAACACACTTCTTTGTGTTATGAGTAGTTAACAGATGTCTATGACAAACACATTTCTTTGTGTTACAAACATCTTTCAAATCAACATTTTTCTTGTGTTTCAACATGTTCTCTTTGAGACTAGCGTCGATCTGAGTAACTACTATATAGAGCGTGTTTTTCTTACTTTTTGTATCTTCTTTCTTCTGTATTCTTAAAGTCTTAGTTATAACTATCTCTATAGATCAAACATTTTAGTCACGTACACACTCTGATTAGTTTCTAGACATGATTTCAACAAATGATGCATAAACATTACTTGTTTTTCAATTAGATTGTGTTGTTGAGATGATAAAGCATAAACAAGAGTGAATAATGATTATTGCTTTGTTTATTGCTCTTTCAGTTTTTCTTAATCTTCATCTTCTTTTCATCTCATCTTCATTCTATATCAAAGTTCTTTTTCACAACTTGATAGAGAATTGCTTGTACAGATAATTACATTAGTATTTACTTGAAAAAACTCTGTTTCAAGTATTGAAATGACACACGCTCGATTTATGATAACTTCAAAGTCGTGAAAGATCAACAAAGCTGATGACAAAGCTGATGACAAAGCTGATGACGTGAGCAAGATATGCAATGCTTATTCTGAATTTCTTTGATTGAGACTGCAATTTAACAATCATAAATCATTGCAAAGAAGTCTACTTTTCAACGTTTTTGCAATCATGCAACATCATGTTCTGTTTTGAAATTTACTACATCTGTTGATTCTGATGATGATCTGAACGTCTCTGATGAAAAAATGAGCGACAAAATGAGTTTTGATGCTTTCTCAGCATCAGAATTCTTACTCAACTTGTCTTAAACTTCTAGCAATAAAAGAATGATAAGTCGCGTACTCAACGTTTAAAGATCATTACTGATTCTTTTCAGCTCTCAGTCGTGAGAATTAGCGAAAGAAGTGCTAATGCTTCTGAGATATTGAACAGAATAATGTGCATAAAATGTGCATGTAGATTTCATGATGAAAAGACAGCGCAAAGCTGTGATATCGAGTTTCATGAAAAAGTGATATATCGACGTTGCATCTGATGTGTAAAGAAAGATGTTGACTGCATTGCGATGAGTAAACTTATTCAATGTGCTCATTAAATGCTTATGTTTGAATTCTTAAATTTCGAACGTATGTATTTGAACATTAAATGAGTTTTTTTGACTTGAGACAATATTCAAGACTGCATCAGAAGATGATGATGTGATCATATTGTGTCACGAACTGAGAGCTGAATGAAATCAGAATGAAATTCTAATAACTAGATTTTAGATACAAGATGTTGCACGAAGAAGAAAGAAAAGAAAGAGATCATTCAGATGTTCTTATATCTCATGAACGCTGAGTATCATTCGTATCGAGAGACTCTCATAACATCACTGATAATCTTACGCCTATCATCATCTATAATATTGTTCAACATCATCTAAGTGATTTAACATTTCTTTTTTCAACATCTTTCAAGTAACACATGCTAAAATCGTGACAATAGATTTTTCTTTTTGAAGTCGAAGCTTCTGCGAGACTTTTAATTCTCTGACTCATATTCAGAGTTGCTGCTTTCTTGCACGTAAGCAATTCATGAATTCTTACTCGAACGATCGAAATTTCGAGCGTGATAGACGTTCATGACTTCGATGACATTCATCACATTCACAAACTTTACTCAACTGTTTTCTTCTATCTCAGTTCACTTAATTAAATACTTTAGCTGAGAGTTCTTTACTCAAGAGTTCAATATTTCGTTTATCTCTCAGTTAAGCACTTTTTCGACGAAGACTATCAAAAACGACGCGAAAGATATTTGTTCAGATAAGAAATCGTTGATCGCAGAATGAAGCAGATAAGTATGAAAGACGTCGAAACAGAATCAGTCATTGAGCAACTTTAGCTGATAAGAATGAGAACTAACAATTTTGATGATTTTGAAAGATTTCTCGAATTTATTAGATAACTTCTTGCTGAGTCGATGAATCATCAGATTGCGAGCATCTAATCAAATCATATCATTAATTGCATACTTGAGAACGTGTTATCGATGAACATTAGCGAATTGTTTCTGATATGCTTGAGCTAAGATCATTTGTTCTCGCAGAATTTCATTGATTCGATTCATTTTCTGAACAAACAGATCGACATGTATTCATTTCAAGTGTTCAATAACGTTCTTCTGAGTCTTTTTTGATTTCAACCTCATTCGAGAATGCTGTTCGAAGTTAGCTAGAAACGACGTGCACTGAGTGCTTTCGAAGAAGTGATTGTTGATGACAAATTCAGCTGATGACAGTCATGTAGCTCAGTCGTTCTGCATAAAGAACACGAAGACTCGAAGATATTGTTTCAAAACGTCATTGACGTTCTCGATTTGATCATTCGTTTCTGAGTGAAACGCAGTTGACAATCGAACTTGAATCTTCAATCGAGTACAAAGTTCGTCTCAAAAGTGATTGATAAACTGAGTTTCACGATTCAAGATGATTGAATCAGATAATTCATGATGTTTTCATATTGCATGATAAAAAACTCGAGCTGTATCTAGAACTGTAATTTCACTCATAGACTCGTAATGCACTTGTTTAGATAGTTTGTTCACGACTATCAGAATATTGATTGTCGAATTTCTGTTCAGATTCTTACTTTCAGATACTGTCACAATGAAATTCATGACTATGTCTTTTCAGCGACGATTGAGTACATCAAGAGACTTCAAAGCTCTCTGATATTTTTCTCTAGAGATCTTCACTTGAAAGCATAGATGACAATTACATACGAAGCGAGCTACTGTCTTGATCATTTCAAGTCAGTAATAATGACGACTGAGTATTTCATAGATCTTGACTCTTTCTGAATGACTCGCAATAGACGTGTCATGACTTAATTGAAGCAGACGTAATCACAGTTTCTCATCTTCAGATATCAATAGTCTATCTCTATAGTAGACTCGATCACTTCGCAGTGTACATTTCGCTAACGAAAATTCTTTAAGCTTTCGTTGATCGTCTCTTAACGCAGTTATCACGATCTGTACTCATTCATCATTGAAATAGATTGCGAAGAGTTGTTCTTCTAGCTCATTCATAAACATTTTCTCTGATGATTCAGACTGCTCAGAGATTACTGATTCGCTCTGCGAGTCACTTGATTCAAGTGCTTCAGAGTCACTATCATCGAGAACATTGATTAAGACTTGAATTTTCAGATTTTTTGATTTTAGCACGATCTGTCACTGATGTTCTCGACGACTATTTTTCTCGTTCAAGAAAAGATCTTCTGATCGACGCGTAAGTGCATCGACTCAAGTGTTCAATTCATTCAAACGATACACGATTTTGAAGTTAAATCGAGAGAGAAATTCTGATCATCTGACTTGTCTTCGACTAAACAGCTTAATTGACAGAAAATATTCTAGATTCTTGTGATCGAAAATGATCTCAACGAAGTCTAACGTGTCTTTCAGTTCAAACCTTCATTTCTCAAAAACTCTGATTATAGCTAGAAGTTTCTTGTCATAAATTTCGTAGTTGCATTCTGCAAATAGCATTTTGAAAGAGAAATAGATCACAGATCTTAACTGCTCATTATCATCTCGCTGAGACATGACTTCGATCACAACATAGTCGAAGACATTGATTTTCACAGTCACAAGTAGATTCGAGTTATAGTGCATTAAGATAGAAGCAGTGATGAACGTCTGCTTGAGTCGATTGAAGACGAATTGATACTTCTGAATTCAATTAAATGACTGATCTTTTCTGATTAAGACAGTCAACGAGTCGATCAGCTTGAAAAACTTCTTAATAAATCGTCTATAGAAGTTGATGAAGCTCAGAAAGCTCTGAACATCTTTGATGTCTCAAAATGCAGCTCAATTCATGACAACATTGATCTTCTCAGAATTCATTTTGATTTCGTGAGTGATGATTATTAAACTCAAATACTTGATCTCGATAACTGAAAATTCGCATTTCTCGATATCTATTTGTAGTTCAACGACTCTAAGTCACTTCAGTATCTGATGAACATGCTGAGTATGCTTCTTTTTGCTGTTGCTATAGATCAAGATATCATTCATGTACGCGATGCAGAAAACATTCAAGAAGTCATGCAAAGTGTCATTAATGAAGTTCTGAAATGATGATGATTCATTTGTGAGTTCGAAGAGCAAAACGTTGTACTCGTATAAGTCATAACATGTTCAAAAAGCGATCTTTCACTCGTCTTCATCAGTCATTCGCAATTTATTAAAGACTGCAATGATATCTAACTTGATGTAGTACTTGATCTTAGTCAGTCGATCTAGAGTTTCTTGAATGAGAAGTAATGAGTATTGATTCTTAACTGTCATGACGTTCAGACTTCGATAATTCACGCAAAATCTGAGTTCTTCGCTTGATTTTTTAACAAAGAGTATCGAAGAGATCGCAAGAAAAGAGCTGGCTTAAATAAAGTCTTTGATCAAATTATTCTTCAAATATTTCTTTAATATTCGAAGCTCATCTTGAGACATGTCATATAAAGACTTGAAGGTAGAAGTTTTGCTCTTCTGCAACTGAATTTTATGATCATAGAAATGTCGTTCAGATAGAGTGTTTATCAATTCACAAGAGAAAACATCTAGAAAGTCGTGATATTCGAGAAACAATAGCGTG
>JAABVA010005105.1_pt1 | contig 11957 bp, 13 predicted proteins | sample 5560331 | NCBI WGS metagenome assembly JAABVA01 (sample SAMN12812661, study PRJNA571458) | rock metagenome | isolation source: Antarctica rocks | place: Antarctica: Victoria Land, Mt New Zealand sud | collected 2016-01-07
GTGCCCGGCGAGCGCACGATGGCGGCCCAGGCGTTGCCCACCGTCTCGGCGTACATCTTGTAGGTCGTGTAGCGCGGCGCGTCGGCGCGGCCCAGCGGGCGCGTCGCCCGGAGCAACGGCCCCTGGACGCCCCTGGCGCGCGCGCCCCGCGCGTCGAGCGCGCCCGCGCCCGTGCCGGTGAGTAGGCCCCACAGTGCGTCGGCGCGCACGGCGAGCGCCGCCTGGTCGGGCGCGAACACGGTCACGTAGATGCCCGCCCGGACCACGGCCAGGCCGGCGGTGCGCATCTTCCGCGCCTGGGCGCGCGCCTCGGCCCGCGCGTCGCCGATGTCCCCGTCGGCCTCGCGGCCCTGCGCGCCCGCGCCCACCACCAGGTCACCCAGGCTCCGGCCGCGCTTCTTGGCGGTCGTACGCTCCTTGTCCTGGTCGAGGCCCGCGACGTGGAGGGAGAGGCGCAGGGGCGCGGGGAAGGCGAGCAGCGGGGCCGGCCAGCCGGGTTGCGTGACGTGCGCGGGGACGCGGATATAGAACGTGCAGGCCCAGGAGCGCGCACCCTGGCCCGGCGTGTACACCCCGTCGATGGTCTCCCGGGCGGCGGGGTCGGCGAGCGGGTCGGGGAACTCCGCGACGAGCGCGCGCACGGCGGCGCCGTCGAGGCGGCGGGCGGCGACGCCCAGGCGGTGCAGGGTGCGCTCGACCTCGCCCACGACGCGGGCCAGGGTGGTGCCCTGCGGCGCGCGGGCCGGGCCGGAGATCGCCAGCAGGAAGCGATGCGTCGGGACGTACTCCCCGCTCAGGTAGTCCTCCCACCAGGCGCGCAGGCGGCCGGCCAGGTCCCGGAGCGCGGCCGTGGGCGGGTCCACGTCGGCGAAGGCGCGCGGCACGGCGGTCTCGGCGGAGGTCGGCATGGAGAGCACGCTGATCTGGACCTTATAGGGGACGGGGGGCGTGAAGGCGCCGGCCGCGCCGTCGGTGAACGTGTCGAGCAGCTCGCCGGGCAGGCTGAACAACTGCATGCCGTCGAGCTCGAGCCAGATGCACGCGTCCTTGCCCTTCTCGGTGCGCGTCCCGTCGTCCGTGATCGTGACGCGCTCCTGTGCGACGCGCATGGGACGCCCTGGTGTCTCTGTCCGCGCGCCCTCGCGTGGCGCGCGGACCCCCTGGAACAACGCCCAACGGGCGCGGCGCTCCGCGTGCGCGTGCGTCGCCCTACCCATGCGCCACCTCCCCCGGTGTCCCCACGACGGCCCACCGCGCGGCACGGCGGCCGGCGCGGGTGCGTCCGTCCAGGTCCACCTTGCGGACCAGGCCGGCCTCCACCAGCTCGCGCCGACGCGGGCGCGCGGCCGAGGGATTCATGCCGGCGCCCTCGGCGATCTCCTCGTCGGTGACGCACGGATGGGCGGTCAGCCACGCCAGGAGGCGCGCGCGCTGGGTCTGCGCGACGGGCGTAGTCATGACCATAGGCGCGACGTAGGGCGCGGGGACCGAGGGGACGGCGCGGATCGGCGTGGCCACGGGCGCGCGCTCCGCGACAGGGGCAGCGCCCGCCTCATCGGTGACGAGGACCGGGCCGTAGACACGGGGCGTGCGCGGGCGGCGGGCGAGCCGGGCGGCGCGGGAGGCCAGGCGGCGCGGGAGGGCCAGGGTGGTGCGCCACAGGTAGCCGGTGAACTGGCGCGCGTAGGGCTCGACGGTCCCGCTGCCGGCGAAGGTCACGACCAGGAGGGCCAGCAGCGCGGGAATGCCCACGATGAGCAGCAGGTGGAGCTGGCCGAGCCCCGACTGGCCGTAGGGGAGGCGGCTCGTCGCGTTGATGAGCCCGTAGGTGAGGAGCACGATCCCGGCAACGTAGATGGCCTGATGGATCGTGAAGACGCCCGCGACGATCTTCACCGGGTCGTTGATGTAGAGGGCCGTCTGACTATTGCGCGCCATCGGTTCCCCTCTCGCTTGCGTCGGACGGCCCTTGCAGAGCCTTACTCAGGGCCGCGCCGTACAGGACGAGGAGCGCGCCGGCGAACATCAGGCTGAGGTCACGGCTGACAACGGTGAGCGCCAGGTAACCGATGCCACCGCCGAGCAGGTACGGGTAGGTCACGCGAGACACCGTGCCGCCGAGGGCACGGACGCGTGAGGCTGCGGGGGTTGCGGCGGGCGGCGGGGGCTGGGTGGCGTGGGTCATGGTGGTGCTCCGGGTGCTAGACGAGACAAGGGCGAAGGGAGGGAGCGGGTGCCTGGATATTGAGCACCCGCTCTCCCCTCACCGCGGGATCGACGGACGGCTACTTGATGTTGGCCTGGAGGTAGGCGGCGGCACCCGTCGCCCCGAACATGAACACGCTGGCCAGGGTGGCGGTGATCCACGCGCCAGTTGCGCGCGGGTTGTGCAGCGCCTGCATCGCGCCGGCGATAATGAACGCGATGGCGGCGAAGGGGACCTTGATGGTGTTAGCCACATCGAGGAGGGCCGTGGCAAGCCCGGCGAAGGGGTCGACGCCGGCTCCCAGGACGGGGATGAACGCGGCGAGGGCGGCGGGGTGCGTCAGGGCGAAGTGGGCGCTCGTGGCAACCGCGAGTGTCTCGTGAAGCATGATGAGCTGTCTCCCAACTGGCGTGAAACTTGCCCGGTTAGGGACCGGGCCTGATGTTTGACGTGTCGAATGTCGGCCTGGGCGCGCGGCTAGCTATTGGAGTGGCGGCCGCGCGCTCGTTTGTGTGGGCTGTCGTCTGGGCTGTGGTGATCTCCCTGTCGTGGGCTGTCCCGCCTCCATGAGGCGGTGGTCGAACTGGGCTTCCGAGAGGAGCAGCAGGCGCTCGCCCGTGCGGTCGTCCGCAGCCTCGACCTGCCACGCGACGGCGGCGGACCAGGCCCGGCGGACCTCCAGGACGCGATAGCCCGACGTCCGTGCTATGCGTCGTGCCAGGGCGTACGCGCGCTCCTCGATCATGTTCTTTTCCGCTCCTCCTTCCGCATCGATAGACTGCGATTATGACCGCGCGACTACATGCAGCCATTGCGCACCGCCCGGCTATGGTGGTACTGTAGTATCGGTATGCCGTGTCGAGTCGCTAGCGATCCATTAATCGCATAAATCTTTTACAAAAGATTTATGCGATTAGCAGCATACCCTCGATCCCGTCGATTTGTCAAGGAGATATAACGCGCTCGTGTCCGATCAAGAATTAGACGAGCGATTTCCGTTAGGGGCGACCTTCGCCGATCGTCTCAATTATCTTTTCAACGCGCGCCTGTCCCCGTCGGGCAAGCCCTTCACGAACAGAGAAGTGAGCGTTGTGTCCGCCGGGGCGCTTTCACCGCAGTACATCAGCCAGTTGCGGCGCGGAGAAGTCACGATGCCAGGCATCGACAAGATCCACGCCTTCGCCCGGGCCTTCGGTGTGCCGGACACCTTTTTCTTCGGAGGAACGTCTACGGCACCGCAAGTAGATGACCTCGACGAGGCCGACTTGCTGCGCGAGGCGGCGCGTCATCCAGTCATGCGCGAGATCCTACTGGAATCGCGCGGGTACACCTCCGACGAGTGGGCTGTCATGCTCGATATGATGCGGTATGCGCGCGCCGCGATCGAGCGCGGGCGAACACAAGAAGGCTCAGGGGGGCACCGCGAATCGTCGCCGCGCCGCAGGCGACGCGACGATGTTTGAGGCGCGGTTATGGGTTGTCGTCGCGCCGCAGGGGAAGAGGCGTATCGTGTGGGGAAGGAGGAACGGCGGCACGGCGGGCACGCGCCTCGCGGGCGATGCGGTTCCGCGCCTCGTGTCGCTCGATGCGCCGCACGGTCTTGGGACCAAGGCAGTCCGCGCACTTCAGATAGCGGACGAGGCACGGGCTGCCCTTATCGTCGAGGACAACCCAGGTGACCTCGTAGCCACGCAACGTTCCCTGTATAGCGGTGAGGGGATTGGGGTGGACGGGCCGTCCGCAGGCGTAACAGACGCACAAGCCTCCTTGCGGCTGCGAGGGCGGTACGGACTCTGTCGTGGACATCATATGCTCTCTAGCGCAAATAGCTGTATGGTATGCTTCTCAGATGGCCGAGAAATTAGTCCTGCTGAGAGCATACCACGGCCATCCTGGGTGAATCCTGTGTCATGATCGTGCGCATGTAGGCTGCGGAGAGGACGGGAACGGGGGACAATGCCACGGGGACGACCGCGCGGTCAACGCACATTTGCCGAAGCGATTTCTATAGTGCGTCCGCTCGACTTACGCACGAAGCGCGACTGGTCCTCGTGGGCGCGGACTAATGCGCGCGCGCATGGCTTGCCGGTTCGCCCCGATGTGGCCTACGTCCACGAGGGCTGGATCGGCTGGCCCGACTTCCTGCATGGAGTTGCAGACACACCGGCGCGTTTTCGCCCATTTGCCGACGCTCGCACCTACGCCCACCGGCTCAACCTACAGTCGAAAGCGGCATGGATTGCCTGGGCGGCGACCGATACGCGTCCCCCTGACATCCCTGTGCGGCCGGATAGCGTCTACAGCGGGCAGGGATGGACCACCTGGGGAGCGTTTCTTGGCTTCGATCCCAGGGCGAAAACCAACAAGGTCTCTCCCCTAAGCCTGCCGACAACACCTAATAGCATACTGCGAGTGGTCCGGGCACGGAAGCGGATGACGCTACGAGATGTGACGCAGGGGGTAGGGCTCTCCCTGTTGTACCTGTCTGAGCTTGAACGGGGCGTGAAGAAACCATCGTCGGCGATGCTCAATAAGCTCGCGGCGTACTATGGCGTCACACCAATCAGTCTCATTGACTCAGTGGGTACTAGAGACACACGTCACGACATGGTGGCGCGTGCACAGGATCGCAACCCGACCTACGATAGCGCATGCCGCGCGTCAAGCGATGTCTTGGTCACGCAGAACCGGGAGCATGGATAGGAGATCGGGGTCGAATTGCGCGCCGGCGGCGCGGCGTAGCTCATCCAGGGTTTCATCGCGCGTCAGCGGCGCGCGGTAAGGCCGGCCCGTGCGCATCGTCTCGTAGGCGTCGACGAGGCAAATGACGCGAGACGTCAGGGGAATAGATGCGCCGGAGAGGCGATCGGGGTAACCACCGCCGTCCCAGCGCTCGTGGTGGTGACGCACGGCCAACCCGACGGCGTCGAGGGCGGGGACGGCACGGATGATGTGCTCTCCCGTGGAGGGGTGCCGCCGGATCGTGGTCCACTCGTCGGCGTCCAGCGGGCCGGGCTTGTGCAGCAAGGACGATAGGACGGCGATCTTGCCCACGTCGTGCAGCAGCGCGGCCCACTCCCACTCGCGGAGCGTGTGGGCCGGGACCCGCATAGCTTGACCGAAGATGCGGGTCAGCGCGCGCACAGCGATGGCATGGCGGCCCGTCCGCTCATCGTGCGCGGCCAGCGCCTGGTGCAGCGCGTCGACGGCGCAGTGCGTCGCGGCCAGCTGAGACGACGTCATGGTGAGGGTCAACTCAATGCGCGCCGCCTGCGCGCGCGCAAGGTCCTCACCGCCGGCTAGAGGGCGGGCAGGGTTATGGTAAAGCAGCAGCACGCCACGCGCCCCCGGCGGACCATAGACCGGGGCGGCGACGATACCGGCGCACGGCCGCGCGTCGCCGTGTTCCAGGACGGCTAGGGCAGGAGCGCGCCAGGGACGGCGGTTACCGTGTACACCGACCAGTATATGCGGCGTGCCCTCGGAAGTGACGACGACGAGCCGCGCCCCATTTCCGGCTTCGGCGGCGTCAGCGACGATGGGGAACAACAGAGGTTGGAGGGTCGGGTCCTGTTCCCAAAGGGTAGGAACCGTGACAACGCTCTCCTTATCCTGCGACGGCGCTGCGCTGTGGGACACGTACTATTTCCTTCCCGTATAGGCGCGGCAGCAGGGCTGATGCAAAGGCGCGAAGATCGACGGCGTGTATGTCGGCGGCCAGGTCGGCGTCGCCGGGCGTCAGGCCGAAACGAAGGGCGGTGTCGCGCGGGTCGTGTAGGAGGGCGCGACCCAGCGCGGGGTCGACGGCCGCGACGCCAATGAGGCGCTCGAAGCCGGGGTGTAAGTTACGGTGCGTTGTCATGTCCAACCTTCTCTTGTTACTAGACATCTAATATGGACATCTAGTATGGGCAAACGTGTTGCGAATGAGTCAAGTTTTCGCGTCATGTCTCGTCGGTCTGAGGCGGAGCCTCGTTAGTATGACGTTCACCCTATGCCGACTTCTGCGCCTGCGGCTGAACGGACAGTGGACCTGGCCCGATGACGCCTGCTTGCACGCTTGAGTGAACGGCGAGCGGCCCCGGCCCAATGACGCCTGCAAGACGAGTGGCGTCCGACGCGTGGGCTGCGGTTACGCCAGCGAGCGTAATGGCGGCGATTACGATGAGACGGCGGATAGTAGCGCGCATAGCATGTTCTCCTTGTCGTTGGGCTGATAGCGATAAAAGGAGCTTAACACCGACTCCCTGGTACGTACCTGATACCATTCACACGTAGATAGGTCAATTTCTATAGAGGAGGACTATGCTCTTTGATCCACTTAGAGCGGCGTGGCCAGCCGCTAAGCTTGGGCCGCCTAGTTCGCGCGCCATTGTCTCACGACCGCGCCTGTTTGGTCCGCTCAATAGCGCGACGGCGGCCGGAGGTGTAGCGCTCGTGGTCGCGCCGGGCGGGACAGGCAAGACCACGTTGGTCGCAGATTGGGCGCGTCAGGTCCCTGTCCCGATCGCGTGGTATGCCATTGACACGGCAGACCGCGACTCTCGACACCTTACCACCGGCCTTTGCCTGGCAGTCGATCATGTCATGCCTGGCGCTGCGGATCGGGCACTCGCGGCGCTCGCCGGCGGAGCGCAGGACGCGGCCGCCCTCGGATTGCTGCTGGGCGCGATCGAGGGAAGCCCGCTCGCTCTCGTGCTCGACGATTTTCACCATCTCGATGAGCAGCACGATGTGACCGCGCTGTGGGACCATGTGTTGCGCTTCCGGCCGCCGACGCTGACCATAGTCGTTGTATCTCGCTCGGTGCCACTCCTCGGCTTCTCTACATTGGCAGCATTCGATCAATTGACGGGCGTGGGGCGCGAGGAGATGGCCTTCGATGACATAGAAGCAGCCGGCCTCCTCACGGCACATGGCCTCGACGCGCGACACGCCGCCGCGTTTGCAAGCCGTAGCGGTGGCTGGGCTGCCGGTGTGTTGCTCCTCGCGCGCGCCGCGCCAACTGGGATGCGCTTCCTACGCGCGCGAACCGAGGCTCTCATGGAGCATCTCGGCGGGGAGATCCTCGCCGGGTTGTCCACCGCCCTGCGCATGTTCCTTCTCGAGAGCGCGGTCCTCGGTGCCGTCACACCGGATGACGCCAACGCGATCCTTGGGCGGAGTGATAGTGCTGCCCTTTACGCCGACGCAGCGGCGCAAGGCCTCTTCCTGGACTATGACGCTGGCCTGTACCGCTACCACGATCTATTCGCGGACTACCTTGTCGGCGAGTTAAGGGCGACCGATCCCGAACACCTGCGCGCTATCAGACGTGCCGCGTCCGCGTGGTGGTCGACTCATAACGATCTCCCGCGCGCCCTTGAGCTCCTGGCGGCAGGCGACGATTGGGAGGCGCTAGCCGAAACGCTTGACCGCGAGAGATCGACCCTCTGGACCCGGGGCTTGGGTGGTACAATCCTGCTTCACATGGACCGCCTCCCCGCGGCGTACCATACGCCTCGACTCCTTGCGCAGTGCGGGTACGCGCGCTTACAACGCGGCGAGCACGCGCAAGCCCTGGCGTTAGCTGACGCGGGGATGGCAGCGGCGCGCGACGACGACGAATGGTTGAGCCCGGCGCTCCTGCGTGTGCAGGCGTTGGTGTATGCCGTCCGCGACGAGGATGCGCTGCGCAGCGCGGACGCGGCCCTGGATGTCGCCCGATCCGTGACGAACACGCGAGCAGTGACGTTCCTGCGGGAATTGCACGGCACGGCGGCGCTGCGGCTAGGTCGCCTCGACGAGGGGCAGGCCGATTTGATGGCGGCCCTGGCCGTGCATGAAGAGGGCAGGGACGAAGATGGCCAGGCGCGCGTGTTGTACAATCTGGCGACGCAACTTATCGGCGCGGGCTACGCACAGAGGGCCGACGACTATTTAGCCCGCTCGGGCGTGCTCTATCGGCGTCTCGCATATCCGTTCGTTGTCGGCGATTTGCACACGAGCCGGGCACGCCTCCACCTCTTGGAAGGGAACTTTGTCGCGGCCCGACAGGAGGCGGAACAGGCGCGTGCGGTCGCGCAGCGGGAAGGCTATCCGCTCCAGGAATGTGAGGCGCTGACCATCCTTGCCGAGATAGGTGTCGACGCCGGCAACGCTGTGGACGCCCAGCGGTATGCCGAGGAGGCAGGGGTCATGGCAGCGCGCCTGGATCTCCCGGAGATGCTCAACGACAGCCGGCGTGCGCGCATCGGCGCCGCCCTGTTGCGTCGGGACCGCAATGAGGCGCGTCAACTCATTGATGAGGCGCAGATACTCGTCGATACGCCGGTCGAGAAGGCATTGCTCGACCTGCTTGACGGAACTTGCGCAGTACGCGCGCGCGCGTACCGGCGCGCCACTGAGATTTTGGGGCCTGCTGGCGAGCAACTCGAACGCTTGCATCGGCCACACCAGGCGGCGCGCGCGTATCTGCTCTGTGGTGAGGCCCTGCTGACGGCAGGCGCTATACGCCGATGCGAGGACATGCTCAATCGTATGGCCACCGTCATCCTACCGATGGGCGCGGAGGGATATCTCCGGCCGGTTGCGCGTCTAGCGCGTCAGGTAATGGCGAAACGCAGGTTCCTGCGCCATGTGCGGCGCGACACACGCTTGTTACTGGACCGGGTGATCGACATGGTGCCGGCGCTCTCTCTCGTCCCCTTCGGTGAAGTAGTGAAGGCCTCCCCGCTGTTGCGCCTGAACCCCTTTGGCATAGGGCGTATCGAATTGGCGGGCCACCATATCGACCTCTCGGCGCTACCGCCCAAAGCGCGCGAGTTGCTCTTTTTCGCCGGCCGAACCGGCGCGCCGCTCACCCGCGATGCCCTACTCGATACGCTATGGGATGGTGATGTGACGGCGGCGCCAAGTTTGTGGAACGCGACGCGACATGTGCGTCGTGTGCTTGGCGACGACAGTTGGGGGCCGCGCGATGGGGTTTACAACATTTACATACCTCTGCAGGACGACGGGCGGCGGTTCGACGAGGCGGCAGCGGTGGCCCTGGGTCAGGGAGAGTTAGCGGAGCGCGTGACGGCCGCCGAAGCAGCCCTGGATCTCGTGGGTGCGGGAGGCTATCTGGAGTGGTGTGACAGCCCTTGGGTTATGGCTGAGCGCAACCGCATGGGGCGTCGGATCATGATGGTTGCGCTCGCGCTCGCGCTCTGCTATGAGCAAATGGGACGACGCGATGATATGTTTACCGCGTTGCGACGTGCTATAGCCTTCGATCCTCTCGATGAAACTCCACGTCTAGCGCTCGTGCGACGTTTAATCACGGATGGTCAGGACGGCGCGGCGCGCAACGAGTACAAAGCGTATCGACGGCTGATGCATGAGGAAATGGGGCTAGAGCCGTCTGATGAACTACGCGCCCTAGTCTTGACCACAACAGGTCGACGCCCTCGTTGATGCTACGGACGCTCGTATCCCTAGCGTCGATCAGCTGGCGCAACGCTAGGTAGGCGGCGCAGGCCGTGCCACTGGATGGGCTACGTTGGTTCTAACCGAAAACAGTGGGGAGGAAGCTTGATGACAATGTGGCCCCGAGCGGCCCTCCCCGTCGCGGTCTTTCTGGGATGGGCAATCCTCCTCGGCGCAGGGTTGCTGACGACAACGCTGCGTGCGGGCATCGAGCCGGTGGACTACCAGACGTACCAGCGCGCGGCCGCCGCTCTGGCGCGCGGCGCGAGCCCGTACCAGACGCCGGCGCAAAGCCTGGCGATCTGGCGCTCCTACCACCGCCTTGAGGCGGCAATCCGGGCGGGCCATTCACTCGACGGGAGCGGGCGCGCATCCCGGGGCGACCCCTTCACGCAAACGCGGCCTGGCCCGTACCCTCCGCCCCGTCGCTGCGCGCGGGGCCGCCCTCACGCACGGCCTGCGCAGGAGTATGGCGCGACGATGGTACTAGAGCACCGATGGTACTAGAGCTACGGGTAGTACCCACCCCAAGATAAAGAGTAGCTCCACGGTCGTGCCAACCCCCCGTTTTCCCCTGTGAAACGTGGCTTTAGCGTAGCTCCATGCCTGTGGAGCTAGAGCCACGGATGGTACCACAATCCGAGGCCGGATGGTACCACGCCGTGAGGCCCGGTGGAGCCCCCATAGTACCAAAATAGCGCCACGGTCCGAGGTCCCTGGATGGGCTCGTCGCACCACATCAGAGGGCTGCGGCGGCGCTCCCACACGGGCTAGCGATGGCCGTCCAGACGGGGCCGTACGACACGCAAGACACCGACGATGAGCAGGCCGGCGAGGGCCACGCGCCGTCGCCGGCCTGCGGCGCGTGTGGCTGACCCAGCGGGCCGCGCGGCGCCTCCCACATGTGGGCGACCTCTGGCGCCGTCCACCCTCAGCTGGTCCCCGACCGCCCGACGCGCCCCTTACCGGCGTCCTTGGCCGCGTAGGCCGCGCGGTCGGCCGCGCCGACGAGCGCCTCCCCCGTGCGCGCCTGCTGCGGCAGCGCCGCGACGCCGAGGCTCGCCCCGACGCCGACCGTTGTCTGGTCGGTCGCGACCCGGACCGCCGCGATCGCCGCGCGGACCCGCGCGGCGACCCCCATGGCCTCGTCGAGCGTCGTGGCGGGCAGGATGACCACGAACTCATCGCCCCCGTAGCGCGTCGGCACGTCGGCCTCGCGCACGCTGGCCCGTAACGCCGCCGCCACGGCCACGAGCGCCGCATCGCCGACCTGGTGCCCGTGCGCGTTGTTGATCGCCCCGAAATCGTCCAGGTCTACCATGATGAGGGCCAGGGACCCGCCCGCGCGCCCGGTCCGGGCCACTTCGTCGTCCAGGCGCGCCTGGAAGGCCCGGCGATTGGGCAGGTCGGTGAGCCCGTCGGTGGCGGCCAGGGCCAGCGCGCTGGCCGCGCGTCCCTCCGCCGCGCGGGCGCGGGCGCGGGCGCGTACGGCCAGGGCGACGACGACCAGCGGCAGGGTCAGCAGCCCGAGCGCCACCGGATCGTCCCGCCAGGTCAGCGCGGCCAGGACACCGAGCGCGAGGTCGGCGAGCGCGAGCGGTGCGAGTGGACGGTGCTGCTCCCCCCATAGCCGCCACGGCGCGCGACCGGCGCTCAGGGCGTGGACGACGAGGAGCGGGGCCACGTCGAGCGCGTCGTCCAGCGCGCCCAGGAGCGCCAGGGCCGGGAGCGCCCCGCCGAGGTGGCCGGGACGCGCCAGGGTCGTCAGGGCAGTGACGCGGGCGCACAGGGCATCGGCGAGTCCCACCGTGAGCAGGCCGTGGGCGACGTTGAAGGCCCATGTGCGGCGCGGGAGGCGGGCGCGCCAGCGCCACCCGCGCATCACGAGCATGGCCGGCAAGGCGACGAGTAGGGGCAGCGGCCATGGAAAGGTCAGGAGCGCGGCGACATAGAGCGCGCTGTCCAGGCTCCACCACAGCAGCGCGGTAACCGGCAGGACCTGCCACTCGGCGAGGAACGCCAGGGTGGCGAAGAGGGTGACCCCCGGCCACAGGGCACGATGGGCTAGCGCGAACGGGTCCCCATCCATTAGCGCCAGCCCTGCTCCGACGACCAGGGCGACGGCGCCCGCATAGGTCGCCCACAGATAGACCCGTAGGGCGCGTGCTACGCTCCCCACCGTGCCCGCACCTCCCTCCCTGCGCGCTACCCCCGGCAGGGGAGCATCCCTCCCCGTCATGGCGCGCCGACGTCCCCGCGTCGCTCTCCACGCGGTGGGGCGGAGATGTCGGCGAGACCGGCG
>JAABVA010005134.1_pt1 | contig 11956 bp, 15 predicted proteins | sample 5560331 | NCBI WGS metagenome assembly JAABVA01 (sample SAMN12812661, study PRJNA571458) | rock metagenome | isolation source: Antarctica rocks | place: Antarctica: Victoria Land, Mt New Zealand sud | collected 2016-01-07
GCGGACCACTTTGTTCATGAGAGGCCAGATTTGATGGTGTTGGAATACATTGAGACTTCTCTGTCTGAGAAGAATGGTGTATCAGCACAGGAGATGGTTGAGATTGTCAGACAGATGATGGATGGTATTACATTCCTCCATGAGCGCGGGCTTGCTCATGGAGGCATTCATGAGAAAAATATCTGGGTGATGCCTGAAGGACCTCTTCACATCAAACTTGGAGGGTTTAGGGATCTGGTAGAGACGGAATTGAAGCTCTGCCAAGCTTCTGATGTCCGAGAAGCTGGTAAATTATTGCTTAACCGTGCACTCTCGAGTCGCTGCGTCTTGGAAAAGGATAACAGGAACGGACGAATGACCAACCTCGGGAAGGCGCCGATCTATCGTCCTGGTCCCGTGTGGTCTGATCTAGGCGGAATCGCAATAGAGATGATGGAGGCAGATCAGAAATCAACTGCCAAGTCTTTTCAGGGCAAACTATGTCTTCCAGGTCCGACTCTAAGCTTTGAGGAACAGCGAGCTCTTAACATCTCATTTCTAAAGGAACACGGCGGCTCTTGTCGGGGTTTTCTTGAGATTCTTACATCTCAGACACCACCAGCCGTTGACCGCAAGGAAGCTAACAGTATGGTGTTCAAGATGGAGGGTTATACAGTGCCAGCGCTTAAGGAACCCGAGGGATCAGGCGTGTCAGAAATATCCCTTCATGACCTTTCTGGTGTGCTGGGAAAGGCTTCTCGTTCAACGCTTTGGACTTTAGGGGTGGGCCTTCAAAACCTGCGAAAGAGAATCGAAGATGAACATCTCGCCGAATATAGTGTTCCACGGGTTTTGATTCGCAGCGCGCTTCATGGTACAAAGAGAAAGGATGCGTCCGACACCTATACCCGAGTGAGAGGAAGCCAGGGCCACGAATACCAACTCATTCTCCCAGCATGATGAGTCAATTACTTCGGCCTCTGGGCTGATCGCTTTGGGTAGAGGTGGCCTTCTTGACTAAATTTGTGTAGTTGTCACCTTTGGGGAGAAACGGTGCGGTCCTTAGCCGTTGATTTAAGAGCAGTCTGCATCTTAGGGTATCCGGCCCTGGAGGACCTTACTACTCGAGTCATTGACAACTCATTCCCTTGTGACTGTACATCCTACCTTTCCTAGTAAGAAAGAGCAACTCATCTAGTGATCCACCTAGTGACAACCTCATCTTTCTGCTGGATAAGTTAACTGTTCAAAAGATCCTGCACTTACTATGGAGGAAGAAACAGTCTGCACTTCCCCAGGTAATAAGACATCTTAAGTTACGAACAAGTGTCCCAGATGGGATGTGCATTGCTTCTAGTCTTATTTAGGTTGCGTTCTTGTTTGTGTAGATACTTCTCGCCCTTATTCCTTAACGGTACCTGGAGGTCACCACACACGTAGGTGTTCACCTCATAAGTGTTTGAAAACTTAAACAACTTTGCTACAAACCTCAGAATTACTCAATTTGGTTGCAGATGACAGTAGCACGGCTTTTAGGACGGGCCAGGTACAAGACATTGCATAACTTCATCAATCAGAGAGGGACAATCGGAGGTCGATTGCAGGGAAATGTGAAGAAATAAGATCATTAAGTCTATCTGGGGACCAGCAAAGCTCTTTGAATACATCAATTATTCTTATAATATAAGAATCAAACTCATGAGATTTTGTGTCACGTTGTAATGGCAGTTGGCTCGGAAGAGAGTCATATACGGAGTATTTTAAACTAAGTCAGATGAGAGGTAATCATTGGTCAGGGATCATTAAAAGGGTCGGCAAACCACCAATGATGGGTCATCTCTGCCAGCAAGGTTACCTTTCCGTTTAACCTCGAGGACAGCGTATGTCACATGCCATAAGACCTGCAACGTCTCCAAAGGCTATATGGAACGAGTCGATGCGTTGAAGGAGGACGGTTCCGTGGTTCTGTGAGGCGTAGTATCTTCGGAGGTTATGCGTGAAGCGGCAGATGTGATAAAGAGTAGTGCACTCAAGACTCAAGAGGAACAAGGGGAGATATGGACCGAATATGAACTCTCTCCAAATCTGTTGACCGTTGTGACGAAAGTAGTAGAGGTCTGTCAGTCAGGACTGATCGTGAAGCCATCAGCTAACGGTAGCAGAATTGCGAAGCTCTTCTCTCCTTTTTCAAGGAGACAACTCCCAAAGCCAAGAAAGGACGTCTGGACGCGATCTATCTGACCTCTTCAGTGACACATCTTTGATTTGAGTTTTTTCGAGGTTCACATCGCACGTCAGAGTAGTCAAAGTGGGAAGAGGTGGAGTTAAAACTTGCGCCAGGTGATGCTGTGTTGTGGTATGATAAACTGGTACGGAGAGTGGGTCCTTCAGAGAGCGGAGCTTTTATCAATGCTCAGTATGATGTATGATGTTTTCAGTCCCTGGGTCAACGTTAGTGTCTTCTCTACCGTTGTCATTTGATACAATTGTCTCGAGGCATATCTATGCATGTACCACCGCACCAAAACCAATGTCCTGATGTACAACCTCTGCTATTGATGTAGAGGTTGTCGAAAATAAACTTACCATTCTATAGACTTGACTTCCACAGCATGTTATCGCAAACACAGCTGTCTGTATATGTTACGGCCTCGGTGTAGAGAGAATAGGAGTTTGATGTAGTCAAAGCTGAATGGGATACAGCGACACCATCAGCTACCAGTTGAGGTTCGACAGTCCTGTGTGCTGGAATATCCTCTGCCGCACCCCAAGATGTCATTAGAGGTTGATGTGTTTGCGGCACAACTCCATTGACAGAGAGGAGATCGTTCGGTGCTGAAAGGTGTACTATCAAACTTGCTGCAAAATCGTCCGCTGCACCCCAAGATGTCATTAAAGGTTGGTGTGTTTGCGGCACAACTTCATTGACAGAGAGAAGATCGTTTGGTGCTGAAGATTGTACTATCGAACTTGCTGGAAAATCGTCCGTTGAACACCAGGATTCCATTAGAGGTTCATGTGTTTGTGGTACAACGATGTTGGTGAATTGGTAGCGATATTTTGCCTGAAGATTTCCAATAGGACTGTCAGTGAACTTATTGACGGCACTCAAGCTGTCAGTTGGCGGATGAGTTAATTGTGTGCGCCACATGTCACTGTCATCGGTCGTAGAGTGAGGTTCTATTGTTGATAGCGCTGATCCTCCGGGATCAACGTTGTGGGGCTTTGTTGGCGGTAAATTGGACCTGGCCATACTCTGGCTCATGGTGTCAGGGGTGCTCCCAGGCCCTACCAGCGATTGGCTCAATCTGGTAGCGGCAGTTCTCGAAGATGCACTTTGCCCAATGGTATCGGTCAAATCCCTGTTCTTTTCTGAAGCGGCAACATTCACAATATCGTTGCCAGAGGGAGTAGTGCAAAGTGGGTTCGCTTTTGGTCTAGGACATTTGTTGCTTGATTGATCTTCAAAATGGGATCGTTTCTGATTTAGCTTCGGGACAGGCTTCGTCTTGATTGTCAAGGACTGAACGTGAGGGTGACCTAGATAGTCAGCATGACTGAGCTTTCATCTTTAAGTGGAGGCTCACTCTCAATGATCTGTTGAAGAAGTTTATCGCCGAAATTCGTCCACGGTTCTGCTAGTCTCAAGAGACCCTTATCCTCGAGAGTGTCGAGGAAATCATTGCACTTTTGGCCCTTTATAGGAAGGTACTTCTCCCATCTGTAATATAGTTAGAATATCAAACTTCACCTTGTTTGAGAACGTACGTGCTACGAGCTGCATTTTGCCCCAGGACAACGAGACAACCTGTTCCAAATCTCTTGACCAGACAGAGATATCTTACACCCCCCTGCAATAATCTAGTCATGTCACTTTGAAGATCTTTGACGGAACAACCAGAAAGTATGTTTGCCTCGTGAATGACCTTAGCGACGGCCGGGACGTCATCACTGAAACCCATAGTCTTTACCAGAGCAACACAGTGAAACCTCCGGCAAATGATGCCATAAGGACTATTAGATGGAACAAGAAGACAGTTAACAACTATTTGAGGGAGAGAACCCTCGAATGAGGAACCTGACAGCTCAAAAGGCTCCCAGAAGAGAGTAGCGTCGGTTTTCCAAGTCTCAGCCTTGTCGGAGAGGAGTTTGGCTGTGCTTGCATCAAGAAACGGTTTTGAGAATAAATTCGATAATCGGTGCTCTGTTTGAACATGATCTGGCTTATTTGACTTTCTCGCTGACAGGATTGGCATTGACGGTGTCGTTGATGAGATGGTTCCTGACGCCGAACCCAGTAGTGTGGTCTTTGGTTTGAATTTGGGAGATGGTGTGCGAGAGGCTTCTTCACGGCTGCGGTGGTCTGGGTCACGGGACTCAGCATAACATCCAATCTCCTCTTCTTGCAGACTGACGGGATCTCTACTGTTGAACGTATCGAGAGCTGCTTCAACATGGACACATCATCTGAGCCTTGTCATTTCTTTGATAAATCGGTTGCATCTGTTTGGGTATCAACCCTTGATCATGGCTGAGGCGGCCCGACACTAGTGGTTATATATGGGAGATAATTTTCCCATAGATAACCTCACCCCATGGCAAGTTTTCGCGACTCCACCCATACTCTGTTGATGATTACTGATTCTGCATAATGAGTGCATACTAATCCTCTTTACCAGGGAATTTTCCTCCATCAGTCCCTACAGTTGACCAGTACGCAAAACCTCGACATGATGTGTCCCTTACCTTTGCATGGAGTGATAGCTTACCTAATTTGAAATTTGCGATTTGCCAAGGTCTGTGCTCTATCAGTGATGTGCCAGTAATACATCACGGTAGTCAAAGGCCGCACATTGAGCGCCGAGACAATTTGTCCAGCTTAGGATCTGGCCGAACGCAGATCCTGAAAGATGTGAAAGCGGTTCAAGCTGAACCCCTCAACAGGGGGAAATGTAATTAGTGTGGTGTGGATCGAAGGGATGGACTGCAACGCAATCCTGGTACACTTGCAACAATAGCTGATTTACGCCTTCAGTAGTCATCAAGCCTATTATTGTCCCAGTCTGGCAGCGTGTTAACGGTCTGCGCCTTTCCAGACACAGATTTCGCCGATGTATGTCTACAAATACTTGAGGCCATGGTATCTTGTAATACCACGACGTATTAACAATCGTTTAGGTGCCTTCCATTTCGCGAAATATCAGCATGCCCACGCCTCCAGTCCTCGCAGAAGCTCCCTCCGGCAAGCTAGGCCTCAGGCGAGAGCGCAGAGAAGCCCATCGCGCTGGCTCAGACTCTGGACGGGTCCGAAGGGGCTTCGAAGCTCGGCTCAACACGCAGGACGGATTCGCTTTGGAAAAACATGACAGTAGCTTACTACAGCACCCTTGGCACGAACATCGCTTGAGGCAGTCCAAGAGCAGTATAATGTGAGCTAATGATATACCATTATCACTCAATGTACCTAGCTAACGTGCTTTCGCAACCAAGCAGTACACCGGGCAAAGTCAAGCGATCAGCTACAAGTCATCAACGGTAGTTTGGAGTATCCTACCCTCCTGCGAGACAAACATTACGCCCTACCTACGATTCAAGGCTTGCAGCCATTCGACCAGCTTCTCATCCTAACGCCTCCAAACTTTCCAAACGATTTAGTAACGCCTTCGAAGCAGCTCTGCGCTCAAATTATTCACAGCCTCCAATTACCATTCACCAGTGCTATAACAGCGCCGTATCCGATTGGCATGTTCACGCTCCCTTGACGACAGCAATCAAGATTATCATCTTCATCTACAACATGGATATGAATCAAAGCACAATAATTGAGAAGACCATCGATAAGAGACCCTTACTGATTATGATGGGACCTCCATCTACGGTGTATCTTGAATTGTTGAAAGATATCCATCTTTCTGGGTCTGTTCTTACTCTACTCCGACCAACTGTCCAAGGTCTGCAGAATACGGCCGATTTGATAAAAACAACGGCGAAGTTAAGAAGGGATGAGGAGACTCTATCCTTTGAGAATTTATCTATTAAGAAGGGTTGCGACTAGGTAAGTCCATCTTTTCTAGCTTATCGAGATAGACTACTAATTCCTCTTAGTGGACAAGATAGCATCCTGTGATGCTGCCAAGGACAGCCACAGATGAGTGCAACAAGCGACGTGAGGGCGAGGGAGACACCAAAGGACGTACCGAAGGCGAGCTGATCTCCGACGACACTCTCGGAAGGAACGGGAACGAGAGGAGCGAGTCCGACGGGGGTGGCGGGGTATGCTGGAGTATGGACACCACAAGAGAAAGACAGAAGATACATACAGCTACTCCGGTAGAAGTCCCACCAACAGTTCACACATGTACCAGAAGCCTCATCTGAATGTGAGACGCATGCCACAAATGGACTCCCTGAACCAGCACAGCAAGCAAACAACGATATATTCTTACGGCCAGTGGTCTATATACTATGTTAGTAATTTCAATCTTCAAATGCACAGGTAGGAAATACGTACCTGCAGCAGTGCAGCGTCCACACGATATTTGCGGCGATACCTCTGACGTCAATACCACGTGATGGATCCGCAAAGGGCACATGATCTTGATAGGAGATGTCACTGGCCTTGGCTATGGCGGGTCAATAGTAAAAGCTCCTGGCGCTTCCTCTCCATAAGATCATGGTATCCGGACCCCTTCACCTGCGGTTGATCTCGACTCCGGCTATTGGCGCTGGCCTGCTGATTTGAGTTGCTTGGTGCCGTGTCGCTTCGTGGTGAGATTGCATAAGCAAGTAGTGTGCGGCCCGACACGGGGCGAGGTTTTGAGAAGTTCGTGAGCACAGCAGCTGTCCCTGCCATACCGCTGGCGCAAATCAGACTTGGACATCAAGGTCTCCAAGTCGTAGGGGTCAGCGGCAAGGTGGGTTTGTGCGTATCTGTTTGACGTATGTGAGCTTCCACGAAAATGCGCAAGCGCCCAGGGCGGTAGACGTACCCATTCCATAGATCCAAGGCCCGCGTGTAGTTTTTCTCGGTCTTGGGTTCAAGGTGTTTCTTGATTTCAGTGCCATTGATGATCTCCTTGTTGATGTCAGAGCCGTTCTCACGAGCTCGCTGGAAGATATCCTCGGGGGTCTTCTTCTTCGGCATTGGAGACGGCGAGAGGAGCAATTCGGACGGAGTAAAGTGCGTGCAGCGAAGCAAGAGGGAAGGGAAGAGAGAGACACAAAGAGTGTGTAGGTCTCGGAGAGCTACGTCTTGGTAGGAGCAAGCAATGCGTATTGCGACACGATTGGCAAAACAACGGGACCAAGATAGAGAGGTAGGGAGGAAGGAACAGAAAGAATGAGGGCAGCAGGCCAGGCTTTGTACGAAACATCGGTGGGGTGAAAGGCATGGCATAGGCTTCACATCCAGTCTTGGAGGCCACGGGAGCCAGTTGGGGCCCCCCTCCATCCCGCTGGGGTTCGCCGGCTAAACTTGACGAAGTCGACATGGTAGGATGCACTAAGAGTCACGGAAACAGGCACGCAAGAGAGCATGAGGGAGCAGTGCTTGAGCAGTGGGTGCGCAAAAGTTAGCAGTGGGTGAAGCAAAGGTGCGTGGTGGGTGAGCAAAGCGGCGAGAGCTGAGTAACCCACATCTGCTGTTGGTCTTGACACACCTCCACACACCCGAGATCGGTATATACGCCAGAGCTAGTTCAAGACGTGGTAAGGGCGTTCATCACTACCTTAGCTGACTCAATCTTACCTCCACTTTGGTCTACATTACAAGCTGGTAGTGCGTACTCTGTTCTCCGTAAAAAGCAACTCTAAGATACATTTCCCTCAGTACTCCGACACAACAAGATACAGCTTGATGATTTGTAGATCATAGCATAGAGGACTGCGACCTGCAGGTGTGCTGATTGATCCCCTAAGAGGGAAGGTTCAAGCGTTGCACCTTTAAGGACTCTATCATCATCGAATAATCCTTCAGTAGGTCTGGGATCATATCCACTCCCTTACCAATGGCTAACAATCCTCAAGTCCCATACAACTCTTAGTCAAAATCCCTTCATCCCTTGTTATTCACTCTAATTCAGTATTTATGATGAGAACAAATATCAGGTGCAGTCACCGACCTCAGCCTATTATACCTAACCTACCTTAATCCGGGCGGTAGATTCGCATACAATTTCTCATTCAAGTTAGTTCACGTCTATTGTTCAGCCTCAACCGTCAGTTATCTTAAAGCTACAAGGTACTTCGATGTTATCTACTATCTATGACCAATGACCGTACATGCTCATAAGGTGTTGCCACTAGGGTTGCCATTAGGCATAGAAGAATCCAATATAAGAGGAACATCCAAAGATACTCTCTTAGGCACCGGCATGACCCTCACCTCGAAGTGCTGTAACTCCATCTGCAGCTTGGCATAGGTATGCACTGTCTGTTGATAATAATTGTCGATGGTAGACATCCACCGCTTGGCTGAGCGGCGTCCATCATATCGAAATGTAAGCTGTCGTCGTGGTACCGTGTCGGCCAGGTGACATTCGATGGTATCAAAGGACTGTGTTGGTGACCAGCCATCTCTGCAACATCTCTCAAGAAGATATAATCTGAGAGCTCATCCTTCAACGCTTCGAAGTCGCAGTCAGAGTCGAGTTCGGACCTGCGGCGAGAGTTGCGAACCCAGATCTTGGTGGCCGTGACGGGCTTTCGCTGCTGCTTGGGTGGCCGTTCGTCCTCAGTATCAGGAATTACGATTGGGTGATCTTTGCCGAAATGTTAACTCCATCTGTACATAGGATAGGAGTGATTCTCACCTTTGTCGCCATGGACAGCATCCACGTCGCTAAGTTGGCCCTGATCCAGCTTTCTCTTCTCGCCAAGGATATTGTGTCCCGAGGTGACGTCGACTTGAGCTGCAGGAATCGGCGCTGGTAGGCGGTGCTGCTCTGCATGGTCTTCCGGTCCCCGGGAGTTGACACTCTCGGTGGTTGGTCCCGAGTCCGATACGGAACGTGGCTCCGATCGAGCGCGTAAAGGACCATGCCGAGGAGTCGCGATCGTAGACGCCACACCGAGCAAGCTTCCAGGGGTTAGTACATTGGCCCCGGAAAATCCACCTTCGACACAAAGAGTGTAGCTGTTGCTGCATGAAAGAGAGGCGACGTCGAGTATCTTCTCCGCTTGTGGAGCGACCGATTGTGCTGTAATACGACCAGACTTGGAACCCCGTCGAGGAGCGTGTCGGGAAACTCGTCACCACGGTAAACCCGCTGGCCGATCCCTCATAGCGCATGCGTTAACGCTGACCGGATAACCAGTACTTGCATGGGGACTTCTGCAACAAGCGTCACCTGATCCGAGGCATGAGGGAGAAGCCCGTCATCGGTCACACTGCCCTTCAGGGAGCGCTTTACTATCATTGGGTATTTGACACCGAGGTTTATGACCTGGAGCGGGACCGCATACAGCTTGCAGCGGTGCTCCTGCTCTTGGCCTACACTGGATCCAGACCTGGTGCGATAGTTGAGAGTAGCAGTCAAGGGATTGCCGGCACCAACGCCGCATTGTGCTATGGGGACTTAGTTCTCAAGCTTCTTAAGCCCAAAGAGGGGCCATCGCTCCTGATTCTGAAGGTGAGGATCCGCTTGGACAAGGGCAAACGCAAGCGAGGCGAGCCGTAAGTCTTACTGCGCACTCTGAGGGCCGGTGGGCCGTGGACCGAACGCACTGACGGAAATGTACAGGAAATGGATGACAGTCTATGAGAATTGAATGTGTCCTGCCATGTGTCCTGTCATCCATTTCACGGCCCTCGCCTTTGCTGATAATGCATTTCACCCCAGGTTGATCGACGCGGGCCTGACGGTTCGCACCATGCACAGCTTTCGTTGCCCAGACGGTAGGACCACCATCCGATTTGCCCTTCGGGACGACATACTGAACACGCCGATCTTCCGCCGCTCCAGACAGACCATGGAGGGCGTGGCGGTTGACCCGGTCAAAGCCATGTCGGCCACCGCCCTCTCATACGGGACGACGAGGCTGGCCCGGAACGCCAGCTTCGACCAGTCTTTTCATCCTTACTGCCTTCGACGGGAAGTGGGAACAGAGCTGACGGGTCAGTCCTGGATCTCTTCTCTTGAGCCTTTGACCCACAGAGCAAGACTGGCTGACTGTCTTGACAGATCGTGGTGTCAGCGAATCACAGCGGAATCAGATTCTTGGTCAAGCTCACTCTGAGACATTTTTGAAGTACTACATATCTCAACATTTCTTAGTTGACGTGCAGGCAGCTCTCCTGGGGCAAGACTCCATATCGGACATGATCGAAGAGATCGGAAAGCTCTGTCTGCGTCGGGATCCTGATCTTCCAAAGCGCCTTACGGACAGCCAACGGGCTTCGGCACACCGACACCCAGATATCATCAGTGCGGAGCAGGCAAAAGTCGAGCTTCAGAAACAGATCAGCTTAGCCCACAGCAACACCAGGTCGGCCGCTGACTCGCCGGAGGGCATCGAGTCCAGGCGGCTCTGTCAGCGGATCCGAGCCATGAAGCTACGGGAGGAGCGTGCGGCCCTGGCAGAGGCGTTGCGCCGCTACCACAGCACTGCGGATCTCGATCATATGGTTGCGCAGCTCAAAGGAGAGGAACCACCTTCTCAGATACTTGCTCCGGTCGAACACGCCATCGCTAACCGTAACTGGCTGGCGCCAACCTGTTCCTCCCGGTGACCGATGAGTCTTTCGCTGACATAGTGGAGACAATGTCACGTCTCTGTTCACAGTCAGAAGGCAAAGGTCAACGGAACTTCAGCGACCCCAGGCACGACGTCAACTCTCTCATGCACAGCTCCATGCCCTGCAATAGCCCATCGAAGCCCCTCCTTGAGTCTAACACCCATGTCCGACCAACCCAACTGGCTGTCGAAACGGCAAGGCCTGGGCGATGCGATCGAGCCACCGCCACCACCGAAGTCGCCATCCCACTCACAATCCCGCAAACGCAGAAGCGGCTCACCACGCGCACGTGTCTCTTCTGCTTTGGGAATCCGCAGCGTCGCGTGCACAAAGATTCCCAACAACCGCCAGCTTACGCAACCATTATCGCATGGTTCACTTTTAGTATTAGATAGGCGCATTTCCATGTCCAATATCGTCTTGCGACAAGATCATCCTGGATCCCAACCACTTCGCCAACCACGCAGTCACGGTCCACAAGTCAGACCTGGGAGTCAGGGCATCCATAATGAAGGTTCAGGGGCGTAGCGTCAAACCAGGGACACTCATTCCTTTCAGGTTGTGACAGATCCTCAAGGTAAGCTTTAAGTTGCAGGCGCGAAGACAATGAGCTGGTTGAGAGAGTTAGAGAGCGTGAGAGAGGCCAACCATGATGGGGTCAGCAAGATGTCCACTGCAAGTCAATGCTTACCTATAAGCGTTATCTTTGTCATTCCAAAAGGGTCTCCATCAACCTTGGAAAGCAGTGCGTAAGAAAAGGGTCCTGGGCCTACAAGAGAGTCTGTGGAGAGCAGGAGAATAATGAGGCTACGGAGGAATCTGGAGTGAGGAAAGGATTTTGTCAAGACTTGGCCTTGTTCACTGCTTTGCCGCAGACATTATGCAAGATGTACCGCTGTCAATGTTATTGACTGATAGACTTCCTACTGTAAAGGGTGTAGACACGTTGGGTAGAAAGTTGCAATGCTAGAATGACCCAGTTGAGCCTTTGATTTTCTCATACAATTTGTCAGTGTCATCCACCCAACATGGCCTGCACCTGTGAATCAGTCCGTAGAAAGTTACTAAAATAGGAAAAGATGACTAAGCAGCCATAACCTTACCCATGTAACGTTTAGTTATCGGAGTCAATATAAGGTACAAGCTTATTAGGGCGGGGTCACCTGATGTGTGCTTGCGTGATGAGTCACTGCTTCTAATTCACAACCTCAGCTCTAAACCCCACATCAAGATCGGTAATGC
>JAABVA010005135.1_pt1 | contig 11955 bp, 12 predicted proteins | sample 5560331 | NCBI WGS metagenome assembly JAABVA01 (sample SAMN12812661, study PRJNA571458) | rock metagenome | isolation source: Antarctica rocks | place: Antarctica: Victoria Land, Mt New Zealand sud | collected 2016-01-07
ACGCCCCCATTGGTCGTCGCGCAGCCCGTAACGTCGCATCGGTCAGCTCCACAGTGGCTGACCCCTACGAATCGAAAAACGCCTCGCGCCGGAAGCCCCTAAATGACGACACGCCCTAGTTTACCAGCGAAGCTGGGTTCCAAGGCTGATCAACTCCGACCGCGTCTTATTGTTGGTCCCAACACCGGGAGTGTTGGTCAACAGATCGTAGTTGTTCTCCTTGCGGTCGCCCCAGAGGTAATCGAGGAACAGGCTCAGGCCCGGCACCACCGTGTAGGTGCCGCCGGCCGCAATGCCGCGCTCACGCTCTTGGCCTACCGTTCGATAAGCGGGAGCGAAGTTCGTGAAGCTGTTGCCGGCACTGTCATACTGGTAGAACGACGCGCCGACGATCACCGGCCCTACGGTGTAGGACGCACCGGCCAGCCAGGCGAACGCATCCGGTCCCTGTGCCGGGGCAAGGCCCCACTGTCCGTTGTAGGCACCGGCCTGGACGTGTCCGCCGACGGTCAGCCCGCCATAAGTCACGGCGATGCCGCCAATTCCCATGTTGAAGCCGCGAAAACGAGCCGTGGTCGCCGTAATGGTCGAGCCCGGGCCGCTGGGGTTGGCGCCGACGACACCGGATCCCATGTAGCCGGCCTCGACCGCCAGGCCCACTGGGCCGAACGTTCCGCGGTAGCGAAGCTCGGGGTTGACCATGTTCCGGCGACGGGCCAGGTCGGCAGCCTGGTTCGAGGCGTCGAGGCGAGCGCAACCAGTGCTTGCGATGCCACACGAGCCGTCAAAAGTGGTGAACTGCGAGGTGTTGGGCTCGTAGGAGACGCCGAATTCGAAGCCGTGGAATTGCGGCGAGAGATAGGTGGCCTTGGTGGGGGTATAGAGGTTGCCCACGAGGGCGAACGGCCAAGTCGGCTGCGCATTGCCGCTGAGCAGACCCGGCACGTCGCCGTTCCAGCCGCCGTCGTTGAAGTTTTCGAACGTGCCCGTTTCGAACAAGCCTGCGGGCGAGTCGCCGGAACCAACCCGGAGCGTGCCGACGGAGGGCAGGCCCATGTACACCCACGCACGGCGGACATACAGCGTGCCAGCGAGACGGTCGGTGTTGGAAATGCTGCCGCCGCTGATGGGGCCGCTGGTGGCATTGCCGAGCCCAAGGCTGGTGCCGCCGCCGCTGGCAATCGGCTTCTCGTTCCAGATGTCGACGAAGGTGCCGTAGCGCAGGCCGTTGGCAGCCACGCCGTCCACCGAAGGGTTAAGATGGACATAGTCGCCAAACGCGTAGGTGGCTTGCTTGAAGCCGGGCGCCTTGTCTCCGCTATCGCTCATCGCTCCGGCGTAGAAGTTGACATGGCCACCAAGACGTACGCGGATCGAGCCGGGTTCGGGAACGTCCGACGGATTGACGCCTCCCGACATCGAGCGGTTGTCCGGAAGCAGGCTGTTGGTGGTGGACATCTGCGCAGACGCAACGCCCGAGTAGACTAGACCGCAAAGCGCGACGGTCGAGACAAGTAGATTCTTACGCATATTGTCATCCCCAACTAGCAGGCAAAGGCAGACCTTTTCCGTCTCCGCCAGGTTATCGTCTCGGTATGTTCGAACCGTCGTTTAAGCATGTCTGACGTGCAGTTTATAAAGTCGCCAGAAAATGGCAACGCTGAGACGGCATCTCGCAGCAGTATCGCAACACATTGTCACTCGAAAGCCACAAAAGCCGGGACGCCTTCGGCACAACTATCGGTGCTGTGCGTGACGCGCCAAAAACCCCGTTGGCCTGACGAGGAGGAGGGATAGGGCGAGTAACGCTTGCAGTGCCCGGCGGCACGCCACCATTCGGCGCGGGCGCCCAGCCGGTCCAGCGGATAGATCCCGTCTTGGCCGATGGATTGGGACCAGAACGCGCAATCCTCACACTTCAATATGCTTTGAGCGACATCGCTGCGCTCTGCGCCTTGGCCACACATGTCATTCAGGAAGGTTTTCGGCCAAGAGGTGATCTCATCCGCGCGTTCGGTCGGGCGGGGCGCATTGCGTTTGCAATTGCCATTCTGGCCGTTCGTGCTCATCCAGAAACGGCAGGCTTGGCACGCGACGACAGGGCTGCCCATGACGGTTCTCATTGCAAGTTGGTGGATATTTCGAGAGCCTAATCTTCAATCCGGCGACATGCCACCATTCGGCATGGCTCTTGCTGCTTTGTCGTCAATCCCTCACGGACGAAGTCGTTGACGATGAACATTGCCGCCGCGGTCCCAGGCTCGAATACGCAAACCCTCCAGACCGTTGCGGCGTCCACCTCCGCCGGGGCGACAAAAGCCATGACGTTCCGTGAGGTCTTATCGGAACTCAACCCGCTGCAATACCTGCCGGTGATCGGCACGATCTACCGGGCAGTCACGGGTGACGTCATCCCCAAACCGGTCCGCGAAACCGGGTCGGTGCTGGTCAGCGGATTACTGGGCGGCCCGGTCGGGGTTGCGGCAAGCCTGGCCACCTTGGCATTCCAGAAACTCACCGGCATCGATTTCGAGGACGTGGAACAGGGCCTTATATCCGCGCTTCACGCCGGGCCGTCACAGCCTGCACCGCCAGCGATTGCCGCTTCCATCCCCCAAGCGGAAGCGCCGGCTCACACTGGCGCTTGGACGCCGATGCAGCTTGCCGCGTATGGGGTAGTCACGTCCAGCGATGGCGTGCTGCCCCAGCAATTCTCATTTTGGCCGTGCCGTTGAGCGCGGGTGAGTGAGTCTGCGCTGCAACAGTTTGTTGACGATGCGATCATGCGCCGCGAACCTGGGTTACGGCTCGCTTTGATTCCTGGTTCATCGTGCTTGTGGAGATGCCTGAGCGCCTGTTGGATGTGCTGCGCCAATGCTGCGGGTTGCTGCCGGATCACCGGCGTGGCAGCAACACGCAATTCGTCATGGCAGATTTCGCCCTGGCGGCATTTTCCGTGTTTTTCATGCAGTCGCCATCGTTCTTGCAGCATCAGCGGCAACTGGCCGAGGGGCAAGGACGATCGAACTGCGAAACCCTGTTCGGCATGACCAAGATCCCCGGCGATAGTCAGGTTCGCGCCATGCTCGATCCGGTCAGCCCGGACCACTTTCACCCGGCCTTTGCCGGGGCGCTCGAGCACTTGCGCCATTCCGGCGGACTGAGCGGCTTCACCTGCTTGGGCCGTCATGTGCTGATCGCGCTCGACGGCACGGAGTACCAACGCTGTGCCAAGGTGCACTGTCCGCAATGCTCCAGCCGCACACGGGCTCACGGCGGCACGGAGTATTTCCATTCTCTGCTGGCCGCGACGCTGGTGGCGCCCGGCCACCAGCGCGTCCTGCCGTTGCCGCCGGAGTTCGTGGCGCCGCAGGACGGGTGCAACAAGCAGGACTGCGAAAGCCGGGCGGCGCGGCGCTGGCTGGCGAAGCACGACGCTGACTACGCCGGACGCAACCCTGTCTATCTCGGCGATGACCTGTTCTCGCGTCAGCCGATCTGCACGGCGGTGCGGGACGCAGGCGGGCACTTCCTGTTCGTTTGCAAGCCTGCATCGCATCCCGCGATCGAGGAGTTCCTGGCCGGTCTCAAGCCGCCGGAGTTGATCCACACCGTCAAGCGCGGGCGGCAGCGGATGACACACCGCTATCGCTGGCTCTGCGATGTGCCACTGCGCGGCGACGCTGACGCGATCACCGTCAAGTGGTTCGCTTTGGACATCCTCAACGCCGCAGGCGAGACGACCTCTCGCCACAGCTTCATCACCGACTTGCCGGTCACGCGCGACACCGTGGCCGAGTTGGCCGCCTGCGGCCGAGCGCGCTGGAAGATCGAGAATGAAAGCTTCAACACGCTGAAGACCAAAGGCTACCACTTGGAGCACAACTTCGGGCACGGCAAAGCCAACCTCGCAGCCGTGCTGGCCTCGCTGAACCTGCTGGCCTTCACCGTCCATACCGCCTGCGAACTGGCCACGGAGCTATGGCGCACGGCGATGCAAAAGGCTGGAACCCGTCAGGCCTTCTTCCAGCGTTTGCGATCCATCACAGCGTTCCTGATCTTCCCGTCATGGCACGATCTGCTCGCAACACTGGCGTTCGCCAGACCACCCCCGCTCGGCCCTTGAACAGCAAACCCCCAGCCGCTCACGCCAAAGCCCAAAATGAGAATTGCTGGTGCTGCGGCGTGGCGACCTGAACGGGGCTGATGTGTTGAACGCCTTGCAGCTCGAAAACTCCTCGGTTGCGACCTGAGGCGGATCAGCGCTCTGCAACCGGGGCACGCAAGGTGCGCGCCCTCGCGAGGATTTTGTCCTCGATCTCACCCACCGTGGTGGTGTTCACCGGCACGCTCACCCATTGGCCGTTCTGTTCGACTTGACGGAACAAGGAAACCTTAACCCCGTCGGATCGCAGCTGCCGGCTAAGGATGTAGACGGTCGCCTTGAAGCGTTCCCTCGGCAGGGTGTTCGCTTCCCACCAATCGGTGATGACGACGCCACCAAAAGGATCCGCCGACATCAACGGCATGAAGGACAGCGTGTCCAGGGTTCCGCGCCACAGATAAGCGTTGACAGCAATGCCGCTCGTGGACGCCTCGGTATCTTTTGCGGACTTCCCGCCAATGCCGAGTGAAATGCCGCCCTCGCCGGCAATACCAGGGGAGGTATCCAAGGAGGTCGATTGGCTGGTGGTGCTCGTGTACTCGTTTTGCCCAACCTCGCGTGATCCGGCGCATGCCGCTAGCCCAAGCCCACAAAACGCCAGGATAGTCGAGGCACGAAGCCGAGATGTCATGTTGGCCTGCATTGTTTGAAAGCGATCATGCTAGGCCTATGGGCAGCCTGAGCCAAGTATCTGGCGTGAATGGAACGCGCAAACGCAGCGAAGCACCCGCAAGCCGTAAGGCCTCCGGGTGCTATCGCCCAACCTTTATCTAGAGCTCGTCAGTGGCCGCCGGTCGACCCACTGCCCCCAGCGCCGGGGGCGCCTGGAACATACGGAAGCCCATCGTTGCCGCTCCTGGAAGCGCCCAGGCTGTTGCCCTGACTACCAGCAACTGAGCTATCCGGACCGACATTGCGAGCGGGCGCGCTCGCGCTTGGGGTAGTCCTGCGGAAAACACGACGATGATGAGTTGGACGTGTCGCGGTTGATTCCGTGGTCATAGTCGAAGTCTGAGCCATGCTCGGGACAACGCCTGCCCCACTGATTGCCGCAGATAAAACCAGAACGCTCATCAAAGTATGAAAACTGTTACGCATATTTTTACTCCGCATATTAGGAGTGGATAGGCCAACACCGATTTAACGTCAAGATGCCGGACCGCCTACTTGGCGAGACGTCCCATGAGCTTCATCAGTGAGCCGAAAGCAAGTCCTGGCATGAAGCGCCTATCGGGATCAAGGCGAGGAGCCACAGCCAATCATGCCAAGCCTGTCCGCTGCGGAAGCCCCAAAATCTCGCGTGCTTCTGGCGGGGAAGCCGGCTCCATGTTCAGCTCGCCGATGATCCGCACCGTCCGCGCCACCAGCATCTCGTTGGTCGCGAGCTGGCCGCGACTGTAATAATTGTTGTCCTCCAGCCCAACCCGGACGTGTCCGCCCAGCAGGATCGCCTGCGTCGTGGCGGGAAGCTGCGCCGGGCCGATGGCGGACACGCAAAATATCGACTGCGGCGGCAACATCCCGATCATCGCCGTCAGAATGTCGTGGCTGTACGGCATGGCGCCCTGGAAGCCGCGATCGGCGCCCAGCACCATGTTGATGTAATACGGCGGCTTGTCGTAGCCCTTCTGGATCAGCCGGGTCACGTCCTGCAGGATGTGCTGCGGGCCGAACACCTCCCACTCCGGCTTGACCCCACGCTCCTGGAAGCGTTGCGCCAGCGCATCGCAGCGGCCCGGCGTGGTGATGACCAAAATCTCGCGCCCGCCATGGCAGTCGGCGAAGGTCATACCGTCGAACGTGCCCATCTCGGCCCCAGCGTCCAGGCCCTTCAGGCGCTCCTCAAAGTTGCTCTCGAACAGGCCGTCGACGCGCGGCACCAGCATGTCGCCGTTGCTGCCGCCCCCGGTCGAGTTGTTGATGACGATATCGCAGCGCTTGCGGATGCGGGCGTTGATGTCGGCGTAGATGGCCGCGTTGCAGGTCGCCTCGTCGTCCGGCCGGCGAGCGTGCAGGGCCGCAATGGCAGCGCCCGCCTGCCACGATTTATGGACGCTTTCGGCGATCTCCGCCGGCTGGGTCGGCAGGTTGGGATTCTGTGCCTTGGATGCCATGCCGCCGGTCGGGGCAACCGTCACGATGACCTTGCTCATGCTTGGACGTCCTTCAGCTTTTGACCATGGGGCAGCCACCGTCCGCCATCGGGCGGAAGGCTGCCTCGGCCGGGATGGTGGACAGGATCGTGTAGTAGTCCCACTCGCCCCGGCTCTCGGCGGGCGTTTTGGTCGTGAACAGGTGCACCGGGTGCAGTTTGCGTCCATCGGCGCGGATGCGGCCGGGGCCGAAGATCACGTCGTCCGCCGGGATCGCCTTCATCGCGGCGACCATCGCGCGCCCGTCGGCCGGGTCGACGCCGGTGGCAGCGGCCTTCATCAGGTGCTGGGTGGCGGAGTACATGCCGGCCTGCATGTCGTTCGGCATGGCATGCTGCGGGTTCCGTTCGATGTAGCGGCGGGAGAAGGCCCGGGTGCCCACATCGAAGTCCCAATAGAATGGGGTCACCCCCAGCACGCCCTGCGCGGCCTGCAGCCCGATGCCCCTGGTGATGTTGATGTTGTAGATTGGTCCGCAGACCTGCATCGAGCGGGTCAGCCCGAATTCGGCCGCCTGCTTCAGCGACGTCGTGGTGTCGCCGCCGCCGTTGTTCAGCGCCAGCACCTGCGCGCTGGACGCCTGCGCCTGCAGCAGGTATGAGCTGAAGTCGCTGGTGGGGAACGGCGCCTTCACCCCGCCGATCACGGCGCCGCCGGCCGCGCGCACCGCCTCGCCGATGTTCTTGTCGAGGTCGGCGCCGAACGCATAGTCGGCCGCCACGGTGAACCAGGTCTTGCCGCCGCGCTCGGTGATCGCACGGCCGAGCGCCTGGCTGGTTTCCCAGGTATCGTAGTCCCAGTGCACGGTGTTGGGCGAGCAGCGCGCGCCCGTCAGGTCGGCGGTGCCGGCGCCGACCCCGATGAACACCCGGTTGCGCTCGGCCGCGAACTGCGCGACCGCCAAGGCGATGGACGAATTGGGCACGTCCATCACCGCGTGCACGCCGTCCTGGTCCAGCCAGCGCCGCACGATCGCCATTCCGGTGTCCGGCTTGTTCTGGTGGTCGGCGAACACGATTTCGACCGGCCGTGACCCGGCGTGGCCGCCCGCATCCTCCAATGCCATTTGCGCCGCCAGCACGGACCCCGGGCCCTGGTAATCGGCGAACACGCCGCTCATGTCGTTCAGCACGCCAATCTTCAACGGGGTGTTGGCGGCGCGGCCGATCCAGGGGGCGAGAAGGGCCGATCCCGTGCGGAGCAAAAAATGCCTGCGATCCATGGTCCGCGCTCCCCGTGCCTAGGTCCGTTCCGGCCCGTCGGCCAGACGCGCGATCAACGCGGCCGGCAACGGCACGGACTTCATCCGGTCCGGATCGTCGGGATGCGGCCCGACCAGGACCCGCGTCTCGAAGCCTTCAACGGCCAGCGTGTCGCCGCGCATGATGCGATGGCTCACGTCGAAGCTGGACCGCCGCATCGCCATCACCTGACTCTCGATCTTCACCACGTCGCCGTAGCGGCTGGGCACGTGGAAGTTGGCGCGGGTGTCCACCATGGGAAAGCCGATGACGTCAATTTGCCGGACCAGCTGGAACTTCGTCAGCCCGGTCGCGGCGGCGAACAGGGCCCAGGTGCTGGCGTCGAACAGGGCGAAATAGCGCGGGTAGAACACGATCCCGGCCGGGTCGCAGTCCCCCACTCGATGGTGACGCTGCGGGTATGGGTGAACATCAGCCGGCCAGCTCGGCCCGGGCCAGGTCCGCGCACAGCACGTGGGGCGGCGGCGGCGGGTCGGCATAAAGTGCGGCGACCTCGTCGGGCCGTTGGCGCAGGATGGCGCGCTGGTTGAGCGAGCCCTTGTCCGTTATCTCCCCGGCGTCGATCGACAACGGCCCGATCAGGAATGCCAGGCGCTGGACGCGGGTGGCGCTTCCGGCCGCTTCCGCCGCGAGCCTGGCCAGGGCGGCGGCCACGTGCCGGCGCACCGCCGGGTCGCTGGCGTCCGCCGGGTCGGCTGGCACCGCGAGCACGGCAAGGGTGTCGTGGTCGTGGCCGGCGACCACGATGTCGCGCACGTGGGGCGCCAATGCAGCGACCAACCGGTTGCGCAGCGGCCCGACGCTGACCCAGGTGCCCGACAGCAGCTTGAAGTCTTCCGCGAGCCGCCCATCGAAGCGCAAGCCGCGCTGGGGCTGGGCGGGTTCGACCCACGCCAGCGCGTCGCCCATGCGGTAGTAGCCCTCGTCGTCGAACGCGGCGGCAGTCAGGGTTGGATTGCGCCAGTAGCCCGGCGTGACGCTGGGTCCGCGGACCCGCGCCTCCAGCTTGCCCTCCACCGGCGCGAGCTTTACCTGCAGGCCCGCAACGGGCAGTCCGACATGGCCGGCGGTTGCGTTGCCTGGGCCGTTGTAGAACGCCATCGGCGCTGTTTCGGTGGAACCAAGGCCGGTCATCATCGGCGCCACCCGCCCGGTCGCGGCGAGCGACAGGTGGGCCAGTTCGTCCCAGAGCGGTTGCGGCAAGCTGGCTGCGGCGTAGAAGGGCAGGCGGAGGCGGCTGAAGAAGTGGCGGTTCAGCGCCGGGTCGGCCCGCAGGCGCAGGGCAAGCTCCTGCCAACCCTTGGGTACGGTGAGGTGTACCGTGGGAGCGATCTCGCGCAACGCCTGCACCGTCGCCTCGAACTTGCCCGGCATGGGGCGGCCCTCGTCGATATACAGCGTGCCGCCGTGGTGCAGCACCATGTTGAAATTGTGGTTGCCGCCGAACGTGTGGCTCCAGGGCAGCCAGTCCACCATGACCGGCGGCTCGTGCGCCAGGAAGCGGTAGCTGTCGGCGATCATGGCCTGGTTGGCGCACAGCATGCGGTGGTATTGATCACGGCCTTCGGGTTGCCGGTCGAACCCGAGGTGAACAGCAGCTTGGCGACCGTATCGCCCGTGACCCGGCCCGCTGCCAGGTCAACCGCGGGGCCCGGGATCTCCGCCATCAACGTTGTAAACGGGGTATTGCCCGGCCGGCCGTTCCGCACCGCCACGATTTCGGCGTCGTGAGGCGTCAACGCATCCAGGGCGCGCCCGAAGGCTGCGGCGTCGGACACGAACACCAGCCCGGGGGTGGTCAGCGACCCGATCTGCCGAAGTTTCACCATGTCGGCGCTGAGCAGCGAGTGGGCCGGGGACACCGGCGCGTAGGAGAGTCCCACGTGCAGGCAGGCCAGGCTAAGCAGCGCGTGCTCGACGTCGTTGCCCGACAAGATCAGCACCGGACGGTCCGCGGACAAGGCCCGGCCCAGCCCACCAGCGCCTGGCCGATCGAGCGCACTGCCTTCCATGCCTGCGCGTAGCTGACCCGGCGCCAGTCTTGTCCGGCCCGTTCCGCCAGGAAAACCCGGTCGGGCGCGACCTCGGCCCAGTGTTGGAGCCGTTCGGTCAGGCGCACCGGGTAAGGCGGCAGGGGATGGGAGGCCTGCAGCAGCGAACTGCCATCCGCACGATGCTGAACGAGCACCTCGGGAGACCGGATGTCGGCTACGCCGGCCATGCGTCCTGTCCCTCCCTGATCAACGGTGAACCACCTTGGCCGCGCGTTTCTCCAGGAAGTCGGCCAGCCGTTGCTTCGCCTCGCCATCGGCGGCGGCGATCGCCGACATCAGGCTTTCCGTCAGGTAGCCGACCGCCGGGTCGGCCTCGGCCATGCGGGGCAGGGCGTGCATGACGGCGAAGTTGGTCAGCCGGGCGTTTTCGGCAATGCGCGCGGCGAGTTCCATCGCCAGTGCCAGGCCCTCGTCCGCGCCCGCCTGATACTGCGACAAGCCGATCGCGGCTCCCTCTGCAGCCCCGTAGGTGCGACCGGTCAGCATCATGTCGGCCGTCCGGGCGACGCCGATCAGCCGCGGGATGCGAACGGAGCCGCCACCGCCGACGAAGATGCCGCGCTGCCCTTCCGGCAAGGCATAGAACGTGGAGGGCTCGGCGACGCGGATGTGCGCGGTCGCAGCCAGTTCGAGGCCGCCGCCGATCACCGCCCCGCGCAGGGCGGCGACCACGGGCAGATCGCCAGCCTCGATTGCGGCGAACGCGCGATGCCAGAGCCGGCTATGGAGCACGCCCTCGGCCGCGTCGTGCTCGCGAATGTCGGACAGGTCCAACTCGGCGGAGAAGTGCTCGCCTTCGCCGTGCAGCACCGCAGCACGTGCATTGGCCGGAGGGTCGCTGAAGAAGCGCCGGATGCCTTCGATCATCTCGGTATTGAGGGCGTTGCGCTTGGCAGGGCGGCACAGGCGCAAGACAGCGACCTTGCCGACCAGCACGGTCGAAAGGGAAGCTGGAAGCCTGTCGTCGGGGGTGCTCGCCTGGGCGCCGTCGATCATGCTCTTTGCCCCTAACGGTTGGTCCATTGTGGAACGACACGTTGCCTAGCGGTGTCCAAGGGAATCTTCGCGCTTCTTTGAGGTAGCAAGGCATGCGATGGCAGCAGAAAGCAAGCCAGTGCCGGCCTGTAACATGACCGATGCTTTACCCATACGCGCGGCAGGAACCGGCCGAACTACGGCATCGACTCCACCGGCAGCGCCCACATCAGCCCGCCTTTCGAGGCCAGCGCATTCCGCCCCCGGGGCAACCCCAGCACCGAGGCCGCCCCGACATCGCGCTCGTATATCTCGCCGTAGTTCCCAACCGCCTCGATCGCCCGGCGGAACCCGGCATCCGGCACGCCCAGCGCCTTGCCGATCCACGCCCGCTCCCCCGTCAGCCGCTGCACCACCGGGTCGGCGCTCCCGCCCAGCGACCCGGCATTTGCCCGGGTCACGCCATGCGCCTCGGCCTCCAGCAGCGCCCACATCGTCCAGCTCACCACCGACGCCCATTGCGCGTCGCCGGTGCGGTATGCCGGCGAGAGCGGGTCGAGCGAAACCGTCTCCGGCAGCACGGCGAAGCGCGACACCTGGGCGTGGAACGCCACGCGCACGTTGGCCAGCCACGAGATATTGCCGGTGATGGCGTCGCAGTGCCCCCCCACCAGCGCCGCCTCCATCTCGCCCCGCTCGGAGTAAGGGAACCGCACCACCGGCCCGTGCAGCCGCGGCTCGAGCGCGTCGTATAGCGTCTGCTCGGCGGGCGAGTTGCTGATGAAGCAGACGTGGCGTCCGCCCAGATCAGCAAGCGAGGCGATCCCGCTATCCTTGGCCACCAAGACGCCCTGGCCGTCGAAGAAGATCGGTGGCCCGAATGCCAGGCCGTACAGCCCACCGGTCACCGGGTTGGGCGTGGCGCCGAGCAGCAGGTCCGCCTTGTGGTCACGAACGGCGGCAAGGCCGCTCGGCTCGTCGGGGAGCGACAGGAACCGCGCTTTTCCAGCGTCGCCCAGCACGACGGCCGCCACGGCTCGGCAGACATCCGCACCCAGGGCCGACAGGTTGCCGTGCGTATCGGCCTCGGAGTAATCGTCGACATCGCTCACCACGGCGCAGGTCAGCGTGCCTGCCTCGCGGATCGCGTCCAGGGTCTCGCCGGCGTGGGCGGCGTGCGTGCCTCCTGCCAGCAGCGCTGCGGTCACCAGCGCTTTAGAAAGGCGCTGTTCGCATTGGGTGTTGGGGGTTGTGTTATCGGCATTGCATGACGATGGCGGCGGATTGATGGCGCTGCCCATGTCCTCGATGAGGCGGCGCCATCCGAGATAGCTGGCGAGATATTT
>JAABVA010005138.1_pt1 | contig 11951 bp, 13 predicted proteins | sample 5560331 | NCBI WGS metagenome assembly JAABVA01 (sample SAMN12812661, study PRJNA571458) | rock metagenome | isolation source: Antarctica rocks | place: Antarctica: Victoria Land, Mt New Zealand sud | collected 2016-01-07
ACCTCCAGGCTGCGATGGCCCAGGGTGGTGGCGGTGCGCTGCTGCTCGCACTGAGCCAACAACCGGTGACTCACCGCAGCACCCCTGCGGGTCGCCGCCTCCACCCCCCGCAACCCCGCCACCAACTCCGCGGTACCCAACGGCCCCGCCGACGCAGTCAACAACTCCGCCACACCCGCCGCCACGAGAGCCAACCCATGCTCCACCGACGCCACCCCCGGCACCGGCACCACCGGCGGCAGCTCCGCCGGCGGCAGCTCCGCTGGCACCACCGGCTCCGCCAGCTCCGGCTCCGGCACCGCCGGCGGCTCTGCCGCCGCCCCCGCAGCATCCGTCCACAACATGCATCGAACACTAGTTCGACCCACCGACAATTTCTGGACGATCCCCGACTCGGCCGTTCGACGCCGCCGGCGGCGGCGCGCGGTTCTTGGACAGCCCAGCGCAGAGACCTGCCGAAGGGCCGATCGCCTTGTTCGAGCACGCGGTGGGTCGGTTTCGGCAACCGGGTGCTGTTGCCGGGTGGCACGGTGCTGTCCTGGCGGATCGCCAGGGCCCGGGACGCGACCGAGTTCCGATTGTACGAGACGTTGGCGGCGGCGCGACGCGCACCGACCCGCAGCTGCCGCGCCGTTTCGCGGCGCTGGGTGCCGGCCGGGTCGAGGTGGACGACGTGCCGGTCAACTGGTTCACGATGCTAGCGGGAGTTTCCTAGCTAGTTTGATCTTGGTTGTATTCCCGCAGGTCAGAGCGATGAAGATGGCGCTGTGATGTATGACCTAAGTGCGGGGAGCCCACCGGGTGAGGTCGAAGATCTCGATGAGCTTGTCTTGGCTGTGGGTGGTCTCGGTGAGCACCCTCCGGGCCTTGGGACGGCCGCCGGTGGAGGGGAAGATCAGGACGGTTTCGGCGATGCCGGCCAGTTGGTCGAGGAGTTGGCGGACCGACAGGTGCAGGCCGGCGCGTTCGGCCTGGCGGCGCATCAGGTGGGCGATCTGCAGGGCGAGCATGCAGGTACTGGGCCTGGCCAGGGTCTGGGCGAACCCGGCCCGTTGGGCGGTGTGCAGGGTCGGTGAGTGGGTCGGGACCATCCGCCGCTCGGCGGGTAGACGCTACGGCGGGTCTCCAGCGTCGTCAGGCCGGCGAAGACACCCCGCCGTCACGGGTGACGACCAGGCCGAGCCCGACCAAGGCGCAGATCGCAGCGTTTCTGTTTGGCCTTGCCGCGCTGGGCGATCGGCGCCGCCTCGTTGCCGCTGTCGATGTAGGTGGCGAAGTTGGTCATGTCCAGCGCCAACGCCGAGATGTCAAGTTCGAAGGTGCTGATCATGCGCAACGCCACCACCCTGTTCAGCGCCGCCAACCCAGGTAGGTGCCCACCGACGCACCCGCGTCGGCCCGCCTGGCCCCGACCACCGCATCGATCACGGCGATCACGTCGAGCCGGTCCAACCACGACCACACCGCCGAATGGCTGTGCCGTTGTTCCTCAACCGCGGGGGAGCACCCACACCTTGCAGTAATGACTTCACGTTCGTCGCCGTGGCCGACACCAACGAGCTCCCTACCCACCGCTCACACCAGCAGATCCGCCCACGTGGCCGTCGGCTCGACCAGCTCGGCGTTGGCGGCGTCGGAGCCCAGCGCATGCGCCCGCGCCCGGGCGGCTGACTCGCCGAACCGTTGATGCCGCGCGATCAACCGGCGCTCGCGCACGCCTCGGGGCTGGCGGACGAACCAGCACTCGGTGAGCAGGGGACGCATCCGGGTCCACGGTTCGGAGTCCAGCAGCAGGTAGTTGCCCTCGACGATCACGAGCGGCACACCCGGCGCCACGACGACGGCACCGGCCACAGCCTCGTCCACCGCACGGTCGAAGAACGGTGCGTACACGGTGTCCGGCCCCGCCGTCGCCAACCGCAGCAACAGGGCGAGGAACCCATCGGCGTCGAAGGTGTCGGGCGCACCCTTGCGATCGGTGCGGCCGAGCCGGCGCAGCTCGCGGTTGGCCAGGTGGAAACCGTCCATGCCCACCACTACCGCGCGCGCATCGCCCAGCTCACGGGCCAACGCGAGCGCCAGGCTGGTCTTGCCGGAACCGGGTGCGCCGGCGATGCCCAGCAGCGCCCGGCCCGCTCGCCTCACGGCGGCGTCGGCGAGGTTACCGGCGCGGACCACCAGCGCCGCTACGTCCGCGCTCACGTGCGGTGGCGGGCCGACCCCACCCGGGTCGCCGCCCAGCGCACCGCCCGACGGGGCAGCAGGTGGCTCAGCCCGACGATCGCCTGGTAGGGGCGGCCGGGGACGCTCACCACCCGGTCGCGCCCGAGATCGGCGAGGCACTGCGCCACCACCGCGTCGGCGTCCAGCCAGAGGGGCCCACGGCGCGCGCCGACGTCGATGCCCGCCCGCTCGTGAAATTCCGTCACCACGAAGCCGGGGCACAGTGCCTGCACCCGCACCCCAGTGCCGACCAGGCCGCCGGCGAGCCCCTCGCTGAACGAGACCACCCACGCCTTGGACGCCGAGTAGGTGGACCCGCGGCCCGGCACCAGCCCGGCGACGGAGGACACGTTGATTACCGCACCCCGCCGCGCCGCAATCATCGCCGGCAGCACCGCCCGGGTCAGCTGCAGCACCGCGGTGACGTTGACGTCGAGCTGAGCCTGCAGCTGCGCAGGGTCGGCGGTCCAGAACTCCCCCGACGTGGCGAATCCGGCGTTGTTCACCAACAGCTCCACCCCCGACTGCAGCCGCTGCACCACGCGGAGACGGTCGTTGGCCAGCGACAGGTCGGCGGTGAGCACCTCGGTGTTCACCCCATGACGAGAGTTGAGCTGCCCGGCGAGGGCGTCGAGCTTGGCGGTGTCACGGGCCACCAGCACGAGGTCGTTGCCGTCGGCGGCGAGGCGGCGGGCGAAGGCGGCGCCGATACCGGAGGTGGGTCCGGTGACGAGTGCGGTGGGAGCGGTCATGGCCCCGGACGCTACTGGCGCGTGCTACTGGTGCGCTGGGGACAGCACCCGCAGCAGGTCGGCGAAGCGGGTCAGCACGCCCAGCGTCTCGTCCCAGCGCTGCGGGCCTGCGGTGGGTTCCAGTGCGGCCAGCGCCCAGCCGCCCTCACCCCACAACACCGGGACGTCCGAGCCCGCGGCGTCGCCGAGCACCACCAAACGTTGGTCGAGCACGCGGCGAGCCGACTCCAGGTCGGACGTGAACGCGTAGCGCTGGCCAACGGGGCCGAGCAGGTCGATGCCCGCCTCGCTGTGCGGGATGGACGAGGCCAGCCGCAGCTCGAGTGCGGTGGGCGACGAGGTTGGCCGGCGCAGCGCGACGAGCGTGGCGACCACCGTGCCGCGCTGCTCCAGGTCGAGCAGGTGCAGCGTCGCCCCGCCGTGCTGGCCGGTGGTCAGGTCCAGCGCCCGGCCGGCCCCGCCGTGGGCGAACACTCCGTAGCCCCACTGGGCGGTGATCACCGGGTCGGCGGTGGTGAAACGCATGCCGTGACTGGCAGCCCACTCGCGCCGGGTGCGGGTGCGCTCGGTACGGCGGCGGGAGTCCAGAACCAGCAACACCGCCCCGGCCACCCCGACCACCGCCGCGAGGACGAACCACCCAGCCGAGGTCACGCCGCCGAGCCTATCCGCTGGTCGCGGCCACCCGGCTGCTCATACGAAGGCGCCAAACCCGGTGATGGCCCGCCCGACGATCAGTGAGTTGACCTCACGGGTGCCTTCGTAGGAGTACAGCGCCTCAGCGTCGACGAAGAACCGGGCAACGGTGTGCTCCAACAGGATGCCGTTGCCGCCCATCACCTCCCGCGCCCACTGTACGGTCTCGCGGGTGCGTGTGCTGCAGTACATCTTGGCCATCGACGCCTGCTGCTCGCTCACTCCGCCCGCGTCCTGCAGCTGAGACAGCCGAGCGGCAACGCACTGGCTGGCGGTGATGTTCGCCAGCATGCGGCTGAGCAAATCCTGCACCAACTGGAAACCCGCGATCGGCCGGCCGAACTGTTCGCGCTCGATGGTGTAGGCCCGCGCGTGCTCGTAAGCACCCATTGCGCAACCCACCGAGTTCCACGCCACGCTCGCCCGGGTCGCCTTGAGCACACGTGCGGTGTCGGCGAAGGAGTTCGCCCGCTGCAACCGGTTCGCCTCGGGCACCCGCACCTCCTCCAGGTGCAGCACGGCGTTCTCCACGGAGCGCAGCGCGATCTTGTCGGTGATGTTCTCGGCGCTGAACCCGTCGACCGGGGTCTCCACCAGGAAGCCCTTCACCTCGCCGTCACCGGTGTCGCGCGCCCAGATGACGACGAGGTCGGCGAAGCTACCGTTGCCGATCCACCTCTTCTCCCCCGACAGCACCCACATGTCGCCGTCCCGGGTGGCGGTGGTCTGCAGGCCCTGGGCTACGGCCGAGCCCACCTCCGGCTCGGTGAGGCCGAACGCGCCGATGGTGTCCCAGCTGAGCATCGCCGGCACGAATCGGGCCTGCTGTTCGGCTGAACCGCAGAGCATCAGGGAGCCGAGCGCGAGCCCGTTGTGCACGCCGTAGAACGTGCCGATCGAGGCGTCGACCCGGCACAACTCCTGCCCCACGAGCCCGGCGAGCAGGTTGCTGCCGCCCGGGCACCCGTGCTCGGTGTACGACAGGCCTGCGATCGCCAGCTCCCGGAAGCCGTCGATGAGCTGGCGGGGGAACTCCCCGCGCAGCCAGTACTCGTTCGCGATGGGCTTGACCTCGGCGTCCATGAACGCCGTGACCCGGTCGAGGACGGCCCGCTCGTCGGCCGAGAGCAGGCCCTTGATGTCGTAGAAATCGCCGGCGGCGGCCAGCGGGTCGACGGGGCCCTGGTGGGGGGTGTGCTGCTGGGCGGCCACAGCGTTCACGGGCATGCCTCCTGGTGCTCCGGGACGGCTCCGTTGCCGCCGCGGTGCCTCGACAGTCGCACATTCGCCCCGCCCGGGCAGCGATCAGGTCAGCGGGTGCAGGTACAGGGAGGGAGCACCAGCGAACCGCGGCCTACATCGGACGCCTGGTCGATCGAGCGGAAAGCCCGGGCAGGGGTCAGCCGACCTCCAGGGCGAGGACCAAAGCCGCGGTGCGGGTGTCCCGGCACGAACGCCGTGCCCAGCCTTCACATCCGGGTGCGGGCGGCCCGCATTCCTTCCGGCGTCACCAGCGGGAAATGGCAGGTCGCCAAACGACCGGGGGCCACGGCGACCAGCGGCGGCCGCTCCGCCCGGCACCGGTCCTGCACGTGCGGGCAGCGCGGTCATCGATCTCCGGAGCCGCCGACAGCAGGGCGTCGGTGTAGGGGTGCGCGGGCGCGTCGTACAGCGGGTCGGCGTCAGCCACTTCCACCACCTCGCCCAGGTACATCACCGCGATGCTGTCGGAGACGTGTCGCACCACCCCCAGGTCGTGCGCGATGAACACGTAGGTCAGCCCCAGGTCGTCCTGCAGGTCGGCGAACAGGTTGAGCACCTGGGCCTGAATCGACACGTCCAAGGCGCTCACCGGCTCGTCGGCCACGATGAGCGCGGGGTTCATCGCGAGCGCCCGCGCGATGCCCACGCGCTGGCGTTGGCCACCGGAGAATTCGTGGGGGTAACGATCCACGAAGGAAGCAGACAACCCCACCACCTCCAGCAGCTCCGCCACCCGAGCGCGGACCTCCCTCGGAGTCCCACCACCGTGGATCTGCAGCGGTTCCGCCACGACGTCACCAATCCGTCGTCGCGGGTTCAGCGAGGCGTAGGGGTCCTGAAACACCAGCTGTACGTCGGGACGCACCGGGCGCAGCTGCCTGCGGGACAGCCGGGTGATGTCCTGACCCGCCAGCTCCACCCGCCAGGACGTCAGGTCAGTGAGCCGTACGAGGCAGCGCCCGAGGGTGGACTTGCCGCAGCCGGACTCCCCATCACTCCCAGGGTCTCCCCGGCGCGGTCAACGGCAGGTAGTTGAACTCGGCGAAGGCGGCCTGCCCGCCGGGGCCCAACAGGTAGTCCAGCAACTGCTTCGCCTGCGCCTGATGGGGGGCGTGGGTGGCGACCCCCGCATAGTTCGTTGCGATAACCTGGAACGCGGCGGGGATCGGGATGATGGTGACCTGATTGGCTAGGTCCGCGGTGATGTCGGTTCGGTAGACGATGCCGGCGTCCGCCTCGCCGAGGGCGATCTTGTGGGCGACCTGCTTGACGTCGGTCTCGGTGGAAACCACGTGGCTGAGCACCTGCTTGTCGAAGGTCGCGCCGTACTGCGTGTCGGCGTTCGCGAGAATCTCGCGCGTGTAGATCCCGATCGGCACGTTGGGCACACCGATGACGAGTTTTGCCGGCTTGGTGGCCAGGTCGCGCAATGAGGTGATGCCGGCGGGATTTGCTTTGGGAACGACGATGACCTCGGTGTTGCGGCTGACTGGGTAGTAGCTGGGGATGAGCCCGGCCTGCACCGCCTGTTTCGCGTGGGCTTCGTCGGCGGAGAGGAACACATCGACGGGGGCACCTTGCTGAAACTGGGTGAACAGGATCTGCGTTCCGGCGTAGGACGCCTGCACCTTGTCTCCGGGATGGGCGGCCTGGAACTGCTTGATGATGAGGTTGAACGGATCGGTGGCGTTCGCGGCGACGTAGGCGGTGACCGCGCTGCCGCTGGCTGCGGCAGCGCCCGCTGCGCGGCTAGGCGGTGACAACGTCATAGCGCTCACCACGATCAGGGTGGCGATCACGGCGAGGGCGGTGGCCACGCTGCGATGCAACCCGGCACCCGCAGCGTTCGCCGACGCGGTGCGGATCGTGTGGACACCCTCGTCGCGGCCGGTGGTGACCACCAGGTCGCGGGCGTGCGCGGGATCGACGGTCGCGACGAGCTGATCGCCGATCCGGAACCCGGCCGCTGCTGACTGCGCCACGTCAGCCACGGCGTGCGCCGGCCGATCCAGCCCGACCCGGACGATGTCTCCACGTTGCTGCACGCTGGTGACCGTCGCCGACCATGCGTGCACGCCGGGAGCGGGTTCAGCGCTGAGTGCAACCCGAGCGGGGTCAACTGCCAGCAACGCGCCAGCGGCGGCGCTGGCGTGCACCAGTTCAGCGGGAATCACGTTGGCGCCGGTGAATTCGGCGATGAAGGCGTTGACGGGTTCCGCGACGACGTCGTCGGGCAGCCCGGTCTGCACGATCCGGCCGCGGTCCATGACGGCGATCCGATCGGCCAGCACCTCGGCGTCGGCGAGGTCGTGGGTGACCACGATCGTCGGAATGGCCAGCTGACTGAGCAGGGTGGCGAGTTCGCGGCGCAGCGAGGCGCGGGTCTGCACGTCCAGCGCGGACAGCGGCTCGTCGAGCAGCAACAGGCGAGGCTCGGTGACCAGCGCCCGGGCCACCGCCACCCGCTGCTGTTCGCCGCCGGAGAGCGCGTCCGGCCGGGCGTGGGCAAGGCCGAAGATCTGCACTCGCTGCAGCGCCCGGGCCACTCGGTCCGCCCGCTCGTCCTTGGGGACGCGGGCCAGACCGTAGCCGACGTTGGCAGCAGCGCTGAGATGCGGGAACAGCGCATAGTTCTGGAACACCACCCCCACGTTGCGACGCTCCGGTGCCAGCGCCACCTGGTTCTGCGAGTCGAACAGGGTGCGCCCGTCCAGAACGATCCGGCCTTCGTCGGGATTCAACAGGCCGGCGAGCATCCGGAGAGTGGTGGTCTTGCCGCAGCCGGACGGCCCGACGATCACCAGCGTCTCGGCGTCGAGTCGCACATCGATATCGACGGTGAACTCCCGCAACCGGGTTCGCATCGCCGCGGTGATCATGATGGCTCCCTAGGTGTTCTTGGTTCGGCGCCCGGTGGCCCCGCTGAGGCGGTGCACGGCGTATTGCACGGCCAACAGCGGCACCAGCGCCACCCCCAACAGCAGCACCGCGATCGCGACCGCGGTGCTCAGATCGGACTCCAACGCCACATAGATCGCCAGCGGCATCGTTTGGGTGCGGCCGGGCAGGTTCCCGGCGAAGACCAGCGTGGCGCCGAACTCGCCGAGGGCCCGCGCCCAGCCCAGGGCCATGCCGGTCAGCACACCCGGAGCAGCCAACGGCATCACCACCCGCCAGAACGTCCGCCACACCGACACCCCCAAGGTGCGTGAGGCGGCGATCAGCTGGTCATCGACGGCCTCGAACGCCAGTCGAGCCGAGGACACGTACAGCGCTACGGCGGTGAAGGCCTGGGCCAGCACCACGGCCAATGCGGTGAACGGGACCTGAATGCCGGCATAGCCCAGGGCGCCGCCGAGCAGCCCGCTGCGCCCGAAGACCAGGAGCAGGCCCAGTCCCGCGACCGACGCCGGCAACACGATGGTGAGCTGAAGACCGACGTCCACCAGACGACGGCCCGGGAAGTCGTGCTTGGCCAACCACCAAGCCATCGGGGTGCCGGTGATCACAGTGATGACCAGCGCGCCGAGGGTAGTGGTCAGGCTCAGCACCAGCGCCTGCCGGGCCAGCGGACCCGAGAGCTTGCCGAGCAGGGTGGTGGGGCTGGCGTAGAACAGCAAGGACACGATCGGGACCGCGAGGAACGCCAGGCCCAGCGAGATCGCGACCGCCAGCGTCAACCGCGCCCCCAGGCCGCGCATCGGGCTCAGTCGTGACCGCGACAATGCCCGGTCACCAGCCAGCGCCGTCATCGGGCGCGGTGCTCGGCGGCGAAGCAGCGCAGCAGCTGGAACTGGACCGGTTCCCCGGTCTCGGGGTCCAGCTGCTGATCGGCCGCCCAGCGCGGCGCCTCGGTTTGCGCCTGCGCCAGGATGTCCTCGACGTCGCCGCCGGCGGCCACCTGGTAGCAGCCGGCCATGGTCAGGTCGCGCCCGATTCCCCGCAGGCAGTGCTGGAAGACTCGGCCGTCGGCGGCGGTGACGGCCTCGAGGACGTCGCGGACCTGTCCGACCGACGGTGTCTGCTCGTCTGCCCACGCCACCTGTAGGTACTGCATCCCCAGCTTTTCGACGGTCTTGCGGTCGTCGTCGGCGTGCAGACGCAGGCTGATCACGGTGGTCACGCCCTTGGACTGCAACCACTGGTAACCGCGCTCGGTGGGCTGCGCCCCGGTCAGGTAGCGAGCGTCCACCGCATGCACGTTGTGGCGGTCGCGGTAGGGCAGCAGGTCGGCGTCGGTCGCGATCAGACCGTCGATAGCGCCGGCTCGGGACGCGACGAGTTGGGTGAGCTGATCGAGCAGGTCGACCAGGCAGTCCACCGCCTGGACCAGCTGGCCGTCGGCCTCGAAGGCGTCGGCGACGGTCAGGTAGGTGTCGACCGCGTACTCGGCATCTGCACTCAGTCCGTTCGCCCGCAGCCCGGCCAGGCGCTCACCCACCTCGGCTTTGAGCTGCCGCGGCCAGCGGGCCGGGTTCGGGCCGCGCCGTTCGTCGTCGCCAACCGAGAGATCGAAGTTCAAGGAATCAGCGCTGGTGAACACGGCTCCTCCGCAGGTGTTCAGACCGGATGCCGGGGCGAGTCCGGGGAACCGAGATGGACTGGTGATTCAGGGACAGGTCGCGCGGAGGTGGGTGGAAGCTTAGAACGGCCAGCGGCCGCCGAAGCGTGGAGCCAGGCGCCGGTCGTAGCCGAATACCCGCCCACTGGGCACGACCACCAGGATCGCCAGCGGGACCAGGTCGAGCGGGTACTCCCACAGGTACAGCCCGGTGTGCCAGAGCATCAGCCAGATCGGCCCGATCAGCAGCAGTCCGCCAACCGCCGCCAGGCGGGAGGCGATGCCCAGCAGCAGGCCGACACCGATCGAGAGTTCGGCAACGGTCTGGAAGGCGCCGAAGATTCCCCAGTTCGGCAGCACCACGTCCTGGAAGAACAGTCGCAACGGCGCGAGGTAGGTCCGCTCGGCCGCGCCCGCGGCTAGGCCCTTGGCGGAGTCGAGATTGATGACGGTGAAGGAGAAGAACCCTAGATTGACGGAGGCGAAGTTGAAGAGCTTCGCCAGCCCGTTGCTCAGCCACACCAACCGATCAAGATCCGGACCGCGGCCATGCCCTGACCGAGGGCGCGGGCCGAAATCAGTGGTGCTTCCTGGCCGGAGGACGACCTGGTGGGACTCCCTGATTCGTGCGTCATCACATCTCTTCTCTCCTGCGGCTGGTGCGGACGAAATCGGCCGACACGGGTAACCGAGTGCCCGGACCGGGCACGGTGGTCATGCTCATCTGATGTTCAACGTCGAGTCGGCTCCGGGATCGCGTCCGCCGACCAGCGCCAGCAGCGCCTGCGCGGGCACCGACAGGGGATCGACGGTGCGGGTGATCAGGAGGTCGGTGTCGACAACCCCATTGCGCACGGTCGGTCCGAATGGGCTCCAGAACGCGCCGTCGGCGGTGATGGTGAGCTCGGCTGGAAGGTCGGACTGGGCGGCGTGCACCCCGTAGCCCGCGTCCTCCGCCCGCCCGCGGCTGATGATTGGCCGGATGATGTGCTCGGAATCCGGCACGCCCAGGCCGCGGTGCAGGGCGCACAGTCGATCGAGCTCCACGTCTTCGATCGACTCGACTGTGGTCGCGATGCGCACGGTGATTCCGCGTTCGACGAGCGCGGGAATCGCGGCCACCACCTTGCGGAAGTTGTCCGGCGCCCGCATCGCGTCGTTGGCGTCGGCGTCGGGGCGGTCCAGCGATATCTGCAGCGCCACCGGCAGCCCGGCCAGCACCTGGACTCGCTCCAGCAGCCGCCGCCGGAACAGCGTTCCGTTGGTCAACACCACCACCGGCAAGATCTCGGCCATCTCCGCCAGCAACTCGGGCATGCGGGGCATGAGGAACGTCTCCCCGCCGGTCACACCCAAGTCGGTGAACCCGAGGTCGCGGGCCTGGCGGGCCACGTCCAGCATCGTCTCCGGGGTCAGATCCCGGCGGGGCACGCCGGGCGCGGACTCGGTCAGGCAGTAGTGGCAGGCGATGTTGCAGTGGTAGTTGGAGTACATCCACACCCGGCCGGGAAGTTGCTCCCGGGCAACCGCCTCGCGAACGGTGGTGGCAGGTGCGGTCACAGAAAATTCTCCTCGGCGAGTCGTTGCAAGGTTTCTGGGCCGGTCGGCAGGGCCAGTGAGGTGGCGAACCGGTTGAGCAACAAGGTGACTCCGATAACGGCGGTCAGCTCGACGACCTCGTGGTCGGCGAAGTGCTGGCGAATTCCGCTGCGGTCGGCGTCCTCGACCGGGCCGTGGCTCGCCGCGACGACGTCGATCCAGCGAAGCAGGGCCAGTTCGCGTTCGGACGTGAAGACAGTGTCGACGTTGCGCTCGGCCCGCAACGCCGCCACCTCGTCGTGGGAAAGCCCCGCGTCCAGCGCCACGGTGGTATGCGCCTGCACGCAGTACCGGCACCCGGCCAGCGCAGAGGTGCGCACGATGACGATCTCCTTGGTGCGCAGATTCAGGGCCGACGGTCCCAGCGCGGTGCCCAGCAGTGGCACGGCGACCGTCAGGAGCTCCGGAACCTGCGCCAGCGCTGCGACAATCGGCCCCGGGTCACCGTCGGCGAAGTAGGACCTTGCCAACAGCGGCGCTTGGCGGGGTTCGATCAGGGCGATCGGCGTCATTGTCTTCGCCGGAGATCCGCTGCGGGCGGCACGTCTGATTGCACGCAGTCAAAGCTATGTGCCTGCCTGCCTGCCCGTCCAGTCTGCCGCGCTCCCTCGGCGTCGATGTCACGGAGTCGTTACCGATGGCCGACAAGCCATGGCCGCTCGTCGCCCGACCCTGGATCGTCCTGCCGCCGCCGAGCAGTGGGCCGAATCCCGTCGAGGCCCATCGAGCCATACGCGAAGACGTTCTACTCCCAGGCGCTCGACGAGCACACCGCGCTCGTGGAGGCGATCGTCGGGGGAAGGGTGAATGACGCCGGGGTGCTGGCGCGCGAGCACTTCACGATGTCGGCGCGCACG
>JAABVA010005139.1_pt1 | contig 11950 bp, 11 predicted proteins | sample 5560331 | NCBI WGS metagenome assembly JAABVA01 (sample SAMN12812661, study PRJNA571458) | rock metagenome | isolation source: Antarctica rocks | place: Antarctica: Victoria Land, Mt New Zealand sud | collected 2016-01-07
CCGCTCGCTGCTCTCGACAGCCAGGAAGCAAGGTTGGGATATGCTCAAGACACTGACCACTCAGCCCGACCGCTTGATCGACGACCTACGGATGGCTTGACCCCGCTGAGAGACCTGGGCAGTTACAACATTCGGGATGCACGAAGCGACCGGGCTGCTCAAGCAGATGACCGACGAATGCAAGCAGCAGGATCAGAAGTTTACCGGATTGGCGGAGAAGGCCATCAATCCCAAGTCGAAGGCTGCATAGCTTCGGCATCGCCTGCTGGCCTGGAATTAGCGCGTGACGCTGCCGAAGGCGGCACCATGACGGACGCGGCGGGCGGGCTCCACGACCTCCCGCCGTATCCGAGCCACACCTTTATGCCTGTCCTAAATGGCCGTTCCGACCCGACCGTAAACTCCTAGCCTCAACCTCGCTGGGCGCGGGGCGCCTTGCGGCTGGAAAAGGACCGGCCCGGCCGTGCGCCAGAGGTGCGGGCCTCGGCGCCAGCCGTTGCCGGCTCGATGCGGGCCTCGCCCTCGCCGGCGTGGCGCACGGCGGCGGCGAAGCGGTCCGCGGTCTCGGGCACGATCTCAAACCGCGTGTCGGTGTCGAAGATGCGTATGGCGCCGATGTCGGCCTTGGTGACCCCGCCCAGCCGGCAGATCAGCGGAATCAACCACTTGGGGTCGGCATTCTTGCGGCGGCCGATGGTCAAGCGGAACCAGGCGCCGCCGGCAGCGGACCGCTGGGGGGCGCGCGGCTCCCTTGCTTCGCGCACGAAGCGCTCGCCGGATGGCCGGGGCACTGCAACCGGGGCGGCGTCGAACTGCTCCTCGGGCGCCGGCATGCGGGCGCGATAGCTGCGGACGAGGGCAGCGGCGATCCACTCGGCCGGCCGGCCTTCCAGCAGCAGCCGGGCCAGCACGAGGTCCTCCTCTGTCGGCTCCTGCGCCAGGATCGGGTCGGCGAGCAGGCGTTCCTGGTCGCGGGCGCGGATCAGCTCGGCCGACGGCGGATCGCTCCAGCCCGCGTCCACTCTGGCGGCAGCAATCAACTGTTCGGCCCGGCGGCGCTTCGGAAACGGCACCAGCAGCACCGATGTGCCCTTGCGCCCCGCCCGCCCGGTACGGCCGCTGCGGTGGAGCATGGTCTCCTTGTTGGTCGGCAGGTCCGCGTGGATCACCAGGTCGAGGTCCGGCAAGTCGAGCCCGCGCGCCGCCACGTCGGTTGCGACGCAGACACGGGAGCGGCCGTCGCGGAGGGACTGCAGCGCGGTGTTGCGCTCGTGCTGGCTCAATTCACCGGACAAAGCGACAGCGTCGAAGCCGCGCGCCAGCAGGCGGCCGTGCAGGCGGCGCACGCCGTCGCGGGTGGCGCAGAACACGAGGCTGGCCCGCGCCTCGAAATAGCGCAGCACGTTGACCGCCGCCCGCTCGGCGTCATGCGGCGCCATCGTCACGGCGCGGTATTCGATGTCGCCATGCGGCTCGTTGCGGCCCCCGGTGTCGATGCGCAGCGCATCGCGCTGGTAGCGGCGGGCGAGCGACGCGATCTCCTTGGCGATAGTGGCGGAGAACATCAGCGTGCTGCGCTCGCCCGGCGTCGCGTCGAGGATGAACTCCAGGTCCTCGCGGAAACCGAGGTCCAGCATCTCGTCGGCTTCGTCCAGCACGACGACGCGCAGGCTGCCGAGGTCGAGGCGCCCGCGCTCCAGGTGATCACGCAGCCGCCCGGGGGTGCCGACGACGATATGACAGCCGCCCGCCAGCACGCGCTGCTCCGCCCTGCTGTCCATGCCGCCAACGCAGGACGCCAGGCGCGCGCCAGTTTGCTGATACAGCCACGCCAGCTCGCCCTGCACCTGGATCGCGAGCTCACGCGTGGGGGCGATAATAAGGGCGAGCGGCGCCGCGGGCCGGTCGAAGCGCTCGGCGTCGCCCAGCAGCGTGGGCGCGAAGGCAAGGCCGTAGGCGACGGTCTTGCCCGACCCGGTCTGCGCGGAGACCAGCAGGTCGCGGCCCAGCGCCTCGTCCACCAAGACGGCGGACTGGACGGCGGTCGGTTCGATGTAGTCGCGGTCGGCGAGTGCGCGGTTGAGGGCCGGGTTTACGCTCGGAAAGGGCATGCTGTTACCAAATGGCCGTGGCAGGCGGGCCATCGGCCGCACGGTGTAGCCCATAACGGCGGCGAACGCTAAATGTTGCAGCGCACACCTGACCGGCGTGGCTGGGTTGGCTTTTGGCTCGGCGGCACCGGCGCATGGCGACGGAAGACGTTCTCCAACGTAAGACACACCCTGGCCAGCCCGCTTCGGCCGGGAACATTGGCGTTTCCCAACCCAGGGTCCAAGGCGCTGCAACCTGTCATGAAGCATGGTGCGCCCTATAAACCAACCGTTGGAGGCTTCATGTCCGTTACGCATCCGTCTCCCTTTGTCCGAATGCTGAACAAGGTCCCCGAGGTCACGCTGACCTTCTGGATCATCAAGATCATGGCGACGACCGTGGGCGAGACCGGCGCGGACTACCTGGCGGTGCACGTGGGCCTCGGCCGGGCCATGACGGGCGGGATCATGGTCATCTTGCTGGTCACGGCGCTGCTCATGCAGCTGCGGTCGCGGCAGTATGTTCCATGGATCTATTGGCTGACCGTCGTCCTCGTGAGCGTGGTCGGGACCCAGATCACCGACGCCCTGACCGATGGGGCCGACGTCAGCCTTTATACCAGCACGACCGTTTTCGCCCTGATATTGGCCGCGGTCTTCGCGGTCTGGTACTCGAGCGAGCGGACGCTCTCGATCCACACGATCGTCATCCTGCGGCGCGAACTGTTCTACTGGGCGGCCATCCTGTTCACTTTCGCCTTGGGCACGGCCGCCGGCGACCTCGCAACGGAGGCGCTAAACCTTGGCTTCAACGTCGGCGTCCTGGCGTTCGGCGCGCTGATCGCAGCCGCTGCCGGTGCTTATTACCTCGGCGGCAACGCGGTTCTCACCTTCTGGATCGCCTACATCCTGACACGGCCGCTCGGCGCTTCGCTCGGTGACCTGCTTTCGCAGTCCCAGGCCAACGGCGGACTGGGGCTGGGCACCATCCGGACGAGCATCGTCTTCCTCGTCGTCATCGTGGCCCTGGTCACATTCCTGAGCATCGGCCCAAGCAGCCGCTCGAAGACGCCCGAGGAGGCATGAGCCGGCCCGCGTTCCGCCGTCCGTCACCGCGTATCAACAACATAGGAAAGATCTGATGAACAAGCTCAAGCTCGCCTACGCCATGTTGCTGTTGCCCGCGTTCGGGCTGGCGTCGCTCGGTGCCGAGGCGCTCTTGCCTTCGGCCCACATCATTGCCCCTGCTGGCGCGGCAACGGCTTCGAAGATCGGTGACCTCTCGTCCTACCGGGCCATCGTCGTCGATACCGCGTCCCTGGCCGACAAGGGCGACCTTGCCGGCGCGAAGACCCGGATCAAGGATCTTGAGGTGTCCTGGGATGAGGCGGAACCCTCGCTGAAGCCGCGCTCGCCGACGGAATGGCACACCATCGACAAGGCGATCGATCGCGCCCTGTCGGCGTTGCGCGCCAGCACGCCCGATGCGGCCGCCTGCAAGCAATCGTTGGCCGACCTGCTGAAGGTCATGGACGGCGTCAACGGAACGGCCTGAGTCGCGCCTCCCTGTCGGGTGGTGCAGGCCAGCGGCGTAGGATTGGGTAACCGTATATCGTCGTCACAAGTTGCCCAACCGCCGTGGGCCTAGTTTCACCATCAGCGGACGGCAATCCGTCGCCGCGGATCAGGTTCAGGAGACCAGCCCATGAACACCAAGCTCATTACCGCCCTCGCCCTCGCCAGCCTGCTCGCAACCAGCGCCGTGGCTGGCACGGCACTGGCCGCCGGCGACGAAGACCAGGAGGCCACGGCGCTGCTCGGCGCCAAGGTTTCGCTCACCCAGGCGATCGCGACCGCCGAGCAGCAGACCGGCGGCCACGCGTTCGACGCGGGCGTGAATATCAAGGACGGACGGACGCGAATCGCCGTCGAGACCAACGGGCCGAAGGGCATCCAGACGATCACCGTGGACGCGCAGAGCGGCCAGGTTGTCGGCACGCACGCCGGCGGCGAACCGGACTAGGCGGGATTGGTGGGGGCGGGACGGGTAGGGGCGGCATGAGGATTCTGGTGATCGAGGATGACCAGGAAACGGCCGCCTACGTCGCCCGCGGCCTGCGCGAGCACGGCCATGTGGTGGACGTCGCCGCTACTGGACAGGACGGTTTGTTCCTGGCCAGTGGCGGCGGCCACGACGTGCTTGTGGTGGACCGCATGCTGCCGGGCCTCGACGGGCTCGGCCTCGTGCGCGCGATGCGCGAGACCGGCGTCAAGGCGCCTGTGCTGTTCCTCACCGCCCTTGGTGGGGTGGGCGACCGGGTGCGCGGGCTGGAGGCCGGGGGCGACGACTACCTTGTCAAGCCGTTCGCCTTTGCCGAGCTGCACGCCCGGCTGCAGGCGCTTGCCCGCCGCCCGCCGCTCGCCGAGGTGCAGGCCGTGCTGCGCGTCGCGGACCTGGAGATGGACCTGCTCAGGCGCAGCGTGAGCCGCGGGGGGCAGCGCATCGAGTTGCAGCCGCGCGAGTTCCAGCTTCTCGAATACCTGATGCGCAATGCCGAGCGCGTGGTGACGCGCACCATGCTGCTGGAGGCCGTCTGGGACTTCCACTTCGATCCGCGGACCAACATCGTCGAGACGCACATGAGCCGGCTGCGCGCCAAGCTCGCCTGCGCAGGCGCGCCTGAGCTGATCCACACCGTGCGCGGCGCCGGCTATGCCCTGCGTGCGCCAGCCCAGGAAACGCCCGCCCAGAGTGCCCCTGCTTAGAGTGGCCCGGCTTAGAGCAGCCCGGCTTAGAGCAGCCCTGTCCGGTGCCTTCCTGCCCAGGCTGCTGCGCACGGCGAGCTTCCGGCTCGCGGCGCTCTATGTCGCAGTGTTCACCGCGTCGGCGCTCGTGCTGGGCGCCGCCGTGTACCTCGCCGCGCGCTCCGCCCTGGAGCAGCAGATGGGCGCGAGGATCGAAACCGAGGCAAGCTTCCTGCACGAGGAGTTCCGCATAGGCGGCTTGGACCGCCTGTTGGCAACCGTGCAGGCACGCGGACGCGGAGCCATGGCGCTCGACTACTTGGTCCAGGACGCAGGCGGCGCCCATCTCGTCGGCGAGGTCCCCACGATCATCATGCTGCGGCCGGGCTGGAGGACCATCAAGGTACCCGAGGCGGCCGAGGATGGCGGCGGGCCGGAGCGGGTGCGCGCGCTGGTGTCGGACCTGGGCGGCGGCCTGCTGCTCGCGGTTGGCGACGACCTGAGCCGCATCACGGAGCTGGAGGAGGCCGTCGCCACCGCTTTCATTTGGACAGTCGGCCTCGCGGCGCTGCTGGGCATCGGTGGCGGGGCCCTGCTCAGCCGCGCGTTCCTGACCCGGGTGGACGCGATCGCCCGCACGGCGGAGGCGATCATCGGCGGCGACCTCGGCCACCGCGTGCCGGTGCGTGGCACCGGCGACGACCTGGACCGGCTCGCAGGCACGTTGAACCGGATGCTGGACCGTATCGGCGCCTTAATGGATAGCCTGCGCCAAGTCAGCAGCGATGTGGCGCACGACCTGCGCACGCCCCTGTCGCGCCTGTATCAGCGCCTAGAGGACGCACGAACGCATGCCCGCTCGGTTGCGGAATATGAGACCGCGGTCGATGGGGCGGCGCTCGAGGCGGAGGGGCTGCTGGCGACGTTCTCGGCCCTGCTGCGCATCGCGCAGGTCGAGGGCGCCTCGCCGCGCGCCGGGTTCTGCGATGTGGACCTGAGCGCCGTGGTGGAGTCTGTCGCCGACGCCTATCGGCCGGACGCGGAGGAGGCAGGCCACCGTCTCGAAGCCGCGCTGGAGCCCGGCATCGTCGTCCACGGCGACCAGGAGCTGCTGACGCAAGCGGTCGCCAACCTGGTGGAGAACGCGTTGCGCCATACGCCGGCCGGGACCCGAATCGGCGTCCGGCTATGCCGCGACCAAGGCGCCGGCAGCTGCGTGGTTGTGGAGGACGACGGCCCGGGCGTGGACGCGCAGGACCTGCCGCATCTTCCGCTTCGCTTCTATCGGGGCGAACGCAGCCGCACGACGCCCGGCAACGGCTTGGGCCTCAGCTTGGTCGCGGCCGTTGCAGAGCTGCACGGGGCGGCGCTGCGCCTGGAGGCGGGCGCTCCCGGCCTGCGCGCCACGCTGCGTTTCCCATCAAGCGACGGGAGGCGGTGATGGCGCCAGGGATGCGGTCCCCTGGTGCCACCGCGTCAGGTCGGCATGCGGATGAAGCCCGACTTGTCCGCGAACCTCGAGAAGGTCGAGGCCGGCACGCCGAAGTTGTTGGACAGCAGGTAGCGCGGGCTCGCCGCCATGATCTGGGTCAGCGAGAGCTCCTGGTAGGCGCCGTTGTCGAAGGTGACCACGAATTCGAGGTCTTCCTTGCCGACGTTGCGGATGGCATGGCCGTAGCCGATCGGCAGATAGGCGACGTCGCCCGGCTTGAACTCGGCCACCTTGCCGCGTCCGCCCGACCCGAACAGCGCGACCTGCGCAGTGCCGCGCAGATAGTAGTGCCACTCGTTCGCGTTCGGGTGCCAGTGCATTTCGCGGATCGCGCCGGGCTTGATGGTCATCACGCCGCCGGACATGCCCTGCGAGATTGGAAACTCCTTCGCGGTCGCGAGGCGCAGCGAGCCGCCATCGGTCTCCAAACCCTTCATGCCGTCGAGGCTGAACTTGTGCGACTGCGCCGGAGGCAGCGGCGCCTCCTTGGCGTCGGCCGCGGACAGCACCGGGCCGGCCATGATGTAGGTCTCGCCCTTCGGGAACGCGTCGAACACGTCGGCCGGCACGCCGAAGTTGGCGGCCAGCATCTCCTTGGGCGTGAGGCTCACCCAGTCGGTGAGCGAGAACGTGCCGTGCTCCGAGAAGGCGCCGTTGTCGAAGGAGAGGATAAAATGGCAGGGCTTGTCGCCGATCGTCTGCAGCGAGTGGCCATGGCCCTTGGGGAAATACCAAAGGTCGCCCGGCCCGAAGTTGTTGATCTCGTGCTGGCCCGATGGGTCGATCACGAAGGTCTGGCACTGACCCTCCAGCACGTAGGCCCACTCGGCGGCAATGGCGTGCCAATGCAGTTCGCGCAAGGCGCCGGGGTCCAGGAACATATGGACGCCCGCGATGCCCTTGCTGATCGGGAACTGGTGGGCGGTGGCCTCCTTCGCCCAGCCGCCCGACGTTATCTTCGGCGTCGAGCCGTCGAGCCGTCGAGCGAGTACTTGAAGTTCGGCATCTCGTCGACTTCGCTGGCCTCGCGGTGGACGACCTTGTCGCCCGGCGGCAGCGCCACTGCGTTGCGGGCAAATCCGCCCTCGCCCGGGCTGGCCGCCTGCGCCGTGCCGGCCAGCGCCATCAGCCCACCCGCACCCAAAGCCGCACTGCCGAGCAATCCCCGGCGGTTTACTTGAGTCATTAAACGCTCCCTTTTTGAGCCGCGCCTCCCGGCGCGGTTGATCAGACGATGGAAGCGTCAGTCGCAGTCCACTGCAAATTCTAACTTTTCACGTCCACATGCATGTTGTGAATAATGATTGCATCTATCCGCAACCGGAATGGCAGATTTACTCGCAACCGCAGTTCCTTTGAGCCGGAGGAGGAGAAGCATAGCGAGTTGAAGGAGGCGTTCCGGCATAGCATCATGCCAACCATGAATTGGAGCGCCTATGACCTGAACCTGCTCGTCGTCTTCGATGCACTGACGCGCGAGCGCAGCGTGACGCGGGCTGGGGCAAGGATCGGCCTGAGCCAGCCGGCCATGAGCCATGCGCTCGCGCGCCTGCGGTTCATGCTGAAGGATGACCTGTTCGTGCGCACGCCCACCGGCATGGCGCCGACCCTGCGAGCCGAGGAGCTCGCGTTGCCCCTGCGGCAGGCTCTCGACGCCATAGAGCGCGCGGTCGAGGCGCCAAGTTTCAACCCGGCACTCGCAATACGGGAATTCGCGCTCGCCCTGGACAATCGGGCGGCCATCGCGCTGGCCGCCCCGCTGGTCGGGCAGTTGGCTGACACGGCGCCGGGCGTCAAGCTGCGCCTATACCCCAGCGGCACGCTGGACATCGCTGCGCTGCTCGACCGCGGCGAGCTGGACATCGCCGTCGTGGGCGACGCGCGCCGGGCATCCGGAGAGCGCTTTAGCTCAATGCGGCTATTCAACGACGCCTTCGTGCTGGTCATGCGCTCCGACCATCCCGCATGCAACGAGCGGATTAGCCTGTCGTGGGTCGCTGGCCTGCTGCATCTGGACATCTCGTCCTCGGGCGACGACATACGTTTCCTGGACGAGGCCCTGGCGGCGAAGGGCCTAGCGCGGCGGGTCGTCCTGTCCGCGCCTTATCTGTCCGCTCCGGCCCTGCTGACCCAATCCGACATGGTGGCCGTCGTGGGCCAGCGCGTCGCGACCGAGTTCGCCCGCGTCCACCCCGTCGTGATCAGGCCGCTGCCGCGCTTGGCGGCCGACCGGGCGATGGCGGCGCAGGCCGTCATGATTTGGCACCGCCGGTCCGACGGCCTGCCCGCCCATCGCTGGCTGCGCGACTTGCTCCTGGATGTCGCAGGCCGGATTTAGGCACAAGGAGACCGGCGGCCAGCCTCGGCGGTATGCGCGCCGGCTACTCCGCGGCCGCCGGGACGGCCTCGGTCCGGCGGCGACGGCCCACCAGATGGCTCAGCTTGTCCATGTAGAGATACACCACCGGCGTGGTGAACAGCGTCAGCACCTGCGAGACTAGGAGGCCGCCGACCATCGCGTAGCCGAGCGGCTGCCGGATCTCCGATCCCGTCCCGGTGCCCAGCATCAGCGGCACACCGCCCAGCAGGGCGCAGAGCGTCGTCATCAGGATGGGCCGGAAGCGCAGCAGGCACGCCTCGTGGATGGCGTCCTCGGTCGAGAGCCCGCGCTCCCGCTCCGCCTGCAGCGCGAAGTCGACCAGCATGATGCCGTTCTTCTTCACGATGCCGATCAGCAGGATGATGCCGATGATGCCGATCACATCCAGCGGGCGCCCGAACACCATCAAGGTCGCAAGGGCGCCAAGCCCGGCGGAGGGCAGCGTGGAGAGGATCGTGAGCAGGTGGATCGTGCTTTCGTACAGCATGCCCAGGATGAGATAAACCGCGAACAGCGCGGCGAGGATCAGCGGCGGCGTGCTGCTGAGCGAGCTTTGGAACGCCTGCGCGTTGCCTTGGAACTTGGTAGCCATCGACCCCGGCATGTTCAGGCTCGCGGTTGCCTTCTGCACCTCGGTGACCGCCTGGCCGATCGCGACGCCCGGCGCCAGGTTGAAGCTGAGCGTCACCGAGGGAAACTGCCCCTGATGGTTGACCGCCAGCGGCGCGAGCGTCGATTTGAACGAGGCGATCTGGCTTATCGGCACCTCGTTGCCGCTCTGCGACTTCACGTAGATGCGCTGCAGCGCATTCGGCCCGGCCTGGAACTCAGGATCGACCTCCAGGATGGCATAATACTGGTTCAGCGTCGCGAAGCCCTTGCTCAGCAGCGGCACGTTGCGGTTGAGGTTGACCTCGATGTTGGCGAGCTGGGCCTGGTCGCGGGTGAGCTGCGCCTGCGCCTGCTCAAGCCGCGCCTGGTATGGCCTGGGATCGATCTGGGCGAGGGCGTCGCCGCGATGGACCTGCTGCCCTTCGACGAAGTTGACCGTCTGCAGCAATCCCGTCACCTGGCTGCGAATCGTGGCGGTGTTCAGCGCCTGCACCGTCCCGAGGCCGCCCAGGATGATCGACACGTCGTGCTGCTGCACCGGCGCCATCACCACGGGCACGGCCGGGGCGGGCGGCGCCGCTGCGGGCGCCGAGGGTGCGGCGAACCGCATGGCCAAGGTCGCTCCTTCCGCAATCACAGCGAGGGACAAGGCGGCCTTGATGGCGAAATTCAGGGCGTTTCCCCCTCTCGTGCGCGGGCGTAGCTGCAGCTGCGGCGACGGCCGCATCTGGCCGTGCACCAGTCATGACCGATCTGTAACGATGGGTAGCGTGGGGCAGCATGTGCCAGGACATGCCGCCCCGCCGGGTTTACCGCGGAGCCGGCGCGCCAGAATTGGGAGTGCCCGGCGTCGTCTCCGCCGCTTCTAGCTGCATCCGGGTCGTGCCGACCGTTCCCATCTGCTGCATGCCGGTAGTGCCCGGCGGCAACGTCCGCGCGCCGCTCGGCAGGCTGTTGGGCGGCTGCGGCATGCCTTGGCTCTCGTTCGGTGCGGGCGGAGTTTGGCTGACGCCTTGCGCGACCGAGGGTGCAGCACCCAGGAGAAGCATAGCGGCGCTGAACGCACAACTTGCAATTACTTTCATGTTCAATCCCCAATTCTACTGTTAGGGGCGGACAGATTAAATAGCACTTGAGCTTGTCTCAGTGAAAGTGCTGGATAGGTCAGGCATCCATGTCGCAGCGGCACCAGCCTTTGTTTGGTGGTCCGATCCTTACGCTTGGGAACCAAGCGTAAGGATCGGACCACCAGTGCCGCCGTGGTCAAACAACACGCGACAGCGGTGCAAGACCAATACGGCGTTCTCATAAGCACATGCCGCCGGAGCATGGAGCCACGCGCCACTATGGAGGCTTGAGCCTCGATACCGTGCGAGGCAGCCCGTGGCGTCCCATGCTGGACAGGCATATCGCAGTAACGAACGCGAATTTGCCGCGCCGCTCAGCAGCTTCCAGCGTGACCAGCCTCACCATCCATCAGTTTAGCAGGCACTCCCAGAGCTTTGGTAGCGGCAGGGCTCGAAGCATAAGTCTGACAGCTGTGCGCAGTCCTTGGGTGAACCAGGACAGCTTGCTTCTGGCGAGCTTTCTTGGCTGCTGCTCCGATCTTTTTTTCGCTCGGCGTCGGGTTCTCGGCTGCGTCCCACATCCCGGTCGAGACGGCTCAATACAAGGCGAGCGACATCACGAGGATCAAACGTCCGAGGCGGTCGGGATACTAGACCTGCGTGTCTTGGATGCCGAACCCGCGCGATTTGAAGTCGGAGAACATCGGCTCGACGCCCAGCGGCGCGAATACTCGATCGTGCTGAGGTGGAGGGCTCGGCGGACATGGCGACGATCCACGGCTCGGCGTGCCCGGGTTTATGGATGATGCCGATGTTGGTGCTGACGCGCTTGGCCGTCAGTGCCACGTTCTGGAAGTAGCGCGTGCCCGAGAGTGCCAGATCGCCCGTCGTCGCCTTGCGCGATCCGATCCCGGACGGAGGCTCTGCGTCTGGCCACGTCAGCAGATTGCCCTTCAGCCGCAGACGGTAATCCCACCCGCGATCCTGACACCACCTGATCAGGTCTGGCGTTCCGTAGAAGCGGTCGCTGTGCAGGGTCACCCGCGTCCCGGCAGGCAGCCATCGGCGCGCCGCGTCGAGCAGGTCCTTCTGCACGGCAGAGCCGATGGCGCCGTCGGTTTCCTCGACGCGCCACGCCACCGGCAGGGCGCGCTCACCCCATCGCACGCTCAGCATCAGAACCTGGTCGCAGTCGGACACTTTGCTCTGATCGAGGATCAGCGGGACCGGATCGCGGGCCTCGGCCAAGCGCGCCAGGATCTCGCTGGCAAATGGCTGCATCACCGCGTCGCAGGACACCAGGTCGTTGGCCAGAAAGCGCGCGATCCATTGAGGCTCTTGTAGGGTTCCGGGGTGGTCGGGGTGGTGGATGTGGGTGGTGGTGCTGAAGGGTATCTGGTGTGATGGCTGAAGCGCGAGCAGCGCATGCTGGCCAATGTGCGGCAGGCCACGATCAAGCCGGTCATCACCGCCGCCGTCGCCCCGGGCACCCTCGTCCACACGGACGAGTATAGCATCTATGCCCGCCTGCCAGCCTGGGGCTACGAACCTAAACGGTCTGCCA
>JAABVA010005144.1_pt1 | contig 11944 bp, 11 predicted proteins | sample 5560331 | NCBI WGS metagenome assembly JAABVA01 (sample SAMN12812661, study PRJNA571458) | rock metagenome | isolation source: Antarctica rocks | place: Antarctica: Victoria Land, Mt New Zealand sud | collected 2016-01-07
CTTCCGGAGGTCTTAGACTACGGCCTGTCTCATTAGATGGGGCCTAGCCGGCTTAGCCCAGGCTAAGGGTCGTCACTAACTAATGCGAGCGACGACTCACGCGCGCCGCGATTCCCAGCGAGCGATTGCGGAGATCGGCAGCGACTGGGCATCGGGGTCGCTGTCGGTGTCCGATATGCGCGATGCCGCGCACTCTTGGGCGTGTTGGGCGTCGACGAGCTCCTCGAGCCGGAGACTCGGCTAAGGTCAGCGCACTACAGGCCTGACCGTCGGGCCAGCATGCCCCGGGGGCCCGTCGACCATGTCAGTCGCAGTCGAAGCAGGACTTGCGACGTCGCAGGCCCTCCACCTCCTTCTCACAATGGAGGGTTTTTTGCTTGCGGTCATCAGCTTGTCCGTCTCGCTTGGGGCTCCGGGACGGGTGAGACAAGCCCGAACGCTCATACCGCCCGCCGGTATCGCGTGGACGGCGGCTGTGTTAGCCCTTCTGACATCCGTGGGTGCGCTGGCAGCTTGGTGGGGTCTCTATGCCCGAGGAGGGGACTGGCTCCCGCTCCCTCAAATAGTGATTGGCTTTGTGCTGCTTGCTGCGATCGTCGCTCAACCGGTGATTGCTTTTTCTCTCGCTGCTGGCCTTCGTCCAGGGGACGTGTAGTGGCGGTTCGCATCCCGGCCCCGCTCCAGGATATAGCGGCCACGGCTCAGGTAAGAAATTGGGTACGGAAGAAGGGTTTCCCTCAAGAAGTCTATTTTGAGAGCATCGACCGGGCTAAAGTCGCGCTCGGAGTTTTCAATCTTGATGAGATTCCCACTTCCACCTTGGCGATATCGGTGGTAGCATCCATAGACGCAGAAGGGAGTCTCTTGAATCATGTGATTCCATTGGGAATCGGGGTGGATGACGACGCTAGGTGGTACAAGATTTGTTTATCCGCCGCCTATGTGGTTCTCAATGAATATTTTAAAGCTGTGGAAGACGGGAAGTGGCCAAGATGAAAATGACTCCCGGCAGTCTTATTCCGCAGGAGGAGATTGAGGCCGCCCTGGACGAGCTACTTCGACTTGCGACGTCGTCAGGAGAACGAGCTGCCAAGTTTCCGAAGCGAGTCACCTTAAGAAGCCCGCTAAAGCCAGATATATCTGGACAGATTCGCGACGAGTTGGGGGCCTCGCTCGAAGATGAAATCCTACCCGCTATAGAGAAGGTCGAAGGTGGGATCGACCGCCGCGAGATCTCTCGGGAGCTTGTGAAGAAGGCCCTCGTTGGCCTGAAGCTGTCGCAGTTGCGAGAACTGGCTCGCAAGAATAACATTCCATCATCCGGAATATTAGAGGAAGTGGTGACTCGAGTTGCGAGGGCCTACGAGTGGGACTCGGAGGCGATCGCCAGAGTTATTCTGGAAAACGAAGAGGAACCACACCCTGAAAGAGGTTTCGTTTCCAGACTCTTTCCTGTGCGTGAGCAGGTAGACCTTGACGCTGCCTTCGATCGGCTAAAGTTCTTGTCTGGTCGGTATATTCGAACTGGTATAGCGCGCTGGTTTACTTTTGATGGCGTAGAAGACCTCCGGCGGCACGGTCCGGAAATCGATGAAATTAAAGTGACTGGCACCTATCGTACGTACCAAGCATCCGTTCAAAATGATTTTGGTGAGGTTTCGGTTCAGTCGTTTCCCGATGAGACTAAGGTCACGATCTACCTGTTTGACGAGCAGTTTATCAATGTCCTTACAACAGGCGTGCAGGCAGCGCGGGCTGCCGCGAACGCAATTCAGGCCGGTCTGAATGTAGAACGTTTAGACTATGTTCCCAGAGCAGATGTTGGCGCCAGCGGGGTCGTGGGCAACGTACACCCAGTTTCGGAATTCATGCTTGATCTTCTTGAGAATCGCCTGAAGACGGCTGACTTTACGCGGCGTAACTTAACGATTGCCAAGTTCAAGTTAGATGAAGCGCGGTCTGAAGTGGAGGAGTCGACTACTGAGGACGCATATCTGAAACCGGCGCTCACAGCAGTCCGCTTTGACGGCTCGCACCTCCTTGATTCGGTTGCGGCATGTCGTCTGCTTGTCCAAGACCGTCGTCCGCTAGTCGACGTGGCCCTTCGCGCCTCTTTCCCCTACGGGAGCTCAACGACAACATTCCCGCTCAAGATTGCGATTGAGAGTGATCATTTGCTCGTTGCTACTGGGTACGGCCAAGCGCCTGACGTTGCGCACACTGCACATGCAGCTCTTGTAGCCGCGGTGATAGCCGAAGTGAAGTACGGAATTGAGGATGAAGACCAGCTCAAAAAGTTGATCACCAAGATTGCTGAGCGCGCAACGGCTACAGAAGTCCCTGATGTCGCCACCATGTTGGTTGACGACCCCTCGACGTAGCGAGCCTGTAGATAGCCACAGCCGCAGCCCCACGACCCCGGCCGGGTTCGTCGCCGCGCTGCGGATCACCCGTCGGACTATCGCCCACCCGGGCGGGCGCTTTCCCCCCTCACCACAGCAGTGACCCCGAAAGCGCCTCCGACACTCTCGGCTGGTTAATCTTCCTTCGCCGACTCCTCGGCCGGCTCAACCGGCTCACATCCCACCGTAAGACGACCTACGACACGCAACACGAGAGCATCGGGAACCTGCTCCACTGAGCTGAGTCCGCCCACAGAAAGGACGTGACCTGGGCCAGGTCCGGTTAGCCGATCCATAACGTTCTGTTCGCGCCCATCGGCCCGTCCATGCAGGGGGCTCAGTGAGGACCGATTTCGAGCCGGCCGGGCGGACTACTTCCACGCCTTCGCCGGGACCCTTCGCGATGGCGTCGCGGACCTTGTCGGTAACCGAGAACCCGACCGAGTACTCCACGGATCGGCCGCGTTTCGCGTCCAGCTCGGTCAGCCAGTCCAGCAGCTCGTGCGCTGTTGGTGGCCGAGTTGCTGACCTTGCACTCGCAGGGCATGGTCCGGTCATCCCAGAGCCGCTAGCGGCGGCGCAACCGAAGGATCAAGGCGCCGCAGACAACGATCACGACGACCAGGAGGGAGTAGGCGAAGACAGCGACGGCGGTGGTGGAGCCCGCTCCGTCTGCGACGGACCCTGCGGGGGTGCCGATTTCTCCGATCATCGGCGCCGCGATCGCCGAACCGATCAAGATAATGGTCCACTCGGCGACGTGGCCGACGTGGTCCCTACGCTTCCACAGTAGGTAGAACCCGAGGCCGGCCAGCACCGCAAGAACGCTTATCGTCGGCCACATCGCTGCGATGTCGCCGACTCGGCCGTTCCACAGCACCCAGCGCGCGTTGAAGTCAGGGTTGTAGGTGAACAGCAGGCGCCACAGGGCCTCCAGCCAGGCGTAGGCGATCCCAGCCGCGAAGGCGGCTGCCGCCACGGGGCTGGCGGTCGTGCGGGTGAACGGTTTCGTCGCGTCCGGAATCTTCTCCGGAGTGGTCAGGGATGAACTCATCGGAATCTCCGTCAGCTACCGATTGGAAAGGTAAGGATCTTGGTGATGTACACGCCGATGGCGCCAAGCGTGAGTGTCCAGATCCCGGTGATGGCCATCAGAGACAAGACACTGCGCCGTACAGCCGGCACGGTGATGACGCGCTCGCCGTAGTGGAAGATCAGCACGCCGGCCACAGCGGCGAGCCCGGGGACGATCAGGCTGACGTGTTCCATCATGTCGAACAGCAGCGGCCCAGCAAAGTTGCCCACACCCTCGTCGGTGACCTGGCTGGTGAAGGTCCCGTAACTGTTCTTGATCGTCCCACTGATCGCGTTGGCCGCAAAGGCGACGTCCGGGACCATCCCCGTGATCATCAGTCCCATCAAGGCGACAAACGTGACAGCGGCGGAGATCTTCAACCGACGCACCATCCGCACGTCTGGATCACGGGCGAAGAAGATTGCACCGAACAGGAAAGCGGCGAATAATGGATTCCGGAGGGGACCTGGGTCCGAAACCCACTGCTCGGTCGGGACCAGACGCTACCGGGAAGGTCTTCGCAGGTCCGATCCAGGTCGGTTTGGGCCCGGCTCTCCGTATCCAGGCGTCGAGTCCGCGCTAGGCGGGGGGGCAGCCGGGCTCGCGTCGGCGACGACCCACCCGTGGCAGCGGCGGTAGCGGACAATTACGGGATCGGCGGCTCCTATGGTCGGCGGTGTGTGGGCAGCATGCCGTGGAGGACCCAGGTCAGGCCGGTGAGGGCGGCGGCGTTGGCGGTGATGATGATGATGATGGTGAGGGGGATGCTGTGTCGTAGCTGACGCCGAGGACGGCACCGGCCAGGAGCAGGCCGAGGCCGCGGACGAGGGCGAGCCAGCCGAAGGCGACGGCGCGGGAGTCGCGGCGGACGAGTTCGGTGACGACGGCTTTGACGGTGGAGTCGAGGACGCCGTTGACGATGCCCCAGATGGCGACGCCGACCCAGACGAGGGTCGGGTTGCTGGTGAAGGCGATGGCGGCGGCGCTGGCGGCGAGCGGGACGATGAGCAGGACCCGTGGGCCCTGTCGGTCGTAGATCCGGCCCATGATCAGCCCGCTGGCGCCGTCGACGAGCATCGCGACGGCGAACAGGATCGGGATCTGGGCCTCGGTCAGCAGGCCGCGGGTCTGGGCGTGGAACGCGAGCAGCGGGAAGGAGGCGACCCCGCCGGACAGCACGGCGATCGCGGCGACGTAGCGCCAGTACTGGGCCGGTAGGGCGGCACGGGTGGGGTCGCTCCCGCCGGCTGCGGCGTTCGTGTCCTCGGGGCCGGTGTCGGGTTCGGTGGGGTCGGTTTCGTAGGCGCGGGGGTCGGGGACGCGAGCCCGCAGCCAGAACAGGAGGGCGATGACGAGGGCGCCGGGGACGGCGAGGACGGCGAAGGCGAGGCGGTAGTTGTCCTGGTGGGCGGCCAGGATGGCGGCGAGCAGCAGCGGACCGAGGACGGCGCCGACCTGGTCCATGGCCTGGTGGACGCCGAAGGCGGTGCCGCGTCCGGTCTGGGAGGCGGCGTGCGAGAGCAGGGTGTCCTTGGCGGGGGAGCGGACGGCCTTGCCGAGGCGTTCGGTGCCGTAGAGGATCAGCGCGGGCGCGAGCAGGTGGGTGGCGCCGATCAGGGGGACGCTGGCGACGGTCAGGGCGTAGCCGGCGATGGTCCAGGTCCAGTAGTGCCGGCTTCGGCGGACGAGGTAGCCGGAGGCGACCCGCAGGCCGTAGCCGATGAACTCGCCGGCGCCGGCGGCGATGCCGACGATGGTGGCGGAGGCGCCGAGAGTGGCCAGGTAGGGGCCGATGATGGAGCGGGCGCCCTCGTAGACCATGTCCGCGAGGAGGCTGACCAGGCCGAAGGCCAGGACGAAGTGCCAGGGCCGCAGCCTGGTCACGGTTGCTGCTGCGGTGCCGGAGGGGCGGCGCGAGAGTCTCACCGCGTCATCGAATCACGGGCGCCGACATAGCCGTTCCGGCTCGGCGGTGCGGCGGCTTATCTGGCTCGGTCTTCGCGTGAGCCAGGGTGGGGACATTGTGGGGGCGCCGACGTGGCCGGGTGGTTACGCTCCGGCCGCGACAAGGATCCCGTCGGTGGCGAACCCGGCGGCCAGTCCGGCGAGGATGCACCAGGTGGTCAGCTCCTTGCGGTTGCTGCGCCGGGCCACCGCGAGCAGCTCGATGATGACGTACAGCACCGACCCGGCGGCCAGGGCGAGGAACCCAATGGCGAGTACGTCGTTGGTAACACGCTGCCCGATCAGGGTGCCGATGAGAGTTGGCCCGCCACCAATGATGCCGAGCAGGGTGAGCCGGCCCCAGGACGGGCGCTGGTCACCGCCGGCCAGCGGTGCGACGATGCCGAAGCCTTCAGTGGCGTTGTGCAGCGCGAACCCGACGACCAGGACCGCGGCCAGGGACAGATCACCCGTGGCGGCGGAGTTGCCGATGGCCAGACCCTCGGCGAAGTTGTGCAGTCCGATGCCGACGGCGATCATCAACGCCAAGTCCGCCGCCGCCGCCCGGTCAGATCGTGACCAGCCCGCCTCCGCAGCCCGGGTCGGCACCGGAGAGGACGGACCACCGGCGTGGACAGCGGCGGGTACCGCAGCGGCGGCGGGGGCGGCAGCTGCGATGGACCGGGACCGGCGGGCAGCCATGGCCCGGTCGTAGTAGACCAGGCCCATCAGGCCCGCCGCCAGGCCTACCGCCAGGACCAGGCCGGCGACAAGGGCGGTGCTCCAGTCGTGGTCGCCCAACGCCGCGTCGGTCGGCTGCCAGGCGTGGGCGAGGATGTCCCACACGAGGAAGATGAGCACGCCGATGGCGACCCCGTTGAGGGCGGCCTTCACACGAGGCGCGGGGTGGCGCAGCCGACCGATGGGCAGGCCGAGGAAGATGGTGAACCCGGCGATCGCGCCCAGCAGGGCGGTTTGGCTCGCGGACATGGTGCCTCTGAGTTCGGCGTCTGGATGGTTAAGGGCAGCCTAACCTAACCTGCCTTAAGTGGATGGGTGACGCGGGTGTGACGTTGTCGGCAGGGCGATGGCTCTCCTTGCCGGCGGTGACGGAAACCGCGCTCAGCTGGTTGGGTCGCGGGGCGCACCCGGCAAACCGCGCGCCGGTGGCGCCACCACTCGAAGGTGGCGGGGACGAGCGACGCGGCGACGACGAGGAGGGATCGCGACGTCGAGCTTGTCCTGGAGGACGGGGAAGGCCTGGCCGAGGACGTGGCCGTGCGGGGTGACGATGCCGACCCAGAGTGCGGCGCCGATGGCCGACGAGGTGAAGAACCGCCGGCGGTCCATCCGGCCCACGCCGGCGACGACGGTGATGAAGGGCCGGACGACGAGCAGCACAAGCGTGAGCTCGAGGTTGATCTTTCAGTTGACCTGGTCGCGATGAACAGCCGATCGCGATGAGGAGCGAGTCACCGGGGAATCGCGGCGCGGCGCCGGGTCGTCGCCGGTCGGGGCGGCTCGCTCATTCGGGTCACCTCCACGTCCCAGGATACGGCGGCACCAACACTCATCTCCCACACAGTGTAGGACGTGAGGGCGGGTGCGGGCGTCGGCGCGCGTCCGGGTCGGGCGGGCCGGCAGTGTGACCGGGCTCAGCCGCGGGCCCGCCAGCGCGTGAGCAGGACTGGCGGCCAGCGCGATCCGGCAGCCGGCGTAGGTGACGAGCGCGAACAGGACCAGCACGCACAGGGTGCCAGCCAGGCCGAGCTCCTCGCCGATGATGGCGAAGATGAAGTCGGTGTGGGCCTCGGGCAGGAACCCCCACTTGGCCACGCTGGCGCCCAGCCCGACGCCCCACCAGCCGCCGCTGGCCAGGGCGTAGCTGCCCTGCAGGCCCTGATAGCCGGCGCCGGTGGGGTCCGCGCCGGGGTGGAACAAGGCGGTGACCCGGGCCATCCGGTAGGGCTCGTAGACGATCATCGCGACGACCCCGGCGGCGGCCAGGACGCCGAACGCGGCGAAGACCCGGCCGGGGGCGCCGGCCAGGTAGAGCAGCCCGCCGAGGATCGCGATGAGCACGATCGACGTGCCGAGGTCGCCGCCGGCCAGGACCAGGGCGAGCAGGCCCAGACCGGCGGGCATCAGCGGGACGAGCAGGTGCCGCAGCCGGCCGAGCAGCCGGGCCTTGCGGGCGAGCAGGTCGGCCGACCACAGGATCAGCGCGAGCTTGGCCAGCTCGGACGGTTGCAGGCTCAGCCCGCCCAGGGCGAGCCAGTTGCGGTTGCCGTTGACCGTCCGGCCCAGGCCCGGGACCTGGACCGCGGCCAGCAGGACCACGGAGACCAGTAACAGCGGATAGGCGGCACGGCGGTACGCAGCCGGAGGTAGCCGGGTCGCCACCCAGGCGGCCGGTAGGCCGACTGCGGCCCACAGCAGCTGCTTCTGAACGACCGCGAAGCTGGACCCGGTGGCCGCGTACGAGGTGACGCTCGACGCGGAAAGCACCATGACCAGCCCCAGCAGGAAGGCCGCCGTGCCCAGCAGCAGGTAGTACGGGGCCTGCTCGGCGGCCAGCCAGCTCGGCTCGAGCCGCCCGAGCGTTGGCTGGGTCGGTCGGCGGTTCAGCCGGGCCACCCCCGCCGGCGTCGTCTCGGTGCTCGCCTCGCGGCGCCCGCGAGAAGCAGCGCCTTCACCATCGGTCACCTACAGACTGTAGGACTTACGTGGTGTCGGACGGCCCGGACACGCCGCCCGCGCCGGGTAGCCCGCACCAATCCGCGTCGGGTAGCCCGCACCAATCCGCGCCGGGCAGCCCGCACCAATCCGCGCCGGGCAGCCCGCACCAATCCGGGCCGGCGTGATCCGTCCCGCCCGGGACGGCACGGGACGGCACCGGGTCAGAGCAGGAGATCGAGCAGCTCGTGCACCGCGGCGGCGACGTCGGCCATCGCGACCAGGGTCAGCACGGGGATGGCCAGGGCGGGCCCCAGGGTGGTCCACCGGGTGATCGGTGCGGGGGCGACCAGGGCGCCGACCAGGGCGCCGACCCGGGCCGGGACCTGAGCGCCGAGGTAGCCCAGCAGGACGCTCGAGGCTGGGCCCGCAGGGTTCAGCTCCCGGGGGTCGAGCCGGGCCAGCGCGGCCCGGGCCAGCGACCGGGCCGCCACGGACCGGCTGGCCACGACGGCGGCGGCGTCCTCGTCAGCCCACCGCTCTAGGTGGTAGTCCAGGTGGGTCGCCGCCGGGCCCAGGGCCGGGTTGAGCGCGGCGGCGACGAGGGCGAGCGTGGTGAGCAGGTGGTGGCGGTGGCGCAGGTGGGCGCGTTCGTGGGCCAGCACGACCCGGCGTTCGTCCGCGGAGAGCAGCCGGAGCAGGCCGGTGCTGACCAGGACCCGGGCCGGGCGGCCGGGCAGCGCGAACGCCTCTGGGGCCTGCTGGTCGGCGATCAGCAGATCGCCGGCCGCGGGCAGGGCCCGCAGGTCCTGTTGGGCGCGGGTGGCCCGGGCCCGGCCGTGCAACCGCCGACCGGCCCGGGCCGCGCCAACGAGCAGCAGCAGGGCTGCGGCGGCGCCGACCCAGGGGGTGACGGGATCGGCGTCCAGCAGCAGTTGCGGGTTGGTCCGGGCGACGCGCTGGACCTCGCCGGTCCGGCTCAGCCCGGCCAGGGCCAGCACCACGAGGCCCCAGACGGTGCTCGCCGCGGCGGCGACGGCGAGCAGGACCAGGGTGCGGGCCGCGGCCGCCGGCGCCAGCCGCACGGCGACCCGCGGTGCCAGCACGGCGGTGACCAGCGAAGCCAGCAGCAACAGATAGACGGTCAACCGCAACAGGACACCCCGCTCAGTCCGTGCGCTCGAGCAGGGCCCGCAGGGTGGCCGCGTCGTCCGGCTCCAGGGTGCCAATGAAATGCTGCAGCACGTCGGGGTGGTTCGCCACCCCGGCCAGCGCGGCCGCCATCCGCTCGGCAACCGTCTCGGCCGGTCCGCGCCGGGCCCGGTACTCGTGTGCCCGGCCGGTCTTCTCCCGCTCCAGCAGCCCCTTGTCGTGCAACCGGGTCAGCACCGTCAGGACCGTCTTGTAGGCCAGCGCGTCCGAGCCCAAGACGGCATGGACCTGCCCCGCGGTCATCGGCCCGTCCGCCCACAAGGCCGCCATCACCTCCGACTCCAGCGCCCCGCTCTCGCGCCGCTCCCGGCGCTGGTCGTGCCGACGTGGGGACATCGCGTACACCCGCTTCCTTCAAAGGTCCTACCGATCGTACGACACCCCGGGCAGGCGGAGGCACCGGAACCGGGCCGTCACAGCCGGCTGTGGACGCTACCCGATCTGAAGTCTCACCTGCTGTAGGGAGTCAGTCAGCGACCCTCCAAACCCAGCCACCGGGCAGGGCCGTCCAAGCTGAGGATCCGGCCGGGCAACGCGCCACACTCGAAGTCTGCGAGAGCGTCAAGGATGGCGCAGGGGGGTCCTGTCGGGGTTCGCGTCCGCCCCCGCAAATCACCGCGGCGAGGCCGACGACCTCCTCCGCCCAGGCCACCGCGTCCCCGGCCAACACGAACCCAGTCCCGAAGTGCCCCGGCCGGGTATCACTCGGTTGCGCCTCCACCCATCCACCGCGGCCCAAGCCGCCACCGTGACGGCGGTGAACCGCGTCGACCCCGCTTCGTCGAGGTCACCGCCGCGAGCTCACACGCCCGGCAAGGCCAGCGGACCGCGGACGGCGCCAGCGACCAGTACGGCCGGCCCGACGAACGCCTCGAGACCTCCCGCGGGGCCGGAGTCTCCTCCAAGGGAACGACCCTCAATTCCCACCTGTTGTAGGATTATCCGGTGAGCGTACGCGTCGTCATCCCACCCGGGCCCGCTGGGCTTCCCCGGCTTCGGCGGCGACGCCGCGCGCTGCGCCGGGCCGGTTCGATCCTCGCTGCCCTCGCCGTCCTCGGCGCGGGCGCCCTGAGCGCCATCCTCGGGCTTACCCCAGACGTCGGCGACGCCGAGGCCAGAGCCCGCGCCCTCGCGTCCGAGCACCACGTCCAGGACACCGGCCTACCGGTCCCCGACCACGTCGCCGCCGCGCTGGTCGCCACCGAGGACAGCCGCTTCTACAGCCACCACGGACTCGACACCCTCGGCGTGCTCCGCGCCGGCCTGGGCGCCCTCAACCCCGACGGCCCGGACACCGGCGGGGCCACCGTGGACCAGCAGCTGGCCAAGAACCTGTACACCGGCGGCGACTCCACCACCGGGGACAAGGTTGAACAGGCCGGCCTGGCGCTGAAGCTGGACCAACGGTACGCCAAGGCGTCCATCCTCGAGATGTACACCCAGGTGGCCTACTTCGGGCACGGCTACTACGGGCTGGCCGCCGCCTCCTGCGGCTACTTCGGGCTCCCGCCGGCCAGCCTCGACTGGACCCAGTCCACGCTGCTCGCCGGTCTGGTCCAAGCCCCCAGCGCCTACGACCCGGACACCCACCCCGACCTGGCCCGCTCGCGCCAGTCCGCGGTCCTGAGCCGACTCCTCGACACCGGGACGTTGAGCGCCGCCGACGCCGCCACCATCGCCGCCACTGCCTGGAGGCTGCGCCCGGACGGCGCCGCACCGGGACCAGGCTGCCCGTGAAAGCGACACCCAGCCCACAGCCAGCCCCGCTGCCAGGAGAACCCGTGCCCACCATCAGCACCCCCCCACCCCGCACCGCCGTAGCCGACATCCGGCCATGGCAGCGGCCGTTCAAAACCGGGATCGCGCTCACGGCAGCCGTGTTCGTCCTCGGCTACGCCACCATCACCCCATGGGTCACCACCCTTGACCTCCACCTGGACCAGGGCCTCGCCGCCGGCCGAAACGCCACCCTGACCACAATCGCCGAACTCGCCACCACCGTGGCCCAACCCGCCGTCGGCGCCGCCGCCACCGTGCTGATCCCGCTCCTGCTGGTGCTGCGGCACCGGATCGGGCTCGGGCTGCGGGTGGCCGCCCTGATCGGCGCGTCCCTCGCGCTGGCGCTGGTCGCCAAGGTCATCATCGCCGAGGACCGCCCGCCTGCCGCCCTCGCGGTCGTGGCCCCCGACCCCGGCTGGGGGTACCCCAGCGGCCACGCCACCGTCGCGGCCGCCCTCGCCGCCGCGCTCATCCTGCTCAGCCCGACCGGCACCTGGCGCCGCCTCGCGATCGTTGTCGGCCTGACCTTCGCGGGTCTCGTCGGCTGGAGCCGGCTCTACCTCGGGGTGCACTACCCGCCCGACATCCTCGGCAGCTACCTCACCGTGACCGCCGTCGCCCTCCTCGCCTACGCCGCCTGGCAGCACCCGCTGGCCCGATACCTACCTGGCGGCAAGACCCGGGTGGTGGACAGGTAAGCACGTCCGGACTACCCGGTCTGCTCCGCCGCCGCTGGCGCCTGGCCCTAGTGGTCCGTCGTTGAATTGATCTGGTGGGTGAGGGCGGCTCGTCCTCGTTGGACCTTCTCGATGATCTCTGCGGCGGTGACCTTCCAGATGAATGGTTTGGGGTCGCC
>JAABVA010005147.1_pt1 | contig 11940 bp, 15 predicted proteins | sample 5560331 | NCBI WGS metagenome assembly JAABVA01 (sample SAMN12812661, study PRJNA571458) | rock metagenome | isolation source: Antarctica rocks | place: Antarctica: Victoria Land, Mt New Zealand sud | collected 2016-01-07
ACACGGTGGTCGCATTCGTGGTCATCGGCGGCCTTGCTGGGCGTGGCGGCCCGCGGCCTCGGGGAAGTCGTCGGCCACCACCGCGGCCAGCTCCATGAACGCCTCCCGGGTGCCGGGAGCGAGCCGCTCCAAGTCCACCTCGGAGCCCTCCGCCAGATGCATGTCGAAGGGGATGACCTGCACCGCCCGCACCCGCTCACCGAAGTGGGCCACGAGCTGGTCCACGTTCACCGTGGACGCCCCCGGCCGGGCCACGGAAATCACCACGACCGTGCGGTCGACGAGGTGCCCAAAGCCTTGGGCCTCCAACCAGTTCAGCGTTGCGTCCGCGCTCTGCGCACCGTCGAGCGCCGGGCTGCACACCAGCACCAACGAGTCGGCGGTGTCCAACACCCCCCGCATCGCCGAGTGCGTCAACCCGGTGCCGCAGTCGGTCAAGATCAGGTTGTAGAACCCCTCCAACACCGACAGGGCGCCCCGGTAATCAGCCTCGGAGAACGCCTCCGCCCTGTGCGGGTCACGCTCGGAGGCCAGCACCTCCAACCGTGACGGTGCTTGCGACGTGAACGCACGAACGTCGGAGTACCGGTGAATAGACGTCACATCGTCGAGCAAATCCCGCACCGTCGCCGCGGTCTGCGTCGGTATCCGGGCACCCAACGTTCCCCGATCCGGGTTGGCGTCCGCAGCCACCACATGATCGCCACGCAACGACGCGAACGTCGACCCCAAGCCCACGGTGGTGGTGGTTTTCCCAACCCCACCCTTCATGCTCAGCATCGCAATCTTGTAATCACCGCGGATCGTCTGGTTCACCCGCGCCACCAACTCAGCCCGGCGCACATCCGCCGGTGACTCCCCCAAATTCAGCAACCCGAACGTCACGATCCACACCAACCACCGCCACCCCGAGCGCGGTCGCTGCATCGCCGGGCGCCGCAGCACCTCACGACCAATCTCACCGTGATGCCGCGGACCCGGCGGCGGCGCTGGGGTCTCTGCTCTGGGCGGTTCCGTCCTGTAGTCCGGCTGGACCTCGCGCGCTGCCTGCTGAGCAGCCAGCGGTGCACGCGGTGCTGGGGGCGGGGGCGGTGCGTTGGCACCAATCTTCGCGGACGCCTCCTCCTTGTGGGGCACTGCGGCCGTCGACGGCGGCTGCGAGCGCCCACCGGGCTCCGCCACCCGCAGCGCGGGTCGCTCTGCCACACCCCGTTCCGGGCTCACTATCACCGGCGGCGCCGCAGGCGGCGCCGCTACGGGAGTACCCGGTGATCGTGTCTCCGCTGCGACGGGCGGAGCCCACGACGGACCCCGACGAACCACCCGATTGTTGGAATCACTCGTCACAACTTTTCCTCCGGTTCCGGTTCGACCTGCACCACGACCGGCGGCACGCATGACCACCGCTCCCCGCGCAGGCATTGATCACACAGATCAGAAGAGGGCGGACCCGGCACGGGCGCCGCTGGGCAACCGGTTACCGCAGCGGCGACCGGCCGGCGCCAGATGCTTGCAGCGCGCAGCGGAAAAAGGACCCCATGGGACAACCTGAACACCTCATTCGGCCGCGGCAGAAGACACACCTCACCGAGGAGGTGATCTGGCACTATCCGCGTCGCGATCCCCGCAGACTCAAGGGACCCGAGCACCCACCACGAGTGGTGAGCGGCACACGAACAGTAGGACGCTCGCGCGAAGAGCGTCAACTGTTTTTCTTTCAACAACCCCTCCCCCATCTTCAGCGGCAAGCCCTGACTTCCCGGGCGGTGATGGACTTACGCTAGGCGCTGGACGCGTACACGTCCATAGTTTCCCTCCATACTATCGAGATACAGCCACCACCGACACCCCGGAAAGTGGGCAAGATGCTTGAAGCCGAGCACGATCTGACGGACGGGGTACCAGTGGGCAGAGCGGGTATCCGGGGCTTCAGCCCCGCAGCGCTACGGCGCTACCGGAGCCTGAAGCACTACTCACTCTCCGAGGTCTCCACCCTCTCGGGAATCAGCGCCACGACAATCAACGCGTGGGAGACGGGCAAATCACGTCCTTCGCCTCATACTCTTGCCGCGGTGGCCAAAGCGCTCGGGGTCCAAATCGCCGACCTCGCACCAGTCGAAGAAGGCGATCTCCGCATGGCTGACCTCCGTTTTCAGGCTGGACTCAACCAGGAAGACCTAGCCGAAGCGGCCGGGATCCCCGTCGGCGTACTGGGTGCGATCGAACTTGGACATCGCGAGCCCGACGACGAGCAGCTCCGGTCGATCGCCAGCGCTCTCAACGTCGGGGGCGACTTCCTCCGCGCCGCCTGGGACAGGACACGCCACGCGCGAATAAGCCGCCTCAAGTCTCGCTAAACGCCCCTCCACAATATCTCGGCTCCTCAACCTTGTGCGTGTCGGACCACGACTAGCGGTGCAACATGCACCAAGATGGCAGCGGGGCAACCGCACAAGGAGGACCACCATGCCGATGCCAAGTAAGGGGCCGCGCCGCTACTACACGGTGAGGCTGCCGCTCGAAATCGACGTGGAGGCAATCGCCCGGGTGCGCGGATGCTCATCCGTCTCGCAGTTCCTGGCCGACGTGATCTGCCAGGAACTGGGTCGTCCAGATCTCGTCCGCGAAATTGAGGGGACTCTGCCTATGACCGCCTGACGCGGCTCACCGCCGACCCGACATCTGCATAGTCATTCAGTAGTACCAACGACGAAACCCCCGGCGGGCAGCCGAGGGTCTCAAAGTCGGGAGAACCGAGGTGGAACTCGGTTTCCGGGTAGTGCTGGCGTCCCTGAAGGGAACTTGCCGTGCAAGGCAGTTCTCAGGGTACCTCGTGCCCTGACCCTGATCCATACCTGGTCACCGAAATTCCCCCGCGTGTCGCTGACCGGGCGCAACGACCACCACGTGGCTGTGCCCGCGGGTCTCGGCCGTGGGGTCGTCGTCATGCCACCGGGCCGCCGCTGGCGCGGCCGCCTCTGCGCCGTGACGTGCCGCTGGGCGCGTATGCGCGGGTGCCGTGCTGGTGGTCAGCCGAGCGATGGCTCGAGCACGTCAAGCTGGTCTACGAGCGGCATTACCTGCTGGTCCGGTACCAGCTCGTCGCCACAACGGGCGGCGGTATCTCACTGTGTGCCGTCCTGGCCGTGGCCACCGCACACGCCGCGGCCGCTGACTTCGGCACCGGCCGGAACAGCGGGCCGCTGCTCGGGAAGACTGGGGCTGAGCGCGGTCTGAGCGCGGCCACCGGGCTCGGCGAACGCACCATCACCCGGGCCCGTACCTTCCTGCGCATAGTCGGACTCGCCACCGAAGTCCAGGAGGGCCGCCAACGAACCCTCCCCGAACGGTTGGACTCCGCCGAGCGCGGCGACAAAGCCCGCGGGTGGACCGCGGTGTACGCCCTGCACCACACCAGCACTCACCCTGTGGATAACCCTGTGTGCATCGGCGCAGGTCAGACACCAGATGGCACCCCTCCACGTAGTGGTCTTGTTCCTACCCCACCTCTTGGAGAGAGGGTGGTTTCTACGGGCGGAGAACGCGAAGATCGAGGCGCTCCGCGCCCGGCACCGAAAACCGAAGGCAGACCGGCGCGGCGACGTGCAGCCGTCGATGCGCGGGGGCTGTTGCTGGCCACCCGATGGCGCCAGGACCCCGATGCACCGGCCTGGGCACGGTTCAAGACCCCCACCACGTGGGCAGCGCTGCTGGCCCTGCCAGCGGCCCACGACTGGACGGGTCGGGACCTGAACAAGCTCCTGGACATTCATGCACGCAGCGGGTCGCGAGTGTTCACCCACCCCCGCAACCCCATCGGCTACCTGTCCTGGCTGCTGAACCGGGTCGACCTCGCCGACCGACCCTGCGCCCTGGAGGACGCCCGCGACGCCGAAGACGCCGCCGCCGCCGCGCAACGCCGAGCCCAGCAGGCCGCCGCGCGCGTTGACGCGGCCCGGCGGCGCGCCACTGGACGCGATGCGCTGTCCGGTCCGGGTCGGGCTGCGGTGCAGGCTGTTCTCGACCATCGGGCGCGGCGCTGGCCGCAGGCCGCAGGCCGAAAGTGATCCGGGACAACGGCGGCGGCCGAAGACTGTCTGTTCGTGCACAGTTACTATGCGCGAACAGATGGGGAGGAACCGTGGTGGTGCAACGCGCGGCGGGGACGCCGCCGCTTCAACTGGTCGTGGAAACCTTGACCCCCGTAGCTGTGCCCACCATCGTCGCCGTGGACGGGCACCCGAAATCGTGGGTGCCGCTCCGTAACTTCCGGCATTCCCGCAACCGCCTGGTCGCGGACGAAGTCCGGTCAGCTGTCCGCACGGTCCGCGAATCTGCCGAAGCCGTGGACAGTGTTCTCCAGCCCTGGCGGGGGCAACGGGCCCGCGTCCTCGGGCGCCCGGTGATGGGCTTCTCCGGCGCGGTTCATGCGGTGCAGATCTGGGTGGGCGACGCCGACACCGACACCCCAGGGCGCGCCGCGGCGGTGGCGGCCATCGAGTGGTCCGCCCGGTCACACAGCATCGAACTCAACACCCAATCGGCCGGGGGCTACGCCGACCCCCCGGTCCTCACGCACCGCAGATTGATCGCGCCGCGGGCACTGCAGGACGTCGTTGACATCGATCCCCTGCTGCCGTTCCTTGTCAAAGCACTCGCACCGACACCCGACGATTATTGGGATGGCATCGCCACCTTCCAGCGTCGCGACCACCTGCGCACCGTCCGCATGGTGATGCGGAGCATGCCCGCGCCCCAACACGAAGCCTGCCGCGGACTTGCTCACGATGTCACGGCGACGAGCCCACCACCCATGACTTCACCGCTCACCGATACCCTCAACGCCGTCACCAGCCAGGCAACCCGGACTGCTGTTGCGGTCATCGACCTCAACACCTCCCGGGTGGTCAGCTGGGTCACTCACCCCGTGCCCGACATTCAGTGGGCGGGCGTCGTCGACGACCGCAACACCCCGCACCCCGATGACATGGTGCGGATTTTCCAGGGCTACGACAAGATCCGCGGCGGGGCCGCGCAGATCGAAGTCCCCAACGTTCGCTTGCGCCGCACTAACGGTGCGTGGACCGTGGTGAACTGCCGCGGCACCGCGCTGCCCAGCCCCAACGGTGTGCCCCAACTCATTCTCGCCGAATTCAGCGCAGTCGGTGCACTACCCCCGCCGCAGGTCATCCAACGCTCGCCCGGCCAGAACATCGGCGACTCGAACGCATAACCTCCGCTGAACCTGGCGGCGGACCTCACCGAACGCGACCGCCACGACGAATCGTGGCACCTGCCTACACTCGGCGCCGGACTCGCAGCCGGGAGGAAACGACAGTGACCGCAGCACCAACAATCGAGTTGTCCCGCGCTCGACTTTCGGCAATGGCTGCCCGCCAGCGCCATCACCCCACGGCAGCGGCAGCCGCCACCGGCACGCGGTCGCCCGCTCTGAGTGACTGAACAGTCCAGGGCAGAAGAGATCCGGGGCCTTCGGCAGCCCCGGACCCCCGCCGCCTCTGATGAGACCTGGGGTGGGTGGGGCTGGGTGCGTTGGGTGGTGGGCTGGGTAGTCGGTGTTCTCATCGACTACGGGCAGTTGCCTACCTGAGCCCCCACCAGGGCCGCAAGCGGTAAGACGTTGCTTGCCCCCCTGCCGGGTGCCCAGGTCGAGACGGCACCCGCCGACGATGAGAACACCGACCCAGCCCCCGCATGGTCGGCAGCAAATCAACAACTCCGGCCCTGCACACGTAAAAGATGTCTGCCTCACAAAGCAACGATGAACAGATGGTGAGCTGCTCAACTGGCACTAAAATAACTCACCAAATGCATAGCATTGATTGAACAGAGCGACTAGACTAGGAGTATCAGCACACCACAGAAAGGGTGCCCATCATGACCACGAACACCGCCCGCACCGAGACCGGCGTCACGGAGACGTTGGGCGCGGTGTCGGCGCGCTACGCCAGTGCTCTGATGACTGCCGTGATCCAGGCCGGGGCACCCGGGCGGGTCTTCTGCGCTCGGTATGCCCCCGGCAGCGAGTCCGCGCAGGAGGGGCCGCACACCTGCTGGTCGTTCGTCTGCCTGCGTGTCAGCGCCCACCAGGTGCGCGTGTTCTGCATGCCGACCAGTCAGGGTGTCGTGCTGGTCATCGGCACCACGGATGGGACCTCCCGGTGCCTGCCCACGTGGGGTGCCCCGGCTGAGGCGTTCGGTGCGAGCACCGTCGCCATCGCCCGTCAGCTCAGCGGCCACCCGGTACAGAGCTGAGCCCACCGGCACCGGCGAGTGAGGAGGACACCACCATGAGCACCCTGACGCGAGAGCACCGCCAAGCCCTGGCCGACATCGGCGGCTGGCCCATCTCCGGATGCCTGCACAGCCCGGACACCGCGATCCCCCACCTGCGGTGCTCCATGCAGGGCGGCAGCCAGCTGGGCGAGCGCTGGCCGCGCGGCACCGGCTACCAGTGCGGGCCGCGCGGCATCCGGGTGGGCACCCCTAGCCCCCGGGACGCGGGGTTCATCATCGCCTGGACCGCGCTGCACGCCTACGCCGCCACGATCAGCCGGTCGGTGCGCGAAGCACTGCGCGACGTCGACGCGCGGGCCCGGCGCCACCAGGTGGACTCACCGCCCTGGCTGCGCGGTGAACCCGAATGGGTCTGTGCAGCCTGGTACCGCGACGTGTACCAGCCGTGGGTCATCGATGACGCCGCGCTGCGTGAGCAGCGCACCCGACTGTTGAGCACTGCGCTCGGACTGGATCACGACGAGCCCGAAGACCTGCTCGAACTCCTGGCCGCCACCAGCTCCTAAGGCGCCACAGTTTCCACTGCACAGAAACGCAACACCGAACAGGCAACTAGCTGCCGAAACAACGAGGAAACGCGCACAAACGGCTAGCCTGCATTGAACAGCCCGACTAGACTCGGAGTATTAGACACCCTCACCGGAAAGGTCCCCGACATGACCACAGTGCAGCACCAAAACCTACGCAGCGATGAGGAGAGCGCGGTGTACGCGTGGATCATCACCCACGATCACACCGACCCGAACCCGGCGAGCAACGCCGAGGGCATCTCGGGACCCGTCAACGCCCCGGCCGTCCTCTTGGAAGCGCTCGACACGCCGGGGCGGGGACACCGCTTCCGCCTGTACGACGACGACGGCACCCTTTACTACAGCGGGATCGCAGCGTGCAACGCCGAGGACGAGGGCAGCGAGGACGTGTGTTACGCCCCGCTCGGGGAGTTCGGGTGCGGCTACGCCGGCGCCACCGAGGTCCGGTGGGACGGACACCCGGAGTGGGACTGCGGGTAACCAGAACCAGCAAAGGACACATTCAGTGACTGTGTACACCGTCGCTCTCCCCAAGGGGGGCAGCACCAAGACCACCACCGCCGCCGAGTTGGCGCACTACCTGGCTCAGCAGGGCAGGCGGGTGCTGGCCATCGACCTGGACCAGCAGGGCAACCTGACCACCCGACTGGGCATCACCCACGACACGGAAATCGGGGCGGCCACCGCCGACGTGCTGATGGGGGAGGCCGACGCCGACGAGGCCGCCGTCCCAGCACCCACCGCGACCGGGGTGAGCGTGCTGGTGGGAACCCACGACCTCTCGGCCGTGGAGGCGACACCACCACCGGATCTGGTGACCAGCCTGCGCGATCACCTCCCCACCGTCCGGGAACACTACGACGACGTGGTGATCGACACCCCACCCAGTCTGACCGGGCTCACCCTCGCCGGGCTCGCCGCCGCGGACGTCGTGATCGCGCCGGTCTCGGCGGCGGTGGAGTCCTACGACCAGGTGGGCCGCCTGGCCGGCGTCATCGCCCACACCCTGGAGAAACGGGTGCGCCCGGGCCTGCGCATCCACTGGATCGTGCCCACCCGCTACGACGCTCGGCGCACCCTGGACCGGGAAGTCCTGGAAATGCTGACCACGACCTACCCCGGGCAGGTCACCAGCCCGATCCGGGAGGCGGTCGCCGTGCGCGACTCCTACACCGCAGGACAGACCATCAGCGTCTACCGACCCACCTCAGCCGTCGCCCAGGACTACCGGACCGCGCTGGCCAGCATCTACCAGACCAAGAAAGCGACCCGATGAGCACCAAACGCCGCAGCCTGCGCGACCGGGAAACCCAAGCCATCACCGGGAAACTGACCCACCCCGACGCGAGGGCAGCCGCAGGGGCCACCACCCGGCTGGGCACCTACTGGCAACTGGGCACCTTCGAGACCGCGAAAAGCGCCTACCTCGTGGACCTGGACACCGCACCCGAGGCACCCAGCGGCTTCGCCCACTGGATCAACCGAGTCATCGACAAACACGCCCGCCTGTCCCCGGAACGCCGCGCCAAGATCGCCCACACGCTCGGACCCGAACCCAAGGACGGCACGGGAGTGTCCCGCAGCTTCACCGTGGCGGCGGCCACCGTGGCGGCGATGGAAGCCGCCATCGTCGCCGACCGCAAAACCCTCGCCCGGATGACCAGCCGCACCGAGTTCGTCGCCGAAGCCGTCCGCGCCGCCATCACCGAAACCCGCAAGCGGTACGGCAGCCAGCAGCTGCCCCCCGCACCCGCACGACTACCCAACAAACCGCCGCGAGGGTGAGCCCACCCCGCCGTTCTCCGTCAGCGCAATTTCCGCAACCAAACCAACAATGAACAGTTCTCATAGTAGAGAAATGATAGAGAACGGGGCGCTTTGTCGACTAGCATTGATTGACTAGTGCGACTAGGCTGGGGGTAGTCGGACACTACCGGCACCGAGGGAGACATCATGAGCATCTGCGCACCCTGCCAGGTTCCCCACACCGCTGAGGACTGCGAGGACACCCCTCGCGGGCAGGACGGGACTCGCCCGGGCATGTTTCTGTCAGCACAGGCCCTACAGCGCGGCCGTACCCCGGCAATCTGCGGGCAGTGGGGAGGGGGCGCCGGGACCGGAATGCGACCCACCGGAGACCCGCACGGACACCGAGGCGGCCGGGGGTGGTGAGGAGACTGCCCACCAGCAGGGGCAGGCAGCACTATGAGTTCGTCGACCTGTTCGCGGGCAGAGGTGGACCAGGGCAACCGGGAGAGGCGGGGATGAGCACCGAGGGCACCTATGAGGACGCGACACATGAGGTCGACGCAGGGGAGCCGATCGAGGTCGGGGACCTGCTCGATGACCCGCGTACCGATGTCGAAGCCCTGTGTCTGTGTGCGTTGCTGTGGTCGGCGACCAACATTGCCAGCGACGTGAGCGACCTGTTGTGCAGCACCGACTTCGAGCGGGGTGTTTACGGTGAGCTGTTCGAGGTGATCACCGCCCAGGTACGGAGTGGGGCCCCGCACGATCCGGCGAGCATCGTCGCCACGCTCACCCAGTCCGGGCGTACCGGTGGGCATCGCGGCGCCCAGCTCACCCGGGCACTGTCAGAGGCCACGATCGCCGGTGCTGTCCCGGAAACGGTGGGGCATTACGCGGTGGCCGTGCTGTCCGCCGGCTACCGCCGCAGCTTTCACCTGGCGGCCCGGTCCATGGCTGCCGCCGCCGAGCAGCTGCCCCAAGACCTGTTGTTCGAGCATCTGTTGAGCATCGGAAAGGCGCAACGCGCCGCCACCGAACGGCTGCACCACGCGTCGACAACGTTGTCGCCTGTCCAGCGTGTCGGCCATTGCGCAGACACTGAACCCACCACCAGCGAGGGGAGTGCTACAGCGTGACCGCCAACGACCTCAGCGGCCCCGAACTGGCCGAGGCCCTGCTGCGCGGCGCGTCGGGCATGGTCACCGCTGAAGCTTCCATCCGGTTGCTTCTGGCGCATGGGGTGTGGGCGGAGCGCCTGGCAGCTGCACACTTCATCGAACTGCCTGATGAGGATGAACCCGAGGAGCCGCGGTACGCGTGGGTGGGGTGGCGCTATGCCGTGGCCGCCCTCGACGCGGGAACACTGACCGGGGGAAGCGGCAGCGACAACCGGGTACTCCGCATCGCCGCCAGCCTCTCCGAACTCGGCGTCCCCGTCGACCTCGCCGACGCTGTCACTGGACTGGACCGCCACAACCTCGCCCTGGTGCTGGCCGCCCTGTCGCACGCCAACGGCTCCCACGAGCACAAGGACTATGCCGCCGACCGTCCCAGGGACGGCAGCCCAGTCCTCATCACCGCCGACACCCCCATGCTCAAGCTCGGGCCCGTCTTCGGGTGGCCGCAATGAGCGCCGCCGACCACCAGCAGCACCGGCGTGGGCCGCCCGCATTTGCTCACACGGAATTCAGCGAAAACCCGACACGAAGCAGAGGTAACCGATGAACACCACATCGCTCTACGTACTCTTCCTCACCCTGGCGTTGGCTGTCGGCGTCGCGGTGACCACCGGCCCCGTCCAGCAAACGCTCCTCATCGTCGTGGCCTGCTCAGCCATCGCTGCCGCTCTCACGGCGGCAACCGAAGCAGCCGGGGACCGCGCCAAGCGCAAGGTGCTCGCAACGACCGCTGCGCGACGCAGCAGCAACGGCTGACCGCGCGGATTCGGGCGAGCAAATTGCCGGTGCTGCCGCAGCGTTGGCGATTCTGGCGTAACGACACCGGTCGCGGCCTCCGGTAGGAGAGGCCCCATGGCCCTTTTCATCTTGTCCCACCCGCACCGCACCCGCGTGACACCGTCATGGTACGGGCCTGATGCCTGCCCGGTGCCCCCGTTCCCGCCCGGCCCGGGCAGCAACAGGTCCACCCTTGGGTGCCCATCCACCGCGCCCATCCACCGCGACCGTTACCGCGTCGCTCGCGGACACCCGCATCGGGGAACTCCGGACTTGCCAGAGGCCACGCTAAGACAGGACCGCGCGGGCCCGAGGGTCCCGCACTGCCGGGCTGGTTTCACGTCATCTGCCGGTCACCCTGGTGTGCCCATACTGACGCCCCGGGCCACCCCCATCTCCGCTCTCGCTCCCATTCCTTGATCAGAAAGTGACAGTCATGACTGAGTTTGCGTCTCACGGCGAGGCATCTCCGGGTTCCGTTCGACCGGTGATCCATTTGTCGGGGTTGCTGGGGTGCCCGATCGTTGCCCGCAACGGGGAGGCGGTGGGCCGGGTCGAGGACGTCATCGTCCGGTTGCGCGGCGAAGACGTCTATCCCCCGGTGACCGGTTTGGTGGTCGGCGTCGGCGGTCGCCAGGTGTATGTGTCCACCGCGACGGTGAGGTGCTGTTGCGCACGGATGTGCTCGATCACCGCCTCATCGACGTCCCGGCGGCGGAGCTGGTGCATGCCTATGACATCGAACTGGAAGACACCGGGGCCGGGTGGGTGCTGGCCCGCCTCGACACCCGCCGCCCGGCCCGATTCTTCGGGTTGATCAAAACCGGGGGTGGGCACGCGAGCCGGGACTGGAAGTCCTTCGAGCCGCTGATCGGGCACCGCCAGAGCATGCTCGCCCGCCGCGCTGGCGGACGGGTCGGCACCCTGAAAGCGGCGCAGATCGCCGACCTGCTGGAGGACGCCGACAAACACGAAGGCGGGGAAATCCTCGACCGGGTGCACAGCGACCCCGAACTCGAGGCCGACGTGTTCGAGGAGCTCGACCCGGACAAGGCCAACCGGCTGCTCGGGGAGATGAGCGACACCGAGGTGGCCGGGGTGCTCGGTCGGATGCGCGCCGATGACGCCGCCGCCGCGGTTGCCGAACTGCGCCAGTCCGAGTGCGGCGCCCAGGCCCTCGACCAGACGTGCCACAACCAGGCTCCCGGCCGTCGGTGACACGGCGCACGCGACCGAGGCCAGGGTGAACAACGTCATGCCGGTGATGAACATGCGTCGTCGCCCGAGTAGGTCTGCGAGGCAGCCGCCGGTGATGAGGAAGACGGCAAAGGTGAGTTGGTAGCCGGCCAGGATCCATTGCAGCTCTCCGTCGGAGGCGCCGAGGTCGG
>JAABVA010005148.1_pt1 | contig 11940 bp, 12 predicted proteins | sample 5560331 | NCBI WGS metagenome assembly JAABVA01 (sample SAMN12812661, study PRJNA571458) | rock metagenome | isolation source: Antarctica rocks | place: Antarctica: Victoria Land, Mt New Zealand sud | collected 2016-01-07
TCTCGTAGATGCCCTTCGGTCCGGCGTGATGGCTTTCCTCGCAAGAACCATCATCCCAGGTCAGAGGGCATCTACTACGTTCACACGCCGCTCACCCGCCCACCTCAGCGGTGCATCCAGGCTGAGCTCACCGTCGCTGCCGCTGAGACCGCCGCCCGGAAAGTCCTCGACTCCCGCATCGCCGCCGTCCGGGCCCTCGCCGAAACCCGGGCCGCCCTCGGACGCGCCCGCGCCGCACTCGCCGACGCGGAGAAGACCGACACCGCCACCTGGGCCGCCACCCTCCGCGCGGGGTGGTCAGACGCCGAACTGCGCCGGGTCGGGTTCGAACCGCCCACCCGGCGCGGACCCGGCCGACCCCGCACCACCACGGCAACCGACACCCCGACCGCACCGGACAGCCCGGACTCCCGCTGATCGCCTCGTGACCGCCACCCTCACCCGGCCCGCCATCGGGCCCTACGTCCCCGTCGGGTACCGGCCAGCGATGCATCCCATGCTGTGGGTCGCCGCCGTCAGTGAGGCCGCGGAGTTCGAACACCGCTCCGACGCGGTCACCCACCGCACCGACCTCGCGGGGGTCCTCGTCGACCACACCGACTGGCAGACCCGCACCGTGGCCGCCGGCTGGGACTCCCTCGCCCGCTCCGCGCACATCTCCCGCCGCACCCTCGCCCGGTCCCTCGCCTGGCTCCGCGCCGAACACCTCGTCGGGATCGTCAGCTCCGGCACCCGCACCAGCGGCCAACCCCACGACCCCGCTGTGTACGTCCTACTCGAACGCCAACCCCGGCTGTGACCCCGCCGGCCAAGCGACGGGTGCGGCCACCGTGACGGCACGTCCGGGACAGCCGGTGGGTTACCCACACACCGGCACCGACTCGCGCCGGTGCTCCCGCTAGCTTCGGCGAGGGCGGCTACGTCCGGCTCAGGTCTGTGCACTGTCCCCCGGCCTGCTCGACTTTTCGGGGACCGCCCGCAGCGCTTCGTTCGTGGCCGTATACCGCTGCGCCGACGTCGGATGGGTCGCCCACGGTGCGGGCACGACCCGCCGCCGTCCCACCAGGAAACGCGACGTCGGCGCCCACCGGTCCAGGTCGAATCGGGTCACCGCCGCACCCAACACCGCCGCCGCGAACCGGTCCGCCGCCGTCTCCTCCGCGCGGATCCCCGCCGCCCACCGGGCCGCCATCACCGAGACGACCGCGACCCCGCCATGATCAGCGTGGCGGCCACCCCCAGCAGCACCAGCCGGCCCTGGCCGTGGGTGGAGGCGATCACCGCCTTGAACCCCCACCCGGTGGCCACCGTCACCCCGGCCGGGATGCACACCGTCCACGGGATCTGCACGGAAGTGACGACGTCCCCGCCGCAGACGTGGCTCACCTCGTGGGCCAACGCGAACCGGCGCTGCCCCGGGGTGGCCCGCAGCACCGCCGGGGCCAAGCTCACCCGGAACGGTCCACCCGGCGTCGCCGGCGGCCACGCCCAGTTCTTCTTCCCCACCCCCACCTCGATCACCGGCAGGGGCCGGCCCACGACGGCCGGGTCCGCCGCCGCCAGCATCACCGCCGCCTCCCCCGTCGCCCGCGCCGCCGCCCCGCTCAGCACCGCCGCATCCGACCCGACCCGGTCGGCCCTGCCCCCGACCACCCGGGACACCTCGGGGCGGCCACCAACCACCCGACGGACCCCCGCCGCACCGTCACCTCCCCGCTCGGCCCGGCGCCGGGCGACGGTCACCGCTGCGGTACCCCAGTACAGCTCCGGCCGTGGCGTTGGTAGGCGGCGGCTGCTTCGGTGCCGCCTTCGACGGGAAGCTCGGCCGGTTGGAGGTCGACCAGGGTGAACCCGGCCCGTTGCGCGGTCGACCGGGACGCGGTGTTGGTGACCGCGCAGATCACCGTCAACGCCGACAGGTCCAGACCGCCGGCGCTGGCCGGGGTGAACGCGTGGGCGGCCGCCGCCTGCACTGCCCGGGTCGCGTACCCCGCCCGGCGGGCCGAGGGACGCACCCAGTACCCGACCTCCCCGTGCCCGGCCCGCTCATCGAGCCGGGTCACCGACACCAAGCCCACGGCCTGCCCAGTGTCCGGATCCGCGATCGCCCACGTGATCCCCGCCCCCGCCCGGGGCATCTCCTCCCGGGTCTCGATGAACTCGGCCGCGTGGTTCTCGGTGAACGGGTGAGGCAGCCCGGGGAACTGCCGCCGCGTGGCTGGGTGGTTGAAGGTCTCCACCACGGCCGCCACATCACCGCGGCCGTCGACCCGCCACGCCCGTAACAGCACCCCGTCACCCCGCAGGGTCGGGACAGTCAACACCACTGGACCAGCGTGCTCACCGAAGCGGTCGCCCACCCGTGCGCCGTCGGTGAGGGCCTCGTCCACGTCAGCCACCCCGAACCGGTCGGCGCCCGCAGCGACGAGGCCCGGGAGAACGGTGCTCGCTGGTGAAGAAGCCGGCGGGGTGTCGGCGAGGTGGGCGTCGGCGGCGACTTCCGGGTCGACTCCCACGTCAGCGCGCCACCCACACGAGCAGAACGGGCGGCTGATCCCCCGAACGACGTTGTGCGCGGCGACCTCGACCTCAGCCCTGTCCGCTGCCCGCCGCCCCATGCAGCCATGATCGACGACCACGGCGGTAGCTGTCCGCCCGGCCGCGGGGTGTCCCAGAGGGCGTCAACAGGGCAGGTCGACAGGGCCGAGCCGACCGTCAGGAGGGATCCGGGTCGTCCGGCTGGTCATCGGCGGGGGACTTCGCCCGAGCAGCGGCCGCCTCGGCGTCGTCCTTCGAGCTGGGTTCGCCCGGCTTGTCAGCCGAGTTCGGATCGGCCTGTTCTCGGGGATCAGCGTTCGGCGTGTCGCTGCCTGTGCTCATGCACCTATCGTCCACTGGACCTCCCGGTCCGGCGAACTCGACGGGTCGAATCCGAACCTGCGTGGTCGCACGAAACCGTCAACGTGGCGCGAGGTTGACTCGCCGAACGCGACCGCCCGCGGTCCCGTTCCATGCGCGTGCCCGCGTTGACAACTCAGTATCAGTGGTCGATTGGATCACCCCTGCACTGCTGTCATGCATAACTCCACTTATCCACCACAAACTCGCGTGGGTTGCATCGGGTGGGGTCACTCGTTGCTGAGCGCTCGAACGTTGTGTGGGCTGGTCAGCTGCGGGACTCCCCCGCCGGCGGCAGCGGGGCGTGGCGCTCCACGGCACCGCCCGCGAGGCGCCTGACCTGCAGCCTCAGGATGGGTCGTTCATCTGATGCAGGACTCGAGCGTCGGTTCCGGACCCGTCGACGCCGTCGAGGTCGTCGTCGGTGAGTGCGGTTCTGCCCGAGACCCCACCGCGAGCCGGCCGCTCGGGAGGGACCGGGTAAAGAGGTGGTCGCCGTGGACGACCGCCCGGCATTGCAGTGACCACGAGGGTGCCCGCAGCGGCGCTCCGACCGTCGGGCACACAGCTGACCGGGGCCACATCGGCCGACCCTGGTCAGGAGGACCCAGACCACCCGCTCGAGGGCGCTGACGTTGACCGAACGCGCACCCAGCCGGGCCGAACAGCGGACGAACTCACAGCACCAGAACACACGCCGTTACCAGTAGATCGTCCGGTCCCCCGTGAGCGTCGGATCCCCTCGGACCGGCGTTGCGCTGTCACGCTCGGGTCGCTGGTCGACCCGACGGCGCTGTGTCGGAGAACGTCCGAAGGGCGGCGGTGGCGGTAAGGGCGCTAAGCAGCAGCGCGGTCACGGCGACGGCGAACACCGGGCGCGACCCGAGGGTGTCGGTCAGGTAGCCGGTGAGTGCGGCGGCGGCGGCGATCCCGGCGGCGCTGGCGGAGTTGATCCAGGTGAACGCCTGGGTGCGGACGTCACGGTGGAGCCGTCGGCTGATCAGGGTCGCCGAGAGGATCAGCACCGGGGACAGGACCAGTCCGGGGGCCAGTTGCGCCGCGGCGAGGGCAAGCGCGGAGTCGGCGGCGACGAGGGGGACCGCGAGCGCGGTCAGCAGCCACAGTGCCCGACGCAGGGCCACGATCGGGTCGAGAGTCCAGTGGCGGTGGCCGTAGAGCAGCCCCCCGGCCAGGCTCGCTGTGCTCATGGCCGCGTAGAGCAGACCCGCGGAGCCGGCGAGGTGGCGGGTGAGGGCGAACGCGGTGACCCCGACCTGCATCGACCCGAAGAACACCCCGATCCCGAGGTTCACCACGACCAGGACCGCGAACCCCCCGCTCAACAGTCCACTCCCCCGACTGGGACGACTTCCCCGGCCGTCGCGGACATGGGTCGGGGCGGTGGCCCGCAGCGCGGCTAGACAAAGCGCGCTGGCGGCGATGAGAGCGCCGGCCGTGGCGCTCGCCGCCATCGGGCTCACGGTGGCCGCGAGGGTGGCAACGACTGCCGGGCCGAGCAGGTAGGCGAGGCCGTTGCTGGTGGACTCCAACGCGAACGCCGCGGCCAACGTCGGGCCTTCCGGGAGCAGGCTCGCCCAGCGGGCCGAGGTCAGCGCCCCGAACTGCGGGATCGTCGCCCCGGCCAGGACCGCCGCAGCCACCAGTACCGGCAGTGGCAACCGGGCCCGGCTGGCGACGAGCAGCGCGGCCACCGCGGCGGCGTGCGCGCCGGCGCTGACCGGGAGGACCCGTGGTTGGCCGAACCGGTCGATCACCCGGGCCGCCCACGGCCCCACCGTCGCCTCCGCGACGGCGAACCCGCCGACCACGATCCCGGCGCGGGCGAACGAGCCGGTCGCCTGGTGGACCAGCCAGACCAGGCCCAGGCTGGTCATCGCGATCCCCACCCGGCCCGGGACTGCCGCGGCGAAGAACCGCAACCCTCCCGGGGTCCCCAACGCCGACCGGTAGGGCGAACGGCGGCGCCGAGGGCCCCGGGATCGCGGGAAAAATGCATGGGCAGAACCGGAGGAAACCGGCATGAGGGACGCGCCTTGGGCCGCCCGGCGGGGGCGGGCCGACGAGCCCGCGTCAACCGCACGCAGAACTCGTCACCGCCTGGAGCGCTCCACCGGGTCCGGGCTCACGCCTCGGGCCAGCTCCATCAGCAGACAGCGGTCATGAACAACCGACAGGTCCTGACCCTAGCCAGTCACCCGGAGGGACACCACCGGTGCCTACGGTGTTTGCGTGACGGATCCGACGCGGCCCAGCGACGGTCTCCGCGAGACCGGACTGGTGCTCGCCGTTCCCGAGCTCGCCGGACTTGTTGACCGGTGGCGCCTGGCGACCGTTCCGGCCGCAACACTCGGCGCACCAACGCACGTGACCGTGCTCTACCCCTGGCTTCCCGCCCCGGTCACCGATGAGGCACTGAACCAGCTCCGGGCGGCCGTCACCGCGGCGGCGCCGGTGACGCTCACCTTCGGACACCTCGGGACCTTCCCGAGCGGCGTGCTCTACCGGCGACCGGAGCCCGAGGACAACGTCCGACACTTGACCGGGGCCGTGCAGGCCGCGTTCCCCCAGTGCCTCCCCTACGGCGGGGCGTTTCCCGACCCGGTGCCCCACCTGACCGTCGCCCTCGTCGACCCGCCGGCCCTCCCCGCGCTCGAACGGGAGGCGCGCGAGGCGCTGGCCGCCGATCTCCCGATCACCGCCACGATCACCCATCTCACGGTCATGGAGCAGCAGCCCGACGGCCGGTGGAGCGAAGCCCACCAGGTCGGCCTCGGCCGGTGACCTCGACGCAGTCACGGCCTGACGACCCCGGTCGGGTCGGTCCCGCGGTCCTTCATCCCCGATCACCGCTGGCCCGCGACCTGGGTTTCAACGCCGCGCCGGTGGTCGCGGCCCCACGCGGTGAGCTACCCGGGGGCAGCGTCTTCACCATGACCAGACAGGGCGTGTCACCCCACAGTCCGTGCAGCTCCTCCAGCGGCCCGAACCCGCACGCTTCGTAGAAGAGTCGGGTCCGGGCGTAGTTCGGGTCCGCCCGGGACGGCCCAAGGGTCTTCACCTGCAGCAGACGGACACCGTCGGCGGTCAAGTCGTCCTCGACAGCACCGATCAGCGCCCGCCCGACCCCGGTGCGGTGCCGGGCCGGGTCGACGGCCATCAGGAACACCTCGGCCGCCGCCGGGAAGTGACGCGCCACCAGCAGGACACCGACCGCGGCGCCGTCACCGTCGCGGGCCACGTAGGTCGGGAGCCGGGCCGCGGCTCTACGTACTCGACGGTCGCTCCCTCGATTCCGAACCAGGCGGGCAGCGACCGCAGCAGGGCCTCCACCACCGGTGGGTTGGCGGCCTCGGAGCCGACCGAGATCGACCGGTTCCCTGGTGACGACAGCACGCCGAAGCCTCCCACCGGGGACGGCGGCCGCACAGATCACTCACGTCGACCGAAAGGTCGCATCGGAGCGCCCTGGGCCTGAGCCCGGACGCCGCGCTCCGGAACGCCGAGGAGGACGTCCGGCTCAGCCGCACCCTGCCGTGCCCGCCCGACGGCGCCGGCCACACACTCGACGAGGCCACCCCCGCCCAGCACCCGATACCCGGACCGCTCACGGCAGACCCCGGCTCAACCGGTGGGTGCCGGGCTAACCTCCGCGCGTGCTGGTCCTCGGGATCGAAGTCCCGCCGGACCTGCGGGCGAGGTGGCCCGGATGGTTCGCGCCGGACGTTCAGCCCTTCCTGGCGGCCGACGCCACGGTCGAGGGTGCGGCGCAGCCCGATCGGCCGCTGTCGCCTGAGCTGCGTGACACCTTCCAGCTCTACGAGGTCCCGGAAGGTCTGTCCCGGGTCTGGCTGAGCGAGTCGGGCTTCGGGCACCTCCCGATGTCGGGTCGGGTGGCGCTGCTCCGGGCGCGGCGGGCCGCGGAACCACTGCTCACGCCGACGGTGAGGTCGTGGCCCGACCTCGGCGACCGGATCCGCGAGCAGGCCGACGGCCGCGGGTTCCTCTGGTGGCCGTCGGTGCTGGCCGGCCATGAGGAGCGGGTGTTGGCCGGGTACATCGAGGACGGCCGGCGCTCCAGCCGCCACGCGGACGTCGAAGACCAGACCTGGCGACGGGCGGAGCGGGTGCTGCCGGGGGCTCGTGCCCTGGCGGGGACCTTCCCCCCGGCCAGCGGGCCGAACTGCTTCGGCGCCGTGATGGCCGCCGCGGGCGTGGCGGGCGCCGAAGCCGTGTGGATGCAGCGCGAACCGTTCGAGACCTGGTCGTCGCAGACGACCCGGGCGGGCGGTCGAGACGGCGAGGTCGGCACCGTCCTGGTCTGGCGATCCCCCGACGGACTCCTCCAGCACGCCGCGATCACCATTGGCGACGGCTGGGCGCTGCACAAGCCCTCCCAGGGGTGGATGAGCCCGACCAAGGTCCTCACGGTGGCGGACGTGAAGCGCAGCGCCCACGCCGTGGGGCGCCGCCTGCACCGCTACACGATGGGGCGCTGATCTTTCCGTCGGCGGTCGGGCGCGCGCCCTAGGGGAACGCGTCGACTGCCCCTCCCACCGGAGCGGCTGGAAGCGGAACCGCGGCGATCCGCACGGTCAGACGCCTACCGTCCACCCGTACCTGACGAACCGTCACCGCTGGAGATGCCGGCGTTGTGGGAGGACGACTCCGCCGAGGTACCGCTGTTCGGGCCCCGGCCGCACGACCCTCCGGTGCCGTACTTTCAGGCCGCGGTCGTCCTGTGCTTCTTCGGCGAGGTCGTCACCGCGCTCACCACCCGACCCGACGCCCGGCTGCTCACGACCCTGACCTCCGTCGAGGGCGGCCACCCGGTCTGGGCGATCGACGTCGACGGCCACCCGGTCGCGGTGGTCCGTCCGCTGATGGGGGCACCGGCCACCGTCGCGGTCCTCGGGGAACTCATCGGCCTCGGCGGTCGCTGCTTCGTCGCGGTCGGCGGCGCCGGCGCGCTGCTACCGGACCTGGTCCTCGGACACGCGGTCATCGTGTCCAGCGCCGTCCGCGACGAGGGCACGTCCTTCCACTACCTGCCGCCCTCCCGGACGGTGGACGCCGACCCCGACGGCGTCGACGTCCTGCGCCGGCCGCCATCGGTCACGCCGAGGTCCACGAGTACCCGGGTGGGCATCTGCAGCCCGATGCCGTCTACCGGCAGATGCTGGGCTGGCTTCGACTGCCGTGACCGCGGCCACCACCCACGGGGTGTGCCGCGCCGTCCACGGCGGCCACCGCATCATGGCGGGGTGGGTGATCGGGGTACTCCGCTGGTGGCCGCGGTCTGTCGGGACGACGGCCACCGGTTCAGCAAGCCGGTCACGGCTGAGATCCGCCTTGTCGCCGGTCTCGGGGTGGCCGGGGACGCCCATGCGGGGGTGACGGTGCAGCACCGGTCCCGGGTGCGGGCGGACCCGACCCAACCCAACCTGCGTCAGGTGCACCTGATGCACGCCGAGCTCTTCGACGACCTCGCGGCGGCGGGCTACCCGGTCGGGCCGGGTGACCTCGGGGAGAACATCACCACCAGCGGGGTGGACCTGCTCGGTCTGCCACGAGGAACGGTCCTGCGGATCGGGGACGAGGCGGTCGTCGAGGTCACCGGGCTTCGGAACCCGTGTCAGCAGATCAACGAGTTCCGCGCGGGGCTGCTCCGCGAGGTCCTGTTCACCGATCCCGCCGGCCGGGTCGTCCGCAGGGCCGGGATCATGGGTGTTGTGGTCCACAGCGGACCGGTGACAGCGGGAGACCTGATCCGGGTCGAACGACCGGAGCAGCCGTGGCAACCGCTCGAGCGCGTGTGACCCCCTCCACTCAGCATGCGTCTGAGCCGTGGATCCGGTCGTCGTGAGGACACGGGCACGCTGGCCGGCCACGAACGCCCGTGCGGTCATGTTCTCGTTCACCCCGGGCGTGACTAGTCAGGCGGGCCTGGTGTGGGTGTCGCCGAGGTGGGCGGTGCGGTACCGGGACCGGGCGAGCCCGCCGGCGACGGCGGCGAACCCGGCGGCCACGATCCACAACATCGGCCGGTAGCCGATGCGGTCGGCGAGCAGCCCGCCGAGGGGGGCGCCGATGACGATCATGGCCCGGTTCACCGACCGCATGGTGGTGTTCATCCGTCCCTGCAGCCGATCCGGGGTCACGGCCTGGCGGTAGCCCATCGAGGGGGCGTTCTCCGCGCCGAGTCCGAGCCCGAACAGCAGCTGCCCGGCCCCGAACAGCACCCACCCTGACCGGTCGGCGGCGGTGAGCGCCAGGAGGGCGTAGGCGATCCCCTGGGCGGCCCAGCAGGCGATGACCACCCGGCCGACCCCGAACCGGACCCCGAGCCTGGTCGCGGCAAGACTGCCGAGCAGCCCCCCGACCCCGGCCGCGGACAGCGCGAGACCGAGCCCGAACGGGGTGAACCCCAGCGTGCGCAGCGCGAACGGCACCAGGACCGCGCCGGCCACGCCGTTGAACACGAACCAGGCGTGGGTGCCGACCGAGAACGACCTCAGCGTGGGATGGGTGTAGACCCACCGCAGACCCTCCACCGCCTCCGCGCGCAGTCCGCCGCGGGTGACCGGCCGCGGGGGCGGGGGCGGTTCGACCACGGTGATCCGGGCGATCAGCACCCCGGACACCAGGTAGCTGACGGCGTCGACGAGCACCGCCCACGGCGCCCCCAGCAGCGACACCAGTCCCCCGGCGAGGGCCGGCCCGGAGGTCTGGGCGACGGCGTCGCTCTGGTCGAGGCGGGCGTGGGCCGGGGTCAGCAGGCCCGCCGGGACCAGGCGGGGCACGAAGGACTGGAACGCGGCGTCATTGACCAGCGACAGCGACCCGAACACCACCAGGACCGCGATCAGCACCGGCAGGTGCAGCCGGTGGGTGACCGCCAGTGCCGGCACCGCGAGGAGCAGGACCCCGCGGGCGAGGTCGGTGGCCACGAGCAGCGGACGCCGGCGGGCCCGGTCGACCAAGACCCCGGTGAGCACCCCGAACAGCAGATACGGCAACCAGCCCGCGGCGTTGACCAGCCCCACCTGGAAGGCGGTCCCGTGGAGGGTGACCACCACCAGCACCCGGACCGCGAGGACGGTCACGTAGCTGCCGAACCCCGACACCGTCGACGCCGCCCAGAACGCCCCGAACCCGGCACAGTTCCGCAGCCGGCCGCGTCGAACGGCGTCCGTGGTCACCGGTGATCCGCCACGGTGGGCCCAACGGCGACGTCGGCGCAGATCCTCGGCCGCGGTCATCCGGTGGGTCGGGCCGATCCGCCGCACCCGGCCCACCGGGTGGCTTCGGTGAGCAGCTCGACGACGACGACGGGCTTCTCCTCGACGTACCGGTCGCGGTCGGTGGGGTAACGGGCCGCCAGCTCCCGCTTGACCGCCTCGTAGCGGGCCGCGGCGGCGGGGTGGGCTCGGAGGTAGTCCCGGAACAGGAGGTAGCGGTCGGGCAGTGGTGAGCTGGCCGACACGAGATGGAGGTGGTGGGTCCGTTTGCCTGCCCGTAGTCGGTGGAGGAACGCGTGATCCGGGTCGTCGGCGAAGGACTCCGGCACGTGCAGGTAGCCGAGGGCCTGCAGGACGGGGACCGCGGCGGCCAGGTCCGCGGACCCGACGACGACCAGGATGTCGATCGTCGGCTTGGACCCCAGCCCGGGGACGCTGGTCGAGCCGATGTGCTCGATGCCGACCACCCCGGGTAGGGCGTGCGCGAGCCGCCGCCGCTCCTCGGCGAACACCAGCGGCCAGGCGGGGTCGGCGTCCACGACGTCGACGGTCGTGTCGGGTACCTCCCCGGACGTCACTCCCGAATCATGGTGATCGATCTCTCTCAGCGCCACCGCCACCATGCACGAGCCGGAAATCCCCCGCCTCGCTGACCAGGGCCCGGTGCAGCGCTGTCAGCACCGCCCGCTCCCGGCGGCGGACCACCGCCGCGATCTCCCGCGCGGCGGCTTCCACGTCCGCGGGGACCGGGTCCCCCATCACCAGCACCGGCTGCTGCGGTCCACCATGACGAGGGCTGTAAGGAAACCCGCCACCACCGCCGGTCCCCCGGCCCGGTTTCCGACGGGGGTTTCCGACACCGTCGGCTCGGCGCGTCCCTGTAAGGCCCGGAAGTGGCGGTATCCGATGGCGGGCTCAACCCGTCAGTGCACCGGGGGTCGGTTGGATCGGGTGCGGGGGGTGGGGTGATGGTGGTGCAGCGGTTGAGTGCTGGTCAGCAGGAGCAGGTGTGGGAGCGGTGGCGGGCGGGGGGCGTCGCTGTCGCGGATCGGCCGGGACCTGGGGGTCCCGCTGCACTGGGTCCACCGGTTCCTGCTCGCGTGCGGCGGGATCCGCCGGCCAGTACCGCGCCGACCGGCGCGGGCGTTGTCGGCGGCGGAGCGGGAGGAGGTCTCCCGCGGGCTGGCCGCGGGGTGGTCGTGTCGGCGGATCGCCGCCGGGTTGGGGCGGCCGGGGTGCACGGTGTCGCGGGAGGTGGCCCGCAACGGCGGCCGGGAGCACTACCGGGCCGGTGACGCCGACCGGGCGTCGGAGGGCCGCCGCCGACGCCCGCAGACCGCGAAGCTGGTCGCTGACCCGGTGCTGCGGGCGGCGGTGGCGGGGAAGCTGGAGCTGCAGTGGTCACCGGAGCAGATCGCGGCGTGGCTGGCCTTGGAGTTCGGTGACGCGGAGCAGATGCGGGTGTCCCACGAGACCATCTACCTGTCGCTGTTCGTGCAGACCCGCGGCGGGCTGCGCCGCGAACTCGCGTCCCACCTGCGGTCCGGGCGGCTGATGCGCCACCCCCGGGGGGTGAAGGCCCCGGCCGGGCGGGGACAGATCACGAACATGGTCCCCATTTCCGCGCGCCCGGCGGAGGTCGCCGATCGGGCCGTCCCCGGGCATTGGGAATCTCAATGACGTTGTCAAGCGGCGTGGGCTGCCATCGGTGGGATGGCGGTGTAGGTGCGGTGGTCACGCAGGAGGGCCCAGAGGACGTCGATGCGGCGGCGGGCGAGCGCGA
>JAABVA010005149.1_pt1 | contig 11939 bp, 11 predicted proteins | sample 5560331 | NCBI WGS metagenome assembly JAABVA01 (sample SAMN12812661, study PRJNA571458) | rock metagenome | isolation source: Antarctica rocks | place: Antarctica: Victoria Land, Mt New Zealand sud | collected 2016-01-07
GCGGTGAGAGTCGCACGCCGGGTTCGGCGAGCGGCCTGGGGAAACGGACCGAGAGCAATCTCGGCACCGCGCCCCAGGCCGACTCAACCCTTCCCGACCCCATCCACAGGTTTCAAGCATTGCTCTCTCATGTGGGCAAGTCCCCCTCCCGACTTGACCGTTGACCACATGCCTGTTGGGGCGGCCGGCGCGGCTCAAGGTCACGGGCGGCCGGACCACTCCCTTCGCGGGCCGCGGCGGGACCGCCTTTGTGCCGGCGCCCGTAGCGACCCTGAAGCCGCCTCCTGCGGACTAAATGCGGACTAAGCGGCCCTAGGGACGCCTGGAGTTGCGATAGAGATGGCCAAAGCCGCAGGTCAGGCTAGGTGGGGCAGGTGGGGCTTGAACCCACGACCGACGGATTATGAGTCCGCTGCTCTGACCGGCTGAGCTACTGCCCCGCGAGGTGGCGACCCGGCATACGGGCTCATGGCCCTGCCGGTGACCGCGACGGTGAGCCTACCGCCAGGCCAGGACGGCCCAGCGGGGACATCTGGGGCGGCTGGTGCTCCAGTGAGAGATGGTGCACAATGAGCCCACGGCGACATGATGGTTCCGGTGCAGGTTCGTGGGGAAGACGTCCCTTGCACACAGGAGGTCCGGATGTCCGCCACGCAGCAGCCTGTCACCAGGGGTGTGGTCTTTGTCCACTCAGCCCCAACGGCGTTGTGCCCCCACATCGGCTGGGCGCTCGAGTCCGCTCTGGGCCAGCGGGTCAAGCTGGAGTGGAGCGGGCAGCCGGCCGGCCACCGGCTGGTGCGCTCCGAGCTGTCCTGGACGGGTGAGCCCGGGGTGGGCGCCCGCATTGCCAGTTCGCTGCGGGGATGGGACAACCTCCGGTACGAGGTCACCGAGGAGCCCTCGCCTGGTGTCGACGGCTCGCGCTGGTCACACACCCCGTCCCTCGGCATCCACCACACCTGGACCTCCGCCAGCGGCGACACCATGGTCAACGAGGACCGCCTCCGCGACGCCGTCCGAGCCAGCCAGGGCGACCCGATGCGCCTGCAGGCCGAGCTCGACACGGTCCTCGGCGCTGCCTGGGACCGCGAGCTCGAGGCGTTCCGGTATGCCGGGGACGGGGCTCGCGTCCGCTGGCTCCACAAGGTGGGCTGACCCGGCTACTGCCCCGTCGCGGTGGGGAACATCGACCCCACCCCTGTGTGGTCAGCTTTCCCCAGCGCGGTGGGGTCATCGGCCGACCTGGCCCCGGCCGACCTGGCCCCGGCCGGCCTCGACCGCGAGGCGGTCGACGAGGTCGTTCATCACGTCGCCGGAATGCCCCTTGACCCATCGGAAGGTCACGTTGCCGCGGGCGTTGACCGCCGTGACGAGCGGTTCCCACAGGTCGCGGCTGGCGACCGGCTTCTTGGTGCTGGTCCTCCAGCCGTTCGTCGTCCAGCCCTTCCACCACGCGTTGCGGAAGCAGTTGACGACGTAGGTCGAGTCGCTGACGACGACGAGCGGACCGGCCAGGGTCGTCACCGCCTCCAGCGCGGCCTGGATCTCCATCCGCTGGTTCGTCGTGTGCGGTGCGCCTCCGGATCCCTGGCGCCCGTCCCTGGTCGCCCACGCCCAGCCCCCGGGGCCGGGATTTCCCGAGCATGCGCCATCGGTCCAGACCTCGAGCGCCCCTGGGACGGAAGCCGCACCGGTCGATGCAGCCGTGCCGGGGACCGGAGCGGCGCTGGGCGCTGCAGCCGCGGACGCAGGAGCCGACCTGCCCGGGGAGGCGGGCGCACCGAGCTCGGTGCCGAGGTCGAAGACGCCCTGGGCGCACCCGAGGTGGGCCCAGCGCCGCGACGTCCCGGCGCCCGGGTCGGTGATCTCCTCGCCCACCTCGATCGGGCGTGAGCAGACACCGCAGGTCGTGGCGAACCTGGCGCGCAGGGGCATGGGCACACCCTAGGCAGGACGTCCGGCGGTGCGTCGTCCGACTCAGGCGTTGCGGATCAGCAGCGCGACGTTGTGGCCACCGAAGCCGAAGGAGTTGTTCAGCACCGCCACGTCGCCCTCCGGCAGCGCTCGGTGCTCGCCGCGGACGACGTCGAGCCGGATGTCGGGGTCGAGGTGGTCGACGTTGATCGTCGCCGGGGCGATCCGGTCCCGGACCGAAAGGACGGAGAACACGGCCTCGAGTGCGCCGGCGGCCCCGAGCAGGTGGCCGGTCATCGACTTGGTGCCGGTCACCGGGATGCCCTCCGCCGCATCGCCGAACGCTCGCACGATGGCCTTGGCCTCGGCGATGTCGCCGACCGGGGTCGAGGTCGCGTGGACGTTGATGTGCGCGACGTCGCTGACGTCGAGGTCTGCCCGGTCGAGCGCCTCGAGCATGGTCCGGGCGGCCCCTGCGCCGACGGGGTCGGGGGCGGTGATGTGGTGGGCGTCCGCCGACATCCCGACGGAGGCCAGCTCGGCGTAGATCCTCGCGCCGCGGGCCTTTGCGTGCTCCTCGGTCTCGAGGACGATGACGGCCGAACCTTCGCCGAGGACGAACCCGTCCCGGTCGAGGTCGTAGGGGCGCGACGCCGCCGTCGGGTCGTCGTTGCGGGTGGACAGGGCGTGCATGGCCGCGAACCCGGCGATCGGCAGCGCGTGGATGGCCGCCTCCGTGCCGCCGGCGACGACCATGTCGGCCCGGCCGCTGCGGATCATCTCGACCCCGAGGCCCATGGCCTCCGCACCGGACGAGCAGGCGCTGACCGGGGTGTGCGCGCCGGCCCGGGCTCCGAGGTCGAGGGAGACGGCGGCGGCCGGACCGTTGGGCATCAGCATCGGGACTGCGAGCGGGTAGACCCGACGCGGGCCCTTTTCGCGCAGGTTGTCCCACTGGCTGAGCAGGGTCCAGATCCCGCCGATGCCCGAGCCGACGGCCACGCCGAGCCGCTCCGGGTCGACCTCGGGCGCTCCGGCGTCGGCCCATGCCTCGCGGGCGGCGATGAGGGCGTACTGGGACGAGGGGTCGAGCCGGCGGATCTCCACCTTGGTGAGGACCGCGTCCGGCGGCGTGTGGATCGTCGCGGCGAAGGTCACCGGCAGCTCGTACTTGGCGACCCAGTCGGCCTCGATGGTGCGCGCACCGGAGCGGCCTGCGAGCACCGCCTCCCAGGTCTCCGGGACCGTGCCGCCGAGGGGTGTGGTGGCACCCATGCCGGTGATGACGATGCGCTGCTCGCGGGTGGACGTCATGGTCTCGCGCTCCTTGCGTGTCGGCTGATGCTGCTACCTGGAGCGTATGCCGGGCGGCGGCCGCGCGGGCCGCCAGCCGGCATACGCCCGAGTGGGGAGAGGCGCCCGTCGGGCGCTGGCCCCGACCGGGGAAACCGGTTGCTCAGTCCTGGGCGCTGTGGATGAAACCCACCGCGTCACGGACGGTCTTGAGGTTCTTGACCTCGTCGTCGGGGATCCGCACGCCGAACTTCTCCTCGGCGTTGACGACGATGGTCATCATCGACAGCGAGTCGATGTCGAGGTCGTCGGTGAAGGACTTGTCGAGCTCGACCGAGTCGGTCTCGATGCCCGTCTCCTCGTTGACGATCTCCGCCAGGCCCTCGAGGATCTCCTGCTCGCTCTGCGCCATCTGGGTGCTCTCCTTGGGTTGGGTGCTGCGTTGGGTGCTGCGTTCGGTGCTGCGTTGGGTGTCGCGTTCGGTGCTGCCGTTCCGTTGTCGGTCGTGCCGGGGCGGTGAGGGTCCTGCGGTGTCCCGAGTGACCCGTCGGGACGCGGGAGCCGGCGACGGTCAGGGGATGACGATGACCTGGGCGGCATACACCAGTCCGGCGCCGAAGCCGATCTGCAGTGCCAGGCCTCCGCTCGGGATGAGCTTCTCGCGGAGCATCCGCTCGGTCGCCAGCGGCACCGAGGCGGCCGAGGTGTTGGCCGTCTCGGCGATGTCGCGGGCCACGGGGATGCCGGCGGGCAGCTTGAGCTGCTTGATCATGGCGTCGATGATCCGCATGTTGGCCTGATGGGGGATGAAGGCGTCGAGGTCGTCGATGCTGATGCCGGCCTTGTCGATGGCCTGCTGCGCGACCGGGGCCATGCCCCACACGGCCCAGCGGAAGACGGTCTGACCGGCCATGCCGATGGCGGGCCACCTCTTTTCGGTGTCACGGATGTCCGTCCACGGCTCGCGCTGGGAGATCGCCCGCCACTGCGCGCCGTCGGAGCCCCAGATCGTCGGCCCGATGCCGGGGGTGTCGGACGGGCCGACCACGGCGGCGCCCGCGCCGTCGCCGAAGATGAAGGCGCTGCCCCGGTCGTCGTAGTCGGTGAAGTCCGAGAGCTTCTCGACGCCGACGACGAGGACGTACTCGGCGCTGCCGCCGCGGACCATGTCGTTGGCGAGCGTGATGCCGTAGCAGTAGCCGGCGCAGGCCGCCGAGACGTCGAAGGCAGCGCACTGGGTGCCCAGCCGGTCGGCGAGCATGGGGGCCGCCGCCGGGGTCTGGTAGGGGTGGGTGACGGTGGCGACGACGATTGCCCCGAGCTGGGACGCCGTGATGCCGGCCGCCCGCAGGGCGTCGCGGGCGGCGTGCTCGGACATGTCGACGACGGTCTCCTCGGGGGCGGCGACGCGACGCGAGATGATGCCGGACCGCTCCCGGATCCACTCGTCGGAGGAGTCGATGCGCTCGACGATCTCGGAGTTGGGCATGACCCGCTCCGGGCGGTAGCCCCCGACTCCCCAGATGCGGGCGTGTCGGGCTCCGTCTCCGGCAGCCAGGGTGCCGGTGCCCTTGGGCGTGGGAGGGCTCTGGGTCAGGTCGCTCATGGGGGGTCCCGAGGGTCGGAGGGGGAGGAATGGCGCTGGATGAGGTCGCGGGCGGCGGCGAGGTCGTCGGGAGTCCGGAGGCCGACCAGCTCGACACCCTTCATGGCCTGCTTGGCCAGGCCGACGAGCGTCCCCGCCGGGGCCAGCTCGACGAGGCCGGTGACGCCGAGGCCGGTCATCGTCGCCATGCACAGGTCCCAGCGCACGGGGTGGCTCAGCTGGGTCACGAGCCGGGCGACGACCTCTGTCGCGCTGCCGACCGGCTTGCCGTCGGAGTTGGAGAGCAGGGTCACTCGCGGGTCCCTCGCCTCGACCCCGCCCGTGGCCCGCTGCATGGCGTCGACGGCTGGGGCCATGTGCCCGGTGTGGAAGGCGCCGGCGACCTGGAGCGGGATGACCCTGGCCCGGGCCGGCGGCTCCGCGGCGAGGGCCGCGAGCTGCTCGAGCGTCCCGGCGGCGACGACCTGGTCGGCGCCGTTGACGTTCGCCGGCGCGAGTCCGTGCCGGGCGAGGCTCTCCAGGACGTCGTCCGGCTCCCCGCCGAGGACGGCGCTCATGCCGGTCGGGGTGACGGCGCTCGCCTGCGCCATCGCGTTCCCGCGAACCTTGACCAGTCCCAACGCGTCCTCGAACGAGAGGACTCCGGCCGCTGCAGCCGCCGTGACCTCGCCCACCGAGTGGCCTGCCGTGACGCCGGTGGCTGCCGCGAAGGTGGTCGACCCATCGGCGAAGAGTGCTCCGAGAGCGAGTAGGCCGGCGCCGACGATGAGTGGCTGGGCGACCGCAGTGTCACGGATGGTGTCGGCGTCGGACCGGGTGCCGTGCGCGACGAGGTCGATGCCGGCCGCGGACGACAGCGCAGCGGCTTCCTCGCGCAGCCCCGGCAGCTCGAGCCAGGGGGAGAGGAAGCCCGGGGTCTGGGCGCCCTGTCCGGGGCAGACGATGGCCAGCACCTGTCCAGCCTCTCGTTTCGTCAGTCGGAACGGCGTCCCCGAACCCGACCAACAATAGCCGGGGCGTTTGGAGGTTTCCTCCAAGAGCGGTCGTCCAAGAACTCTGCCTACAAGGGCTCGTCGGGTATGCCGGAGGGTCGCCCCGGCGCACCGGCGCGCCACGGCATACGCGTGGGGGTGGCGAGCCGGCCCACAGCCAGGGCCACCAGCACCGTGTGGCCCTCGCGTGGGTGGGTGAGGTCGTAGCCGGTCACCTCGGCGATCCGACGCAGCCGGTAGCGCACGGTGTTGGGGTGGACGAAGAGCAGCCGCGCCGTGGCCTCGAGCGCGGACCCGCTCTCGAGGAACTCCGAGGCGGTGTGCAACAGGGCGGGCAGGCCCTCGAGCGGGTGGTAGATGCGGTCCACGAGAGCCCGTCGCGCCTGTCCGTCGCCGGTGAGGACCCGTTCGGGCAGCAGGTCGTCGGAGTGCACCGGCCGCGGGGCTGCCGGCCACGCGGGAGCGGACGTGAGGCCGCTCAGCGCAGCCCGTGCCGAGCGGCCGGCGGCGAAGAGGTGGGGCACGGTCGGCCCGACGACGATCGGACCCTCCCCGAAGTGCTCGGCGACCTCGGCGACCACGCGCATGGGGTCGGTCGTCCCGCCGAGGATGACGACGAACCGCCGCCGCTGCACCGCCGCGAGTGACTCGACGCCGAGCCGTCTCGCGACCCGGCGGAGCGCGTCCACCGCCGCGTCGGGGCTGCGCGACGGGGTGCCACCCGCCACCACGGTCACCGACGCGACCGATCCCCAGCCGAGGGCGGTCGCCCGTGACTGCATCGAGTCGTCGGCCTCCCCGCGCAGGACGGCGTCGACGACGAGGGCCTCGAGCCGCGCGTCCCAGGCGCCTCGGGCCTCAGCGGCCTCGGCGTAGACCTGCGCCGCGGCGAAGGCGATCTCGCGCGAGTAGCGCAGGACCGACTCGCGGAGGACCTGCTCGTCGCCGGCGCTCGCGAGCGCCCCCACCTCGTCCTCCACGACGTCGACTACGGAGCGCACGAGGTCGAGCGTCTGGGCCAGGCTGACCGAGCGGGTCAGCTCGCGCGGCGCCGTGCCGAAGACGTCCGCCGTGACCGGCCGGTCTGCGCCCTCCGAGCGCAGCTAGGCGAGGAAGGCGCCGATGCCGGCCTGCGCGACGAGGCCCACCCAGGAGCGGTCCTCGGCGGACAGCGCCCGGTACCAGTCGTGCTGGGTCTCCATCCGGCGCAGCGCCGACGTCTACAGCGCCCCGGCGTGGCCCTCGATGCGTCGTCGGGTTCCAGCCTGGATCCGTGGCCGCACGGGACCGCCTGCGCTCGCGGGATCTGCCTCGGCCACGTCCCGCACTCTATTTGTATGCCGGCCACAACGGGTGGCAGTGCCTGCACCACCTTCGCCCGGATGGTTGTGGAATGATCCGCCGGTGTCCTTGCTCGGTGGCCGGAGTCGACGTCGTGCGGTGGTGGCGCTCGGCCTCGCGCTGGCGGTGCCGGCCTTGGGGGGAGCGTGCTCGAGCCCCGGGTCGGACACCTCTGGTGCCACCACGGCGCGAAGTGTGACACCTCGCCTGCATCCCGACCTGGCGCCCCTGATCTTCGGTCACCGGGGCGCTGCGGGCTACCGCCCCGAGAACACCCTGGAGTCCGAGGAAACCGGAGTGCGGATGGGCGCCGACTACATCGAGCTCGACCTCGTCCCGACGAAGGACCACGTGCTCGTGGTCCGTCACGAGAACGAGATCTCCGGCACGACCGACGTCGTGACGCACTCGGAGTTCGCTTCTCGCAGAACGACGAAGACGGTCGATGGAGTCCTCGAGTCGGGCTGGTTCACCGAGGACTTCACCCTGGCCGAGCTGAAGACGCTGCGCGCCAAGGAGCGAATCCCCGGCGTCCGACCGGCGAACACCGCCTACAACGGCCGCTTCCAGGTGCCGACGTTCGAGGAGGTGCTGGACCTCCGGGCGAAACTCAGCACCGAGCTCGGCCGGGTCGTGGGCATCGCCCCGGAGACCAAGCACCTCACCTACTTCGCCTCCATCGGCCTTCCCGTTGAGCCTCCGATGCTCGCGGCGCTACGCCAGGCCGGGCTCGACTCGGCCACCGCCCCGGTCCTCGTGCAGTCGTTCGAGCTCAGCAACCTTCTCGCCCTGCGGACCGCCTCAGGGATGAAGGCTCCCACCGTCTTCCTCCTCAACGGCAGGGGCGCGCCCGCCTCGACCGTCGAGGGGGGCCCGTCGGACTACAAGGGCTTCACGACGGCGGCCGGACTGGCTTTCCTCAAGGGCAAGGTCGACGCCATCGGGCCCGAGAAGTCCCTCGTCATCCCGGAGTCCGGCGACGATGCACCCGACCCGCCGTCCGACCTCGTCCGCAATGCGCACGCCGACGGGCTCCTCGTTGTCCCCTTCACGTTCCGCACGGAGAACCAGTTCCTTGCGTCCGACTACCGCGTCGGCACCGATCCCGACGCTCCCGGTCGCGCTGAGGAGGAGCAGAAGGCCTTTCTGGCAGCGGGGGTCGACGGGCTCTTCAGCGACGAGCCCGACGTCACGGCACGGGCCCGGAGCACCGCACCCGGCCGGTAGTGCGTCCCCCTGGTGACGCACCACCGGCCGAGGACCGGTCAGCCGTGGTCGGCCTGCTGCTCAGCCGGCCTGACCCTGCTCAGCCGGCCTAACCCTGCTCAGCTGGGCCTGGCCTGCTGCGGCACGGACTCGTTGTAGGTCCGGTCCAGGCCGGTGACGACGTAGGTGAAGTCACCGGAGGCGCCGGTCGGGTCCGTCCACGTCTGCGAGCTGCCGGAGGCCCGCACCGTCGCGACGAGGTGGGTGGCGTCCGCGAGCACGCAGTCGCCCGCCTTGACCCGCCCGTGGGTCGCGGGGATGCGGTACACGGCATACGAGGTGGTGCTGGCGTCACCCGCACGCCAGCTGAGGGTGACCCCCTGGCCGCTGTGGGAGGCCTTGAGGGTCTTCGGGGCCTTGGGCGCCACCGCGTCGATCCACGGCATCGGCGGGACGAGGGCGGGGTGCTGGTACCACGTGTTGGTCAGCAGCGTCGTGGCTCCGAGCCGGTCGGCCCGCACGTCCTTGGCGCTGAACCAGATGTCGCCGTCGACCTCGGGGCGGGTGGCGTTGTAAGCGAGGTGGTTGCTCAGCTCGCTCGGGAGGGTGTTCCACTCGGGCGACTGGATCGACGCTCCCACCTTGTAGGTGGCCTGACCGATGTAGAGCTGCACGTCATGGCCTCGGACGACATCGGACCACCAGTCCACGAGGACGTTGTAGTCCGCGACGGCGAGGCTCTCGGCCCAGTAGACCTGGGGAGCGATGTAGTCGATCCACCCCTCCTGGGCCCATCGACGCGTGTCGGCGTAGAGGTCGGTGTAGGTCTGCGCGCCCGCCTGGGTGGCCGAGCCGCGGGGGTCGTTGGACTGGTTCATCCAGACGGCGAAGGGGGACACCCCGAACTTCACCCACGGCTTGGCCGCCTTGATCTGGCTGCCGAGCTCGGTGATGAGCTTGTTGATGTTGTCGCGGCGCCAGTCGGCCAGCGACATGCCGTTGCCGTATGCCGCGTACTGCGCCTGGTCGTTGAAGGTCTGGTTCGGAACGGGGTAGGGGTAGAAGTAGTCGTCGAAGTGGACCGCGTCGATGTCGTACTTCGTGACGGCGTCCATGATCGCGGTCTCGACGACCCGGCGTGCCTCGGGGACGCCGGGGTTGTAGTAGAGCTTGCCGCCGTAGGGGATCGTCCACTCCGGGTGCAGCTTCGCCGGGTGGGTGGGGACGAGCGCCGCGACGTCGGTGGTGGTGTTCATCGTGATGCGGTAGGGGTTGAACCAGGCGTGGAACTCGAGGTTGCGCTGGTGCGCCTCCTGGACCGCGAAGGCGAGCGGGTCGTAGCCGGGGTCCTTGCCCTGGACTCCGGTGAGGTACTTCGACCACGGCTCACCGAGCTGGGCCAGAAGGTGTCGGCTGTGGGCCGCACCTGGACCACGACGGCGTTGTGGTTCTGCGCCACGGCCATGTCGTACCAGCCGCGCAGCTCGGCCTTCTGCTGCTCGGGGGTCAGTCCGGGCCGGCTCGGCCAGTCGATGTTCGCGACCGAGGCGATCCATACTGCCCGGAACTGCTGCTTCTGGGCGTGGATGTCGGTGGGGCAGGCCGTGGCGCTCCGGCCGGTGGCGACGGCGGGGGCGGCGACGGTGGGCGCGGCGCCGGCCAGGGCGGGGGCCGAGCCGAGCGCCAGCAGGGCGCAGACGGTGGCCGCGATGCTGAGCAGCCAGGGACGAAGACGCATGATACCTCCACGGTGGGGAATCGAGGCGAAACAAAGTGTCGCCCCTGAGTCTGCCGCTCCGGAGCCCTTTTGGGAACCCCTGGCGCCGGCGAGTCTGGGAAAGCGCTGAGTCGCGTTCCCTGCTGCGTTGCGTCCGGCAGGTCGGCGGTCACAGCGACCCCGTTGCCGGACGCAGGCCGCGGTGGTGCGGCTCAGTCGGTGCCGAAGTCGAACGACGAGCGCTCGAGGGCCTCGTCGACGCCATCGACGTCACCGCGCTCACCGCTCTCGTTTCCCGCCGCGATCGCGTCCGCACCGCCCGACTCGAGCTCGCCCACGAGCGCCGCCGTCTGCCCACCCAGGAGCTGGCCCTGCGCGGCATACATCTCGAGCTTGGCGCGGGTGTCGGCGATGTCGAGGTTGCGCATCGTCAGCTGGCCGATCCGGTCGACCGGCCCGAACGCCGCGTCCTCGGTGCGCTCCATGGAGAGCTTGTCGGGGTCATAGCTGAAGTTGGTGCCGCGCGTGTCGACGAGGGAGTAGTCGTCGCCGCGACGCAGCCGCAACGTCACCTCGCCGGTGACGGCCGACGCCACCCACCGCTGCAGGGACTCGCGCAGCATGAGCGACTGCGGGTCGAGCCAACGCCCCTCGTAGAGCAGGCGACCGAGCCGGCGCCCCTGCGCGTGGTAGCTCGCGAGGGTGTCCTCGTTGTGCACCGCGTTGAGCAGTCGTTCATAGGCGGCGAAGATCAGTGCCATCGCCGGCGCCTCGTAGATGCCGCGGCTCTTGGCCTCGATGATCCGGTTCTCGATCTGGTCGGACATCCCGAGCCCGTGCCGCCCGCCGATCGTGTTCGCCTGGTGCACAAGGTCCACGGCGGAAGCAAACTCGTGCCCGTTGACCGAGACCGGACGCCCCTGGACGAAGCCGATGGTCACGTCCTCGGTCTCGATCGCCACGGCCGGGTCCCAGAACCGCACGCCCATGATCGGCTCGACGCTCTCCAGCGAGGTGCCGAGCTGCTCCAACGTCTTGGCCTCGTGCGTCGCCCCGAGGATGTTCGCGTCGGTGGAGTAGGCCTTCTCGGTGCTGTCGCGGTAGGGCAGGTCGTGCGCGAGCAGCCACTGCGACATCTCCGTGCGGCCGCCGAGCTCGGTGACGAAGTCGGCGTCGAGCCACGGCTTGTAGATCCGCAGCGAGGGGTTTGCAAGCAGCCCGTAGCGGTAGAACCGCTCGATGTCGTTGCCCTTGTAGGTCGAGCCGTCCCCCCAGATCGAGACCCCGTCGGCCTGCATGGCGCGCACGAGCAGGGTGCCGGTGACGGCGCGCCCGAGCGGAGTGGTGTTGAAGTACGTCCTGCCCCCGGAGCGGATGTGGAATGCGCCGCAGGAGATCGCCGACAGGCCCTCCTCGACCAGCGCCGACCGACAGTCGACGAGGCGCGACAGCTCGGCGCCGTAGGCCAGGGCCCGCCCCGGGACGCCGTCGATGTCGGGCTCGTCCGGCTGGCCGAGGTCGGCGGTGTAGGTGCACGGGACGGCGCCCCGGTCGCGCATCCACGCCACGGCCACGGAGGTGTCCAGCCCGCCGGAGAAGGCGATCCCGACGCGCTCCCCGACCGGCAGGGACGTCAGCACTTTCGACACGCGGCACAGCCTAGGGCTAAGGCCGTATGCCGGGTGCGCGGGCTCCCGGCGGAGCACCTTGGGTCCGGAGCCGCTCGCGTCCGGCAACTGGGCGGCTACAACCGCCGACGTGCCGGACGCAAGGGTCTGGAAGCCGCGGCCGACGCTACGACTCGCCGCCCGCGTTGCCGGAGGTGCCGGCCGTGACGTCGTCGAGCCGGTACTTCTCCGCGGCCTTGACG
>JAABVA010005150.1_pt1 | contig 11938 bp, 12 predicted proteins | sample 5560331 | NCBI WGS metagenome assembly JAABVA01 (sample SAMN12812661, study PRJNA571458) | rock metagenome | isolation source: Antarctica rocks | place: Antarctica: Victoria Land, Mt New Zealand sud | collected 2016-01-07
TGGCCACCACCCGGGCCGCGCCATGAGCAGAGTCCTGAGCGCTGGGACATTCCGGTCGGTGGCAGCACGGCATCCGCCGGTAGAGCATCGCCTGGTTGCGCATCGTGGTTCCCAACAGCAGTCAGACCGCGAGCCAAGTTCAGATCTGCGGGCCAGCGGCCAGCACTCGGCGCTGCGTTCCGCGACATCGCTGCAGCCCAGATGCACCAGGCACCCTCGTTCGACGACGTGCATCGAGCGGAGGTGCTGTCGTGCATCCGTTGCAATAATGCTCGTTCGACTTGACGTGTATTATTGGCGGTTGCGTCTGCGCAGGTCAGGGGAGTATTTCGGGTGATGTGCGGCATCGGTGGGCCTCGTGCATCCCGTGGTCTGGAGGCGCTGTACGTCGTGCTGGTGGCTGCCGAAACAGCGGGTTGATGTACCACCTGGTCGTGCAGTTGACCCGGCGGTTGACCCGGCGGCCCGCCTCGACCCCACCGGGTACAACAATCCCCGGTAGACAACGGCCGTTGACAAGCAGACACCAGACAAGATAAATTGTCATAGTGCGGATCGGGAAGCCGGCCCGACGGCACGGCATTTCCGACCCCGACATCTGGCACGCCGTCCGGCAGGTGATCCGCCGCGTCGTGTTGGACGAGGACCTGACGATGCTCATCGGGCCAGCCACCGACGCGACACTGCTGGAGATCGGCGTCCTCGGCCTCGACGGCGACGATCCGGTCGTCATCCACGCCATGGCGCTGCGCCCCAAGTTCCACCGACTCCTACAAACAAGGAAGTGACCGCGATGCGACACACCGACGCCGAGATCGAGCAGGCCGCGATCCGCTTCACCCAGCTCGCCGACCACCTCGACCCAGGGACCGCGCCGGTCGAGACCACCGAGGACCTGCAACGCATCGTCGCAGCATCCGAGGCGGCCCGGGCAGACCAGGCCCAGCTGCGGGAAGCGGTCCAAACCGCCCGCGCCCGCGGCAGGTCATGGAACCTGATCGCCGCAGCACTGGGAGTATCCCGCCAAGCCGCCCGGCAACGGTTCGCTGACAAGCTCCACGCCTGACCGATCCGGCTCGGCCGGCAAGAAGACTGCGCCAGCGCCCAGGCCACGGCCACGGCCACGGCCAGGACGGTGAACTGGGCGAGTAGCGCCAACATCTGCGCTGTCTCGGAACCGCGCACGATCCGGGCCGCTGCCAGCAGTCTGGCCGCGGTCCGCAGCCCCGCCGCCGGCCGCCGACGGTTCGGGCAGACGTCCCACGCCTCACGGTTGCCCCGTCGTGAGGCTCGCTTCGGCGGGGGGACGGCTTCCGGAGCGTTCCGCGCCCACGCCGGCGGCGACGACGAAGCCGATACCGGCCGCTGCCGTCAGATTGGGAACCTGGTGCAGCGCGAGCAGGCCGATGAGCAGGGCGATCGCGGGTTCCAAACTCATCAGCGTGCCGAACGCGGCGGTGGTGAGCCGGCGCAGCGCCAGCAGCTCCAGACTGAACGGCACGACCGGCAGCAGCACGGCCAGGCCCAGCCCCACTGCCACCAGCTCCCAGTCCAGCCGGCCGAACACCGACGGCCCGGCGACTGCTGTCGCGACCAGGCCGGCGACCGGCATCGATACGGCCAGCGCTCGCAGCCCGGCGACCTGGTCGCCGGCACGTTGGGTGAGCAGGATGTAGGTTCCCCAGCACAGCGCAGCGCCGACCGCGAAGGCGATCCCGGCCGGGTCGGTGCCGCCGCGCCAGGGTTCGGTCAGCAGCAGCACCCCGGCTGCCGCCAGCGCCGGCCAGATCCGGCTGTGGCCACGGCTGATGGCGACGGCGAGCGGCCCGAGGAACTCCAGCGCGCTCGCGGTGCCCAGCGGGAGCCGGGCGACCGCGGCCATGAACAGCAGCGTCAGCGCGGCGGTCACCACCCCTAGCGCCAGGCATGCCGCAAGCGCCGGCCGGGTAAAGTCCGACGGGCGGGGCCGGACCAGCACCAGCAGCAGCACACCCGCCCACGCCAGACGCAGCCACGCGGCGCCTTGGGGCCCAATCCGGTCGAACAGCCCGGTAGACGCGGCCACGCCCAGCTGCACGCACATCATTGCAGCAACCGCCATCGACGCGCCGGTACGGCCACCGGTCCCGGTGTGAACACCGGTCCGGGGTCCTACGGCTGCTCCCGAAACGCTCACGTGGCCAGTACACGTCGCGGACATCGTCCCCGTCCACGTGCCGGTCCTGGACGAACCGTTCGCAGTTCCCGGACAATGCGGCGGATGGAGACCCGCCGCCTGCAGCTGCTGCTCGAACTGTCCCGGCTCGGCTCGATGCGGGCGGTCGCAGGCGCCCTGGGAACGACCACCTCGACCGTCTCCCAGCAGATCGCAGTCCTGGCCCGCGAAACCGGCGCAGCGCTGATCGAGCCGACCGGCAGGCGGGTGCGGCTCACGCCCGCCGGCCGTCGCCTGGCGGAGCACGCGGTGATGATCCTGGCCGCCGTCGAGGCGGCCCGTCTGGACCTGGACCCGGACGCCGAACCGGCCGGGACCGTGCGCATCGCCGGCTTCGCGACCGCTGTGGGTCGATCGCTGCTACCGGTCGTCACCCACCTCGCCGAGCGCCACCCGCAGGTCCGGCTGCTGATCCGCGAGCACGAACCAGCGGACGCTCTCGCGCTGCTCGCAACCGACACCGTCGACCTCGCACTCACCTACGACTACAACCTCGCCCCAGCCGCCGACGACAGAACTCTGACCTGGACACCGCTATGGACCGCGCAGTGGGGCCTGGGCGTTCCCGGCCCGTTCAAGCAAGCAGCCGCGGACGCCGCGGCGGCCACGCTCGAGCAGTTCCGGGACCAGCCGTGGGTGGTGAATTCGCGCAACACGGCCGACGAGCAGGTGATACGCACCCTCGCCGGGCTCGCCGGCTTCTCCCCACAGATCGCGCACCAAGCCGACAGCCTCGACCTGGTGGAGGACCTCATTACCGCCCGGCTGGGGATCGGGCTGCTGCCCCTCGACCGGCTCACCGGACCCGATGTGCGGGTGCTCCCACTGACCGAACCCGCCGTCACCATGCGCGCCTACGCCAACACCAGACTCGGCCGCCGAACATGGCCACCCCTGGCTCTGGTGCTCTCCCTGCTCAACGATCCACAAATACACCGGTAGCTGATCAGTAATGGGACGAGCACAACCCCACCAATGACCGGCCTGCCGTACCTGTGCAGATCGGCTGCCAGCCCGCGGTCGGGGCGTCGCCGAATGCCGGCCCCCCTTCGGTCATTGACACACGGGAGTGCTGGTCAAGCACGAGCCGTGACGGTCACCTCAAGCTCCTGACCGAGTTGCAGGCCCGGCACTTGCGCCGCCCCTCCCCTCCAGCGCCCGGAACTGGCCGAACGCCCCGAGTGCGTGTCGCGAGGACCCAGGGATCCTCTTTCGGGACGTGGGTTCGGGACAGCAAGCACATGGCCGGCCGTGGTCAGACCGTCTGGGCGATTCCCTCCTGGTCATTGTGGGGAGCCGCTCCGGCCTGGCGGCGGGCTGGCGCCCGGTGAACTGCCAGGACCGAGCGGCACATCGTTGGCTCAGGCCTGGTTGCCGCTCGGCTGCAAGGAGACGACGACCTTCTGGGCGGACATGCCCTTCCGCTGGACGTCCAGGGCGTGCTGGACGTCGCCGAGGCCGTGGCCGACAACGCTGGGCTCGGGTGCGGCGACATACCGGCCTTCGGCGAGGGCGGCGGGCAGGAAGTCCCGGTAGATCGCCATGCTGACCTCGTTGGTCTTCAGGCTGGTCGAAGATGAACCTGGTGCCGACCCCCCGCGGGCGGGTCTGGAGCTGCAGCGCCACGTTGGCCGAGACCAGCTTGAAGAGCAGTCGCGGGAGCGCGAACCTCCCCCGGTCTTCTTCGACGAGCCCGGCGAAGGAGACCGGGGTGCTCGCGATAGACACGAACTTGCGGCCGGTGCAGGCCCGGACGACGTCCGCGCAGGCTTCGGCCGAGGTCGTCCCGAGCGCCAGGGCCCCGGCGAGGGTCCGGTTCCCGAAGGCGTCGACGATGTCCGCCACGACGGTCGGGCTGTGGTAGTCGAAGACCTGGGAGGCCCCGAGCGCCGTGACGTAGTCATAGTTGTGCGGCGAGGCGGTGGTGATGACGTCGTAGCCGGCGGCGACGGCGAGCTGGATCGCGTTGCTGCCGACGCTGGTCGAGCCTCCCCAGACCAGCACAGTCCGGCCGGTGGGCTCGGCGCTGGCGGACGGATGCTGCAGAGCCAGCTGGTCGGTCTGGAACAGCCCGCACGACGCAGTGGACAGGGCCAGCGGGAGCCCGCAGGCGCTCTCGTAGGACAGCGTGTCCGGGATCGGCGACGCCAGGCGCTCCAGCACGACGGTGTAGTCCTGGAAGGCGCCCTCGGCCGGGTGGTTGCGGTCCTTGTCGGTGCCTACCGCATGGCCGAGGACCCGGTCGCCGACCCGGAAGCGGGTGACCGCTGCGCCGACCTCGACGACCTCGCCCGCGACGTCGGACCCGATCACTGCCGGGTAGCTGAGCCAACGGTAGGCGATCGGGCCCGCGGCTTGGATGATCCAGTCCAGCGGGTTGACCGCCACGGCGCGGTTGTGGATCACGATCTGGTCGTCTTCGGGCGCGGTGTAGGGCGCCGGCCCGATCGCGAGCTGCGCGTACTTGGTGCCCATCCACGCAGCAGTGTTCGTCGGCATCTGAGGTTTCCTCCTGTGACGTCCCCGTAGTCCCCCTGGTAGCCCCGGGGGCTGATGTCACCGGGTGACATCTCTACCGACCATAGCAGCGATGTCTCCCGGTGTCATGCCACCGGCTAGGATCGCGGCATGGGGCGGTGGGACCCGGACGCCGGTGGCCGGCTCCAGCAGGCAGCCATGGCGCTGTACCTCGAGCGCGGCTACCAGGACGTGACGGTCGCCGAGATCGCGGCCAGCGTCGGCCTGACGAAGCGGACCTTCTTCCGCTACTTCGCCGACAAGCGCGAGGTGCTGTTCGCCGGTGCCCAGGGGTTCCAGGACGGCGTGGTCGCCGCGGTCCTCGACGCGGCCGGCGACGTGCCCCCGATCGACGTGGTCGTCACGGCCCTGGCCGACGTCGGCGCTCAGCTGGCGCAGTACGGCAAGGAGCTCGCGCGGCAGCGGCGTGAGCTCATCGCATCCTCCGCCGACCTGCAGGAGAGGGAGCTGATCAAGACGGCCTCCCTGACGAGGGCGGTCGCCGAGGCGCTGCGCCACAGAGGGGCCGACGCGCTGCCAGCGAGCCTGACGGCGCACGCAGGCGTCGGGGCCTTCATGACCGCCTACGACCGCTGGATCGACTCCAGCGCTGCTGCGGACTTCCCCGCGCTGGTCCACCAGTGCCTGGACGAGCTCCGACGGGCGATCTGTGCCGTGGGGACGTGACAGGGCTCCGTCAGAGCGGACTGCCACCTTGACCGCACCCGTCCCCTTGACCGCACCCGGACGCCGACCCGAGTGGAGCAGCGGTCGGCTGGAGCTCTTGCCTTCGGCCGACTGGGTCGCGACCTGGCTGCTACGGGTGCCCCGGCGGGGGTGTCAGGCCGGCGCGGGGATCGCTTGGTCGGTGGGTGTAGCTGCCTGGTCGTTCTCGACGTGCCGCGCCCGGATGATGCCCCAGCCGACGAGCGCTGCCGCCAGGACCGTGAGCGTGAGGCCCGCGATCGTCACGGCCTCGCGGAACTGCGCGCTCTGCTGCGTGCTCCAGCCCGATGTGGCGATGTCGCCGGTGAACAGCGCGGCGAGGACGGTGCCGGTGACGGCGACACCGACTGCGGTGGCGACTTCGGAGGCGGTGTCGACCAGGGCGGCGCCGATCGAGGTCCGGTTTTCGGGCAGGCCGCGGAGCACGTTGGTCCCGGCGACGACGCCGTTCACGCGGATCCCGGCGGCGACGAGCACCAGCGCGACCGCGACCCACACGTATCCGTACCTGCTCAGCAGACCGTAGACGGCGAGCCCGAGGACGACCGTTGCGGCGCTGAGCCATGCGGCCCGGTCCAAGCCGACCCGGTCCACGATGCGGGAGACGAAGGGGCCGGCCGCGACCAGGACGAGGACCTGCGGCAGCATCCCGATCGCGGCGTGGGCGGGCGTCCAGCCCCAGTCGAGCTGCAGCTGCAGTGTCACCAGGTAGCCGAGGCCGGCCACGGCCAGACCGGATGCTGCTTTGTACGCCAGGCCGCTTGACACCAGCGGCAGAGCGACGAGCGTCAGGTCGAGCAGCGGGTAGCGCGCTGACCGCTCGCGCAGGAGAAGGCAGATCGCTGCCCCGACGGCCGCCGCGGTGGCTGTCCACGGCGCCCAGGCGCCGGCGCCGTCGTCGAGGAACAGGGTTGGTGCGACGAGGGCGAGCACGACCGTCGCCGTGGCCAGCACCGCGCCGGGGGCGTCGACCGGGTCGCGGTGCAGCTCAGCTGCCTTATCCGGGGCGATGCCTGTGCGTATGCCGACGATCGCGAGGACGGCGATGGGCACGTTGACCAGCAGCAGGACCTGCCAGGGGGCGATCGCGAGCACGAAGCCACCCGCTGTCGGGCCGATCGCGAGCCCGACCAGGCCGACGGTCGAGATGAGGGTGATGGCCCGGACGCGTAGGCCGTCGTCGGCGAACAGCCGGAAGGCCAGCGCCAACGAACCCGGGGGCGTCATCGCGGCCGCGACCCCCATCGCCGCCCGGACGGCGATGAGCTGCTCCGCCGTGGTCACCAAGGCGGTCGCCAGGCTCGCGGTCCCGAGCAGGACCAGCCCGGCGAGCATGACCCGTCGCCGTCCGACGCGGTCGGCGAGCGCCCCGCATGCCAGCATCAGCCCGCCGAACACGACCGCGTACGCGCCGGTCACCCACTGCAGCGCGGCCGTCGAGGCGTGCAGGTCGCGCCCGATCGTGGGCAGCGCGACGTTCAGAATCGAGTTGTCCAGCATCTCGAACAGGAACACCGCGGACAGTCCCGCCAAGGCCACCCACGCCTCCCGCAACGGCCGGGGCGAGCGCGCAGACCGGTCTGCAGCCTGCTCATGCACCGAGAACCCCCTGCAGCGCGCTGCGATCCGGCTGCTCGAGCCGGTGCACCACCTCGACCCGGCCGCGGGCCGGGATCGACGCCGCCGCGGCGGGCAGCCCGGCGGGGGCCACCCGGACGACACTGGCAGTGCGCTCTGCATAGGACATGCCGCTAAGTTAAGTTACTAAGGTAAGTAACACAAAGAGGACGGGACGGATGCCCAGGACCGGGGAGCGAGGCGGCCCGCAGACACGCGCGAGGATCGCGCAGGCCGCCGCGCGGTTGTTCCTAGAGCGCGGGTTCGACATCGTCACCGTCGCCGAGGTCGCCCGGGAGGCCGGCGTGTCCAGCGTCACGGTCTTCAAGCACTTCCCGCGCAAGGAGGACCTCTACCTGGACCGCGCGGTGGACGCCGACGAACTCCTGTGCTCGGCGGTGCGCGACCGCGCTCCGGGCGTCGACGTTCTGGCGTCCCTGCGCGAGGCGACCCTGCGTCTGGTCGACGCCCGCCACCCGCTCTCCGGCGTCAACGATCGATCCATTCCCTTCTTCCGGACCGTCGCGGCGTCGCCCGCGCTGATCGCGCGGGCGAGACAGATCGCCGCCGACCTCCAGCGGACCCTCGCCGAGATGCTCGAGCGCGACCCGAGCTTCGAGGGCGACCCGGCATTGCTCGCCGCCTTCTTCATCGCCGGTTACGGCACCGTCCTGGTGCAGACCGCGCGTCGCCGCACCGCCGGAGAGCCGCGCAGCGCCGTGGTGGACGACCACCGCGCGCGCCTCGAGCGGCTGTTCGACGCCCTGCGCACCGGAGTCCTCACCCGACCGTGAGGGTCAGGAGGCGCCACCCGGGGTGGCCGGTGCTGAGGCAGAGCTCCCGCCACTGTTCGAGCTCCCGCTGTGGCGGCGCCCGGTGGACGATCACCAACCGGTGACGGAGCGGTTACCGGAGTCGTGCCGCTCGGCGAAACTCGCGAGTACCGCAGGTCGTTGCTCAACCGGAGGCACCGATAGTCATGCCCTGGGGCATGCCCCGGTGATACCCGGGCCGGCCAAGAGGAGGCTGCCCGCGCTTCGCGCATCTTCGCCTTGGGCTTTCCGGTGCCCAGCTCAGTGCGCCGGCTGGTCCTCGGACGCGAGGCGGCTCTTGGGGGTGGCGGGCTTGGCGGCGGCGAGGTGGGCGCGCTCGCCGTGGACGTCGACGAGGATGAGCAGTTCGGCGGGGCGGTCGTCGGCGCTCCACAGCCAGTGGGGAACGCGGGCGTCGAACTCCGCGGCTTCACCTGGGCCGAGGGTGAGGTCCTGGTCGCCGAGCACGAAGCGCACGTGACCGTCGAGCACGTAGAACCACTCGTGACCCTCATGGGTTTGGAGCGTCTGGCGGCTGGCCCGGCTGGCCGCGGGGTAGATCACCTTGTAGGCCTGGATCCCGCCGGGGCGCCGGGTGAGCGGCACGAACGTGAGGCCGTGTCGGCGGACGGGCTTGAGGTGGACCCGGGGGTCGCCGGTGGCGGGGGCGTCGACGAGGTCGTCGAGTGGGACGCCGTGCACGCGGGCGAGGGGCAGCAGCTGGGCCAGGGTGGGACGCATGCGCCCGTGCTCCAGGCGGGACAGCGTGCTCGCGCTGAGGCCGGTCTCGGCGGCGAGGTCGGCCAAGGTCATCCGCCGCGACCGGCGCACCTCCCGGAGCCGGGTGCCGACCCCGGCCAGAGCAGCGAGTTCACCGTCGCTCTCGTTGTCACCGTCCCTGCCGGGGCGTCCTGTCACGCCGGGGGGTCCTGGCGACGCAGCGCGAGGATGTTGTCGGTCACCGTGGCCCGCTGCCCGTCGGGGCCGACGGCCTCGCGCCCGGCGGCCTCGAGCCGGACGACGGTCCAGCCGTCGGCGTCCAGCCCGAGCTCGTCGCGGGTCTGGGCCGGGGAGGGAAACTCGGTGTCAGGGTCGGCCCATGACCAGGGTGGGACCGAGGCGTGGTCGACGACCAGGAGCAGTCCGCCGGGGCGGACCTTCTGGGCGGCCCGGCGCAGGACGTCGGCGCGGGGCAGGGCGACCGGGCTCTGCAGGTACTGGGCCGAGACCAGCTCGAAGCTGCCCTCGGGGCAGGACGTGGCGAGGTCGTGCCGCTCGGCGCGGACCCGGCCGGACACTGCGGCCTCGTGTGCCCGTCGGGCCAGCCGGTCGACCGCGGTCGCGAGATGTCGACCGCGGTGACCTGCCAGCCGCGCCCGGCCAGCCAGATGGCGTCACCGCCGTCACCGCACCCCAGATCGAGGACGGAGGCCGGCGGCATCGCCGAGACGACGTCGACCAGGGCCGGGTTCGGGCCACCGCGGGCGGGTGGCCGGCCCCGGTGGTGGGACTCCCAGAAGCCCTCCGCGGTGGTCAGCCGCCTCTCGCGGAAGCGTGCGAGGGCGAGCTCGGCGTCCTCGGCGAGCAGGTCGACGTGGGCCGCCGTGATCACCTGGGCCATGGGGTCGGCGAGGTTGTCCGCCGCCCACACCCCCGGAACCGCAGTCGCGCCGGCTGCGCCGGTCGCCACGTAGCTGCCGACGACGGTGCCCCCGACGACCAGGTCGCTCAGGCCCAGCCCGAGGTCGTCGAGCAGGTCCGCGCGGGCATGCAGGAAGGGGGTGACGCTGACAGCCTGCCGGGCAACGACCCGGCCGTCGGCGAGCCGCACGCCGGTGAGCTCGCCGTCCACGCGCTCCAGGGCGTCGACCCGTGTCTCGTCCAGACCGATCCCCGCGGCCGCCAACCGCTCGCGTTCGCCGTTGCTCGGTCCCGGTGCGTCGTGCCAGAACACCACCACATCCTCGGACAAGGCCCGGAACAGGCCGGCCTGGTGCACCGCAGTCGGCCCGGTGGCGATCACCCCGATCGCTCGGTCACGGACCTCCCAGCCGTGGCAGAACGGACAGTGGAGCACGTCGCGGCCCCAGCCCTGCGCCAGGCCCGGCAGATCCGGCAGTCCGTCGACCAGGCCAGTGGCCAGCAACAGGCGCCGCGCCCGCACCGCACGCTCGCCGCGCGAGGAGGCCGGTCCGGCGAGGGTGACGGCGAACCGGGCCGCGCGGGGCCGCGGGTCATCGAGCACCCGTGCCGCGAGAGCGGCACCGTCGTGGATGGCGACGCCGTAGTTCGCAACCTCCGCCCGGCCGGTGGCCCGCAGGTCGGCCGGCGCGCCGCCCTCGGCGTAGAGGTAGTTGTGGACCCCGGCGGCCGGGGCGTTGCGGGGCTGCCCCGCGTCGACGACCAGCACCGACCGGCGCGGGCGGGCGGCGATCTTCGCGGCGCTGAGCCCGGCCGCGCCGCCACCCACCACGACCAGGTCGTAGTCCCAGTCGTGGTCCAGGTGGCCCAGGTCGTCGCGCGTCGTGGCTGCTGGCGGGTTGGTCATAGCGTCCCTCCTCGTTGTAGGCCCGCGCTCGACGGCGCGCTGATCCCGCTCACCCTGCCGCGCGCCGGGCCGGATCACCCACCGTTGTTGCAGGATCTGCACGAAGGCGTGCCTGCGCCGCTGGCGCCCCGGCAGCGTGGAGCCATGACCACCAAGACCCGCCACCCGGCACGCCGCCGCAAGGACCAACCGCCGCCCAGCACCGGACCGGGCGAGAAGGACGTGTTACTCGGCTTCCTTGAGTATCTGCGCACCTCGGTCGCGAGCAAGGTCGAGGACGCACCGGAGCCCGACGTCCGAACCCCCGGAGTCGACTCCGGAACCAACCTGCTGGGCCTGGTCAATCACCTCGCCCACGTCGAGCGGTCGGTCTTTCTCGGCGAGCAGGTGGCCCGCTGGCCAGCCACCTTCCACGCCGACGACGACCAGAGCGTCGCCGAGGTCGTGGCCGACTACCGCGAGGCGATCGAGCGGGCCAATGAGGTCATTGCCGCCGAGGCCGACCTCGCCGGGACCGCCTGGCGTCCGAAGGCTCGATCGACGTCACCGTCGTTGCGGTGGGCGCTGACGCACATGATCGAGGAAACCGGGCGCCACGCCGGCCACGCCGACATCCTGCGCGAGCTCATCGACGGCCGCACCGGCCGCTGACCCCCAGCAAGCAGGGAGCAGCCAACGGCTACTGCGAGGCCACGCGGCGACCTGGCCTCTGGCTGACGGTGGTGCGCAGCGAGCGCAGCGCGTCGGCCAGCAGCTCCCGCAGGGGCCGGCTCTCGGCTGGCCGCGTCCAACGCCGGATCGCGGTCTGCTGCACGAGCAGGCCGGCACTGGCGGTGAGGAGCGCGGTCTCGGGGTCGACACCTCTGGCGTGCAGCGCGGCGGCGATGGCGTCGGTGAGCGCGGCCCGTTTGCTGAGTTCGCGCTCCTGCAGCTCGGGGTTGGCGTCGATGACCTCGTGGCGGCGTATCACCGCGGCGCGGCGTTCCTCGAACATCGCCTCGGCAGCGGCCTGCAGGGCGTGCACGACAGCGTCGAGCGGCGGCAAAGCGTCGGGGCAGGCCGCGATCTCGCGGAGGATCTCCTGCTGGAACTCCACGCTCAGGCCGAAGAGCACCTCCCGCTTGTCGGCGAAGTGGTTGAAGAACGTCCGCTGCGTGAGCCCCGCGCGTAGGGCGATCTCGGCGACGGTCGTGCGCTCGAACCCCTGCTCGGCGAAGAGCTCGAGGGCGGCGGCCTGCAGGCGCTCGGCCCCGTCCGGTTCCCAACGCGGCATACGCCCGAAGCGTAGCGACTGCACGATGTGCAGTCAACGATGCTACGGTCATTTTCAAGCTGCAGTCACAGTCGGGGGCTCGCCGTGCTGGCGATGCCGTGAAGGAGATCCAGCCATGCGCGTGTTCGTCACCGGTGCCTCCGGGCACATCGCCTCAGCGGTCATCCCCGAGCTGCTGTCCGCCGGTCACGCCGTGACCGGGCTGGCCCGCTCGGCACGTGCGGCGGCCG
>JAABVA010005151.1_pt1 | contig 11938 bp, 13 predicted proteins | sample 5560331 | NCBI WGS metagenome assembly JAABVA01 (sample SAMN12812661, study PRJNA571458) | rock metagenome | isolation source: Antarctica rocks | place: Antarctica: Victoria Land, Mt New Zealand sud | collected 2016-01-07
TATTTGGACGACGCGCAGGATACCGGCCTGTTCGTGACCGAGCGCGTGCAGACTCTATCCGGCGTTGCCGACACATACACGCTGATCACGTTCAATGCTTTCGCGTCAGCGAAGAGCTAGGGCCACAATCGGGCACGGCTGCAGGAGCGGAGTAGATCGCGAGACCACCTACAGAGCGCTGGCGCAAGCCATCAAAGCTCGGCCGGACTGTCTCAATAATAATTAATTTACCAACAAAAACTCGTTGCGTTCCTGTGTTGCGTCATATAAACCAGCCTGAATTTCAATTTTAGGTTGAAAATTATGAAGTTAAAGTTACCTTTGCTCGCTCTATCGGCTTTGATGACGTTCCTTGGCAATGTTGGGCATGCGGCGCCCCTGGTCGTGAACGGAGGCTTCGAAAACACCAGCCTGACTGCCTCATACGAGATGAATACGACGAACGTGACCGGCTGGTCCACCACGGGCTACAACTTCCTGTATCGCTCCGGCACGGCCACAAGCTCAGGGGCCTACACTCCGCAATGGAAACAACAAATCAAGCTGTGGGATACAAATGCTTCCGGCGTCAGCAACGGCTTTCCCGCATCAAGCCCCGATGGCGGCAACTTTATCGCGGCTGACGGTGCATACGAAGTTGCCCCAATCACTCAGACCATCAATGGCTTGGCGATAGGCGGGCGCTACAACGTCTCGTTCTACTGGGCCGGCGCGCAGCAGACTGGATATACCGGTGTGACCACCGAGCAATGGAAGGTCAGCCTTGGCAAGACCACGCAGTCGACGGCGGTGGCGACCAATCCAAGCCGTGGCTTCACCGGCTGGCTTTTCCAGACCTTCACCTACACAGCGACAAGCGCGAGCGAGGTGCTATCCTTCATGGCTGTCGGAACCCCAGCGGGTCAGCCTCCCTTCTCGCTGCTCGACGGCGTGTCGATGAATGCAGCGCTCGCAGTCACCGCGGTGCCCGAGCCGGCAAGCTGGACCATGCTGTTGCTGGGCTTGGTCTCCGTTGGAAGCGTCAAGCTACGCCGCCGCTCAGCCTAATCATTATTATACAATAACAAATGTAATTGTGCCATGTAGTGTTGGCCGGGCGTCATCCCTGGATGCGGACTCGTCCACACTGGAGCAACGTTCACAACCATGGCACCGCTCATGCAGCAACAGCTCTGGACGCTCGCGGTCGACGTGTTCAGGCTCGGCGTTTGGCTAGTTCTTCTCACCGCCGTCTTTGTCACCCTCGAGCGGCTTTTCGCTTTGCGGCCGCAAAGTGTCTTTCGCCGCGCGTTCCTCGCCGACCTAGGCTACTTCTTCCTCAGCGGTTTGCTGCCCAGCGTGCTGCTCAGCATGCCGCTCGCCGCCGTCGCATGGACTGTCCATCAGGCTGTGCCCTTCCCCATGCATGCGGCCGTCGCTGCGTCGCCGCTGTGGCTGCGCGTCGTCGCAACTTTCGTCGTCGGCGAAATCGGCTTCTATTGGGGACACCGCTGGAGCCACGAGATCCCGCTGCTGTGGCGCTTCCACGCCATCCATCATAGCGCCGAACACATCGACTGGCTCGTAAACACGCGCGCCCATCCCGTCGACCTCGTGTTCGGGCGGCTATGCGGGCTCGTGCCGCTCTATGTGCTCGGTCTTGCCGGACCCGTCGGTGCTGGCAACACGCTAATGCCCGCCCTCGTCATCGTCGTAGGCACGGCATGGGGTTTCTTCATCCATGCCAACGTGCGCTGGCGCTTCGGCTGGCTGGAGCCGCTCGTGGCCACGCCGGCGTTCCATCACTGGCACCACACCCTGGACGACCGCACCAACCAAAACTATGCCGCGATGCTGTCCTGGCTCGACCGCATCTTCGGCACCTTCTACCTGCCAGCGCAGCAATGGCCATCCCAATATGGCAGCGACACCCCGGTTGGCGCCTCGCTCGGGCAGCAGCTCATACGCCCCATGCTCCCAAGCCCATCCAGCCGGACCTAATATCCCAGCGCCATCCCGTCCTTGCGCGGATCGGACCCGCCGACCAGGCAGCCGCGGTCATGATCGATCCAAATGGCCTGGCCGCCACCATGCGGACGCTCCGGCGTGAGGATTTCATGGCCAAGCCGCGCCAACTGATCCGCCACGGCCGCGGGAACCCCGCGCTCGATCTCGACCTTTCCTTTGTAGGGAAACACTCGCGGCAGATCGAGCGCCTGCTGGATGTCCAACCCGTACTCGAACATGTTGCTGAGGAACAGGCTCTGGCCCATCGGCTGGAAGTGCCCGCCCATCACGCCGAACGGCATCACCGCCCGGCCGCCCTGCATGACCATGCCCGGGATGATGGTGTGCATTGGACGTTTGTTGGGCGCGATGCAGTTCGGATGACCGCGCTCGATCCGGAAGCCAAGGCCGCGGTTCTGCAGCATCACCCCCGACTTCGCCGCCAGCATGCCGGAGCCGAAGCCCTGGAACAACGAGTTGATGAAGCTGCACGCGTTGCCGTCGCGATCCACGACGCACAGGTAAACGGTGTCCCGATGCACCGGCAGCATGGTTTCGCCGGGTGCCGGCATGGTCGCCATGACGCCCGAGGGGTCGATCAGCCGCCGGAGCGCCGCCAGGTAGTCGGCGCTGGTGAGGTGAGCGACGGGAACCTCGGCCTGGGAGGGATCGGCCAAGAAGGCGTCGCGGTCGCGATAGACCAGCCGGGCGGCCTCCAAATGGCGGTGCAGGCGCTCGGCGCCGAGCGGGCCGTCGCGAGCCGGGTCAAAGCCCTCCAGGATGCCCAGGAGCATCAGCACATGCAGGCCGGAGCCGTTGGGTGGGCATTGCCAGACCTCCATGCCGCGCCAGACCTTGTGGATGGGCTCCACGAATTCGGCCACGCTGCGCCCGGCGGCGAAGTCGGCCTCGGTGTGCAGGCCGCCATGCGCGCGCAGGGTCGCCACCATGTCGGCGGCGACCTCGCCCTCGTAGAAGGCCCGCGCCCCGTGCCGGGCAATGCTGCGCAGCGTGGCGGCCAGCGGACGCTGGACGAACAGGTCCCCTTCGCGCGGCGCGGCGCCGTTCGGTAGGAAAGCGTCGGCACCGTTGCGGCGGAGCTTGTCCTCCTGCCCGCGCCAGTCGGACGCGACCCGGTGGTGCACCGGCCAACCCTGCTCCGCAAAGCCGATCGCCGGCTGCAGCAGCTCGTCGAGCCCCTTGGTCCCGTGCGCGGCCAGCAGCGTCTCCCAGGCAGAAACGGCGCCGGGGATCGTGACGGTGTGGGCAGAGGTGTTCTCGAGTGCCGTAATGCCGGCGCTCTCAAACCAGTCGACAGCCGCGGCGGCCGGAGCACGACCGGAGCCGTTCAGCGCCACGACCCGGCCCTCCCCCGCCGGCGCATAAAGGCAGAAGCAGTCGCCGCCGATGCCGGTGGACTGCGGCTCGATCACCCCGAGCACTGCGGCGGCGGCGACTGCGGCGTCCAGGGCGTTGCCGCCGGCGCGCAGCACGTCGAGCGCCGTAAGGGTCGCGGCCGGCATGGAGGTCGCGGCCATGCCGTGGGTCGCATACACCGGGCTGCGCCCAGGCAAATGGAAGTCGCGGCACGCAAGCGGGGCCATGGCCAATTCCTCAGGGATCGAGGGGCATGACGCTGGCATGAGGGGCCGGAGTTGGCAATTGCGGCGGCGACCCGGCATGATGCTGCGATGAGCAGCCTTGCGACTCTGAACGACTTCGACCGGATCGACATCCGGGTCGGCACGATCGTCGACGCGCAGCCCTACCCGGAGGCGCGGAAGCCTGCGTTCAAGCTATGGATCGACTTCGGCGCAGAACTCGGCGTGCGGCAATCCTCGGCGCAGATCACGGCGCACTACAATCCGGCGGAGCTGATCGGCCGGCAGGTCTGCGCCGTGGTCAACTTCGCGCCCCGGCAGATCGGCAAGTTCCGCAGCGAAGTGCTGACCTTGGGGATGCCCGACGCCGAAGGTGATGTAGTGCTGGTGCGCCCCGACCAGGCGGTCCCACCCGGCGGGAGGCTGTTTTGACCGGCCGGACCTACGCGACCGTCACCTGGGACCAGTTGCACCGCGATGCGCGGACGCTGGCCACCGACTTGATGCCCCGGGGTCCATTCCGCGGCATCGTCGCGGTGTCCCGCGGCGGCCTGATCCCGGCGGCGATCATTGCGCGGGAGCTGGAGTGCCGCTTGATCGAGAGCGTATCGGTCGCGACCTACGACAATGAGCTGCGCGCCCATCCGCAGGTCTTGAAGCATCCGACCGCAGCCGGGGACGGCACGGGGTTCCTGATCGTTGACGACCTGGTCGATAGCGGCGTCACGGCCCAGCTCGTGCGCGACCTGCTGCCGCGCGCGCATTTCGCCTGCCTGTATGCCAAGCCCGCCGGCAAGCGCCTCGCCGACACGTGGGTGGTGGAGGTGCCGCAGGAGACCTGGATCCTGTTCCCCTGGGATACCGCCCCGCTGTTCGTGCCCGCGATCGCCCAGCGCGCCGGTGGAGGCTGACCGGCGCGCCCATGGCCATGAGGGGGCCTTGCGGCGCTGCCGCCCCTGGGCTAAATCGCGTGGCTCTGCTGCGCCCGTAGCTCAATTGGATAGAGCACCAGACTACGAATCTGGGGGTTGGAAGTTCGAGTCTTTCCGGGCGCGCCAGCATTCAAAAGGTCAATGCTTCCGCCTCAGCTTCGACGGTATTGCGGTGGGCAAAGACCAATAGGTCACCTTGGCTCGGCGGGGCCGGCATGAAGGTGGGCTTCCTCCCAAATATCGCGACAAGAAAAGCCGCGCTCCATGTGCAGCCGGAGCCCTGGCCCTTGTCTTGTGCAACATCGTTAGCCTACGGTTTCGACGATAGTACTGCAGTTCATTCTCAATCTGCTTGCGTGCAGCAGCCGAGGTGGTCTGAGCGTGCCGAACACAAACCGTAACGCGCTGTCAACTGCGCGGGGACCGAGTTCAAACCTTTGTCCATTAAAAGGAACAACTGGAGGAATAAATGGCGAGCGCAACACAGAACTTCGATGCTGTCGTGATCGGCGCAGGCTTTTCCGGCATACATGCGCTGAAGTCATTACGCGACAAACTAGGGCTGAACGTGCGCGTCTATGAGGCCGGCGACACCGTGGGCGGCACCTGGTTTTGGAACCGCTACCCCGGCGCGCGCTGCGACTCCGACGCTTACATCTACTGTTTCACCTGGGACAAGCAGCTACTGCAGGAGTGGGAATGGTCCGAGCGCTATCCCGAGCAACCCGAGATCCTGCGCTACCTCGAGCATGTGGCTAAACGCCATGACCTGAAACGCGACATGCAGTTCGGCACGCGGGTGACCGGCGCCGAGTTCAACGAGGATACCAACCTGTGGACGGTGCGCACCGACAAGGGCGAAACGGTCACGGCGCAATACCTCATCGCGGCCGTGGGCAGCCTGTCGACGACGAACATGCCGCAGTTCGAGGGCTTGGAGGCGTTCAAGGGCAAGTGGTATCACACCAGCCAATTCCCGCACGCCGGCGTCGACTTCACCAACAAGCGCGTCGGCGTGGTCGGCACCGGGGCGACTGCGGTGCAGGCCATCTCCGAGATCGCGCAGCAGGCCAAGCAGCTCACCGTGTTCCAGCGCACCGCCAACTACTGCGTGCCGGCACGCAACGGCAAGGTCGATCCCGAGGTGACCCGGGCGCGCAAGGCGGACTACGACGGCGTGGCCAAGCGGCTCCGCGAGTCGTTCTTTGGCCAGGAGCACTACTTCATCCCAAAATCGGTGCTGGAGACCACGCCCGAGGAGCGTGAGCGTGAGTTCGACCGGATGTGGGACACCGGCGGATTTGCCTTTTGGCTGGGCAACTACCAGGATATGTTCTTCAATCAGGAGGCTAACGACCTCTGCGCCGACTACCTCAAGCGCAAAATCCGCAAGACGGTGAAGGACCCGGCCGTCGCCGAACGGCTGATCCCCAAGGGTTACGCCTATGGCACAAAGCGCCAGCCGCTCGATACCAACTACTACGAGACGTTCAACAAGGATAACGTGCTGCTGGTCGACGCCGCCACCGATGGCGGTATTGAAAAGATTACCGAACGCGGCATCCGGGCGGGCGGGCGCGACTACGAGCTTGACACCATCGTGTTCGCCACCGGGTTCGACGCCATGACCGGCCCGCTAAAGGCCTTGAACCTCAGGGGCCGCGGCGGCCGCACGCTGGACGCGCTGTGGGCGGATGGCCCGCATACCTATCTGGGCCTTTCGGTCGCAGGCTTCCCCAACCTGTTCACCATCACCGGCCCGCAGAGCCCGTCGGTGCTGTCGAACATGCCGGTGTCGATCGAGCAGCACGTGGAGTGGATCACCGACTGCATCGACAGCATGCGCAAAGCCGGCAAGACCACGATCGAGGCGATGCCCGAGGCGCAGGAGCAGTGGGTCGCGCATGTCAACGAAGTGGTCGGCGCGACGCTGATGACCGGCGCCAACTCCTGGTATATGAGCGCCAACATTCCCGGCAAGGCCCGCGCCTTCCTGCCCTATTTGGGCCCAGAGGGCGTGGGCGGCTATCGCAAGAAGTGCGACGAGGTCGCCGCCAAGGGCTACGAGGGCTTCGAACTGGCATAGCCCATCCAAGACATGAACGCTGGACAGGATGAGGAGCAGCGGCCTCGACCTGCCCAGCGCAGGTCTAGACGGAGGGAACATTGATCAACAACAGCTACTACTCGCAGGACGTGCACGGCCCCTGCGAGCTGCATGACATCGGCGATCTCGAGCTGGAGGAGGGCGACACCATCCGTGCGTGCATGCTCGCCTACGCGACGTTTGGCACGCTCAGTGCCGCCAAGGACAACGCCATCTTCGTCACCACCTGGTACTCCGGCACCAACAAGATCATGGAGCAGGTCTATATCGGGCCGGGCCCCGCGCTCGATCCCGACAGGTATTTCGTTATCGTCGTCAATCAGATCGACAACGGCCTGTCCACCTCGCCGCACAACACGCCGGCGCCGGGCGGGATAGGATATTTCCCGCATGTGCGCATCGGTGACGACGTGCGCGCGCAGCACAAGTTCATCATGGAGAAGTTCGGCATAGAGCGCCTCGCACTGGTTGCCGGCGGCTCCATGGGCGGCTTCTTCGGCGTGATGGATCCGAACGACCTGCTGTGCATGGCCTGGAAATGGCAGCGCGGCGACGTGAGCCGCCACACGGGTGGCGACCTGCGCGCCGCGTTGGGCCGCAACAAGGTCGAGACCTTCGTGCTGCCGATGTCCTCGGACATGTTCTTTCCGCCGGCCGATTTTCGGGCCGAGTGGCAGCCTATTCTCGATGCCGAGTTCCGGCCGATCCAAACCCTCGACGGGCATCTCGCGCTTTTCGGCGCTGATCCCCATGCGATCGCACAGCTCGATGGACATCTCAATGAGCTGCTTGCCCTCAGCCCGACGGCTGACTAAGGCCGAGGGATGCGACATCCTAGGGTGTTGCAGCAAGGGACCGGAGGGGTCCACGCCACGAACGCCTCAGGGACTTCAGATATAGCCAGACTTCGACTTCATCCAAATCAGCAAAAAGGTACTCCAATGAATAAATTGCTCCTGGCTGCTGCCGCGATCCTATCGCTTGCCGTCGCGCCCCCGGCCTTTTCCCAAGGCGTGCAGACTCCGTCTGCACCCAATGCTACGCCGCCGATTGGAACCGTTCCAAGCGCACGCCAAGTCCCGCCGACACGCAGCGGCGCGGCGCGCCATCGCAGGCCGGCGCACCATCGCGCGGTTAGCCTCAAGCCATCGGCGGAACAGGTTCTCCAGGCTCGCGCAGACCCGTTGGCCTAAATCAACGGCAGCTTGTATGTGCGCGGCCAGGCGCGCGACTTCGACGCCTGGACGCAGCTCAGCGACCGAGGCTGGTCCTATGACGAGGTGCTGCTGTATTTCCGGCGGAGCGAGGACCGATCGCCGGATGCAGACGCGTTCATGGGACTGGCGGGCCGCAGCACGTGTCCGACATCTCGGAGCGACACCCAATCCGCGAGGCGTTCATCAAGGGCGCCGAGAGCCTCGGGGTTACGCGCGACCTCGACTGCAACGGTGCCGCGCAGGAGGGTGTGGCCTACTACCAGCGCGCCATCCGCAACGGGCGGCGCCACAGCGCGGCGACCGGGTTCCTACAGACGGCCCGCCGACGGCCCAACCTCCGCGTCGTCACCGGCGCGCACGTGCTACGGCTGGATGTGGCGGGGCATAGGGTGCTCGGCGTCACCTACCGCCGCGGCGGCACCGTCCACCAGGCGCATGCCGGGCGGGAGACACTGCTTTCCGCCGGCACGGTGAACTCGCCGCATTCGCTGCAACTCTCCGGGTTCGGCCCGGCCGAGCGGCTGTGGCCCTCCCCCGGCATGACCTGCGGCGTGTGGCAGATGCGGCCGCAAAGCCGCGGCTGGGTGCGGGCCCGCTCGGCCGACCCGGACGCGCCGCCTGCAATCCAACCCAACTACCTCGCCGATGAGGCGGACCGCCAAGCCGCAGTCGACGGCCTGCGCTGGGCGCGGGCACGGCAGAGCGACACGGAGCTGCCGGCCTACCGCCCGTGAGCGCGGCTCGACCGTGTATCATGCCATCAGCACTTGCCGCATGGGCTTCGACTCGCCGCCGGTGGCAGGGCTGGCCATGGTCTCGGCCAACACCAATGCGGCGACGCTGGTGATCGCGGAGAAGGCGGCCGACATGATCCTGGCCGCCCGCGGCACGGCCGCAACGCCCGCGGTGCTGCGGAGCATAGAGCCGGTCTGACCTGTCTGCGCCGCTTATGGCTGAACGAGAAAAGCGAAGGATTTAAGTATGACTGCAGGCTTCAGGATCGCGCGGCGCACCCGTAGCGTGACCGCTCCACAGATCGCCGGTTTCCGCGGTATTCCGGTGGCCAATGTCAGCGACTGCATGTCGCGGATGACGGCGGGCGGCGCCCGGCTGCGCCCCGTGCACGCCAGCGGCAGCATGGCTGGCCCAGCCCTGACCGTACGGACCCGACCGGGCGATAATCTAATGGTTCACCGTGCGCTGGACATGGCGGAGCCCGGCGACATCATCGTGGTCGACGCGGGCGGCGACCTGGCCAACGCCATCATCGGCGAACTCATGCAGTCCCACGCGCTGCAGCGCCGTGTGGGTGGCATGGTCATCAACGGCGCGGTCTGCGACGTGGCAGCGCTGCGGGCCGGCAGGCTTCCCGTGTTCGCGGCCGGGGTGACGCATCGCGGCCCCTACAAGGACGGCCCCGGCGAGATCAACGTGCCTGTGGCGTTCGATGGCATGGTGGTAACGCCCGGCGATCTCGTGATCGGCGACGAGGACGGCTTCCTCTGCGTGCCGTTCGATCAGGTCGACGCGGTGCACGCGGCGGCGATGGCGAAGCAGGCGGCTGAGGCGGTGCAGATGGCCGAAATCCTCGCCGGCACCAGCGACCGGCGTTGGGTGGAGGCGTCGCTGCGGCGGCTCGGGTGTGATATCGAGGACTGAAGCGGCGCGGTCGAGGCGCCAGCCACACGCGCAGAAGCAGGCCGACCGTGATCCGCGCCCAAACCGGCCCATTGCTGAGCGAAATTGCCTAAGGCAAGGCCAGGCGCGAGATGGCGCCGTGCGGCGACGAAGGCGCTGTATTGGAACCGATCGTGACAGTGGCGGTCAGCGGTGCGCGCAGTGAGCGTTCCGACTGATGCGGTCGAAATCAGCAGGGATAACGGCACGATTTCCGTTCGCAAGACAGCTTCAGCGGTTATGAGCTGAGGAGATGACAGGAGGACAAATGCGATCACCCTGGCTACATTCCAACCGCGGCGACGCAGCAGAAAGGCGGTCAGCAGCCCGCTGGGCGAGCCGGCGGCGATCAGGGCAGTAAGGCCTCGCGGACATTGGGTTGCCGGAGCCGAACGGCAGGAGGCGGCAAAATGCAATTGGGATGCAGCCGTCCTCAAACGGCGGGTTAGCCGGGGCGGATGCCGCCAATGGCGGAGGCCTGCCCGAGCGGTGTGCTGTCCTTGAACTCGGTTTCGAAGCTGAACCGGACCGGCATCAGCGCCCAGGGCAGCGCGCTAGGCCTGAAGATCTGCGTCTCGCTTTTCCCGATGGCGCGTGCCACCTGCGTCATCGGTGCGGATTTCGATCAGCGGTAAGCTGGAATACGTGCGCCCGGCCTTCAACGCGAGCCTGAAGCGGCCAGAGCTCAATAGAATCGACCTCTATTACCAGCACAGGGTCGATCCGGGCACACCGATCGAGGAGGCTGTCGGTGCGATCGTCGGGCCAGTGCAGGCTCGCCATCGCCGCAAATGGCTTTTAACAGTCATCTATGGCTTTCCGTGCTGGGTAGTGGGTCAGTTTGCACCTGACCAAGATCTGCAACGAAGCCTTGTCATTGCGAGGAGCCCTTGCGACGTGGCAATCCAGGGTGCCACACCCAGTATTGGCCCTTGTGGCCCTGGATTGCCGCGCCGAAGACGGCTCGCAATGACGGCTTCGAGGGTCTCGCCCAAACTGACCCACTACCCCGTGCTGATCCGCATCGCAGGATGCTGAATACAATGGTATCAAGTGGGTTCCACGGCTGCGCTGGTCTAAATTTTGGCGGCCTTCATCGTCGGTCGCCTTCTGCTCCTCTCGCAGAACGCCGGCGAGCGGTCAGGACAAGGCGAGGCAACCTCATGATGAGGCGTTGTCGATTGCCATAGGAGCGACGCGTTGCTGGATAGCCTGCTCGCGCCGATCGCCGCCTGGATTGTCGCCGTGATCTCGGCGGCGGGCTATGCCGGCGTCTCAGGCCTGATGGCGATAGAGTCCGCCTGCATTCCGCTGCCGTCCGAGGTCATCATGCCGTTCGCAGGCTACCTGGCCTCCACCGGTCGGTTCAGTCTGGTTCTTGCAGCAACAGCGGGGGCAATAGGCTGCAACCTGGGTTCCACCCTCGCCTATGCCGTGGGCGCCCGCGGCGGACGCGGCCTGGTCGAACGATGGGGCCGCTACATCCTGCTCAGTCCGGGCGACCTGGACCGCGCCGACCGGTTTTTCCGTCGGTTCGGCGGTCCTGCGGTCCTAATCGGGCGCCTGCTGCCCGTGGTGCGCACCTTCATCGCGCTACCCGCAGGCATCGCCCGTATGCCACAAGTCCCATTCCAGCTCTACACCTTCGCGGGCTCCTGGCCGTGGTGCTACGCCCTCGCCTATGTCGGCTATCTGCTCGGCGAACGATGGAACACCGATCCACGGCTGCGCGCAGTCATGCATCGCTTCGACTTCGCCATCCTCGGCGTCCTTGCGCTCGGCCTTGGCTGGTTCGCATGGCGGCACCTGCGACACCGGCGGCAATGAGGCGGCAAGCAACGATAGGCCGTGGCCAGAGCGCGTGTGGGCTTGCCGGCGTGGCCGCGCAATAGATTGCTGTTCCGGACGTAGTCGCCGAGCACCCGCATCGACTTGTGCCGCGACACCTCGCGCAGGTGAGTGATGGAAAGGACCTTGGATTACCTTGGTCGCTGGCGGCGCCTGTCGAAGGACTACGAGCCCTTGCCCGAGGTGTCCGAGACCGCGGTCACCCTCGCCATGTTCCGCCCTATGCGTTACCCCGTCGCTCGCCCAAACCGCAAGCGCCTATCCGCACCATGATTTCCAGACCGGACTTTCAGAATGCCCGCTGTTCCACAGCGTTGAACAGCCCTGGCAAGGGACAAGGCAGGCGATCACTGCAACGCTTAGCACAATGTTCGTGCGCTCCAATACTACGTTGCGTGTCGGGCGTTGGCGTTCGCCGCGCGACAGTTGGAACGACCCGACGGGCTCAGGGCTCCCCTCATTTTCTGAGCGTTTAGAGCAACAAAGCAGCCCTGTGTCGGGCTGAGGCAGCTCGAGCCAGATTTGAGGCCGGCCTGCCGCGATGGGAGGTCTGTTGTGCGCCAGCATGCC
>JAABVA010005152.1_pt1 | contig 11935 bp, 12 predicted proteins | sample 5560331 | NCBI WGS metagenome assembly JAABVA01 (sample SAMN12812661, study PRJNA571458) | rock metagenome | isolation source: Antarctica rocks | place: Antarctica: Victoria Land, Mt New Zealand sud | collected 2016-01-07
CTGCGCCTCTCGCTGGTCTACTTCCTGACCGAGACATGGGACGACAACAACTGACCGGGAGCACGGCATGGGCCGCATCACCATCGAGCTGTTCGCCACCGTCGACCTCGTCGGGCAGGCGCCCGGCGGCCCCGAGGAGGACCCGGACGGGTTCCCCTTCGGCGGCTGGCAGGCACCGCTGCTGGACGAGGCGTCCGGTGGCCAGGTGTCCGACGCGTACGAAGGGACGGACGCGCTCCTGCTGGGGCGGCGGACCTACGACATCTTCGCGGGGTACTGGCCGCACCAGGAGGGTGGTGAGGACGACGGGTTCGCCACGCTGTTCAACCGGATTCCGAAGTATGTGGCGTCGCGGGGCCGACCCGACCTCACGTGGGCCGGGTCGTCCCAGCTCGGCCCGGACCTGCCCGCCGCGGTGCGCGAGATCCGCGACCGACACGAGCAGGTGACCGTCGTCGGGAGTCTCGACCTCGTGCAGACCCTGTTGTGCGAGAAGCTCTTCGACCGGCTCGACCTCTGGGTGCATCCGATCGTGCTCGGCGTCGGCAAGAAGGTCTTCGACGGCGGCGCGGTGCCCGCGAACCTGGCCCTGCTCGAACCCCCGGTCGCCGGCGAGAAGGGCACCGTGTTCCTGCGCTACGGCCTCGTCGACGGCACGCCCGCGACCGGGGACATGGGTGCACCTGATCGCGGTGTCGGACAGGGCGACTGACGCTTCGGACGCTTACCGAGCCGGGCTACGCCGTCACCCAGGACTGCGCCGAGGTGCCGTTGCAGGTGTAGATCTGGACGCGGGTGCCGTTGCCCGTGCCGCCCTGGACGGCGTCGAGGCACAGTCCGTTGGTCGTGCGGATCGTGCCGTCGCCTTGCTTGGACCACTGCTGGGCGGCCGTGCCGTTGCACTGCCAGAGCTGCACGTTGGTGCCCGAGACCAGTGCCCCGCCCGTCACGTCGAGACACGTGTTGACGTATGCCCGCAACGCACCGGAAGCGGCCAGCCACTGCTGGGCGGGGGTGCCGTTGCAGTCGTAGAGCTGGATGAGCGCGCCGAGGTTGGTCGCCCCACCGGACACATCGAGGCACCGGGAGGCGTTGGTGTTCTTGACGCTGGTCCCGCCGTTGCCGATCCCCGGCCCCACCCACTGCTGCGCGAGGGTGCCGTTGCAGGTGTAGATGCGGGCGCGGGTGCCGTTGGTCGTCCCGCCGAGCGCAGCTTCGAGGCAGAGGCCGTTGGTCGTGCGGATCGTGCCGTTCTGGTCGACCGTCCACTGCTGCGCGGCAGTGCCGTTGCAGGGGTACAGCTGGACCGCAGTGCCCGAGACCAGCGCCCCGCTGATGACGTCGAGACACGAGCTGGCGTAGACGCGTAGGGCACCCGAGCCGGCGATCCACTGCTGGGCGGCGGTGCCGTTGCAGCTGTAGAGCTGGATGGGGGTGCCCGCGGTGCCGGACCCGGCGGTCACGTCGAGACAACGCGAAGCCCGGACGTTCTCGATCGCGGTCCCGCCGTTGGCCTGAGGGGGTGGGGGAGCCGTCGGAGCCGTCGGGCCCGAGAGGTCCTTGAAGTGGATGTACTGAAACTGTGACGTCGCGACGGCGCGCTCGTGGTACGCCCCGTCGTTGTTGACGTTGTACTCCTCGATCGTGACGGTGGTGCCGGACACCGCCTCGACCCAGGCCACGTGGCCGCCGGGATCCCACGCCACCGAGCCGACGGCGGGCGTCGAGTTGACGACGTAGCCACGGGCTTTGGCGTCGGTGCCCCAGCCCGTCGCGTTGTCGTGGAACGGCATCTCGAACCCGTTGCGAGAATGCAGACGCCAGGCGACGAACGACGTGCACTCGCGGTTGTACTCGCCCCAGTCGTCGACCAGGCTGTCCTTGGCGGCGTCCCGCCACTGGCTGGGGTAGTCATCGACGCCCGCCCAGGCCTGCCCGAGTCCTACGGTCATGGACGCCAGGACGAGGGCGACGATGAGAACGGCACGGCACAGCGGTAGTTGCCGAACTTTGGACACGTCTCTCCTCGGCCTCGCGCGGGTTCGTCGGTAATGTATAGGCAGTCGGTTGGGCCCTGTCAATGAGCCTGGACGATCGGAGATGGCGACCGAGGGGCTGCGCACGAGGGTCTGACGGGCGAAAGCCGCTGGTGAGGTGAAGGGATTTGGCCTCGACAAATGGCTCAGATTTCATGGTGGCCAGGGCCACGCACGGGGCAGGGTCGGGGACCCGACTTCTCCCGGCAGATCAAAGGGTGACGAGCGCAAACAGCGCGGGGGGCCTCATCTGCGGAGGGGTGCCTGGCATCTGTGTTGACGGCGTAGCCGTTTGACCTGTTGGCGCTGCGCGGGGATCTCGGCGCGTTGTGGAGATACTTCGCAGGTCGATGTCGAAGAGCCTGGCCGCCGTTCGACGTACGTGCACGAAGCTGCTCCCCGTCAACCAGTAGGAGTGATCAAGATGCCACGTTTTATGGGGTTCGTGAGGATGGAGGAGGGTGTCGGCACGCCGCCGCAGGCGCTGTTCGACGCGATGGACGCCCACATCGGGGAACGGGCCGCCAAGGGCGTGTTCCTCGACGGCGGCGGTCTCTACGGCACTGAGGACGCCGTGAACTTCGTGGTCCGCCAGGGCGAGGTCAGCCGGGTCGACGGACCGTACGCCGAGGCCAAGGAGGTCGTCGGCGGCTGGGCCATCATGCAGTACGACAGCCTCGAGGAGGCCGTGGCCGATCAGTAGGAGTTCGCCGAGCTACACGCGAAGTACTGGCCGGAGGTCACCGTGATCTCGACCCTGCGCCAGATCTCCACCGGGCCGGAGGCTCCGGGCGACTGAACGGGAGTCACTACGCTGCATTGTGCCGGCAGAGACCACTGCAGATGATCTAAGCGAGCCCATCGTCGCCGCGTGGCGGGCCGAGTCGGCCCGCCTCGTCGGTGCTCTCACCCGGATGACCCGTGATGTGGATCTCGCCGAGGACCTAGCGCAGGACGCACTGGTGGCCGCGCTTGAGCAGTGGCCCGCAACCGGTGTCCCGGAAAAGCCGATCGCGTGGCTGATGACCATCGCGAAGCGGCGCGGCATCGACCACTTCCGCCGCGCCGACAGCCTTCGCCGCAAGATCGCGGAGCTCGAACACGCCCGCGGGGGAGAGGAAGAACAGATGCCCGACCTCGAGGGCCAGGTCGACTACATCGAGGACGACGTCCTGCGACTCATCTTCTTGTCCTGCCACCCCTGCCTAACCGCCGAGTCCCGCGCCGCGCTGACGCTGCGTCTGGTCGGCGGACTCACCACTGCCGAGATCGCCCGCGGCTTCATGGCCACCGAATCCACCATGGGCCAACGCATCGCGCGAGCCAAGAAGACGCTGTCCGCAGCTCACGCCGAGTTCGAGCTGCCCACGGGGCCTGAGCGGATCAGGCGACTCGACGACGTCATGGCCGTCATCTACCTGATCTTCAACGAGGGATACACAGCTACCGCCGGGGCGGACTGGATGCGCCCCGACCTGGCCATCGAGGCGATGCGGCTCGCGCGGATGCTGGTCGCGGTCGTTCCCGACGAGCTCGAGGTGCTCGGACTGCAGGCGCTGCTTGAGATTCAGGGATCGCGGATGGCCGCCCGGCTAGATGAGCACGGCGCGCCGGTCCTGCTGGAGGCGCAGGACCGGACGCGGTGGGACCAGTTGTTGATTCGGCGCGGGCTGGCCGCCCTGCAGCGAGCCGAGCTGCTCGCCGCGCGCGGGAAGCCGGTCGGGAAGTACTTCTTGCAGGCCTTGATCGCCGCTGAGCACGCTCGCGCAGAGCGTGCCGAGGACACGAGCTGGCACCGGATCGCGGCTCTGTACGACGTCCTAGCCGAGGCCGCGCCCGGACCGGTCGTCGAGGTGAACCGGGCGGTCGCGCACGGGCGGGCGTTCGGGCCGGACGCGGGGCTTGCCGTACTGGAGAAGCTGGGCGCAGGTGCGCTCGGCAACTCGCCGCTGGTGCCGAGTGTGCGCGGAGACCTGCTCGAACAAGCCGGGCTGCACGCGCAGGCGAGCAGGGCGTTCACCGAGGCGGCCACGCGCACCAGAAACGAGAGCGAGCGTGCACTCCTGCGCCGCCGGGCAGAAATCAACCTGACACGCACGCCGAAGTTACCGTGAAGCCCGAAGCGTCGTAGGAGCCTCGGACACCCGGCGATTAGGGCTGGACTCCTACGCGCCCGCAGGCGGCGGAAAGACGCCACGTACCCGTCGTAGTCGTCTGGGTCGGCGGCCCAACGCCGGGGTGACGGGGCGCGCTCTGAGCGCGATAAGGCCGGGCCAGCCGGACTCAGGTAGGGCGTTGGGGGAGCGGTTGGCCGCGAGCTCGGATGTGACCACTTGTCGCAAGGGCCTTGCGCGGACTTACTCTGACGAGGTGGGGCACACGGTCGCGAGCAGACCCGTCGCTGACGGGGATACGTGGGTGCGGTCCGCGCTTGCTCAGCTCGGCCACGTGGCGGGGGTCCGTCGGGCGGGACTGGCGCTGGCCGAGGGCGGAGGGCGACGACTGCTCTTCTGCGCGAGCGACCGCGACAACGATCGCCGGGTGGATTGGTGCGAAATCGACGCCTACGACCACGTCCCGCTGAACCACTCTGTGCGCACCGGCGAGGTGGTCGTGGGCTCGCTCAGGGACCTCGCCGGCCGTTATCCAGCGTTCATCGACCGCCAGCCCGCGAAGGTCCGCGCGCTGGCGGCACTCCCGATCTACGGAGCCGGCCAGATCCAGGGCGGCTACGTGCTGTTCTACGACACACCCCAGCGCTTCGACCGCCCACACATGACAGCGCTCGAGGATCTGGGCGCGAGGCTGGGCGCTGACCTGCGGCGGGTCCAGCGCACCACCGTCCACACCAGCAGATCCCTCGAGGATGAACCGGTGCCGCACGGCGCCGTCGCGGCCACGTACTCCCTCGCCTGGGACCATCGTGAGGTCGCCGCCGCACGCCACTTCGTGCTGGGCACCCTCGCGGCATGGGGCATCGAGGGGGACACCGTCGACAAGGCGACCCTGTGCCTGAGCGAGCTGGTCACCAACGCGATGATCCATACCCATGCCGGGTGCGAGCTGCGCGTGGTGCTTGACCGCGGCGTCCTGACCACGACCGTCCGCGACGGCGGCTCGAGCGTCGTCGTCGACCTCAGCAGCCTCACCGTTGATCCGCTCGCTGTGCACGGCCGCGGGCTTCAGCTCGTCGACGCCGTCTCGACGAGGTGGGGCTCGGAACTGGACGCCGGCGGGATGACCGTGTGGTTCGTGCTTGAGCCGGCGTGATCAACGGTGAGACGGCCGCTCGCCGCGGCGACGACCCCGTCAGACACTGACAACGTCTCTGCTCCGCGTCGATGGCCCGACGCCTCGTCACCCGCGCCACCGCGCTGTCCGACCACCGGGAGCACGCGTGATCTGCTGTTGGAGTCCACCCGCTGACTCGAAGATCCTGGCAAGGCAGGCACGCCGTCTGGCGGTTGAGTGACGCACTTCTCGCGCTCTCGCCGGATGTCACCGGAACGGGCGGATCGCCCCAGATAAGTGCTGTTCGTAGTGTGTCCACATGCGCAGGATGTGGACAACGTGTTGGTCGGGGAGAACTTCGTAGACGAGCCGGTGCTGAATGTTGATTCGTCGGGAGTAGCACCCGGCGAGGTCACCGACCAGTTTCGCAAAACGCGGCGGCGTAGCTAATGGGTCTTCACTGATGATGTCCAGCAGGTGCTGGGCCTTGGGCTTCAACCCAGAGGACGCCAGGTTCTTTGCGTCCTTCTGGGCCTGTCGCGAGTAGATCAGCGTCCAGGTGGTCACCAGTCAAGCTGGGCGGACCCGGCCTCACTACCGTCGGCGCGCGCCTGGCGGATGGACTCGGTCAGCCCTGGGACGGAGGCCAGGAACAGCGTCTCCTGGATCGCCTGCCAGTCTTCCTCGCCGACCAGCACCGCGTTCCCCCGCTGCCCCGTGATGGTCAACGGCTCGGACTCCTCGTTGACCTGGTCGATGAGACGGTACAGGTTGGACCGCGCCGTCGTCGCACTTACTGCAGTCAGTATGACCACCTCCTCCACCAGCGTACGCCATAACGTACGCGACGACCTGTGCATCCGCCGGGTCATCACCGCGCGGTCGGCTGACGGTCGACGGTCGACGGTCGTGCATCCCCAGCACGTCGGAACGGGGTGTTGGTGCGGGGGTAGCGGTGCGCGCTCGAGGCGCACGGCGGGATGATCAGGCCGAAGCCCTCTCGATGGACTGCTGATCGCTGTTCATCACCAGGGCCTTGAGACCTTCAGGCCCGGACCGCCGCACCGCGCCGCGCCAGGTCAGACGGCACCCACGCTTGGTGAGGACCCACATTGACACGGTCATCCCTAGGCGTCGAAAATGTGGAGTCCAGGCAAATCAGGCTTGTGGCGCGTGCTGCGCGCTTCCCCAATATCGCGAGGAGTCCCAGATGAACCTGTGGCGCACCAAGACGATCGAACAGTCGGTCCGTGACACCGAAGAGCCCACCCATCAGCTGCGCAAACGGTTGGGGGCCCTTGACCTGACGGTGTTCGGCGTCGGGGTCGTCATTGGTACCGGGATCTTCGTGCTCACCGGCAAGGCGGCGGGCGTCCAGGCAGGCCCTGCGGTCTCTTTGTCATTCGTGTTCGCTGGCATTGCCTGCGCGCTTGCGGCCCTGTGTTATGCCGAGTTCGCCAGCACGGTCCCGGTCGCCGGGTCGGCCTACACCTTCTCGTACGCCAGTCTTGGTGAGGTAGTGGCCTGGATCATTGGTTGGGACCTTATCCTTGAGCTCGCTTTGGGCGCGAGCACAGTCGCCGTCGGTTGGTCCACGTACTTCGCCGACGTGATGAAGCAGGCGGGCATCACCATCCCGGCGTTCGCCTACGGTGAGGGCCACAACCTGGTCGCCGCCGCGATCGTGCTGATCTTGACAGGCGTCATCTGCTTCGGCATCAAGGTGTCCTCGAGAGTCAACCTGGTCATGGTGACCATCAAGATCGCGGTCGTCTTGTTCGTCATTATCGCTGGCCTGTTCTACATCAAGACGGCCAACTACGACCCGTTCATCCCATCGAGCGGGTCCAAGCCCGCCGCGGGGGCCGAGAGCGTCCCCTCCCTCCTGCAGGACATCGGGTTCGCGCCGGGCTCGTTCGGCGTCAGCGGCATATTCACGGGCGCAGCGCTCGTGTTCTTCGCGTTTATCGGTTTCGACATCGTCGCCACCGCGGCGGAAGAGACCAAGAATCCGCAGCGGGACATGCCCATCGGCATCCTGGGTTCGCTGGCCATCTGCACCACCTTGTACGTCGCCGTCTCGCTGGTCGTCACGGGCATGGTCAAATACACCGACATCAAGGTCAACGCGCCGCTGGCCGAGGCGTTCCGCTCGGTCGGCAAACCGGGCTTCGCCACCGTGGTATCGGTGGGTGCGCTGGTCGGCCTGACCACCGTGATGATGATCCTGATGCTGGGCCAAAGCCGGGTCTTCTTCGCGATGAGCCGAGACCGGTTGCTACCGGCCACCTTCTCCAAGGTCAGCGAATCCACCGGCACCCCGGTGCGCACCACCATCACCACCGGCGTCGTCGTGGCGGTGATCTCCACGTTTGTGCCACTGTCCGAGCTCGCCGAACTGGTCAACATCGGCACCCTGTTCGCGTTCATCCTGGTGGCCATCGGCGTCCTGGTGCTACGGCGCACCCGCCCGGACCTGAAGCGGGCGTTCCGCTGCCCCGGCGTTCCCGTCGTCCCGCTCCTGGCGATGCTGACCTCGTTCTACCTGATGTTGAACCTGCCAGCCGCCACGTGGATCCGGTTCGCCGTCTGGATGGTCATCGGGCTGGCCATCTACTTCCTGTACGGCGCGCGGCACAGCCGGCTGACCACCGATCCCAATTACTCGCGTGAAGCAGACCAGGTCGCACGCGAGGCTCGCAAAACTCCCTAGAGGCGAGGGCGCCGTGGTGCACGGTGATGGTCTGGGCGATCTGGAGGAACCGGATGAGCTCGAGCCGGTCCAGGCCTTGGGTGCGGGACTCGTCTCGGTGGATCTTGGGCAGCCGGGCGTAGACGACGGGGTTGGCGGCGATGAGGCCGTCGATGTGGGTGAACCCGAAGTACCCGCGCTCGGCGTGCATCATCGTCGCGACCGAGGAGTCCGTCAGGCCGTGGTCGCCGAGCGCGCGGATGTACAGCTCGACGTGGGCACGCTGGATCCCGACCAACGGGTCGAGCGCGTTGCGCTCGCACCAGGTGAACCACTCCCGCGACTGGCATGCGTAGAGAACGTGGGTGCGGCCCGAATAGCGGGCCAGGTAGGACACCGCCGCCAGTGCGCGGTCGACATCGTCGCTGGCTGAAACGGCAGGATGGTCGTCGGATAAGGCATGGGAGTCACCTCGCGCGGAGACCAGGCAGACGGCCAAGACCGGCCTGTCGCAGCACGCGGCCAGGCACAAGGGACGCTTCACGCTAGCCCGCTGTCCACACCCAGGCTGGGTCCGCAGGCGGCGGTGTGTCTGCGTTGATCACAACAAGGTGGGAGACCGATCAAGCCGTGTTGCGGCCGCACCCGCTATATGACCCTGTTACCCACAACCAGCTGCACGCAAGGGGCATGCGAGCAGCGGGAACGCCGGTCGGAGGCACTACCCCAGGCGCCCGGTGGTATGTGGTCGCAACTGGGCCGGAAGCTTGGCCGCCGTCCAGCGTGGCCGTCGCCAGCCTCACGTCAAACGGACAGTGTCAGTTTCCCGACGGAGGCGCGATCGTAGGATCCTGCCTGTGATCACTGGGGACCTCAAGAGCAAGATCGATCGCGTCTGGGACGCCTTCTGGTCCGGCGGGATCAGCAACCCCCTCGAGGTGATCGAGCAGATCACCTACCTCTTGTTCCTCCGCCGCCTGGACGACCTGCAGGTGCTCGCGGAGAAGAAGGCGCGTATCAATGGTGGCCCGATCCAGGACCCGCCGTTCCTGCCCGGTCAGGCGCACTTGCGGTGGAGCTACTTCAAGAACCTCGACGCCGACGTCATGTTCAAGACCGTCGGCACCCAGGTCTTCCCGTTCCTGCAGCAGTACGGCGCGCAGGTCGGTGGCGACGACTCCACCTACTCCGAGCACATGAAGGACGCCCGGTTCACGATCCCGACAGCGGCCCTGCTGTCGAAGGTCGTCGACCTGCTCGCGGACATCCCCATGGCGAACCGTGACACCAACGGCGACCTCTACGAGTACATGCTCGGCAAGATCGCCTCGGCGGGCCAGAACGGCCAGTTCCGCACGCCGCGACACATCATCAGGCTGATGGTCGACATGACCGCGCCGCAACCCGGCGACGAGATCTGCGACCCGGCCTGCGGCACCGCCGGCTTCCTCGTCGCCGCCAGCGAGTATGTCCGCGAGCAGCACCCCGGCGTCCTGACCGACGCCGGACAGCGGCGGCATTTCCACCGTTCAATGTTCCACGGCTACGACTTCGACAACGTCATGCTGCGGATCGGGTCGATGAACATGCTGCTGCACGGCATCGAGGCCCCCGACATCCGCTACCGCGACTCGCTCTCCGAGGGCGCCACAGTGGATGCCGAGAAGTACACGCTCATCCTGGCCAACCCCCCCTTCGCCGGGTCGCTCGACTACGAGGCCACCAGCAAGGACCTGCAGCGGGTCGTGAAGACCAAGAAGACCGAGGTGCTCTTCCTGGCACTCTTCCTCAAGCTGCTCAAGGCCGGCGGGAAAGCCGCGGTCATCGTCCCCGATGGGGTGCTCTTCGGCTCCTCCAATGCGCACAAGGAACTGCGCCGGATCCTCGTCGAGGAGCAGAAGCTCGACGCCGTGGTCAAGCTGCCGTCTGGGGTCTTCCGTCCGTATGCCGGTGTCTCGACGGCAATCCTCTTTTTCACCAAGACCAACTCCGGTGGCACCGAGAACGTCTGGTTCTACGACGTGCGAGCCGACGGATTCTCGTTGGACGACAAGCGCAACCCGGTCGATGCCAACGACCTCCCGGATGTGCTCGCCCGGTGGCAGAACCTCGACGCCGAGCAGGACCGTGCCCGCGCCGACCAGTCGTTCTTCGTGCCGAAGGCCGACATCGTCGCCCAGGGCTACGACCTCTCGCTCAACCGCTACAAGGAGATCGAGTACGGGGACGTCGAGCACCGTGCCCCACTAGACATCCTCGCCGACATCGAGGCGCTCGAAGGCGAGATAGCCAAGGGTCTGATCGAATTGAAGGCGATACTTCAGTGATGTGGCCGCATGTTGCTCTCGATGAATTGTGCGAGATCAATGTTGGGAGAACACCAGCGAGGGCGAATAGCGAGTACTGGGGCGAAGGCGAGAGTTGGTTATCTATTGCTGATATGAGGCAGGGCCGCGAAATCAACTGGACGAAGGAGAAGATCACGGCCCTTGGAGCGTCCGGGGGTCGTCGAACTGCACCAGGCACGGTCCTGCTCAGTTTCAAACTCAGCATCGGGAAGGTGTCTAGGGCCGGCATCCCGCTGTATACGAACGAAGCAATCGCAGCGCTCCCCATCAGGCGACCTGACCTTATCACCGAAGAGTATTTGTGTCGCGCACTTGAACGAGCCGACCTGAGCGGCGATTCAAATCGTGCGGCGATGGGAGCAACGCTCAACAAGGCGATGTTGAAGCGTATACAGATCCTGGTTCCGCCCCTAAATGAGCAGCGGCGCATCGCTGCAATTCTTGACCATGCCGACGCCCTCCGCGCCATGCGCCGTCAGGTCCTTACCCACCTCGACTCCCTCCCCCAGTCGATCTTCCACGACATGTTCGGTGACCCTGACGAAGCGAACGAGACTGTTCCGTTTGGGGAGGTCACCGCATTGGCTGGCGGACGTAGTTTGGTGGCTGACGACTCAGCGGCTCACAGCGAATACCGGGTCCTGAAGATCAGCGCCGTGACGACCGGGCAGTTCAAACCCGGGGAGTCGAAATCGCTCCCCACTGGCTACGTGCCCCCAACCGGCCACTTGGTCCGTTCCGGCGACCTCCTGATGAGTCGTGCGAACACGACGGAGCTTGTGGGGGCGGTGGCTTATGTAGTCGCTACGCCGCCTAACCTGGCGCTGCCGGACAAGGTGTGGCGTTTCGAGTGGAAAGTCGACGCGCAGCCGATCTATTGGCACGCACTCTTGAGTACCCCGACGATCCGACGCAGAATAAGCCGACTGTCTAGCGGTACAGGCGGGTCCATGAAGAACATAGCGAAGGCAAAACTTGAGACAATGCCCGTCCCAAGGATAAGTGTCGGCCGCCAACGAGAGTTTGCAGTCCGAGCTGCCAAGGTAAGTCAGAGAGGAGCGAATATGCGGCGTCTTCGCAACCTTGAAGACGAGCTCTTCGCCTCCCTACAGGCCCGCGCCTTCCGAGGGGAGCTGTGATGGCCGCCGTGCCGACGTGGGACCAGTACATGGCTCCCGCTCTGCGCGTTCTCTCCGACGGGGAGGTTCATCGGACCCGGCAGATCGTGGAAGCAGCCGCCGATCTTCTCGGCGTTACTGCCGAGCAGCGTCAGATCCTCATCCCGTCCGGTCAGGAGCAGTGGGTCAACCGTGGGAACTGGGCGCTGTCCTATCTGTCACGGGCCGGGGCGGCCGAGCGGCCGAGCCGCGGGCGCTACCTGATCACCGACAGAGGACGGGCGTTACTCGTTGAGCATCCTGACGGGATCACCGAGAGGCATCTGCGGATCTTGTCCGGCAACGCGAACGCTCCACACACCTTCAAAGCCTTCCCCGCGCCAGCTACCCAGCCTGGACCGGTCGTGTACGTGGCGGAGGAGTCCGGCCTCGACCCCGAGGAGCAGATCGCCTCGGGGGTGGCCCGCATCAATGCTGACGTGGCCGACCAGCTGCTGACCCGGATCCTCG
>JAABVA010005153.1_pt1 | contig 11925 bp, 10 predicted proteins | sample 5560331 | NCBI WGS metagenome assembly JAABVA01 (sample SAMN12812661, study PRJNA571458) | rock metagenome | isolation source: Antarctica rocks | place: Antarctica: Victoria Land, Mt New Zealand sud | collected 2016-01-07
TCGAAAAGGACGGCTCCCTCCGCACCAACGAGGCCTTCGAGGTCGCCGGCCTGCACGACGTCTACGGCATCGGCGACATCGCCACCTACCCCTACCACGGCCCCGGCGGCAACGGCGCCCCGACCCGCATCGAGCACTGGAACGTGGCGCAGAACGCCGGCCGCAGCGTTGGTCTCGCCATCGCCCGCCCCGGGTCTAAGCCCAAGTCTTTCATCCCCATCTTCTGGTCCGCGCTCGGCCAGCAGTTGCGCTATTGTGGCAATACCATGAACGGCTACGACGATTTGGTCCTGAAGGGCGAGCCCGAGAATGCGAAGTTTGCGGCGTTCTATACGAGTGGGGAGACGGTCGTGGCGGTTGCGACGATGCAGATGGATCCGGTCAATAGTAAGTGTGCTGAGTTGATGCGGCGGGGGAAGATGCCGTCCAAGAGCGAGATTCAGAAAGGCGTTGATGTGTTGGAGATTGGATTGCCGAAGATTTAGGGCGGTTTGGGAGGGTGGGGTTGGAGTGATTTTGTCGCTGGGTGGGTTGTGAGTAGATAGGTTATCATATCGGACGAATTATATGGTCATTTTCAACGCCCACTGTACTATATTTCGTCTCTCAGCCTTTGTGTCGCAAAGGTTTTGAAGTTCGCTACCGCCGGCGTTGACCTCTACTCGCTGCTGCCGACGTATAGCCCTGACAGCGAACGCAGTGTAATAACTCTGAAGACTTCTCCATTACATTCCAGAAGGTTAAGAATTAGCTATCCAACGTTCGAAGCCCTCGTCCGAACTACCCATCATCCCCACTAGCCAAATCGAACGAACACCGAGGAATGCCATCCTTCATCAAGCCCGTGAAAAACGCCCTGCAGATTAAGAAGTCCTTCCTTTGCCGGGCCAGATCAAATTGCGCCCTCGTCCCCAATCTCCCAAAGCCCCGCCTCTTACCGCACCATAACGAACTAGCCCCCTCCCGGTGGATGCCCTCTCGGCGCCGTCTCCGGAAACAGTCTCTCCCCCGACGGTTTCCAGTCATCACTAAGACGCGGCGCACCAGGCGGGACGTCGGGTTGGTTGTAGTCGCGTCTCGGCCCGTCGACGGGGCCGATATCCTCGGCGATGGCGTCCTCGTACGAGGGGGGCGCGTCGTCGTCGGCGGAGATGGGGCCTCCATAGTGGCCTTGTTGGGGTGGGACGGAGCTGTAAGTGGGTGTCATGGGGGTTGGAGGCGTGCTGTGGACGAGCGATGAGGGGCGGGCGTTTGGGTGTGCGGCGAAGGAGGTGGGTGGTCGTGAGGCGGCCATGGCTGATAGGAGGGCTTTGGGTGGGGCGATGCCCGAGAAGACTTGGACGGGCAGGCGGAGGGGGAGGACGATGGGTTCGGGCTTTGGGGGTGTTAGTTTCTGTGGTTCATGTGTGATTGTGTTGGTGTTGGTTGGGGATGATGGGAGAAGCATGCCATGACCGTTCAGAAGTTATGGGAGTTAGATGTAATCGTTCGATGTAGCCCGAGAGCAAAGTTCAAGTGATGATGAGTGATACGAGAGGTAGCGTACCTTAATCTTCCCTGGCGTCCCATGTGCTAGCCCGAGTTTGACTTCCAACTCGTAGGCACGGGATAAGTTGCAAGTGTCGAATGATGGGGCTATTGTATTCGGTAAAGGCACACGGTTCCATAACTTGCTGTCTATCTCGAATTCGTTCGTTGTCCCTTCCACAACGGTTCCTAAGGGCATTTTCATATTGCTAGCACTTGTAATGATCCAGCTCCCGGTTTCTGTTCTGGTTAGCTCATGTGCTCGAATCTTTGTGTGGCCAATGAGATCAATCTGGATCGTCTGCAAGAATATCATCTCATGTCCTTGATTAAGCCGATTGATCAGAATGCGTAAGGGTAATGGTTCGTTACACGTTATGATCGCAGGACTTGGCAGACGTGCGTCAACGCTAAATCGAAGAGGTTCCTTGTCCTCGACCGGTGCCTCCGGGACCGGGGTCCTGAAGCCGTCGAACAAGCCCCTTCTCTGAGGCGCTGCGGCAACACTATTCGTGAACTGATGCTGCCGGCGGGCATACGACTCTTGTCCCGTCTTTGGAGGCCTAGGTGGCTCGATTGGGAGAAACTTGAAGTCGGCAAACTGTTCTCTCCATATTAGGCAAGCAAACACCATCAAACGTTTACCACGTACCGCTCTGCGATTCTCCCTCCAGATTTGTGGCCTGACCACGGTAACTTTTACAAAGTATTTGATCTCCGCTGCTCCCGGAAAGCCGTTCAAGGAAGGCGGTAGTGTCTTCTTGACATGTTTGTATGTGTCCCTCGCCATCTCCATTCGTAGGCCAGCCATGTTGATGTTGGTGAACATACTGTTGTTATTGGAGCAGTTGTTGTTGAAAGGAAGCTACCGGACATCAATAAGAAGGCCTGAATTGATTTAAAGGAACTGCGGAGCATACCTTGAATTGGAAAGGGTATTCATATTGACCAGGACTCAGCGTGTAGCTGGGGTTTCCTGAAACCTGTTTCTGGATCTCGGGACTTGGGAAGACGGTGGTGACCTTGTAGAGCAGCTGTGCAGCGGTCAGCCGAATCTGCATGATCTCATATAACACCTGTGGAGTTACTTACTCACCTTGTGGACTTCAATCTCAACCCTATTCCTATCATGCCTTTCAATGACAGCAGGTCGGGGTCCGGCAGCTAGCCTTGTCCGACTCTCACCCTCCAGCTTCACGATTATAGCTGAGACGGTTTCATCTGTCGTCAAATTGAGGATAACGTTGCCAGATATGTGGTCCAGGTTGGTGAAATGGGCGAATGGCCTGACAAGCTGTATGCGGACAGACATGGTTGATAAGGCAGACAAGCAAGGCCGCCCGTGAAGTTCAGACTATCATGTGTTGATAATGTCATATACCTCCGAAATCGACGGTGGAGTTATCTCTAAGAACAGGACACAACGCCTGGTGTTAGACCGCAGGAGAATAAGGCTCTCTGCACTCTGTCAGACCAGACTAGTTGCGAAGACTCGTAGGTAGTACGACCACCGACCATTCAGAGATTACCAAAGCCATCAGCAATTCGCACATGTGAAAGAGACATTTATCATGGCCTATCGTTTTTAAACTGTAACATAAATAATACGTCTCGGTGGACGTTTTATCATTCGATGAGAGTGTTGCCGTAAAATTGACAATCTGGATTTAGGGCATCTACGAAATTCATCCATCAGGGTATCCTACACTGAACCTCCATACATAAAAGACCAAAGCTTGAGATGGCCTTCGGATCAGCAGCGACCTATCTATCAAGAGAAGGACTCTCAAATTGAGCCCTCAAGTCCGAAGACTGTTCGAGCACCTAGCTGAGAGGGCATACAATGTCTCGCGGGTTTGCCCAATCTTCAAGCTATCACGTCTCACAGTCCTTCTTTGGCCAGCATATCTGTGCATCAAGGTTGTGGTCAGCAATTGACACTTGTCGCCAATAGCGAAGACTCTTTACCTGCTATATCCAGGTAAAATGCGACTGCATTGAAGCTGTGACCTTGTTAGTGCTCCAGGAGTAGAGACGTTAGAAGCTGGCCTTGCAGTACTTACTTGCGTTTATTGCCGGTAAGCTCCCAGACAAGCCATCGTAACTTGTTCGTCCAATTGATCAAGCCCAGATGGCTGACATCAACTAATGTGCCTTTGTAAGTGCCCCATTGACTGCTCGAAACACTGACAAGCCCGTCATTTGGGCCTTCTTCCCTTTCGACAATGCGATGGGATTGCCGAAAAACGGACCAAAATGATGGTTCGACCATAGCACCATAGGAGTAGTATCTGCCTTCGGCTTAAGCCAAGATGGTCGGGACTAACCACTTGAAGGGGTAACTGCTCACCGAATACCTTCGTCGTCAGGTGTCTTCGGGTTGAATTCCTCTCGCATATACTTGCGAGTCAGTTGACTGAATGCACCATACTCCATCCGTAGGAACTCAAGGGCCTTGTAGATTCTCGGCAATCGGTCGGCTGTCTATTGTCAGCTTGTGGCTGGAATCAGTGAAGGGCTTTATCTGTCAGCATACTTCCAATTCTATCAAAGCAGAAGTCGGCAAACGCGGACCCTACAATATTTAGTTCTGAGAGGGTTGTGAGTGGCTAAACGGTATTCACCTCGGTGGGGGGTAGCGATAGTTGTCAAGGACAAGACCTTGACATCCGGGGGTTTCAGTTGACTTATCATATACCGAGAGTCAAGGCCCCTTGTGCATCTTATCAGTCGGGAGCCTCGAGCTGCAAGAATAAGACTATATGTACCCCTAGTACGAAGTGAGCTTTCAGGTCTCACTGCACGTCACACCTATACTTCGTACCATGCTATGCCTGGGTACAGTCAGCTCCCATTGTCCACGCATATCATTAGTCAAGATGTGGCTCACGCAACGATATTGACGCTCTTCCCAGCAGCCTTCTTGTTTATGTCCCGGCCGAGCCTCTCTGCCCTTTGCTCGATAGATGCTGATGCAGGTACTGAAGCGGTGATGACCTCGACACCGTTGCTAGCTAACACCTCCGTAATACCACGCCAGTAGTGCAAACCAGGCAAGAATTTGCCGGCAATATGAAACTCATCGAAGCCAAGCAGACCGTGGGCAAGGACTATGGGGTTCTTTGGGCATTCTGTCGAGATTATGAGTACTTCCACATACACAGAGATACACTGGAAGCTTACGGTAGGCTTCGCGGAGGGTAGCATAGTCATCTTCAATCGCCCGACCGAGTTCAGCCAGTCGCGGATCAGAAGACTTCTGCGGTTTTTCGGTCCTTAGATTGGACTCGCTGCGGGCAAAGGTAGTCCCACATCTCACAACGGGGCCGCAGAGAGATCTTGTACACGCTCGGGAGATCAGACGTATCATGGTCCCATCGGAGGTTTCTGTGGTGGATTAATATTGACTCTGCGGAATCTACGGAACGCTTAGAGTAGCATGTTTTCGGGCCGCCGATGAATGACGTCGGCTGTTGGCGACCTTACGTACGTACATACCCTAGCGAGTTGACCTAAACATCCATATCACGACTGAACGCGTCAACATGCTAGTCGAGTTGACATAACTTATGGTATATACATGAACTTGTGAACCGAGGAGATAACGGTGTCATGATCTACTTCTTCTCGAGATTATCCCACCGTAATCTATACACAAGAGGAGTAGAAACAGAACACCCCCATGCAGAACAGGCAGAGTAGTTGTAGCAACACCGGTACAGCCCTGTATTATGAGAAAAACCCTTGAGTCCCGCCTATGACTTTGGAGGTGCTGCTACTCGATTTGGTTTCTCGGGTTTGACATCCATGACCGCTCTCAGTAGCTCCTCAATGACCTTGTCGCCCTTCTCCTTCCCTGCCTCCTTGATTTCATCGACTTTATTCTCAGCGTCCTTTGCCGCATCTTCTTCTGCTTTCTTATTTCCACTGGTATGCTGTGGATATATCAGCTCTGTCGCCTGCCTTGTGATCTCAGGACCGTAGATAGAGGCATCCAACGCACCTCTGCCTCGAACTTCTTGAATTCTTCGTCCTTTTGTTTCCTGTACTGCTCTATCTCTTTCTGTGCTTCGCTTCGTGCGTCTTTTACCCGCTTCGTGCGGTCTACTACCGGTCAGGGCGTTGAACAAATCGGGGAACACCTGCGTTGTATACATTCTCTGGCTGGTAACCTAATTAGTTTCGGACCCTGACCACCAAGCTGTCTGAGTATAACGAACCCTTCTGGACGATCTTCTGTGCTTCTCGCTCGGCCTTGAGAGTGTATTAGACCGGATCCACATGAAGCTGTAGCATTATGGAGCCTACATCGAGCAGAGTTTGGATTCCCGCGGAATTTTGAGCAGACTAGATAAACATGTTAGCACATAGCAGCGACATGCATCTCCCTCCGAGAATTCACCATCTTCGGGGTAGTACGACGCCCAGCGGTGTTGTGTCTGTTCTGCTGGGCTGCTCAAGAGGTACGGTAGGTCTGGGAGTGGCCCTGTCACGATTGGTGGTCCGAGCTCGCTTCTAGGGAAGCATCAAGCTTCCTTCCCCTGCATCACCGTAACGTTACGGTACTTGCCTCATGATCTTATATCATTGTTATTGATTCATTCAGTTCATATACTATGTCGCGAGCTTCGAAAGTCACACTCGCCACTACCTCTCTCATGGCTGCGGGTATCGTTGTCTTCGTCCATTACGCACAGCAAGCCGAAAAAGCTGTAAGACAGCAAAACAGACCTTCGGGATCAACAACTTATTCACTAATTCTTGCGTTCAGGCAATGCATGCGGGAGTCATTCGAGATATCGAACAGCAACGCGTCAAGAAGGAGCGTCAAGCAGACTTCGAAATGCAACGGGCGATGGAGCAGGAGTACAAAAAGGTGCAGAGCGTCTCTAACGGAGATGGAGCCGGAGATGGAAATAGGGATGTCGGGGGCTGAGAGGCGGTTCCACGAGACTGCTCCATAACGAATAAGAACCGAACAGCGACCGTGCTGCGCTGGATGACGCCGCTGTAGGGCCCTCGTTCGCCATCCGTGCAATGAAGCCCACATCTTAAGGCAAAGAAGACAAGCCGGATCCGGCGCTGAGAACTATAGATGTGGGGGATTTTCCAGATGGGCCGACAGCCTTGTTGGAGGCAGTAAGAGCAACGCAGAGCAAGCGCAAAGCGAAAGCGGAATGGGATAACCGGAGAAAGTTGGAATTTATAGATATTCACCGTGGCTGGACCAATTACATGGGCGCATTGTTCTATCTTGATGATGTAAGCAATGACAGAAGGGCTCATCGTACTTCGTAGCTACCGCAATCACGCACAAGTGCCTTTCCACGCGCTTTCTGCTTCGGACAACTCAAGCTTTACATCGTTTCGACTTTTACTTCGTACACCCTTTCGAACAGTCACAATACCCTAATGACTATTCTCGAAGGATGAGAGCACGAGCGTGATGCTCTCGGAGTCTGCTGTACTATGGCGCATTCCTCGCTACCTTCGAAGCCTGTCCCTTCGCGGTCGCAATCTCCCAGCCAGTCCTCGGGGAATCTGAACTGTTGCTGTGGCCGGGGGGAATGTGCATACCTCGAGCACAACATTATGGCATTGGGCAGTCTGGAGAAGGACTTGCGAACGGCGGCGCAAGTCGGTCAGGTACGTTTTGGTGTGCACCAATAGGCTTCACTACGCTACTGCAGGGTCCAGTCTAGGGAGGCTTGCAACCTCCTAATCTTCATGTCCGTTGCTTTGACAAAACGCAGCTTCACTAGTGGGCATGTCGCTGACATTCGCGCTTCAGGCATTACTTGTTCGTCATGAGACTTACATGGTTGAGGCGGAAGAGGAGCGTAGTAGGATGGCCGCTGATATCAACAAGCTAGAGAGGGAGAACAAGCATCTAGAGACTGCAAATGCACAAGTGATCGGGGAGAATCGCTGTTTACTCAACCAGCTCGAAGACCTCAATAACACTGTCACCGAGTCAAGTTCGGAGGTCCAATCTTTGACGATGACGTTGGATGCTACTCGGCATGAACTTCAGAAGATCACGATTCTAGCGGGACGGGCGGCGCATCTGGAGCAGCAGCTAGCAGCGCTGGAGATAGAGCAAGAACAATTGCATCAAGAACTGGCCACGACGAAGGACGATGAGTGCTCAGCCGTGCGGAGATGGAAGCAAGCCGAGCGCACTATCCACAATCTGCAGCAACAGATGGATAAGATCGACCGTGAGGCAAGGGAAGAACGCGAAAGGCATGCCGAAGTTCTCGAGCGTGTGGAGAGACAGAGGGTAATAGAAACAGAGTTGGGAAGCGCCGCAGGCAGGCTGAAAGGCACTGCAGTCGCATCTACAGTAGGAAATGTGAAGAAAGGAAGCAGTGTTGTCTCGCATTTCGTCAGAGACATCCTGCAGGATAACGCCAACTTGCAGCTTGGTATTGTCGAGCTCCGTGACATGCTGTTGACCTCGAACGAAGAGGTGGAAAGCTTGCGGGAATGCATGATATTGCACCAGCCAGTGGTGTCGGACAACGAGGACGGAAGCCAGAAACCGAACCTCAGAAAAGAACTAGGACTTGAGAGGACGGAAATTGGTGGCCCTGAGCTTCACGTGCATCATCACTATTACCCAACGGAAAAGCCTGATCCGCCAGTGAAGGATAGACTCCCATTATACCGACGGCCTAGAAAGAAACGCTACGTTGTTACGCCAAATATGATTACCTCTCGGCCTGGCTCACGTACTCCTCGAACACCTACGTCGTATTCTGAGAGCTATACCCCGACCTCGGCGGCTGCTACGATAATCTCACAGACTTCAGTAACCGTACCCTCGTGTACGCGACCGACATCAGTAAACCACTGGTCGAGGCAGTCTGAAAGGACAATGTCTTCTTTCGCACCTTCATCCGTCCCAAGCTCGCCGCAGTCAGCTTTTCGCGATACAATCTTCGACCGCAGCGATATCGCCATGGATTCATCGAGACCTACAAGTCCGGAGAGTAATTTCCCAGAGTCACCTGTGTTGTTTGTAAGGAACAGGAAACGCCTCAATGACACTTCTCTCCGAAGCCTTTCCACGCCTGCTGCATTCCAGCTCAAGGCCCGCGGTTCCTGGACCATCCAAGGAAAGTCGACCGCCACATTGCAACACTCCAACCACGAAACTCCCATCGGACCGGGATCAAGATACGGCCGAATCCTTGAGAAGAACGAGCGCTCGAACTTCCCAGACAACGCCTCCGAACCCAGCACCGACGAACCGTACTCCCTTCTAGGCACACACAACCCACACAACCTCCACCGCTCCACCTCCCACGAAAGCCTCTTCTCCATCTCAGGCATGGACATCCACACCCCAACCCTCACCCTCCGCTCCACGCCCCCCAACCTCCACTCCCGACCTTCACACCCAACCCCCACCTTCCCCACCCCGACTCCCACAACCCTCTCATCCAGCAAACCTGTCCTCGGCGCCACCACCACCACTATCGCCATCGCCCACCCGAGACGCGGCTACGACAGCAGGCACTACAACCGCTCCCTCCTCTCTAACCTCGCCAATACTACCCCGAACGGCCACACGGAGCCGGCCGGGAAACAAACGCTGGGGAAGAAAGTCGGGGAGTGGGTGTTTGGCAAATGGGGCGTTGCGCCTGTGGCGGCTCCGTCGATGGCTACGGCATCGAGACCCGGACAGGGACTGGGACACGGGCAGGGGCCGGGGGAGGGACGGTCGAGCGCTAAGGCGGCGTTGGCGGCTGTTGAGGAGCGAGCGGCGGGCGGGGGCGGGGCCGGGGGTGGCAGGCTGGAGGGTGTGGACGGAGGGCTGAGAGGGGTGGCTGCGGAGAAGCGGGGAGTGGGGAGTGGTGTCAGGGCGAGGAATGTGGATAGGGTTTTGTTGAGGGAGAGTTTGAGGGAGGAGGAAGTGAGGTTGGGATGAGGGGGGTAGTCGGTTGGTGGGTGGGGGTGTTGGATGGGACTTGAGTTGGGGCGGGTTGGACAGGATAGGCAGGCTTTAGGTTTGGGATGGGGGAATGGGTGTCTGGTAGTACGAAGGCTGTTTACTAAACTCTGGGGCACCCCACGAACATGTTATGCTGCTCCTACAGTGTCGCCTAGATTGGTGGGGTGCCCCAGAATTTAGTAAACCGCCTTAGTACTTATGTGGAGTAGACTAGGTAGACTTAGAGCTTGCTCATCGTATATACGGTAGGGAAGCATCAGAGTTACACACTATATCACATCAGCTTATCATACTTTTGGCGCGACACTCAATCCTCTCTTATAGAAGCTTCGTATCGTGTTCCGAGAATATCTGATCAATGATAATTGAATCGAAAGTTGTTACGTATGTCAGGTTTAAATACTGTTTGCTTGTTGAAGGAATCCTAATATAAAGGTTGTAAGATACATAGCAGTAAACATGTTCCCCCAACCCAAAACAAACACGTCCCGCACATGATATATATATCGTACAGCAAAACAACCTCCCTGAAACCTAACCCGCTCCGCCGAACGCCCAAGGACCGTTCCTCGACGCCGCCCAATGCCCCGAGTTGACCGTGCGAAACGCCGAGGCTTTTGCGTCGTGCTTCCCAGCAGCCTGTGCGCCAGCGGGTGGGCCCTGGTCTTTATTCCCACCGTCCTTTCCCCTTCCTTTCTTTTTTTGGCGTTCCCGCTCCTTCTTTTCCTTCTTTTCCCTCTTTCTCCGACAGGAGAACTGCGTCCAGAGACTTACTGGGCGAATCAAGAACACGCTCCCTTCGTAAGCCTCAGTGCCGACGCCCCGCAGGTCGAACCGCTTATCCTCTCTTGTCAGAGCAAATGCGAGCAGTTCGGCGCACCGTCCACCGATGTGGAAGATCCCCAATCCGCCGTTCTCCTGGATCAAAGTCGCCGACTCTCCGTACGTTTTCCGGAGTTTGATGAGTTCCCTCGGCATCGGTCGGTAGCCGAGAACACCGCGTGCCCTCTCGAGCTGAAGCGCCGACATGCGGTCGAACTCGTCCCAGAGCCTTTGGGTGTCTGAAGGCTGAGTAGGGGTGTACATTGTGTATATATTGCCGTCCAGACCGGTGACTTCGCCGGTATCGGCATCGCGTGGGCGCCCGTGTTTCCAGTACTGCCTCTTCTTGTGTTCGCTAACCATGGTGTCTGTCTTTGACACTTTCCTCGGTAGTGGATATGTGAAGCAGGCTGGCACTTTATTGCGTTAGGAAATAGACTGACGCGACCAGGAAGCTTCGAAGTGTATTGAGTTGGACTTGGGAAGAGACCAAGTCGACCAGCAGATGGTGGCTGGCATATATAGACCACTTGCTTATTCACCATGCTGATTCACCCTCAAGCATTCACCGAAGTCTTTGATCGGGTGATGCTCAGTATGCGGATCTGCGTCGTCGTAGGGTTAAAGAAACCCGTCTGCTGATCCAAATGCGGTGAAGCAAAGTCAACGTCCCGATAGCAGAATCTATTGACCCCTGAGATGATCGGTTTAGTAAACATCTGGGCTACTGTATGCTAATCAGAGCCTGCTGACACCGGAAGACTTACTGCAAGCATTGGTGAAGGCCTCGAACGTAGTTTTGTTGCGGACTGTTGCGGCAATTAACGCTGTCATCCTGGGATACTTGTCAAAGAGATCGCGTAGAGTAGCGACCAGTGAAGGGATCGCGTCCACATCGTAGGTCTTCAACATCAGATGATTGAGTAATTATCAGTGTATTGGTCGAGGACAGACAAGTACGAGAGGTTGCAGGCTTGGGACTCACCACATCTGCCCCAAGGACGAGGTCATAGATTCGCTCCTCCTCAGGGTGAGATATCAGCTCGTCGACAATTGAGTGACCCCATTTGAGGACAGTACTCTCCATCCTACCTGACTTTTCGAGCCCATTAAGGTAAATATTCGCCTCTATATCATCGACGACACCCCCGTCGCCATCGGTAGCCAGTACATAATGAGCTCCTACATGCTTGGCGCAGAAGATTGAGAGGAAACCAGTCCCGGCTCCCAGCTCTAAGACAGTTTTCCCATGTAGGAGAGCTTTGCCGCTGGGCGATGCAATGTATGCGCCAAGATGGAGGGCTCCTTCCCAGGTCCGTAGCCCAGTGACCCCAGAACTTGATAGAAGAGCGCGAGACTCAAGAGTCGTCACAGTTGATGAATAATTATGGCCTGCCTCAGCATATATAGGTGCTGTATAAGTAACGTAAGACTTCTGCAGCGCGGCGGTAACTGCAGGCACTGCAGGAGTAGCCATAAGAACAGTAAGGCAGTTCATAAGATCATCGGATATTTCCTACATGTGAAGAATCCGCAATCAGTTCATGAGTTGAAGTGGACACGTCTGTGCTGGCCACAGAGAAGTTTGTTGCCTGAAGAATGCAGAGATAGACAGC
>JAABVA010005154.1_pt1 | contig 11925 bp, 4 predicted proteins | sample 5560331 | NCBI WGS metagenome assembly JAABVA01 (sample SAMN12812661, study PRJNA571458) | rock metagenome | isolation source: Antarctica rocks | place: Antarctica: Victoria Land, Mt New Zealand sud | collected 2016-01-07
CGAAACTAGTAATGGACAAGAGTCTCTGTGAGCAGTGTTTGAGCATGCTTTCGATATGGTTCCAACGTAGTTGAAATATTGTCTTGATAGCTTACTATAGTAACGTAAGACAATGACCATTTGACCCAACCTTGAGGCTCAAATCGATTTTCAGCCGCAAGTGTTATAAGATAGCGGCCCAAGATCAATGGAACAGGTTGTAAGACTTGCTGGAGCCCCGGGAGCATGGGCTTACCCGCCCTAGCCAATCCGCAGCCAGAACGCCCTCATGGCTAATAATTCCGTGTGGGCCCCGGACATACAGTTGACAGAAATAAGTTTTGCAATGCTTCAGGCAATGAAAGTGAAGAACAAATTCGAAGAGTTTTAAAAATGAAAGAAGGCATGGCAGGCTTTAAGTAAAGTTGCTCAGACTGCCTCGAGTGATTGACTAACAAGTCGCATTGCAATTAGGACTCTACAGGCGCAGCCGGGCGTGGGTCTGGATGCTACACTGCTTTAGTGTAGTTGCCTCGTTGCCTTGCCGGACACGGTTTGCATTTTATGCACCAAGGAGATCCAGAGGTTCTTGGAGAAACAACCCTAGTCCATGGGCAGAGAACACATGGTATTGGTCGGGGAAGATTGAGTCGACCAGTGATTGGGCATGGTCGCTGACCCCGTTGAGGAAGCGCACCTGTGGCAACGCCGATCTTGAGGTTGTCAACAGACTGATTCCTTATACATCAAGCCGAGATGCATCAGGTCAACCTCCCCAAACTGTGGTATATTTGTGGTATATTGAATCAAGTTGCTATGACGGCGTCCATGGCTCGTTCAAGGCTGGCTCCTTTGCACAAGCTATGCTTGGTCTTTGTATCTTTCCCCAATACGTACACATCACAGCGGACCGGGCAGGATGACTTCCAGGTAGGTATGATAAGGCCTACTGTACGCGCTCTAGGTAGTCGGTTCCTTCTTCTTTCTTCCAGTCAATTGCGAACTGGTTTTTGTCCTGCCACCTTCTTTTGAGTTGCAATGATAGTGCTGCAGGTCAAAAAACCGCAAACGAGAATGAGGGCTGGCACCGTATCGCGCATTCCATCCGTACCCACAACTCCTGCGGTTGAGCAACCCACAAACAGAACGCGTGTACTCATTCATGAGAGCAGAACCGGCGAAGATCAGTTCACTTCTCTTTATACCAGATCTAACATGGTCCTTGTCGGATCAGTATTAAACCATTAGCGCTGGTGACATCGTGAGCACCAGATGTACGACATCACCGAATACAATGGACATTGATGGCTCGTGGGGGACCATCGAGCATGCCCTGAGCAAAACTCATGCAAGTGCAGTGACGGCAACCAATCGTCCGTGCAGATAACGAATGAGGTGGACTCTCGATCGTGGTCTGAGACCAACCCTGACAAGATGAAAGAATATGATCTCCAGTGTACCTGCACTGTGCTGACGCCAATCGTACGCGCGGCGAGGGATTGTCCATGCTCATGTTCGCATTAAGATGAAGACATGGCGGCGAGCCGGCTTTGTGTGTACGTGTTCAATGCGATGGTAGGCTGTCTCAGAGCGTCACGACTGGTCAAAATGGGAGCGATGATGAACAGGAGTTCGGTTGCCAGAGACATGGTACGTGGATCCGGACGCAATTACTCTGCTCACGCAGGTTCAACCATCGTGGTCCAAAGTCTTACTTCATCTAGATGACCAAGCGTGGCGAAGAATGTCGCTGTGCTGACCATGGCCGGCGGATTCAGGCCAGGGAGTGTATTGTCTACCTTCTCCGTACTATCCGGCTAGAGTCTTGGTTGCGAGTGGTGTTGTCGTACCACTTTGGTGAGTGCTCATGTCCCTGCTATGAGGAGCATAATGCTATCAGCAACATAGGACAACCATGAACGAGTTTGAGCACTGAGGTAAGGGACAGAAGGACTTAGTCAAGCATGACTATCTCTGTTCACGTTGACCCACGGCACGCCGGCGTGGAGACTTCGCTCAGCCACAGTGCCCTAAGCACTCAGCATCAACGTCATGTTTGAAGATGGCCCTGATAGCTAGGAATCACAGTCAAGTTGTTCCTGGGTGTCTCGTTGGAGATGCCTTTCCTCAAGGTATGGAGGTCTGTACTAGTGTAAGAGCCTAAACCTTTAATGAAGCAATGGATCGCGGGACGATCATGGGAGGTTTGATGATCAGGAGAGCTTAGGGTGCTTAGTAATCTGAGTTCTATCTTAGGTAGCGTCGCCAAGATTGTGCGATTTTGCTTCAACAACGATTCTGATATCTTTGAATACTCTTGGAATAAATACTGCCTTGACTTGAAGCTCTGGTTCGGTAGATTGGTAAAATCCTACCGTCATTATGGTATCAGTAAAATCAGTACACTCGATTATCCTGGACGCAGGACCCATTATAAAGAACGAGCCTCCAGTCTCGTCTCTGCTCGCACAATCAGAAGCTTTGTTCACTGTTCCGTCTGTTATCACCGAAATTCGGGATGCTACTGCACGTTCTCGTCTAGAGACGACATTGTTACCCTTTTTAACGTTAAAAACCCCTGGAGAACAAAGTGTCAAAGTCATCATGGAATTTGCTCGAAAAACCGGAGATCTTGGTGTATTGAGCAAAGTGGACATTCAGATCCTGGCTTTGGCATATGAGCTTGAATGTGAGAAAAATGGAGGCAATTGGAGGTTGAGAACAGTACCAGGCCAGAAACGAATAAACGGAGCGGCCCCCAGTATGAAACGAGCGGGCTTGTTGAAGGCTGAGGATGAGGCGCCAATTGAGCCAACAGAGTCAGGAGATCGTACCGAGATTCTGTCAAGAGATGTGATAAATTCAATTTCCCCAGGACCCAGCGCTTCTCCGGACCGACATGAGTACTCAGTGGAACCAACCCAGGCCCATAGCCCTATGTCTGGCGCTCAAGAGGCGCAGCTTACTGATGAGGTCTCAACACTACCGCTGGATAATTTGGCCTTAGAGACAGTGTCACCCGCAGATACGCTAGAAGCTCAGAACAACGCGCCTTCGTCCGAAGACTCTGACTCCGAAGGCTGGATCACTCCTTCGAATATCAAGAAACGTCAAGCAGACGGTAGCAAGAGCGTTGGATCGACTTCCTCGACCACTGGAACCATGCAGGTTGCCACAATCACTACAGACTTCGCCATGCAGAACCTACTCCTTCAGATGAACCTCAACCTCTTGTCACCATCACTACAGCGCATTCGACATCTAAAGACGTACATCCTGCGCTGTCACGCGTGCTTTCAGCAGACGAAAGAGGTCGACAAGCAGTTCTGTCCACGGTGTGGCAAGCCCACGCTTATGAGGGTTGCTTGCTCGACACGGCAGAACGGAGAGTTTCGGCTGCATTTGAAGAGGAATATGCAATGGAACACTCGCGGAGATCGGTATAGCATTCCAAGACCAGTTGCGGGCTCAGCAAGCGGCAAAGTTGGCATAGGCGGAGGAAAGGGAGGATGGGGTCAAGGGCTAATCTTGGCGGAGGATCAGAAGGAGTACGTGCAGGCGATGAATGGTCAGGGGAGAAGGAAGGAGAGGAACCTGATGGATGAGGATTACCTGCCTAGCATTCTCACCGGGGAGCGAAACAGGGTTGGCGGGAGGATCAAAGTTGGAGCAGGGAAGACAATCAACTCAAGAAAGCGGTAGTAGACGGTACTACTGGTCACGGCATGCGTAAACAAAATATGATGAGGTTAAGGTTCATACCCGACGAGAAAGGAGTCAAGGATAGCCAATTGGGATTCGATAGACAGTAAATACTGAATCTTTCGGTAACAACTTTTTCAAACCGCATAGAAGCACCTGGGGGCTTTATTCAGCTATATCGAGTAACATAAATCCCCGTAAGTATCCGCCAGATCGAACGCCAATTGATGTATGAACACCTCTCATTGCCCAAGCACCTTCTTGTCTTCTTCATATCTAGTCAGCCTTCAACAACTGAAATAGTGGAACGTGAGCTTGACATACTTTGCTGTGTCAAAAGCAGTCCATATCGCTTCTTCAAGGTCACCCTGTGCCTATAGAGCAGACGAAGTCAGAGTCAGGGCGGTTCACACATAATTGAGAAATCCATGGGACAGAAGCTTCACTGACCTTGAGTACTTGTCATCTGGGGAGAATCTTGCAGGATGTGCAGACTTTGTCACCTCGCCATTTTGAATCTTTTTGAGCGTGTATATGCGCTTTCCAGACGCATCGAGTGTGTACATTAGATGCATGCTGTATCCATCCAGTTAGCAGATCATCGACTTAATCACGTAATACTGACTCACACGAACTGAACCCGATAAGAGCGAACCGTGAGTGCAATTGGACTTTTTTGCCCTGCGTATATCTGCTGCGCTTTTCCAGATTGAGGCTAGTGCAGATCTACAGATCCAAAGTTTTCAAGCGAACTGTCGAGTTTCTTCAACTACCAGGTAACCACGACACTAAGTCCTTGAAGAAACGTGATCTCGGACTTTCAGTGGTCTGTGGTTAAGGAAAGGAGCCAAGTGCTGGATGAAGCTATCAAGACATCTCTGTGGTCATAGCAACAGACGTGTAGCGTCAGGATCTTCGGAAATGATGGTGTGAAAGGTTGTGAGTACTCCCCTTTTGCTTACAATCAATTCTCTTTTACTGTGGGCGATCGTCCTACATCATTGCGGTGATGACAACATACTGTAGCCTAGAGCACGACTCTGACTTTATGCCGTGTCTCCATGCTGGCTTGAATTCTCTATGAGAAGACTACAACGGTATCTGAGCAATTGTGTTGCGACTCTTCGTCTTCAGAACATCATATTTGGGCAAACCCGGCTGACAAGATTGCCAAGTAGCATGATCGGTGCCGTATGATATCGTTCTACTGGCGTTAGGTTGATAGGGCTTCTCAAGCCGACATGGACAATACGGTTCAGCAAGCTCAATCTTCTGAGTACCGTGATCCGCCGCCGCGAGTTACTAAACCTAACTACAATCAAATTCACGCTTTACCACTCCCATTGGCTATATATGCATTGCCTCCGTTGATACCACATAATCCGCTCTCACTCCTCTATATAGCGTACACCTACATATCCCAAGTTCTGCGGCCATCCTGCTCTCACCTCGGAGTACTCTATACGGCTTATTTTTCGTCAGAGACCCTCTCAGTCCATGTCACCGACCCGCATGCCATTCGAGCCCTCTGGACAATGGGCTTCTTTGGAAAAGGGACCCTTAGTCGAAGCGAACCAAGCTGGTTGGATAGAGAGCAGAGAAGACGTGGTCTACTTATAGGCGAGACGAGTGAGGAAGTGACTATGCGGAGACGGGAAGAAAGGAAGGAGTTCAAGAGAGAGAGAGCAAGAAAGGAAAGGGAAGCTATTGAGGAAAAGCTGAGGCAAGAGGGCAAAACTGACGTGTCAACAAATGGGGCTTCCACTACGGATGATGCCAATGGATTGGCAGCTGGTGAGGACCTCGATGGCCTGACCCATGGCCCTAAAACTCACGGGGATCAAAATGGGTCTTACAAGCTTGCTGGGGATGTTCCAGCCACATCTGCCAATCTATTAACGGACACTCCTTCGGTCACCTCTCAGGTCAAAACGAAGGATCAATGGACAAACCATCCAGACTCTGTACCGTGTTCCAAGTCCACAGGAACGAGTGAGAAACGCATATTCCCGAATAATGCCAGACACACCGAAGCGATGACGCCTGTCGGTGAAGACGCTAGGAACATTGAAAACCAGGAACATTTGCAATTAACACTCGAAGAGGGATTCTTTCTCACATATGGACTAGGTGTTCTCAATGTGATAGATCGAGATCCTAACACGATCTTGTCCAGTGCAAGTCTCTTCTCCGTGTTCCGAAGACACTCATACTTTCCTCCTTGTCCGCCTGCGGGTCTGAAACCTGATGATCCCTTTCTCGTTTCGTATGTAACTTATCACCATTTTCGGTCTCTAGGTTGGGTGGTGCGTCCCGGCGTCAAATTCGCTGTCGACTACCTCCTGTACAACCGGGGGCCTGTTTTCTCACACGCGGAATTCGCGGTGATGATCATACCGTCCTATAGTCATCCATACTGGACGGCAACAACTCGGAAGGAAGAAACTCAGAACAAACAGAGCAAGAGCTGGTGGTGGCTGAATAGCGTCAACCGGGTTCAAAGCCAGGTCCGGAAAAGCCTAATCTTGGCGTACGTCGAGGTGCCTCCGGCAGATGATGCGCCCGTCTCTCATACCTCTGCACAGAGCACCGACGAAGAGGTAGACGTCGGGAAACTGTTGAAGGGATATAAGATTAGAGAAGTTAGCTTGAAGAGGTGGATCCCGAATCGGAGCCGAGATTGAACATCGAATAGGTACTGCCAACGTCAGTGCTCGAGCAGATATCTCAAGCTAGGAACTTCAGCGGCACGCTCGCTGAGATCATCACGCCAAGCTGCCAAACCCCCGTCGTCTTATTCAGGAACCCCCTCCATAACCGGCAATGGCATGTAATGGAGTTACATACGAAGGCTGGACATATAACAGGACTCATAATCGAGTCGTGGTTGGAAACCCTTCGTCTGCTATCATCAATGCATGATTGAGCGCAAGTAGTGCTGGCCTAAAACGACCGGGGCGCGGGGAAAGCATATCTATGGTATCAAAGTTCATATGGCACAGCGACTTTCGTATGAAACTCCCCAAGGACATGCAGAATGATACTTGGGCCTCCTGGGGAGCGAGAGGACCGTACACCACGTTAGTGCTTGGAGACAAGAGCCAACAAACATATGTGGTGGCTCAGCGCTCACAGATGGGGTGGAAAATGCTACAAAGTTACATCAGAGAAGATCATATACTCTAGGTATATCTTAGTTAGCAAGATACTTGTTTCAAACATATAACATTCCCTTTATATTGAATCTTAGGGCTTGGTCCATCCGGAGTGTGGATGACTGGTCTGTGGACTATCTGTATCTGGATAGGTATATATCAACTGCAAAAGTAATACTTATGAATGCTGACTATGGGGCCTGCATGACGGCTTGTCAGCCTTGATGAGTGATGGCTGTCTTGCAGCAGCTGAGAAGTTATGAGAGCTGCGCCCGGTGCCCATTCGTCGTTTGCTTGCTTGTTCTGCACAATCGTCACACCAATGGGGCGGGACTGCTGATTGAGGGTCGCACAAATGACTACATATCGTAGATGTACATGAAGGGGAGTCAAAGCGTTCCACTGCTTCAGTTGTTACTGGCCGCAGCGGGCCTGAAGTATATGATAACATACCTATAGAAGCGGTTCTGGAGATATAAATTCATCCTTGAGTACTACCTTACTACTGAGTAGATATATCCGGTAAGAATAAAGCAGCCAGGCCGTCTTGTGTTAAGGTTCCCTAGCGTACAACACGTGCTCTCGTGTTCTTGGCGGGACAGAGAGTTAACGCGATCACTCTCCATTCCCGTCTTCCCTTTAGTCTATACTTCGTACTGTATGAAGTATGCGCCTGGCGCTCTCATGGCTGCAATGGAGAGTGAGAGTCAGAGCATTGACATATCACACTTAAAGAAGACTGTGCTGGCCTTTCATGATAGCGATGAGGACGGAAATAGATTGACCAGTAGCAGACAATGCCTGTCGCCGTCGGTTACCGGGATTGCGCAACCATCCTTGTTCTCTGCAGCAGCAGCAGCGCGACCACATCTGAACGCGTCGTCAACCGAGCCAAAAACCAGGACTGGGAGAGCGTACGTCAACGCACTGGGGATACGTGCACATCGCGATAATGTTCACGTAAAGAGTCGATATGTACAGTCGTCACCTGGATTAGTTGACCACTTCCGGCGTAATGGAGCAGACCATGAGGGTATTCGATCAAATGCCGTTGAGCGAAATAATGATGAACCCTTGAAGAGCCAGAACTCTGAGACGCAACTGCCCAGCACCGTTCCGGAGTCCACTGAGAGGGCGAACGCGAGAAAGAGAAGGCCAGATATGGAGATTCTCAGTAGCTTGTCGCAGGGCGACACCCAACCTGTATCCCAATGGGTGTATGACGAGTTCACCAACAAGAAAAAGTTGAAGCAAGCTGGCAGCGTCAACGAGAATATGCCAGGGCTCATAGCTACAACGAATGGATTGCCATCGTATTCCAGTGGTCACGTGGATAGCGGCCACATTGACCTTCTAGGTGGATTCGAGCAGGAAGTGGTCGGATTTCCAGAGGAAGAATCTGATGCCGCAAATCCGGAGGATGATGCCATGAGTGATGTAACTCATCTCGAGGCCGATACCGACATAACGCCGGAGTGGAAGGGTCACCAGCAACCCAAAACACCAGCGACGCATGGCAAGAAGAGAGATCATAGGGGCGAGGTCATCAGCCCTACCAGTACCCCACGTTTGCCGATAAATCCTTTCGCAAATACCGGTGCTTTGGGATGTGGAGTGCTGGGTTTGAGCCAAGTCTTCAAGGCGACCCAAGCTCCAACCTCTCCGCTGATCCATGGTCTGCCTTCCGATGATATGTCTGAACGTCCTTCGCCCGAGCTCTATTTCAATCAACGGCTTGCCGTTGCTGGTACTTCGTCATCACCAGTGAAAATTCAAAGGACTGACTTTCAACGAGCGGTGACCGAACCACAGGCAATCTATGTCTCGATGAAGGAATCGCAAGCGCGGAGGGAACGCGCTTTAGGTCTATGTCGATCCTCTTCAATGAACGGCTTACTAGTCGAGGAAGATTCCGACGAGGATTTCGGATCAGAAGGAAGCCTTCTACGCCGGCGAAGGATTCAGAGGAAAATTGAAGAGGAGGCTAAGAGTCAATTTGCCGGACTTAGCGCACCTTCGAGGCCTTCCACGAGCGGTCGTGACCGAAGAAAAGGTATTGCAGGACGGCCAACTCAAGCTTCCACTCAGCTCAAGGATAACCTTCCACCCGACACATTTGTTATCTCGGATGACACTCCAGTGGCTAATGATCTTCGCTCCCCGTCGGAAGACGATACTGAACACGAACCTGAGACAGGCGACGATACGCCGGAACTTATGGAACCGGATGAAAATGATAAAGAGAACGTCAACCATCCAGGGCTACAGGTCCCGGAGACTACATCTCGTGTCAAGATACACCACGTCTCTGAAAATGGATCCTCACAGAGCCCCTCACTTCCACGCGCTGGGACTAGTCTGGGTAAGGAGCGCAGACTCGGCGGTGTTAGACGCCGGAAACCCGTTCCAGACCCGACGACTACCGGCAGCTCCTACTCAGCCGAGAGAATGGACACACTTGAGCGCGGTTCGCAGACAGTCGCGGTAGCGGACTCTCAGGCGTCGCAGTCCGAGCGGAAGACATCGAAAAGACAGCGATCAGCGTCCCCAAAAACTCCACTTCTCGCATCATCGTTATGCATACCTCAATCCCAGATCGGCTTGCCGTTTAGCTATCCTCTTTCAGAGCCATCACTTGGTGGTCACTTGGTGGAAAACAACAGCTCGCCACTTCTACAGCCACCACCTTTATCGTCTAGCCTGTCTCGTGGGAGCTTATCAGAGCGGGAAAATGACAACGCTGCGGTAGTCTTAGACCTAGCTTCAGATCCCGTTGTCGAACCAGCCGCGGAGAAAAGCAGTCCTTCAGGACTCCGAACCGGCAGATACATGCAAAGCAGACAAGCGAAAACATCGGCTGGGAATGACGGACTCACAACAGGAGTCTTAGATCTGAATGCAGGTCTAGATATAACCCCGGATACGACATCTGTGGCAGCACCTAATGTCAATTTATCATTGTCGATACTGGGTGCTGATAGGGCATGTACATTTCAACCTGCTGAAGCCAAAGCCAAGATACCCAGGAGCACTATACCTGATACGAGTCCTTGTGGTGGATCTGAATTGACGTCGTCGGCAAAACAAACCTCTGGAAAAATCCAAGGATCATCCTCTGCACCTTCACAAATTGCTCCAGCTCCCAATCTGGAGCGCCAAGCGCCACAATCCAACAATCCAAGCGTCTTCGAGACCGCCCAAACACATCTTACATCAGAAACGACACACGAAGCTTCAAGCCGCCAAGAATCCGAATATGCTCGATCCTTGATTAGTCCCAAAGTTACTCGGCTGCGACACTTTACAGAGGTTGCCAGTCCCACGTTACCGGATGCTATTGGTGATGATGATGATGTGGACATTCCTTTGATTACCAGCCAAGATATTAGGTATCAAGCCGCAATCAACGGGTCAAGTCCAGTGCGCCCTTCACGCAAACGAAGACGGGGAGTTGGTGGTCTTGTCCTGCCCGTATCAAACACAGATTCCACGAGGTCGTCTCCTGCGTCATTACACCCGAGTCAAGAGCGAAAGAATGGTGACGACGGCGCAAAAGTAAACGTTCAGCCTACTGTTGGAGTTGAGGAGCCTACAGGCCGAGTGGGTAGATATACCTCACCAGACCCGTTCATCAATCCGAGAGTGGGCGCCAGCGCATCGGAGATGACCCTTGCTGCAAGTGAAGCAGCAACAATCTCTGGATCGCCAAGGCCAGGTATAAGGAGGCCCACGGTAGCAGCGATCTCCAGCGTCCGATCCCAGGCTCGAAAGCTAACTCCTTTACCGTCCCGCAAGGCCGCCCCACCAACAAATAAAGAGACTGCACACGTCGTCACGCAGACAGCAATCGAGCCGGGGCCTGACATGGAAGATCGCACGATTCAAAAGACCTCAACAATTGCTGGCATTACGAATCCAAATCAGGTGTTTGCTCATTTCAATGGGCGGAACGCAGCTTACTATCCTGCGACATGTATTGACGTTCATGAGGGTACGGAGCGGCGGTTCAAGGTTCGCTTTGATGATGGCACTGTTGACACTCTCGGAGCATACGGTGTCAAGAGACTCGAGCTACGGAAAGGCGATCACATCAAGGTCGATTTGCCAAATATGCGCACAAAGAGCTATATTGTGCTTGGCCTCAAGAACCTTGATTATACACCCAGTACAAGGACGCCCTCCAAAGCTGGACTCCTGGCAGACACACAGTCAGCACAGTATATCATGACAGATCTCCAAGGATACTCTACGGTTCAAGTGTACCAGAAGCAGCGAGACAGCCTCCCGGGCATGGATCCGTTACCTGATACAGAGATTATAAGCGTCCCGCTCAACAGCGTCTACCTCACGCAGACTATGTGGTCCCGGTTCAAGGATCGACAATATACACAGCCACCAAGCTTTGCACTTCAACGTTCCGGGCTCACAACGCCGTCGGAGCACCCTTCTACACCAAGCACCACTTCATCAAAGTCTCCTCGAAACAAGCTTCCACGTCCGGCTCGAGATGACTTTCTTCTAGATCAACCGACCTCTGGTCTGTTCGCCGGCATGGTCTTCGCAATCACCTACGGCAAGAACGAGGAAGAAAAGCAGCGAGTTACTCAACACATCAGGCTCAACGGCGGTCAGATCGTTCAAGACGGCTTCCATGAACTGTTCCACATCCCCACCCTCGAGCCTGTGACTCCTTCCAAAACCCGCAACAACCAAATCACTACTGCCCTATCCCTAAAACCCCATGCAGCCCAGCTCGGCTTCGCCTGCGTGATCGCCGACAGCCACTCCCGCCGCAAAAAGCACGTCCAAGCCCTCGCCCTGGCCTTACCCTGTCTCGCCGGACGCTGGATCGAAGACTGCATCGCCAAGAACCGCGTCCTGAACTGGGAGCCCTACCTCCTCCCATCCGGCGAATCCGCCTTCCTGGGCGGCGCCGTCCGCTCCCGCATCCTGCAGCCGTACCCAGCCGTCACAGCACGTCTGACCGCCACGATCGAAAAACGGCCCAAGATCCTCGCCGGTCGCTCGGTATTGCTGGTCATGCGGGGAGGCAAAGCCGAAGAGTCGCGGAAGGCGTACCTCTTCCTCA
>JAABVA010005156.1_pt1 | contig 11922 bp, 13 predicted proteins | sample 5560331 | NCBI WGS metagenome assembly JAABVA01 (sample SAMN12812661, study PRJNA571458) | rock metagenome | isolation source: Antarctica rocks | place: Antarctica: Victoria Land, Mt New Zealand sud | collected 2016-01-07
TCCGGCGGTGGACTACTTTTACTCCGCCGCAGAGCACAGCTCACGCGGCGCTCTGTGGCCTAGTTTTGCACCGGCGTTCTCATGGGCGTGAGAACCCCGTGCAGTTCACCCACGACAACTCCGGTTGGCGTGGGTGAGGTGCTGAATCCCTTCTGAGATTCCGTCGAAACTTCACCCAATAATAACCTAGTAGGTTATTATTGGGTATGGAGAAGCGTTCGCCCCACTGTCAGCTTTCGGTCGTCAAAGCGCTGATTGGGGAAGGGAAGGTCCGCTCCACGTTCTCTGCGCTCGCAGGCGGCGGGTCACTTGGGTTGGATTTTCAAGGGATCCTGGCCGTCGTCTTGGCTCTGACTTCGAAAGACTTCTACAAATCCATGACGACCCACGCCGATCACCGAATCTGGCAGGACGTGTATCGGCCTACGACTCCAGCCGGCGAGGTCTACCTGAAGCTGACCGTTGTCGATGACGTACTGATCGTGTCCTTCAAGGAGCTATGACGATGAAATGTCCAATTTGTGCGGAAGCAGACCTGGTGCATGACACTCGCGATATTCCTTACACATACAAGGGCGAGAGCACGATCATTCCCGGCGTGACGGGAGATTTCTGCCCGGCCTGTGGCGAGTCCATCCTGGATGCGGCGGAATCGGCTCGCACGAGCGCCATGATGCTGGACTTCAACAAGCAGGTGAATGCATCAATCGTCGATCCCGAGTTCATTGTGAGCGTACGCAAGAAACTCGCGCTCGATCAGCGGGAAGCGGCTGAGATCTTTGGAGGTGGCGTGAATGCGTTTTCGCGTTATGAGAACGGGAAGACCAAACCTCCGCTCGCCCTGGTCAAACTGCTTAGAGTTTTGGAGCGACACCCGGACCTGCTGGCTGAGGTCAGGACAGCCTAGCCGCGATGATCGGTTGAGCTGCGGCTGATCCGGACATTTCAGAGAGTACAAGCGTCCCGCTAGACCACACCCCCCACACAAGTTGTTATGGGTGGCTCGAATAGTTCTGCGGCTGGGTGTGCGGGACTAAGCGAATCGCAATCTTTTCAAGAAAGGCAAATGGGACAGGTGTAGTGACCCTCTGCTACGGCGAGCAGCAGAAGATTACACTCATATCACCCTCTGCACGGAGTCCCGTCCACATGCTTAGCTTCTTCTCCGCACTTGATGTCCGCATCGGTCCTTACGACCTCCTCACCCACCCCTTCTATCAGGCGTGGTCCAACGGCCAACTCACCCGTGGCGATCTCCGCGAGTACGCCGCCGAGTACTGGCATCACGTCTCAGCCTTCCCCACCTATCTCAGCGCCCTGCATGCCCGACTGGATGATGCGCCCTTGCGCCGCACTGTGCTTCAGAATCTTGCCGAGGAGGAGGGCCTGCCATCCGGCCGCGCCCACAGTGACCTCTGGATGGACTTCGCGACCGGCATGGGCGCAGACCCCGCCAGCGTCCGGGCCCGCACATTGCAGCAAGAGACCTCCGCGCTGATCGCCCACTTCCGCGTAGCCGTGCTGGCAACACCCGCTGCCGCGCTGGCCGCCTTTTACACCTACGAATCGCGCGTACCCGCCATCGCTACCACCAAAGCCGATGGTCTCAGGAAACACTACGGTGCGAACGCCGCCACCACCCGGTACTTCACGCTGCACCAGACTGCCGACGTTCACCACGCTCATGTGTGGCGCGAGGCTCTCTGGGCCGAACTCGCGCGCGATCCCAACCGTGCGGACGAAGCTCTCGGAGCCGCTGAGCATGCCGCCGCCGCTCTCTGGACTGCACTCGATGGCATTGAACGCCAGCGGCAACTCCGCAATGCGTAAGGGTGTACCCAAAACTTCACGGACGCGGCAACCTTTGAGGGGTCACTACACCAATCGTCAAAAATCGTACGCTTGTGCGCCGGGAGACCGGCAAGGAGTAGCAGGTGCAAGTCCTGTGCAGTGAAGGAGTAGCAAACCATACTGGCCCCGAGTCATGCGCAGTGCATCGTGAGGTGCAGGGCGAAGCGTTGACAGGGGAGACTGTAGGCCAGCCATAGAGCCGCGAAAGCTTAAATCAGTTCAGGGTGCCGACGCCGTTAGCGTGGCGGAAGGCAAAACGTACGGGTGCGTGATTGCGAGTGCTCGGCCGGCCCTGCGTGGTCTGAGACCCTGGCATGCAGTGACGCTCTTTGTTCGGGAACCGGGAGATCTCCGGCCCGACCGCCTCGGTTGTCACGGAGCGGTCCGCATCGGGAAGGCGACGAGCCGAAGCCGATGACGCACGGGCGGGAGAAGTCAGACCCTTCCATAGTAGCGGTGAAGCTGGCGAACAAGACCGGGCAAACGGAGGCGGAGCCGGTGGAGCGAAGGGAAGGGGCCGAGGGAAACACGGAAGGGCAACACACGCGCCGGACACAGAGCCGGGAGAGCGTGTCCCAGGGGCTTGACCGTGTACGGAAAGCAGCGCAGCAAAAGAAGAAGGAACGGTTCACCGCCTTGCTCCATTATGTGACCGGCTTCCAGCACAAAGGAGAAGCCGAGCGGTTCATGGCGGACATGCGGCAGCGTCTGGAGAAGTTCGCGTTATCGCTGCACCCGGAAAAGACACGGCTGATCGAGTTCGGTCGCTTTGCGGCGAAAGACCGAGAGAATCGTAGGCTAGGTAAACCGGGAACGTTCAACTTCCTGGGATTTACTCACATCTGCAGCCGGTCACGCGGAGGCGCCTTCCAGCTCAAGCGGCATTGAGGGCGATTGTACTTTGTTGAACGGACGTTTCAGAGAGTACAGCGGCTTCCGACACGCATCAGCGGCTGGCTTGCGTCTTGCCCGTATTGGCAGCATAGGTGACATGCCATACGGAGCGGCTGCCGTCGTCCGTGACGAAGAGCGAACCGTCCTTGGCGACCGTTACTCCCACTGGGCGGCCCCAGACCTGTCCATCGGCCGTGAGGAAGCCCGTCAGGAAATCTTCGTAGGTACCCTCAGCCTTTCCATTGTGGAGAGGCACCCGAATGACTTCATACCCGGCACGACCAGCGCGATTCCAGGAGCCGTGTTCTGCAACGAAGGCATCACCGTCATACTCGCTGGGAAAAGCTGCTGGGGAAGGTTTTGTGTCGTTAGGGTAAAAGACCATTTCAAGCGATGCCATATGCGGTTGAACCAGAACGTCTGGGGTGATCACCTTCGCGCTTTGGTCAACATGCTTGCAGGATTCGCCGCTGGGCGAAGTGGCTGGCGCCTGCATGTTGACACCAGTTCCATTCGAGCAGGGCTGCGCGAGACGGGGGTCGGGATGACCTCCCATGTAGTACCAGGGCCAGCCGTAAAAGCCATCTTCTTTGACGGAGGTTACATAATCAGGCACAAGGTGGTTGCCCAGATTGTCACGTTCATTGGTCGAGCACCAGAGCGACCCCGTGGTCGGATTGATGGCTTCCCCGACACAGTTCCGAATGCCGCTGGCATAGACTTTGAGAAACTTGCCCTCAGGGGTGAACTCAAGCACATCGGCCCGATGGAACTCTTTCGGCGTGGTATCCGGATTGTCGATATTTGATCCTGAACCAACCGACACCAGCATGTGTTGGCCATCCTTGCTGAACACCACGTCACGCGTCCAGTGGCCGCCACCCCGCAGCTGCGCGAAACCCGGAAGTTGAGCGACGATGGTCTCCGGCTTGCCGGACGCTACCAGATCGCCGGACTTGTAGGGAAAGCGCACCACCGAATCAGTGTTGCCGACATAGACCCACTTCGGATTTGGGCCGGCTGGATAAAAGTTAATCCCGAACGGGAGGTTGAGGCCGGTCGCAAAAGTCGAGATCTGCTGCGCTTTCCCATCGGGACCGACACCGCGCATGACAAAGATCTTGTCACCGTGTGAGTCCGCGAGGAAAATGTCACCGTTGGGCGCGGTGCGTAGCAGGCGTGGCTCTCGGAACTGCGTATTTGCCTCCGGCACAGGTGCCGGTTTTCCGGTGTTCGGGTCACGAGGCGCTGGCTTGTAGTCCCCACCCGCGTACAGTTCGACTTTGAAACCTGCAGGTGCGATGGGCTTAGCTCCGTCCGGCCGCGGTACCAGGAATGGACCGTTCTCCACTGCCTCTGAAGGATTCGGCTCGGGGAGATCGACAACCGTAATATGCCGCAGCGCACCCGGCTGTTGTTGATTCCAGTCTGCGAATGCGGCCTGTCCCGTTGCGACTGGCTGCTGCGCTTCGGCTAGAGTAAAACCTAAGAAGAAGCCTCCTAGGAGAACGGCTGTTGTCGGTAGGTTCGCTGGTACAAAACGCGCTGCGGATTGCCGGGGCGGTCTGGTGCGTGAGCGTCTGATCATGAGCATCCTCTTCAAGTTCTCACCTCGTCATCTGGCGTTCGTTTTTCTTATCTCGTCGAGGACGAGATTTTTCGTTAGAAGTTCCGGCAGCACGTCTGCAGAGCTATCGGCCGATGCTGGATAGATCACATAGGCCGGGACTCCGCTCCGTCCAACGGAAGTGAGCTGCTTGGTAATCTCCGGATCGTACTGAGTCCAGTCGGCTCGCAGGGTGACGAATCCATGTGAAGCTAGCTCTGATTCGACGTCACTTGCCTTGAGCACAAGTTTCTCATTCACCTGGCGGAAAGACACCACGCAGCGTGAAATCAATCAGCACAGGATGGCCCGATGCACGAGATCGCTCAGAAAGGGTGCCGGGAAGCCCATAGGTCATTCCATCACTGTACAATTTTGCGTAGGCCCTGAGCAGGGATCGCTCTCGCTTGTAACTGCATCTATTTGTACACAGGAGATCCACCATGACCACGAAGACCTGGACTCGCCCTGATTTTGTAGCTGTAAGCCTCGGCTGCGAGATCAACTGCTACGCCCCTGCGGAACTCTAAAAGATGTTTCGGTTCAAATTGCTGGGGACTGCCGCCGGTGGTGGCAGTCCCCAGTGGAATTGCGCGTGCATTCTTTGTGAGCTAAGCCGACGCCATCCACAGGTTCTTGAGCCACGGCTCCAGTTGCAGGCAGTGATGTCGGCCGATGGAGAGAACTGGTTCCTCCTCAATGCGTCGCCGGACCTTCGGGTTCAGATCGAAGCCAATCCTGAGCTGCAGCCGGTCCCGACACGCGGCAAACGCAACACCCCGATTCAAGCCATCATCCTGACCAGCGCCGATTTAGACCAGGTGCTCGGCCTGCTGTTGCTGCGGGAGTTCCAGCCGCTCACGGTGTATGCGACCGCGCTGGTGCGCCGGACGCTGGAAGCGAACAGCTTCTTCCGGATGCTGGAGCGCGTTCCCAACCAGCTCACCTGGCATGAGATCGTTCCGGGCGAGACGTTCGCGGTGGGCGCGAGCGGTATCCTCTGCACGCCCGTCCCGCTCGCCGGCAGCCTTCCTTTCTACGCAAAAGAGCTGGACACGCACGAGCATGGTCAGGCCAGCCTGGGGCTGGTGCTCGCGTGCGAGGGCCGCCGCATCGCCTATACGCCGGCATTGCCGGAGATCACGGACGATCTCCTGGCGATCTATCGATTCTGCGATACGGTGCTCGTCGATGGCACCTTCTGGAGCGACGCGGAGCTGACGCGGACGCACACGGGTACGCCGCTGGCGCGAGCGATCGGCCATATTCCGATGAGCGGAGAGGACGGGACTATAGCGTTGCTCGCGGAGGTAGACGTTCCGCGCAGGGTCTTCGTCCATATCAACAACACAAATCCGGTGCTCGATCCGCGCAGCCCGGAGCGCCAGGCAGCGGTCGAAGCCGGCTGGCAGATAGGATATGACGGATGGCAACTGACGTAGCGCGGATGGAGGCGACGGAAACGCGCTTATCGCGTGAGGAGCTGCACGGTCGGCTGAAGGCGGTGGGCGCTGCCCGCTATCATCATCGGCACCCGTTTCACCTGCGCATGCACCGTGGCGAGCTGACACGGGGGCAACTGCAGGCGTGGGCACTGAACCGGTATTACTACCAGAGCCGCATTCCGATGAAGGACTCCCTGCTGCTGGCGAAGAGCGACGATCCGGCGTTCCGGCGCGCGTGGAGGAAGCGCATTCTCGACCACGATGGGGACCAGGATGGATATGGCGGCGTGGAGAAATGGATTCAGCTTGCGGAAGCCAGCGGGCTGTCGCGCGACCAGGTGACTCCATGCGACGGCATTCTGCCTGGTGTGCGCTATGCTGTCGACGCCTATCTAGCGCTGGTGCGGGACAGCCCTTTGCTGATTGCGGTGGCGTCCTCGCTGACGGAGCTTTTTTCGCGCGACCTGATCGCGCTGCGGATGGACCAGATGCGGCTGCACTATCCTTACCTGACTCCGGGACTGGCCTACTTCGTGGGGCGGCTGACGCAGGCGCCGGAGGATGCAACCTTCGCGCTCGATTACGTTTCTACCCATGCGGCCACACGCGCCGAACAGGAGCAGGTGATTGGCGCGCTCGAACAGAAGTGCGCGATCCTATGGGCGCAGCTCGATGCGATCGACTATGCCTATGTGTGTCCGGGCAATATCCCGCCCGGCTGCTTTACTCCCGATCGTGAATGAAGCGCAGGCTTCTATGAATATGGATTCAATACCACGTATTGCGCCGGGCTGCCGGCTGCACCCTACCGACGAGGTGCTGCTCGTCCCGGAGGGTGCGCTGCAGCTCAGCGGACCGTCGCGGGAGATATTGCAGCGACTTGACAGTCAGAGGAGCGTGCAGGCGGTCGTCGAGGAGCTGCTGCAGCAGTACCCGGGCGCCGATGCCGAAGAGGTGCGAGGCGACGTTCTCAGCCTGCTCGACCGGCTGGCTGAGCGTGGCGTGGTGCGGGTCTGACGGCGGCCCCGGCAACGGGCGCGATGCATGCTCCGTTCTCGCTGATTGCGGAGCTGACGCATCGGTGTCCGCTGCACTGCCTGTACTGTTCGAACCCGATCGAAATGCAGCGCAGCCAAGAGGAGCTATCGATCGAGGACTGGAAGCGTGTCTTTCAGCAGGCCGCGGCGATGGGGGTGCTGCATCTTCACCTGACTGGTGGAGAGCCGCTCGTCCGCAAGGACCTGGAAGAGCTGATTGCCGCGGCGCAGGATGCGGGGCTCTACGTCAACATGATTACGTCGGGCGTGGGGCTGACCGAGCAAAGGCTCAGCAACCTGGTGAATGCCGGACTCGAGCATTTACAGCTTAGCTTTCAGGATCTGGATGAGGCCTCGGCCAATCACATTGCGGGAACGCGGGCGCATGCCATCAAGCTGGCGCTGGTGCCGGTGCTGAAGAAGTTTCCGCTCGCGTTCACCATCAACCTCGTGGTCCATCGTATGAACCTGGATCGGCTGGAGGAATTTATCCGGCTGGCGGAAGAGCTGGAGCCGGACCGGCTGGAGATCGCTCATGTGCAGTACTACGGCTGGGCGCTGAAGAATCGTTCGCTGCTAATGCCGACCGAGGAGCAGGTGATGCGCTCGTTGCCGATCGTCGAAGCGGCGAAGGAACGGCTGAAGGGAAAGATTCACCTGGAAGCGGTGTTCCCGGATTACTTCGGCAGCTTTCCCAAGGCGTGCGTGGGCGGCTGGGGTCAGCAGACGATGCTGATCGATCCGGCGGGGCTGGCGTTACCGTGCCACTCGGCTGCGATCATTCCCGGGCTTTCGTTCGACAACATCCGCGAGCACGATCTTCAGTGGATATGGCAGTGCTCTTCGGCGTTCAACCGGTTTCGCGGAGACGCGTGGATGTCGGAGACCTGCAAGAGTTGCGAGCGCAAAGAGAAGGACTTCGGCGGCTGCCGCTGCCAGGCGTTCCTGCTGACGGGCGACGCCGAGGCAATCGATCCGGTGTGCAGCTACAGCCCGGACCACGGGATGTTGACGGCGCTGCGGGTCTCCGCTCCCGATCTGCTTCCGATCTGGAGAGGGTAGGCGTTACGCTGCGCTCTCGCGCCCTCATTCGATTTCTCTGCTGGCATCCCACGCAAACCCTTCCCGCTTCACGGCGGGCGCGTGGATAAGCGGCAACGCGGACTGAACTGGCTTCTTTGGAAGCGCCGGCGCTCCTACGCCAGCCACAAGCAGCACTGCTATTGACCCCTTGACTAACCGGTTCACGTTGCTCTCCTGCTTTCGTTGCGAGCTCTCCCAAAGACGCCCTGGATGACCCCTTAAAGACCGCGCCTAACCCTCACATGGTCTTCGCCGTAATCCACGCGTTAGAGATTCGCCTGATCGTCCTGTGCCGCCGGTGTCCGCATCAGCCCGTCGAGCTCGACCGCCCCATCGGGGAAGACGGCTCGCATCTCGAGTGTTCCACCCAGCGCCCCGACATACTTGCGCAGGGTGCTGAGCAGGCAATCGGATTGGTTTTCGAGCCGGGAGACGGCGCTTTGGGGGACGTGCATCTGCTCGGCTACGGCGACCTGGGTCTGCTGCCGGGCGACGCGGATGACTCCAACGCCGATCCGCTCCATCTCGGCGTACTCGGCCAGAGCCTCGCGCTTAACTCGCTCTCGCGTCTCCGGCGACGCCTTGTGCTTCAGATCCTTCCACTTAGTAGCCATACGGTTTTGCACTCCTTAGCCAGTGCTGCGACGGGACGGGTCATACCCCGCGTTTGAATTCTTCGAGATGCTCGGCGTAGATGCTCTCCGCTCTGGGGATGCTGGTCTCGTACCAGCGGGGGTTGCCGGTCTTGTCTCCGCCTACGAGCAGAAAGGCGGTCCGGGCTGGATCAAAGGCATAGAGCACCCGGTACGGCCGGCCCTGATGCTGAATCCTGAGTTCGCGCATGTGGCTGAGCTTCGATCCCTGGATGCCGGAGCTATAGGGGAAAGCCAGAGCAGTTCCCTTCTCCTCCAGCAGCTCGATAACCCGCCCGATGCTGAGCTGCTCGGCTTCGCTCAGGGGTTCGTACCATCCCCGGAACTCGTCGGACACCTCAACCTCGTATGCCATATACGTACTATAACTTTAATAGCATATTAGCGGTAGGATTTCGCGCCCTGCCGAGCTGCTCCAAGGCCTCGTTTGCTCGATCAATGCAGGTCTCGTACACCACAATGTCGCCTGTCATGGTGATGGAGCATGAGCACATTTCCGAACTCAGCCGACGTCACCCCACATCTCGCGAATGATCTCCCAATTGTGGATCTTGACCTGCTCCGACATTTGGCCAGCCTATCATTTTGGTGAAGGTGCCTCTGGCGATCGGTGGTTCTGATGCGGAGTGGGCTACGGTGAATACCAGCGGGAAGTGGGAGGAGAGAACCGAGGGTGCTTGAGGAGAAGTTCATGCTTGCTAAGCCGACCCCTACCGACCGGCTTGACAAATACCTGGACAAAGAAGGACGGATTTTGAGTTGGACCGCCAGCTTCCCTCTCCCTCCGATCGGCGCTCGCGTTTTCATCACGGTAAACCAAATCGGCTGGGCAGAAGTCAGGGGATATTTTCGCTCGGGTGAACGGCGCGGCGATGGAACAATCCGCCTTTCGCACTTATTTCGTGTGCGCTTGCGAAATAACGTGAATGATTGTGTCTTTAAAGTATAGTCCTAAGGACTATACTTTAAACGTGGCCGACAGATTGGACAACCCGCTGCGGATCTTCGCCACAAAGCCTTTCATGCGTTTTGCCGAGCAGATGGGAGTGAGCTCGGCAGAGCTCTGGGACGCACTGCAGCACAAAAGTGATGCGGATCTGGGCGGCGGGGTGATGAAGTACCGCATCGCTCGGCCAGGCGAAGGCACGAGTGGCGGCGGCAGGGCGATTGTTGCCGTGCAGAGGAGAGAGCGGATATTTCTAATGTTTGGCTTTGAAAAGAAAGACTTGGCAAACATCAAGCCGGACGAGCTGAAAGACTTTCGCAAGGCGGCGAAGGCGTACATTGCGCTTTCTAAGGATGCCCTGACGAAGCTGGTAAAGCTGAAGACACTGACGGAGATCAAGGCGGCAAACGCTTCGTTTGAGCTATAACGTACGACCGATATCAGTAGCCATCACAGCAATGGAGTGCGAGCATGGCAATTCAAGTGAAAGCTGTAAAGGAAAAGTTTCGTGTAGCAAAGCAGGTAACGTCAAAGCCTGCTGAGAGTGCCCGCAGCGTTGTGGTGGGGCGAAGCGGTGGGGCAAAAGCGTATCGCAGCCCCGCGCTCGCGGCGATTCACGAGGGCATGTCAGATCTACACAGCGCTGGGTTTCTCGACTCAAAGACGATGCGTGAGTTCGATGAATCGTGTCTCACTCCGGTGCTCAAACTGTCAGCGACTGCCATCCGTGGCATTCGGATCAAGGCGCACATCAGTCAGGCGGTGTTTGCTGCCCATCTTAACGTGACACCTGGTGTCGTTAGTAAGTGGGAACGTGGAGAGAAGCAACCAAGTGGACCAGCAGCGAAGCTGCTGACCTTGGCCGCAAAGAATGGCATCGACGCTATAGCGTGAGGTCATGCCAGCGAATAAGAAAAAAACCTCCAGTGGAGTCGCTTCAGATGCAGGGCCAGTTCTCAATGACCCAAATGCTTCAGAAGTACAGAAGCGTCTTGCAGGGTCCGCACTGTCGCAGCGCAGTCGAGAGCGGCAGACCAGCAAGGAGATGGAAGAGTTTGCGTCCATGGTCATGAAAAGCGACAAATATGCGGGAGAGACGAAGGAAATGGCGGCCACTGTTCTGTCGCAGGCTAACAAGGGGCATTAACTTCCCTGCCCTATTTCGCTTTCTTCTTTGCCGCCCACCTGGCTTTTTGTGCGGCGGCGATTCTGGCTCTTCCGGCGGCGCTTAGGGTACGCTTCCCTGCTGGCTTGGGTGTGTCTTTCGCAGAGCCCCTGGGTCTTCCCGGGCCTCTTTTCGGAGCGGGATCATCGGAGAGTAGAGTACGGGCGCTTTGCAGGCGTGCGATCTCGGAGTCGAGAGCGGCGAGAAGTGCGGAGATATCCATGTGGGATTCAGTGTACGGCGGCCGGGGAGGGCTGGTGGAATGAGAGTACCGTATGCGCTGTAGGCTTCAGGTAGAAAAGAGGCAGCTGGATGTGAACCTTGGCGTACGCTCCGCACATCTCTATGCCCTGTTTCCGCGCTCTTACAGCCTCCAGGCTTTGTTTTGGGGGGGTTGGGTGCGTCTTGGGCTTATCGAAGCCGTCTAGGTGTCTTTCTGCTTCCCTGCCCTAGGCTCTAGAGGTCAGACCAAGGCGGTTTAGAGAGCCCTAACCTTCATCAGGAAAGTTCTGGTCGTTGCTTGTTCTGCCTTTATGTTTGGGGGGGGGGTTGCACACTGTCCACAGCAATAACTACCTGCGACTGTCCTGTAGCTACTTGAAACAACTTGCTTCTATATAAAGAGCGTACCCGGAACATCGATCGCTTGTACCCGGAACATCGATTAGACATACCCGGAACATCGATGGACGTACTCGGAACATCGATAGAAGGAGTAGCTCGTTGCACTTAAGTGGAAATACCGTAAACCTTTGATAGAATAAGGTTTACGGTATTCGCGTACCCGGAACATCGACAAAACTTCCACACTATACGTTGCACTCTGCTCGAACGCCGCTATTATTAGCTAACATCTTTAACAGCAACAAGATAGAGGTTTTTAGTACCCGGGACATCGACGGCTAAAAGTCGCTAGCAAAAGCCCCTAAGCAAGGGCTTTTCTGTCTGAAAATGCGTGGTTTTGTACCCATTACATCGATCACCCGTGTTTTATCTCCCCGTTATATGCCGGGAATAGATGCTGCCCTCGCTTGGGAGGCCCTATGCGGAGTCCGCGGCTATCTGCTGAGGCGTTGAGCTCGGGCCATGCGGTGCGGAAAGCTTTGATCGCCTCCGCGAAGCGAGGACGAATACGCCGTGGATTGCTGTCGCCCTGCCAGAGCTGATCTCTCATAGCCACCCAGGTAATAAGCGTCTCCGATTTAGCTGCGAAGCTCCGCCAATGTAGGAAGAGCATATAGT